>ERZ761609.2285-NODE-2285-length-14508-cov-6.769667_pt1 | contig 14508 bp, 12 predicted proteins | sample MGYA00511163_ERZ761609 | MGnify/ENA primary metagenome ERZ761609 (study PRJEB28899, sample SAMN02445070) | bioreactor sludge metagenome | biome: EBPR sludge | place: Australia: Brisbane, Thorneside Wastewater Treatment Plant | collected 2011-12-16 ... | reverse complement strand
ATTGCGGATGTTGGTGACCGGCATGGCCCCGAATTGCGGCGGGCCCGGCAAACCCCAGCGCATGGTTTGCCACTCAAGTTGATCCGTCCGCTTGCTGTCGATCCATCGGCTCCGAATGATCGGCGCCCGGCTCTTGGGAAAGACCTCAAGCACGGCGTTGCCGAGCACAGGATTGATGCGGGTCTCGCTCCACTCGTCAAAGCCCCAATAATCTCTTTCCTTCCCGGCTTTGCGGATGTCGGCGGCGTATCGATTGCACATGCGGGCAACTTAAGGCCTCAACCTTCTGTAGGCCAGTGAGGGCTGTGATCATCGGAGGGCGCATGTCCGCAGGCTAGTGCGCCTTCCGCAAACATTGTTCGCGCATGCGTGGCGCACTTTTTGGACTGAAGTGTCTTTCTCCGGACAACACGCGCTCAAGCGCGGAAGGGGGAAACATGAAGGGCAAGACGACGAAACGGCATGACCGCCGGCGACAGCTGGCGACCGCTCTTATTCTCGGCGCCATGGGCGCCGTCGCCGCCGAACCGGCGCAAGCGCAAGACCTGCAGCAAATCAGTGATGAGCGCATAGAGTTCGACATCGCCGCTCAGCCCCTCAGCAGCGCCTTGAGCGAATACGCGCGGCAAGCGCAAGTGAACGCTCTCTACTTCTCAGACGATCTGCGCGCCCTCTCCTCCCCTGCCCTGCGCGGGTCATACACGCGCCAGCAGGCGCTCGATCTCCTGCTCGCGCACTCGGGCTACAATGGCCGCATCAGCGGCGGCAATCTCGTCCTGGTGCAGGAGCAATCGTCCCGCCCCCAGCGCGAGGGCGCCGCGAGCGGCGCTGACACCACGCAGGCGTCTAACGCCGCGGTCAGTGACGACGAAGAGGAGATCGTCGTTACCGGCACGCGCATTCGCGGCGCCGTGCCTGCGGGCGCCAACCTCCTCACGCTTGATCGCGGCGACATTGAAGAAAGCGGCCGCACGACTGTCCAAGACTTGCTGCAAACGCTTCCGCAGGTTTTCCCAGGCAGCCAAGGCGAACTCACTCAGCTCAATTCAACAGCGCCCGGCAACAACATCGCCTTGGGTTCGACGGTCGATCTGCGCGGCTTGGGCTCAGACGCAACGCTTACCCTGCTAAACGGGCGCCGCCTCGCACCGGCGGGTCTCGGCAACTTCGTTGATATCTCCGCCATCCCTCTGGCCGCCATTGAGCGCGTTGAAGTGCTCGCTGACGGCGCGTCGGCTACATATGGCAGCGACGCCGTAGGCGGCGTGGTGAACGTCTTGCTTCGGCGTACGCTCGACCATCCTGAAACAAGCGCTCGGTTCGGCGTCGCCGACGGCATGAACGAGACCGGCTTTTCTCACGTTCTGGGCACGGACTGGTCAGGCGGCTCGGTGATCGCCGGCTATGAGTATCGCCAGCGCGACGCGCTCGCTGCGTCCGACCGCGATTACGCAGCAAACACAGATCTCACGCCGTTCGGCGGTACAAACTTTTCCCGCTTCACGGCTTCACCCGGCAACATCATTTTCGTGGGCGGAACGCCCGTCACACTCGCAATCCCAGACGGTCAGGACGGTCTCACGCTGAGCGAAGGCGATCTGCTCAACGGCGTGGTCAATCTGCAAAACGGCAATGAGGGCACCTTCCTGTTGCCGGAGCAGCAGAGCCATTCGCTGTTTGGCTCGCTCAGCCACGATTTCAACGCGAACGTCCGCCTCTTCGTCGATGTGTTGGCGTCACAACGTGAGGCTCACGCCGAGAAGGCGCAGCTCGGCGGTGTCGTCGCCGTTCCGGAGACGAACTACTATCGCCAACAGAACGGCTTGTTTGCCGGAGACGGCGACATCTACGTCGCTTACTTCTTCGGCGACGATCTCGGTCCGCTGATGACGGATACACAATCCGACACCATCGCCACGGCGGCAGGTCTGGAATTCGCGCTGCGCTCGGATTGGCGGGTCGAAGCGAGCATCTCTTACGGCTTTCACGCCGACCAGGTGGACAACACCAACATCGCCGATTCCGGGGCGATCGGCGCAGCGCTTGCCAGTTCCGATCCTTCAATTGCGTTCAACCCGTTTGGCGACGGCGGCGATACGCCCGCCGCGGCGCTGGCCGCGCTTACAATGCGCCAGCACATCGAGACCAATTCAGAGCTGACGGGTTACGCGCTGCGCGCTGATGGCGGTGTGTTCGACTTGCCCGGCGGTCGCGCGCGTGTCGCGCTGGGTATCGAACGACGCGACGAAACCTTCAGCATCGACCGAACCGAGACCTCTGGTTCGGGCCTAATCACCAATCCGTTCACCCAAGAGCCTGGCGAGCGCACAACCGATGCGATTTATGCCGAGGCGTTCTTGCCCGTGTTCGACACCGTGTCCTTGTCGCTCTCCGTACGCCGCGAGGACTCATCTGACTTCGGCGACGCAACGACGCCGAAGATCGGCCTGCAATGGACACCGTTTACGGATCTCACTTTGCGAGCGACTTGGGGTGAGTCTTTCAAGGCGCCGCAGTTTGCCCAGATGCTGGGCGGCACGGGCGCCACTATCGGTTCGCTTCCGGGATTCCTGGATCCTGACGCCACCAACGGATCCACCGGCCTCCTGCAAATTCTCGGCGCCAATCGTGAGCTTGAACCAGAGGAAGCCGAGACTTGGACTGCGGGCTTTGAACTTGCGCCGTCTTGGCTCGATGGATTCCGGCTCTCGGCCACGTATTTCGACATTACCTTCTCGAACCGCATCGCAATCCCCGGCTTTATTCTCGACGCCTTCCAGAACCCCGAACGATACGAAGGCTATTTCATTCGCAACCCAACGCCCGATCAGATCGCCTTCTATCTCGGACTGACGGACGATGTATCCGGCGTCATTCCGCCGGATGGGATTGAAGTCATCTGGGACGAGCGGCTAACCAACCTCGCCTCGCTGCGTGTGCGCGGCGTCGACCTCTCTGCATCTTATGCCTTCGACATGGGCTTTGGCGAACTTTCGGTGTTCGCCACGGCAAGCGGCCTGCTGCAGTTCTCGCGACAGAACAATCCGTCACTCGCGAGCGCCGATGTGCTCGATACCATGCTCAACCCGGTGGATTGGCGCGCCCGTGCGGGCGTCGCGCTCGACACCGGCGTGTGGCGCGGCGCGCTCTCGATGCAATACACCGACGACTACCGCGACACGTTCAGCACGCCGGCTCGTGACATCTCGTCGTGGACGACGTTCGACGCTCGCATCTCACGACACTTCCAGGTCGGCGATGACGGCGCGGGGACAGAGATTACGCTCGACGTTCGCAATCTCACTGACGAGGATCCTCCATTCGCCAACAATCCGATTGGCATGGGTTTCGATACGCTGAACGCCTCGCCGGTGGGACGCGTTGTCATGGTCGAAGTGAGGCAGCGTTGGTAACGCGCTTCACGCGCGCCGCTGCACTGGCGGGGATCACCCTCCTCTTTTCAGGCCAAGCAGCGGCGCGCCCCCCCACTGCGGAAGATCTCCTCGCGCTCATCGAATTGGGCGACTATCGCGGCGGCCTGTCGATCTCGCCCGATGGCCAAACACTGGCCGTGTTCGCCCGCGAAACGCGCGTACGGAGAAATGACTATCGCTATCGGCTTCTCGTGATGCCGAGCACGGGCGGTTCGTCACGCGAGATCGCCGACGCAGGCGACATCATCTTGCGCGATACCCCGTACGGCCCGACCGGGGTCGCAGCGGACCGGGCGGCGGTTTGGTCGCCCGATGGACGCTATCTTGCTTACATGGCTGAACGCGACGGGCACGCCGAACTCTGGCGCGCCTCGCCGGACGGCGCGTCCGCCCAGTTGCTCATCGACGGACCTGGTGAAGTCGTTCGCTTTGTGTGGCTCGACGAGACCAATCTCGTTGTGGAAACAACCGCTCCACGCAATGCCTTGCGCGCTGCCTCGTCACGTGCAGAAACGTATGGCTTCCATCCCGACGACCTCTTTACGCCTTACGCGAGCCTCACGCCACGCGCGACGGTCGATCCATCGCGTGTGCAACTTGTCGTCAACGTAGCAACGCGCGCCGAGCGGGCGGCATCGCACGACGAGAGCGAGCGACTCAACGTCCGTCCACCCCATCCAGCGCCGCCCAATGCGATCGCGCATGATCGAACTGGCGACGCATTTGCCTGGATCGCGCCGCGCATCGCCGGCGATCAAGCCTCGACCCCCGCGCTCGGCCTCTACTACGCCGCCGCCGGGGTCCGCGATGTCATGATGTGCGAGGATCCCGTCTGCAGCGGACGCATGCTTGGCGCATGGATTTTCGCCGATCGCATCGTGTTTCGTCGGATGGAGGGACACGGGGGCGGCCTGACCGCGCTTTATGAATGGGACTGGCGGGCAAACACGGTACGCCGCATCCGGCGAGCGGACGAAGAACTGTTTGGCTGCGGCCGCGCGGCCGCCCGGCTGGTCTGCCTGCAGGAAAGTCCCATCCAGCCGCGCCGCATTGTCTCCATCGACGTTGATACGGGCGACCTCGATGAACTTTACAATCCGAATCCCGGTTGGCGGGCGTTCGACCATCCACGCATTGAGACTCTTGAAGTCCACGACACTTACGGCAATGCCTCCTTCGCCCATCTCGTCTTCCCCACAAACTATCGAGCCGGGCGTCGCTATCCCGTTATTGTGGTGCAGTACCGCTCGCGCGGCTTTTTGCGCGGCGGCGTCGGCGGCGAGTATCCGATTTTGCCGCTGGCCGGCCGCGGTTACTTCGTGCTGAGCGTCGATCGTCCCGAATGGCGCGGCGCCGAGGCATCGCTTCCTCAAGCGGCGCTCGATCAGCGAACGGCGTTAGATAATTCCGAGAATCTGATGAAGCAGTCCGCGCTTGAAGCCATGCTCGCTGAGCTTGACCGGCGTGGCCTCAGCGATCCGCGCCGCATCGGCATTACGGGGCTAAGCGACGGCGCCGAGACACTCTATTGGGCTATCACCAATTCCGACCTGTTCGCCGCGGCCGTCGCCAGCACGCAACCCACCGATACCACGGCATGGACGCTTGGCTCGCGCGCCTTCCGGCAAAGCCTTCTGAGCGAAGGCATGCGCGGACCCAATGCCGATAGCGCCGATCCGTGGGCGGCCTGGTGGGCGCGCAACACAACGGTGCTTCATGCGGAACGCATTCGCGCGCCCCTTCTCATGAACCTCGCCGAAAGCGAAGCGATGATGGGCTTTCCATTGGCGACACGACTCGAAGAGCTCAATCGTCCCGTCGACGTCTATGTCTATCCCGGCGCCTATCACATCAAATGGCGCCCGGCTCAGCTCCTGGCGGCGCAGACGCGCGCCATGGATTGGCTGGACTTCTGGCTACGTGGCGTCGAACGTTCGGACCCCGATGATCCTGGCAGGTTAGGCCGCTGGCGTGCTTTGCGCGATCGCGCTGGCCGCGACTAGAGCTGATGCGGCACGTTCACGCGCTGCCTCCAAGTTTCTAAGCCAACACTCGGCGGCGATGAGTGCATAGAGACCATCAGCCGCCATGCCGTCTTGCAGCCAGCCGCCAGCGAGCGCCCGCATAAGCGCGTCGGAATCAACGACGCCGCACTCAACGAGTTTTCCGCCGCACAGGATGTCACGAATCCAACCCTCGTTAGCGGCAAGAACGGCCGCAAAATAGCGCGTGGTCTCGCCCTTGGTGACACGGCGCGCAACATCGAGAGAAACGAGATCCGAGAAGGCTGCGCGGGCGAGCGCTCGTTCCTTGCCGCCTGCAATCATCACGTAAGGCGGAATGCGCAGGCAGGTCTCTATGATGGGCTGCGATAGCAATAACGGATGCGTACGACCGCCGCCCGGCAGCACGCCCTCATCAAAATAGCTGAGCGCTTGCAGCAATTGATGGATCCTAAGTACGCACGCAGGCGCTGCCCATCGCAGCTTAGATAGCCACGCATGATCCTGCGGCGCCTGCGCGTCGTCCTCGTCCGGTTTGAGTACACCCATGACCTCAGATAGAGGGCGGACCGGTCGCTTCAGGCGCGCCGCGCCGACGACCATTGCGGCAAACACATCCCAGACGGGTTGTCCGGTAAGCCGGGCGGTGTCGACCGCGATTTCCAAGAGCGCCTTGGGATGGAGGCGATCGCAAAGCGCATCGGCTGCGATCCAGGGCGTGCGACTGCGTTGGAACAGGTGATCTCCGCCCTGCCCCGAGGTGATAAGACTGACGCCAAGTTCGTCGTAGAATGCCGTGAGATCGCGGTTGCCCAGACTGAGCAGGGTTAGTGTCGGCTTGGCCGTAAGCGGCGCATTCAAGCAAAGCGCGTAATTTACCCGCGCGGGATCGAAGCGCAGTTCCTTGAGCTCTGCTCTATTTGCGGCCGCCACCGCGCGCGCGTGAGCGCGTTCGTCGCCTTCAGGCGCGCCTTCCCAATATTCCGTGACGCAAGTGATCTCCGCTTCGGTGTTGCGGCGCAGCAATCCCAGCATGACCGAAGAATCGAAACCGCCGGACAGCCGAAGCGCGATTCCCCGGTGCGGTTCGGCCCAAGCCTTTACGGTCGCATCCGCCGCGCCCCGTAGGGCCTCTTTGCCTTCGCGCCAATCAAGCGCGCTATTCGCGCGCGCGAAGTCGCGCGGTGTCCAAGCCGCTTCAATCGTCCAACCTTGCCGCGGGTAGATCCCGCACTCTCCGGGCGCGAGTTCCTCAACGCCTTCAAGGCCGGTTCGCCGGCCGAGATGCGGCGGATATCGCAGGAACGCCCGAATGAACCCAAGGTCGGCGCCCGTATCGGGCGCTAAACGAAGGAAGTCTTCGGCATCGGAGAAGAAGATGCGTACGCCGCCTATCTCAGAAATAAAACAGGCGCGCGCGCCGCTTGGATCGCGAAGCACGCGAACTATGTCAAAGCCGCGATCGATCAGGACGGCGACATAAGCGCCCCATCGCTCGGCGATCCATGTTAGCGTTGGATCGATGCACGCCTCGCATGGTGGCGAAGGATCAGGCTCGCGCCCGAAACGTTCGCCGAAGACAAAGCCCATGCCATGGGGCAGAACCTCGATGGGCCCTGCTCCGCGATGAAGCAGCACAAGCCCACGCCAGTCGAGGAGAGACGCAGCGGCATCGCTTAGGCGTTCGGCAAGAGCGCGCGCCGCGCGCGCCTCATCGCGCTCTCCAGGTGTCCAGCGAAAACCAATGAAGGACACCTTCACACCCAAGCGATCGGGGTGAATGACGCACAGTGATCAGAACTGTCGCCGGCGAGCCAACCTTGCCACTCGACCCAGCAATGTGCGGCGAACGGCGCCGTGCGCACGCCAAAGACGATGTCCGGTTTCAGCCCCCGCATCACCATGAAGCGAAACAGCGCCAGAGCGTCGAAGAGACACACGCGTCGGCGCGGAAACCAGGGTCGCAACGCCTCGAACACGCCGATCAAATGTCGCGTGTCTGCCTCGGGCTCTACGGCGCGCGCCTTAAGCTCGGCCAAGCGCGCAAGCGTCAGATCCAATCTGCGACGGGAGAGAGTGCGCGCGGTCCACCAGCAAGCAGACGCGCACTGGCCGTACTCGAAAAGCGACGCCTCAGACTGCTCCGATGGCAGAAGCTTCTGCTCCGGCGCGACTGTACGTGCATGATGAGGCACGGGACACGCCCCGACTGGCTCAAGCAGGCCCAGCTCAATGAGCCGGGCACCACTCCCACGCGCACACTCCGTCTCCACGAGGCCAGCGATGGCGGGCGCGCTTCGCACAGGGACGCTCCAATAGCGGTCGAGGCGCAAGTCAAGAAAGACGATGTAACCGCCATCCCTGCATGCGCGAACGTGCGGGCTCAATTGGTAGGTTGTCATGGCAGCGTCGCCGGGCGCGCGATCCGCGCCCGGCGTTCCTCATAAGGTCACATGTCGCGCATATGCGGCGTGACGAAGTTTTCCTTGAAGATGGGATCCCAGACGCCGAGCGTGACTTCGCTCGCTGGCCCCAGGTCGGTCACGATCTCATCGTGATCCAGGTCTTCGCGGGTTTCCATCGCGTGCTCCTTGAGCTGTTGATCTGCGGCGCAGACGACGGCGTCCGCGCCGCAGATGGACGATCAGAAGTCGCGCGCTTGCGGCGTAACGAGGTTTTCCTTCTTCACGGGATCATAGATCCCTCGCGTCACTTCGGTCGCTGCCCCGAGATCCACGATGTCTTCTTGGCGTTCGATGTCTTCACGCATTGCACTCTCCATCCACCGCATGACCTTGCGGCGATTGACAGCGTGCAGCACCACCGCACAATTTGGCGGACTATCTGACTAAAGATTTCGTCGGAAGTTTTTTGAGCGCATCAGGCGCCGTTATTGGGCATCGCCTTGGCGTGCGCCGCACTTCTTATGAGCGCACAATGACTGATACGCCGATCAAAATATCTGCGCAGCTTATTGGCGAGCGCCGCGCCGCCGCGATCAAGTAAGGCGGCAATTCGGTGCAGCTCCTCAACCGCGCCTGGCAAAGCCTCGCGTTCGGCGCGCAGCGCCTGCTGAAGGCGCTCATCAGCGGAGCGGCCGGCGCGCCGTGCCTCGGTATTCGCGTTGCGGTCGATATGTCCCATCACCGCCAAATACGTATCGGCATAGTCTGCGTCGGGCGATATCGCCGGTGCCGGATCGGGTGCATACGATTGCAACGCCCACTTCGTCAGATGTTGGCGCCATTGGTAGAGTTCACGCAGCTCCAGTTCCGACCAGAAGGCGACTTGATAGACACGCGAGGCGTTTAGCTTGACCAATCGCTCCGCCGCGAGAATGGCCAAGCCATACCGGACCGGCGTTGCGCTCACGCCGAACTGAGCCGCGAGCTTGTCGATGTCCAGACGCTGCAGGATCACAAACTCGCCGGACAAGATTGCTTGTTTTATCTCCTGATAGACGCGTTCGCCGGGACGCGGATCAAGCGCCATCCTCGCCTCGCACACCGCCCGCCGCATAGTGCTCCTTGAGTTGCGCCGCGATCTCCGGCGTCAGCGCATCCACGTGGGGCATGAACCCGCGCTGCTCGCGCAGGCAATTAATTGGGTCCTGCCCCTCCCAACCGCCAAGATTGGGCCGGTGTATGCGATAGCCGATCAGCTGTTGGAGGTCCGTTGGGAAGGAAGCGGCGACCTCGCGCGGATAAGCCAGGAACTGGTTCTCATATGTCTTGAGCCAGCCCAGGCAATAGCTGACGATGACACCAGTGCGTGGAAGCGCGGTGAGGTTTTGACCAGCGCCGTGCGTCAGCGAACCCAAGAAGAGGAGCGCCGAGCCTGCTTTCATCGCGCCGGGAACGCTATCAGCGGGATCGACGCTGCGATCGAGCGCCACGCGGTGGCTGCCCTTCCAAAGGCGCGTCGCGCCATTTTCCTCGGTGAAATCGCTCACAGCCCACATGACGTTCAAGAGCCAGTGGCGCCCGTTGGTTGGCCAGGGCCACATCTCCTCATCACGGTGCGGCGCTTGCGGGCGCTCTTGGCCATGCACCCGAACGGCTTGGGTCAGATTGAGTTGGATGCAATCGCAATTGGGCCTGAGCAATGCCTCGGCGATCGCCAGAATGTAGGGGTCCATGACCAGATCGCGCGAGCTTGGCGCCTTCGAGAGAAGTCCGCCGACGCGCGTCGTATTCCAACCATAGAAATCACCTTCGCACCTGGGCGTCGCTTCGAGCCACGGCTCGAGCTCTTCCGCGACCTTGCGGCAGCGGCGCTCGTCGAGCAGGTTTTCAAGCACGACAAATCCGTCGCGTTCCAGGATCGATAAGTGATCTTGGTCCGCAGGCGGAAACGGCACGACGTTGGAAGCTTTCATCATGGTGTTTCTCCTTCACGCCGCCTGAGTGAGATCGCCGCCGAGAAATCGGGTGACCGGCGCCTTGATGCCGTTGGCTTGGCGCACGCGCTTCAAGCCTTGCTGGTCTATCGCGGCGACAAAAGCGGTAAGCCGATCGCGGCCCACCCGGCGCGCTGGGCCTAGCGGCTGCGCATCCCAGCCGGCCTTGGCAGCGAGCGGTGTCAGCGCTGCGTTGGCGACAAACGTGACGCGCTCAACGCCGAAGATGAGAGCCGTTTCCATGATACCCGCGATAATGCGCGCAAGCAGATCATGGCGCGGTTGGCCCTGCCCCGTGTCAGGCGCGGGACAAAACCGCGTCGCCTCCCAAACATCGAGGCCCGTCGGCGGTTCATGATCGCACAGGAAACGGAAGTGATCGGCCAATAGATGTGGGCGATCGGTCTGCAGGAGGCGCGCTGAGCCCGTCACGGGGGCGCGCGGCGCCGCCGCTTCGACAAGATAGATCGCCTCCGGACAATCGTACGCGTCGATCTCGATGCCGGCGCTTTCCTCCAAGCGCCATTTCATCTGATCGATGAACACCTCTTTGCGCTGACGATGCATCTCCATCAGCGCGTGATGATAATGGCGCCGGTTCTCAGCGGTGATGATGTGAATCATGGGGGCTCCGGTCGTCAAAGGACGGCCAGAGCATGCGTATTCCGAGCCGGTCGAAAATAGGCACGGACGTGCCTATTGACAGCGCCGCATTAGGTGATCTCAGCACACATCTTCGAGCCTGATTTGCCCGTCCTTGAGCGCGCGCACGAACGCCTGCACGCGGCTTGCGACACCGTATTTGTGCATCGCGCGGCGGACGATGTTGTGCACGGTGTGCTCGCTGAGGCCCAGTATGACGGCCATGTCGCCATCGTCCTTGCCCTGGCCCAACAGCTGCACGCATTCACGCTCGCGCGGACTCAGAACGGGCTTAGCCGGCAACCGCGCCAGTCGCAGTCGCCGCGCGCACTCGTGCGCATAGACGCCGTACCAGGTGGCCTTCTGCGCATTGAGCGGGTCCACCCCGTCTGGGCCGATGACCAGCGAGCATGAGGCTGGCAAAGCGTCGGGCGCATGTATGGGTATTGTTATGCCATCGGTGAGGCCAGCCTCGGCCGCTTCGTTCAAGATCCGAATTTGATCGGCCGCCAGGCCTGCGCGAAAGACCCGGTCGCTCCATTGGAACGGCAGTGTTTGACGACGCGCCCTCCAATAGACGGGATCGCGCTTGGCATAGTTCTGGTCACTGAAGCGCTGCAACCATGGGAGTGGATAGTCCACCATCATCACGGCGTCCGCGGGCGGCCGCAACGGATCTACGTGAGAGGCGCAAGCGGCATACGTGAAACCCAGTTCGCGGACTTCACGCATGAACGCGACATGAAGTTCGTCAACACTTGTGGCGCGATCGCAGACCTCCGCGAACGCCCAATTGATGCGGGCTTGCATAAGAAACTCCTCGCCTACGCAACTTTAGATGGCGAAGAAGGTTCGATGACAAGAGAGAGCGTGACGTTTGCGTGACGAAATTTTCGCAAGCGCTCAAGGTGAATATCTTTTGAGAAATCTTCACCATGATTTTGAGAGGCCGTGTGGCCTCGCATGGGTTCAAGCGATCGGTTTGATTTGCCCCGAAGCGATCGCACGCGCCACCGCCTGAATGCGCGTATTCGCCCTCAAGCGAACCCGTGCGCGCTCGATGTGGCGCCGGACAGTTGCAACACTCAGTCCCAAACCGCGCGCAATATCGGCGTCGACGAGGCCATGTGCGCACAGTTCCAGGCATTGCCGCTCGCGCCGGCGCAGCTCCTCAAAACGCGGCGCGGCCGCGATGCACAATTGCGCTGCGCGGTGGTGCACGATGACATTAATCAGCTTGCCGGCCGCGTACGCTTCTTCCGGCATGTCCGGCTCGCTCGTCACCAAGGATGCGGAGGCGCGAAAGGGAAGAATGGACGCCAGTCTATGGGTCCGCCCATGGCGGAGACCGAACTCGCGCGCTTCATTGAGGATGCGGCGCTGACGCCAAGACAGCGGCTGCAGGAAATCCGGATCGGTCCATACGAACTCCTCGGCCCCTGCCTCCGCTGCGCGGAAGACCGGATCGACGAGATGATAACGCTGCGCCGAAAAGTGAGCGACCCATTCCTCGGGATAGTTCTGGAAGACATAAGCGGTGCGCTCGGGCCGCAACGGGTCGGCGTGCACGCCGAGAGCAACGAAGTTGAACCCGGCGTCGACCAAGCGTCGGCGCCAGATGCCATTGAGCTCGTCCAGTGTCGCCGCCGCATCGCAGGCGGCAGCAAAAGCGATCATCTCGGCGCCGATGAGGTTTTCGCGCATGCAACCGGGAGTATAGCCGATTTGGAGCGCCGCATCACCTGGCGTTCGCTGCCCTAATTGAGCGCTTAACACCAACGCGCGTGAGGAAACTCGCACGCGAGTCGGCGCCTGCGTCCCGGTGCGCCTCGAAAGAGTTGCAACATGTGGCGTCGCTAGGAAATGGGCGAGACGCTTCCAGCCATGTGGGAGCGGACGTTTCATATGCGATTGGTGTGGGGTGGCGTTGCAGCCGCTTCAATCAGCGTGCTCGCGTGCTTCGCAGCGACCCAAACGTGCGCCCGGACCTTCAACTACCAAGCCGCACTCGGCAGGCCAGCTTTCGTGTCGGGTTCGACACCTGTCTACGCCCCTTTCTCGGTGCTGCGCTGGTCGAAGCGCTGGAGCGGCGAATACCCGCGCGCCTTTGCGCTGCCGAAACTGATTGTCTTCGCCGGATTCCTGGCTGCCGCGATCCTCCTGCTGTTGGTGCTGAAATCGCCTCATCCCAGTCAGCGGCCGTTCGGCGCCAAGAGCTGGGGCGGGAAGAAGGATGCGCGCGAGGCTGGTCTCTTCGCGGAAGGCGGCATCATCATCGGCAAGATCGGCGGCGAGATACTCGCCTACGATGGCCCGCATCATCTCTTGCTTACGGGCGGCACGCGCTCGGGTAAGACCCGCGGCAGCGTCATCCCCACGCTGCTCGCCGCTCCCCACTCGATCCTCGCCTTGGACCTGAAAGGCGAACTTCATTCCGGCGACGCCCGCGTCGATTTTCCCGGCACCGCGGGCTGGCGGGCCCAGCTCGGTCCGGTGATCCGCTTTGCGCCGACGGACGAAGTCTCCGACAGGCTCAATCTCCTGGATACGATCCGGCCCGGCGCGCAAGAAGTGCGCGACGTTCAGAACCTCGTCGAACTTATTGCCGACCCGTATGGCGATGGACGCTTCCAAGAATTCTGGGACCGCGCCGCCAAGCAAATACTAGCCGGGCTCATCATTCACGTTGTCTATGCTGAACCGTTGCCGAGCAAAACGCTGGCGCGCGTATTCGAATTGCTGGCGCGTTTCGATGACACGGTGAAGCTGATGGAGGCGACGCTCCATCGCACGAACGAGACCAGCGGCGAGCCCGAAACGCACCCGGAAGTCAAGCGCGCCGCTCACTCTTATGCCGCTTATCACGAGAAACTCAGGGCCGGCATCAAAGCGACCGCCGAAAGCTATCTAGGCCTCTTCGCCGATCCGCTCGTGCGGCAGAACACGGCGACATCAACATTCCGCATCTCCGACCTTATGTGCGCGGATGAGCCAGTGACGCTCTATCTGTGCTGGCCGCCAAATGACGCAAAGCGGGTGAAACCCCTCATCCGGCTCGTCTTCGGCGCCGTGCTGCGCGTTCTGATGGAGCATCAAGAGCGCGCTACGGACGGGCGCGAAAAGAAGCACAACCTCCTCCTTCTGCTCGATGAATTTCCGCAGCTCGGCAAGCTCGATGTATTCGAGCAATCTATGGGCGCAATGGCCGGTTATGGGCTCAGAGCCTACCTCGTGACCCAATCGCTGCATCAGGTCACGCAAGCCTATGGCCGCTATCACACAATTCTAGACAATTGCCAGATCGTCACGAGCTTCGCCGCCACCGATGTCGAAACCGCAGAGACAGTATCCAAGCTCGCCGGCGACATCTTCGAGACGCGGCCGCAAGAGACCTGGTCGGGCAAACGCCAGCTGTTCGGCCTCGATCACCGCGCCATCACTTATCGTGAGGAACGGCGCCCACTCCTCCTGCCCTCTGAAGTACGTCGCCTCAGCGAACGCGAAGAACTCATTTTCGTCACCGGCGCGAAACCGTTGCGCGCCGAGAAGCTGCGCTACGACGAGGAGCCGATCTTCCGTGCGCGGCTGCTACCTGCGCCTGAAGAACCGCGCCGGCGCGCACTGCCGTCGCCGTCGTCCGGAATCTCATCGCTAGGGTTCGCGCAGCGCCGCGCACCTGATACGCCGCCCGGACGCGATGGCGCGATTGTGCGCGCTCTTTCTCAGAAGGCGCCGCTGCGCTCGCGCACCGCCCCTGACCAGCAACAGGGCGATCTCCTTTCAGCGCTTGAGGCGAGCCAACCGGACGGGCACAGCGAACCCGATCATTCCGCCACAACATCAACTACAGCGCCAGCGCCTTCTCGCTTCGCGCTGCGTCCGGCCTGCGACGATTCCGCCAACGAGGCCGGCTCATGAGCGCCAGGCCCAAGAAGAAAATTACCATCTATCTGGAGCAAGACCTCGCGCGCGCGCTCGACTTGGAAGCTCGTCTTCGCGGTCTGCCGACGACGCGCGCGGCGGCCGATGC
>ERZ761609.2284-NODE-2284-length-14509-cov-13.209907_pt1 | contig 14509 bp, 10 predicted proteins | sample MGYA00511163_ERZ761609 | MGnify/ENA primary metagenome ERZ761609 (study PRJEB28899, sample SAMN02445070) | bioreactor sludge metagenome | biome: EBPR sludge | place: Australia: Brisbane, Thorneside Wastewater Treatment Plant | collected 2011-12-16 ... | reverse complement strand
TTGATGCGTCGCAGCTCCCGCGCTTTCTCGAGATCGCCGGCGCCGGACGCCGGACCTGGCAAGGAACGCTGGGTCATGCCGCTCCCCCTCACTTCGGCAGATATGCTACCGCAGCGGCCAAAAAAGAAGGCCCGCACGCGGCGGGCCTTCCGGGCTATCAGGCGATCAGGATGCTGATCAGGCCGCCGTCTTGCCGAACTGGGCGAGGTTGTCCTGCGCCGACTTCACGCCGGACTTCACCTTCTCGCCGACATAGGCCGACGCGGCCTTGACGCGGGAAACGGCAACCTCGCCGCGACCACGCAGGTAGTCGGCCTGGATCTGCATCGCTTCCGACGGGCACTTCGCGGTCGCGAGCTTGCCGAGGTTGGCGAAGTAGGCAGCCACGTCCTCGTGCATCGCCTTCTGGACGTTGCGCGACACGGTGGCGATCTCGTTGACGACGGCAACGGCGGCGGACTCGACCGAGTCGGTGGCCTTTTCGACATTGGCGTTCAGGGCGGCAGCGCGCTGCTCACCGGCGGTCGCGGCCTTCTTCACGAAGTCGCGGGCGGCTTCCGGAACCTGAATGGAATTCTGGATGTTCTGAACCGCTTCGGTGATCGGCGCGAACGCCTGCTTCACGGTTTCGGCAGCGGTCTGGGCGGTGGTCTCGACGGGCTTCTTGGCCATGGTGCTCTCCATCCTCTGGTGCATGAGCGATAGGTGGTCCCGTCCGATCTCGGCCCGGGATGGGATGGTTTATACATGAACACTTCGGCGATGCAACATTTATTTTGCACTGCACCATCACGGGATCGTGAACACCCAGGCGTTTGGCGCCGCCCCTACCCCACAGCGCTAGGCAGCCCGAAGGCCTGCATCTGGGACCAGACCTTCGCGACATCATGGCCGAGCACAACGATGTCGTGCTTCTTGCCGGACTTGTCGCGCACGTGATCACGCAGCAGCGCCTCGGCCTTGAAGCCGAGCCCCTCGAACAGGGCGATGCCGCCCTTCTGGTCCACGGTCATCTGCACCACCAGCTTTTCGAGCCCGGACGACAGCGCCAGCGAGAATGCGGCATGGGTGAGCACGCGCCCCACCCCCTCGCCGCGCACGCTGCTCGACGTGACGACCCGGATTTCGCCCACATGGGGCGACCACGACAGCGGATCGGTGACGATTGCCGCACAGCCCACCACCTCCTTGCCCTTCACGGCGATGAGGCTGGTCATGCCGCCGCGCTCGCTCTCGGCGATCCAGGCCTTCAGCACCTTCGCCTGGGTAATGTCGCGCGGCAGGAACAGCAGATCGTGCACCGGCAGCGCCTTGGCGAAAGCGGCCACGGCCTTTTCGTCCTTCGCGCCCATCAGGCGCAACTCGATCTCGCCGCCCTCGATCTGCGCCTTGCGCGGATAGGTCTTGATGTCTCCAAGGCTCATACGGAACGTCCCCCCAGCCAGTTGTCCAGTTTGGGCCACAAACGCTTGACCGCGTTGGGGCCGGCGACCACGGAAATGTGGCCGCCCTTGAGCATCACTTCTTCCTTGTCGGTCGAGCCGATTTTCTCGATCAGCGGCCGCGATGCGCCATACGGTATGATGTGATCGTGCTCGGCCACCACATGCAGAATCGGCGCCTTGATGCGCGCGAGGTCGGCCTTGCGGCCACCGACCGTCATGGTGCCGTTGTACAGCGCATTCTCCCACATCAGCCGCTTGGTGGTCTGGCGGAAATACTCGCCAGCAAGCGGCAGCGTATCCGTCGCCCACCGGTCAAACATGCGATACGACTTCACGTACTCATCGTTCCAGATGTTTTCCCAAAGGTGCACCTGGCTGACGGCGCGCGAGGCCGGCCGCAACATCTCGAAGGAGGTGAAGATCAGTTCGGGCGGCACGTTGCCGGCGCTGTCCACGAGATGGTCGACATCGAAGTGCTTCTGCGACGAGAAGTTCTGGAACAGCTTCATTTCGCGGAAGTCGACTGGCGTCGTGAAGCAAACCAGGTTCTTCAGCGGCCCGCCCGCATGGGTTGCGGCGTAGAGCAGAGACAGCACGCCGCCGAAGCAGTAGCCGCAGATGTTGACGTCCTTCTCGCCTGTATCCTCCTGCACGCATTTCACCGCAGTCGGAATGAAATCGAGCACGTAATCCTCAAAGGCGAGGCGCTTTTCGTCTGGCTTCGGCGCGTTCCAGTCCAGCATGAACACGTCGTACCCCCGCTTCAGCAGGTATTCGACGAAGCTCTGTCCCGGCGCCATGTCCAGAACGTAGCCACGGTTGGTCGTCGCCATGACGATCAGCAGCGGGATGCGGTAAATCTCATCGGTCAGCGGACGGTAGTGATAGAGGTTCATCGGACCGCGCGCATAGATCACATCCTTCGGCGTGACGCCGACCGGCGGCGCGGAGGAGGCGAAATACTCGACGCCCTTGATTGAGCGCTGGATGGCGCGCTGCACCTCCTCCTGCACGCGGGAGGTGATGTCTCCAGCCGGACCGGACGCGGCCGAACTCACGCCTTGCTCCCAGCGGGCGGTGGCTTGCGCGTGCGCGGCGGACGCGGCGCGGCCGTCGGCTTCACCAGCCCACCAACATCGGGATGCGCCCGGTGCAGGATGGCGATGATCTCGTTGAGCCGTGCCTCGACCGCCTGCAACCGCTCCCCGATATTGGTCAACTCCTGCCGGCTCGGCAGGTTCATGGTGGCGAGATAGCGCTCCATCATGTCGCCCATGGTCTTCTTCGCGCCCATCGAGGCGCCGCCCATGGTGTTCATGATCCTCGAGAAATCCTCCGAGCCCATGGCCTTGGTCGCCATCTCGTTGAATCCCTGCTCGAACTGACCGAGCATCTGGTTGAACATCGCCATGGGATCGATGGGTTTTTCCGACATCGGCGCGCCTCCCTGCGCTGGCTCCCGCCCATTCCAACGTGAAGGTAGCCCGAGGTCAATCGCGCAAGCACTTGCTTCCCCTGACGCACCGGCCTAAAAAAGTTCATATCTAAACCGATAGGGATGGCAATGGCCACAGTTGCACGAACGGACGAGACTTTCGCCACGGCCAACGGGGTCAGCCTGTGCTGGCAGGCTTTCGGCGAGGAAAGCGCCGAGCCGCTTGTGCTGATCATGGGCCTCGGCGCGCAGATGGTGATGTGGGAAGATCCATTCTGTGAACAGCTCGCCGCGCGCGGCTTTCGCGTCATCCGCTTCGACAACCGCGACATCGGCCGCTCGCAGAAGATGACCGGCGGCGAGCGCGTCACCTTCGCCGACCTGATTGGCCTGTCGCTGGCCGGAAAGCCGATCCCTGCGGTTTATACGCTGAAGGACATGGCGGCTGATACCGTCGGCCTGCTTGATGCGCTCGGGATTGCCCGTGCCCACATCGTCGGCCTCTCCATGGGCGGCGCCATCGCCCAGGAGATCGCGCTCGGCTGGCCGGACCGGGTGAAGACACTGACCTCGATCATGGCCTCGCCGGGCGGCGCAGGCCTGCCCCCGCCGACGCCGGAAGCCGCCGCGGTGCTCATGACGCCCCCGCCGGCCACGAAGGAAGAATATGTCGCCACCTTCCAGCGCACCTGGAAGGTGCTGCGCGCGGGCTCCTTCCCGCAGGACGAGGCGACTGATGCGGATCGCGCCGAACGCAACTGGTCGCGCGGCCTCAATCCAGCCGGCGTCGGTCGGCAGCTCGTGGCGATCTTCGCGTCAGGCAGCCGCCGCGAGCGCCTGCCCGGCGTGGCGGCGCCGACGTTGGTGATCCACGGCGCGCGTGATCCGCTGGTGCCGATTGGACACGGAGAAATCGTGCATCAACTCGTGCCGGCTGCCACAATGTTGCGGCTCGACGACATGGGCCATGCGCTTTCGCGCCCGCATTGGGACACAGTGATTGACGCGATTACAGCGCACGCCGGGAGGTAGCTCCCGGCGTCGCATGGTCCTGTCCCTGCCGGAATGCGCGTAAGGGTCAGGACATCACCCGCCCGCCCAGACATCGAGAACGTAGCGGTTCTCCGCACCCATCTTCTCGATCCAGGATTCGGCCTGCGCTTCGCTTGAGCCGGTCTTCTCGGCGTAGATCGCCATCAGCGCTGCCTTGACGTCCGGTTCCATCTTGGAGCCGTCGCCGCAGATGAACACGATCGCGCCCTTCTCGATCAGGTCCCAGACGCCGTCCTTCTGCGCCTTGATCAGATCCTGAACGTAGGTCTTCTTCTTGCCGGAGCGGGAAAAGGCGACATGCAGGCCGGTGATTCCTTCCTTCTCGAAAGCCTTCAGCTCCTCGCCATAGATGAAGTCCTGCTCGGGATGCCGGCAGCCGAAGAACAGCAGCGACGGTCCGAGCGTCCTGCCCTTCGCCTTGAGTGCTGCGCGTTCCTGCAGGAAGCCGCGGAACGGGGCCAGTCCCGTGCCGGGACCGACCATGATGATCGGCACCTGCGCATCGTCCGGCAGGCGGAACCCGGCCTTGGTTTCCTTGATCGTGGCGTGGATCGTATCGCCGGCGACGCGGTTCGCCATGAAAGTCGAGCAGACGCCGCGATAGGTCCCCCGCCCTGACAGGGCCGGACCTTCCACCACGCCGACGGAAACGCTGCACCTGCCCGAATCGACCATCGGCGAGGACGAGATCGAATAGTAGCGCGGCGAGAGCAGCGACAGCATTTCCAGATAGACGTTGAACGGCAGTTCGCAGGCCGGGAATTCTTCCAGCAGGTTGAACACCGACTTGCGCTTCGCCATGACCTCGGCGCGGTACTTCTCCTGCGCTGCGGCGTCTTCACCGACATAGGCGGCAAGCTTTGGCCTGGTCATCGGGCAGCGCGTGTGATCCGCCATGGTCTGAATCTGCTTGCGTGTCGCCACCTGCTGAAGTTCGAGGAACTCCGTCAGCAGCCGACCGACGGAAATCGGCTGGCCGGCCGGAAGCTGCGAGCGCCGCCCCTCCGGAACCTGCAGGCGGATGGTCTCGGAGAGGGTGAGACCGAAGCGACGCGCCACGGCCTCGGCCAGCGCCAGATCGTTGCGCGGCACGATGGAGAGATGGTCGCCCACACGGTATGTGACGCCTTCCGGCAGCGCCACTTCGATGTGGCGCGTGGACCGGTCGGATGCATTCGCCCCCTCGCGATTCTGCAATTCCCGGTTGGCCATCACTTTCATCGCCTTGGCGCCTGCGGTCGAGGCAACGATGTTGGGGATCGCCGGAGCCACGGTCTCGATCGTGTAAAGCGGCTGGCCCGCGCCGGCCTCCGCGGTGAACGTGGTCTCGATGCCGAACTCCTTGGCCGCAAGCGGCCGCAACGCGCCGAACCAGGTCTCGAAATGGCTGTCGAGATCAGTTCGGGCATCCCCTTCGCCGCGCGGCGCGACGCGTTTGCCGCCTAGGTCCGCCATGCGTTCATCGAGCATGCGCGGCACGGACTGGTAGGTCGCAGCCCAGTCGCTGTTGCCGCAGCCGAACACCGCGTAGCGCACCTTCGCAAGCGCATCCCTGGGCAGGTCCGACTGGATCCACTTGACGAATTGCGTGGCGTTGTCCGGCGCCGCCCCGTTGTAGGATGAACAGAAGATCACCACGCCACCCTGCTCTGGCAGGTTGCCCGCGAATTCGTCCATCGGCGCGAAACGCGTATCGAACCCGTTCAGCGTCGCGAGGTCAGCGACGCGGTGCGCCAGTTCCTCGGCCGTGCCGAGATTGGAGCCGTAGAGCACCAGCAGCGGCGTGTTGTGGCCGGGTCTCGCGGTCGGCAGCGTGGCGGACTTCTGCAATGCGGTGGCGGTCGTGATCGATGGCGCCGGACCGGTAACGCTGCGATCCCGGTCTGACCGCGCCCGGACCTGGATGGTGAAACCTTCCGGCTTCACGGTCAGCGTCTCTTTCAGGTGCAGCTGGTAGCGCTTGTGGTCGATGATCTTGAACCGTTGCAGGATCATGCCGATGGCCAGCGCCGCTTCATGCATGGCGAAGGCGCGGCCGATGCAGGAACGCTGTCCGTTTCCGAACGGCTTCCAGGCGTTGACCGGGCGTGCGGCCTCAGCCTCGCGGCTGAAATTGTCGGGATTGAAGACCTCAGGGTTCGGGCCCCAGACCTTTGGATCGCGGTGCAACGCCCCAACCAGGATATTGATGAACGAGCCTTTCTTGAGCCGGTACTTTCCGCCGATGACTTCGTCCTTGTAAGGATGAAGGCCGAAGGCGGGCGCCGGCGGCCACAGCCGCAGGGACTCCTTCAGCACCTGCGTGATGTAGGTAAGCTGGGTCACCTGCTGGTAGGTCGGCTTCTGCGACACATCCGAGCCGAGCACGCGGTCGACTTCGTCATAGCACTTCTTGAGAATCTCCGGGTTCTTGAGAAGCGCGTAGAGCGTGTAGCTCAGCAGTCCGGACGTGGTTTCGTGGCCGGCGATCAGGAATGTGTTGATCTGGTAGCGGATGTTGACGTCGTCGAGCTGCTGGCCGGACACGCGGTCCACACCGGCGATCATGGCGTTCAGCAGGTCTTTCTTGCCTTCGGCCGCATCGCCAGCCTTGCGCCGCTCGGCCACGATGGCGTCCACCATCTGGTTCATGAAGGCGATATCCTCGGCGATCTGCTTCTCCCGCTTCGCGAGCGTGAACCGCTCCCACGGCAGGCCGCGCATCATCATCACCGTTTCCAGCGAGCGCACCAGCGCCTCGACATAGGGGTGATAGTCGAGCCGGTAGAAAGAATTGAAGCGATAGTCGAAGCCACACAGGCCGATAGTGTCGAGCGTCAGCGCCGTCATGTCATGCACGACGTCGATCTCGTCTTCGGCGTTCATGCGCTCCCACTTCAGGATGAGCTGCTCGGCAATGTCGACCATGGCCGGGTGGTAGGACTGCATCGCCCGCATGCCGAACGGCTGCAGCAGGATGTTATGGGCCTTCCCCCAGTTCGGCTCCTCGGTGTAGGCAGTAAAGAGACCATCGCCGGCGATGGCACGCACCTTCTTCAGTGAGCCCTTCACGGCCTTGTCGAAACGCTTCTCGTCGGACAGCTCGTCCACCAGATCGGCGCCGGACACGAAAATCAGCGGATACCCCTGCATATCGAGCCAGAAGATCGGCCCGAGTTCCTTCGCCAGCTTGTTCAGGTCCTGAACGGGCGCGTTGGGATCGAGTGAAAGCAGGTTGCCGAAATACGGTTTCCTCGGCGGATGCGGGATCGGATCGAGCGGATTTCCGGCGGCCATGCCTCACTCCCAGCTTGCGCGGTGAATTTAGTTTAGATATGAACCGTTCTTAATCGAAAGACGGAGGAACGCGCAAGTCCTGTATAGGCCGCGCCAAGCGCGGCTCGCAATGCGACAGGCGGCATTTTTCCATTGCCAGTTGATTTTTGCGCCACTCTGGCCACTCTAAGCCTGAGCGGACCGACATGTGCATACAGACGACAAGAACGACACAAGGAAACGAGAAAGGGCTGTTCCATGGAGCGCATCTGGCTGAAGCACTATCCCGAGGGTGTGCCCGCCGACATCGACGTCGCGCAGTACAAGTCGGTCGTCGAGCTTTTCGAGGAAAGCTTCCAGAAGTACCGCGACCGGAAGGCCTACGCCTTCATGGACAAGTTCATGACCTACGGGGACCTTGAGCGCCACTCTGCGGCCCTCGGCGCCTACCTGCAGTCGCGCGGCCTGCAGCGGGGTGATCGCGTCGCCATCATGATGCCGAACATCCTGCAATACCCGGTGGCGGTCGCCGCCGTGCTGCGCGCCGGCTTCGTCGTGGTCAACGTCAACCCGCTCTACACGCCGCGCGAGCTTGAGCACCAGCTCAAGGACTCCGGCGCGAAGGCGATCATCGTCGTCGAGAACTTCGCCAGCACGCTGCAGCAGTGCATTGCCAAGACACCAGTGAAACTGGTCATCACCACCGGCATCGGCGACATGCTGGGCTTCCCCAAGAGCATGATCGTCAACTTCGTCCTGAAGAAGGTGAAGAAGGTAGTGCCGGCCTTTAGCCTGCCCGGCGCGGTATCGTTCAACGCCGCGCTCGCGGCCGGCCGGGGCATGACGCTGGCGAAAGCCGCGACGGGACCGGACGATGTCGCCTTCCTCCAGTATACCGGCGGCACAACGGGCCTGTCGAAAGGCGCCACCCTGCTCCACCGCAACATTGTCGCGAACGTGCTCCAGAACGAGGCCTGGCTCCAGCCGGCGCTCAAGAAGGGCACGCCGGTAGAGCAATGGAACGTGGTCACCGCGCTGCCGCTGTACCACATCTTCGCGCTGACCGCCTGCTGCCTGCTCGGCATGCGTACCGGCGCGATGCTCATCCTGATTCCCAACCCGCGCGATCTGCCGGCCTTCATCAAGGAACTGGCGAAATACGAAGTGCACATGTTCCCGGCGGTCAACACGCTCTACAACGGGCTGTTGAACAACGAGGAATTCCGCAAGCTCAACATGCGTTCGCTGCGCGCCTCGAACGGCGGCGGCATGGCGGTCCAACGGGCGGTGGCCGAAGGCTGGTTCAAGCAGACCGGCTGTCCCGTAATCGAAGGTTACGGCCTCTCCGAGACTTCGCCGACGCTGACGTGCAACCGGGCTGACAATGATGAGTATACCGGCACGATTGGCCTGCCCGTGCCCAACACCATCATCTCGATCCGTGACGACAACGGCCAGGAGGTCAAGCTGGGCGAGGCGGGCGAGATCTGCGCCAAGGGTCCGCAGGTCATGGCCGGTTACTGGAACCATCCGGAAGAGACCGCGAAGGTCATGACGGCCGACGGCTACTTCAAGACCGGCGATATCGGCATCATGGACGAGAAGGGCCAGGTCAAGATCATCGACCGCAAGAAGGACATGGTGCTCGTGTCCGGCTTCAACGTTTATCCGAACGAGGTCGAGGACGTCGTGGCGATGCACCCCGGCGTTCTCGAATGCGCCGTGATCGGCGTGCCCGACAAGAGCTCGGGCGAGGCTGTAAAGCTGTTCGTCGTGAAGAAGGATCCGAACCTGACGGAAAAGGACCTGGCGGACTACTGCTCCAAGAACCTCACGGGCTACAAGAAGCCGAAGTACATCGTCTTCCGCAGCGACCTGCCGAAGACGAACGTCGGCAAGATCCTGCGTCGCGAACTGCGCGACATAGATCAGAAGTCCACAGGCTGATGTCAGCCTGAAGCCCGATACTTGGACCGGCGTTCAGCGGCGGGGCCTTCGGGCCCCGTCACTTTTTCTGATCGATCAGCCGGACCAGGCGCAGCAGCGCCAGCTGGTAGCCCTGCGTGCCGAAACCGGCCATCACCGCATCTGCCCGGTGCGAGACGTAGGAGTGATGCCGGAACGCCTCGCGCTTGTGCACCTGCGAGATGTGGACTTCGATGACCGGCGCATCGAAGGTGTTGAGCGCATCAAGAATGGCAATCGACGTATGGGTGAAAGCGCCGGGATTGATGATGATGCCGCCGGCGATGTCCCGCGCCTCATGAATCCAGTCGATGATTTCGTATTCCCGGTTGGACTGATGAAATCGGATGTCGATACCATGCTGCGCGGCAAGGGCCCGGCACTCCGCCTCAACGTCAGCCAACGTCTCCGCCCCGTAGATGTGGGGCTGGCGCTTGCCAAGCAGGTTCAGGTTCGGACCGTTGAGAATGAACACGAGTCGGGACATGGCGTTCCTATAGTGACCCATCGCGTCATCGCATGACCTGACGGGAATGAGGCGGGAGACACAAGGCGACGGCGCAAGCGCATATCACCCATATATATCAAAAGTTTATACGATCCTATAGGGTGGAAGAAGCATAAAGGAATGCCTTTTGAGCAAGCCGGGCGCCGCATGTGCCGCGAACCAGGTCGCCGCATGGTTAGCCAGAGCTTAACGAACGCGTTCTAGGGTCGTCGGTCAGGATCGTCCGGCGCAGGCATACGGCTTTGCTGTCACGGCCAGGACGGGAAGAGAGGTCTTGGAATCATGGGTCGGGCAGCGTTCCGCCAAATCGGCGAGCGGTTCAGGAAGCTACGCACTGGCGTGGTCCTGTTTGCCGTGATCCTCGTCAACTTCACGCTGACCCGCCCTTCGCCGGTCGATATCGCCTTTGCCCTGGCGCTCGCCATGACGCCGTTCTGTGCGCAGAAGATGACGCGGCGCGGCATCGTCTTCCTCGCGCTCATCGTCGCGTGGTGGACCGGGATGATGGTGTCGTCGTGGCCGCACAGCTATGACGAGGACGTGGTCTATCAGCTGACGAAGACAAGCTATGCGATCTCCATCGGCATCACGGCTTGCCTGGTCAGCATGCACTGGACGCGCGACCAGGTCGAACGGCTGTTCCAGTTCTGGATATTTTCCGCCAGTATCGCCGCCACGCTGGCCACCATCGGCTTCGCGCTTCAGATCGAAGACCTGGTGTGGGACGGGCGCGGCAAGGCATTCCTCGATGATCCCAACATGTATGCGGCCTTTGTGCTGCCGGCCTTTCTGGGCTGCATCTATTTCATCCTGACCGGGCGGAACCGAAAGCTCTATTCCGCCCTGCTCGGCCTCATGGTGGTTGGGCTTCTGGTCGCCTTCTCGCGCGTTGCCATTGCGGCGGCGCTCGGCACGGGCCTCGCCCTGACCGTGATCTTGAACCGCAGGCTGCTGGTCAAGACCTCGACCGCCCTGTTCATCGTCGGCGCCCTCGCGGTCGCGGTGGGCGCGGTGGCCATTCTCAGCTTTCCGGAATTCGCTGAGAAACTCGCCGACCGCGCAACGCTGGCGAAGGACTACGACTCCGGCGAAACGGGCCGCCTTGCCCGTTACCTCAAATCCTTCAACCTGATGCTCGACCATCCGGAGGGCATGGGCGTCCTTCAGTTCGAAAAAATCTTCCCCGAACCCATCCACAATTTCTGGCTCGGTTCCTTCGTCAACTACGGATGGCTCGCGGGCTTCGCCTGGACCTTCATCGTCTACTTCGGCCTGGCTCTGACGATCCGCAACTATCGCCACACCGGCGACAACCTGATGCTGCTGGTCTTCCTGTCCTGGCTCGCGATCTTCGGATGCGCCTTGCTGCATGAGGCCGAACGCTGGCGTCATCTCTGGTTTTTCACCGGCATCATGTGGGGCGTGACCGCGCGCAATTGGCCTCAGCGCGCGCGAGTGCCCGAACCGGTCAGAGCCGGGACCGCCGGGCCGCAGGCCATGCCGGTTCCCTCCGCGCTGCGTCACCAGCAGATCCCTCTTCATGGCGTCCGTGGCTCTGCGACCGGCACCCTGACATAACGTGACGTTCCAGGCCGAAAGCGCCGGGGCCGTGCGGCTTGCGCCGGCGGACGCGTGACTGTTACAACACCGCACACGATTTCGAGCCCCTCGGGAGGTTCGAACGGGGCGCTGCGCCCGATCGAACCCCGAGGCGAACATCGGAGTTTCGGGGGAACATGGCTGAGCGTTCATTCAAGGAAGAGGTGAAGTCGCTGCGGCTGGGTGCCGGCGAGGTATTCCGCGGCGAAGGTATCCTGGCCATCACCAAGGCCCTGTTGGAGTCGGGCGTTTCCTACGTCGGTGGCTACCAGGGCGCTCCGATTTCGCATCTTATGGACGTGCTCGCCGACGCCGAGGACATTCTCAACGATCTGGGCGTTCACTACGAATCCAGCGCCAGCGAGGCAACGGCTGCGGCGATGCTGGCGGCCTCTGTCAACTACCCCTTGCGCGGCGCCTGCGCCTTCAAGTCTCCGGTCGGAACCAACGTGGCCTCGGATGCCCTGGCCAACCTGTCCTCGGGCGGCGTCATGGGCGGGGCCATGATCATCGTCGGGGAAGACTACGGCGAAGGCTCCTCGATCATGCAGGAGCGCAGCCATGCCTTCGCGATGAAAAGCCAGATCTGGCTTATGGACCCCCGGCCCAACCTGCCCAAGATTGTGGAATGCGTGCACAAGGGTTTCGAACTGTCGGAGGCGTCGAACACGCCGGTGATGCTCGAAGTCCGTATCAGGACCTGCCATGTCACGGGCCGGTTCAACACGCAGGACAATGTGCGGCCCAGGTTCACCCGTCGTGACGCACTCGAAAACCCGGTGCGCGATGTCAATCGTATCGTCTTGCCGCCAGCAAGCTATCTGCACGAGAAGGAAAAGCTGGAGAAACGCTGGCCCGCCGCTCAGGCCTACATCGAGCGCAGTGGGATCAACGAGATGTTCGATGGCGACCTCAAGGATGTCGGCATCGTCATGCTTGGCGGCATGTACAACTCGACCATGCGTGCGCTGGAACGGCACGGTCTGGCCGATGCCTTCGGCAATGCGCGCGTGCCGATCTACGTCCTCAACGTCGCCTATCCGCTGGTCGACAACGAACTGCTGCGCTTCGCGTCCGGAAAGAAGGCGCTGCTGATCGTCGAGGAAGGCGCTCCGGAGTACATTGAGCAGGCCGTCAGCACCATGCTGCGGCGGGCCGACCTGCAGACTCGTGTGCACGGCAAGGACATGCTGCCGATGGGCGGCGAGTATACCGCCCTTGTGCTGCGCGACGGCATCGGGCGCTTCATGAAGAGCTACTACCCGAGCTTGGTTGTCGCAGCTTCGGCAGCGCCTGGCGACAACCGCGTCAAGGCGGCGCTCGCAGCCCTGGACGGCCAGATTCACGGCCGCCCACCCTCCTTCTGCACCGGCTGCCCGGAGCGTCCGATCTTCACCGCGATGAAACTGGTGGAACGCGAGCTTGGCCCTCACCACGTGGCCTGCGACATTGGCTGCCACCTGTTCTCGATCCTGCCGCCCTTCAACATCGGTGCGACAACCATGGGCTACGGGCTCGGTGGTGCCAGCCTCGCTGCGTTCAACATGCGCGCGGAGAAGGAGCCGACAAAGCGCGCCATCGCCGTGATGGGTGACGGCGGCTTCTGGCACAACGGCCTGCTGTCGTCCGTCGGCAATGCGGTCTTCAACAAATCCGACAACGTGATGATCGTCGTGGACAACGGCTATTCCGCAGCGACCGGCGGTCAGGACATCCTGTCGTCCCACCATCCCAACGCCGATCGCTCCACGATGAATTCGATCGAAAAGGCGGTGCGTGGCGTCGGCGTGACCTGGGCGCGGACGCTGACCCGCACCTACGATCTCAAGGCGATGACCGCGACGCTCAAGGAAGCGCTGACCACCGACGCGAAAGGGCCGAAGGTCATCGTCGCCCAGTCGGAGTGCATGCTCAACAAGCAGCGGCGCGAGCGTCCGCTCGTCAACCGCGCGATCGGCGATGGCAAGCGCGTGGTGCGGGAGCGCTTCGGTGTGGACCCGGACACCTGCACCGGGGACCACTCCTGCATCAGGCTGTCCGGTTGTCCTTCCCTCACCGTGGCGCCACATCCCAATCCCCTGCGCAAGGACCCAGTCACCAAGGTGATCAATTCCTGCGTCGGGTGTGGCCTGTGCGGCGAGGTCAGCCACGCGGCGATCCTTTGCCCGTCTTTCTACAAGGCCTCGATAATCAACAATCCTGACCCGGCGGACAGTTGGAAGCACAGATGGCGCACACGCATCATCGGCTTCCTCCAGCGCCGGCATGCGCGCCGCAACGCGCGTCTGCAGGCGGTCAGTGGCTGACGGCGGAAGGCTCTGCGCGACATGACGAACGACAGGCAGGACGGTCCGGCACGCGCCATCCGCATTGCCATTCTTGCAATGGGTGGCGAAGGAGGCGGCGTACTCGCCAACTGGCTGATCGACTTGGCCGAAACCAACGGCCACGTCGCCCAGATGACGTCCGTTCCCGGCGTGGCGCAGCGGACCGGCGCAACGATCTACTACATCGAGATGTTTCCCGAGGCGTTGATTCAGCCGGGCCAGTCACCGGTCCTGGCGCAGATGCCCATGCCCGGCGACGTCGACCTCGTGATCGCTTCCGAACTCATGGAGGCCGGCCGCGCCATACAACGCGGCATCGTCACGCCGGACCGGACGACGTTGATCGCCTCCTCGCATCGCGTCTTCGCCATGACGGAAAAAATCGCCCTGGCCGATGGCCGCGTCGACGAGAAGGCCCTGCTGCTCGCCTGCCGGACGGCAGCGAAGCATTTCGTTTCCTTCGACATGATGCAGATGGCCGAGAGAGCCGGGAGCGTTGTCTCCGCCGTTTTGCTCGGCGCCGTCGCAGGCGCACGGGCGCTGCCGTTTTCCCGCGACCAGTTCGAGCAGACGATCGAACGCGGCGGTGTTGGCGTCGCCGCTTCGAAACGTGCCTTCTCGGCAGCGTTCGATGCCGGCTCCGGGCGCATGATCCCTGCTGCGGCCGCACCGCAACCGGCCGTCGCGCCGAGCGGTGCAGCGACATCGTCACAACAGACCGAACGCCTGATCATCGGCGCCATGACCCGCTTCCCGCCGGAAGCGATGGAGATCATCCGATCCGGCATCGAGCAGTGCGTTGATTGGCAGGACGTCGCCAATGCAAAGCTGTACCTGCAGCGGATGGAACCGATCCTCGAACTGGATCGGCGGATCGGCGACGGCGGCTGGTGCCGCAAGGGCATGCCCGAGCAGGATTGCC
>ERZ761609.2283-NODE-2283-length-14515-cov-54.424481_pt1 | contig 14515 bp, 13 predicted proteins | sample MGYA00511163_ERZ761609 | MGnify/ENA primary metagenome ERZ761609 (study PRJEB28899, sample SAMN02445070) | bioreactor sludge metagenome | biome: EBPR sludge | place: Australia: Brisbane, Thorneside Wastewater Treatment Plant | collected 2011-12-16 ... | reverse complement strand
TACGAGATTGGTCAGTGACTGGAGTTCAGACGTGTGCTCTTCCGATCTATTCGGCTGCAGCGGGGCGGGGACGGGGAGTGGTGGATGGCCGGGGAGACGTGGGGTCAATAGAATCAATAGTATGATGACGGGGTGATGCCCTCGATCGACACCGTTACCCTCGAGAATTATGAATCGGCTTTTGCCGGCCGGCACCGGATTGCGGACGCGTTGGATTATTGGGCGGGGCGGAAGCCGGCGGCGCCGGCGGTCGTGAATGCAACGAGGGGGTCGGTGCTCACCTACGCCGAGTTGGCGGGGATGACACGGGCGCTGGCTGGTCACTTGCAGCGTTTGGGGTACCGGAAAGGGGACTTTCTGGCGACGTCGCTGCCGCTCCTGAACGAGCACATCGTGCTGGAGTACGCGTGTTTCCGGGCGGGTGTGATTCATGTGCCGCTGGATCTGCGGCTGGCTCCGGCGGAGGTGTTGCGGTGTCTGGGTCTGGTGCAGGCGAAGGGATTCGTCCATCTCGGAAAGACGCCGACGGTGGATTTTTCGGCGTTGGGGGCGGCGGTCAAACAGCACTGTCCCTGGGTGGAGCATTGCTGGGACGCGGGGGAGGCGATGGGGGTGTTCCAGGAGGCGTTGCGGTCGCCGTCGGCGTTCGAGGACACGGTGGACGAGCACGAAGGGGCGCAGGTGATCTTCACGACGGGATCGACGGGTGCGCCGAAGCCGGCGCTGCTGTCGCACCGGGGGATCACGGCGCAGAATCTGGGGTTGGGGACGGCGTTCGGGTTCGGACCAGACCAGCGGGTGCTGGTGAATCTGCCGGCGAGCCATGTCGGGTGCCAGAGCGAGTTGTTGATGACGACGCTGTTTCTGGGGGGGACGGCGGTGACGCTGGAGATTTTCGATGCGGGGCTGACGCTGACGGCGCTGGAGCGGGACAAAGTGACGCTGCTGGGCCAGATTCCGGCGATGTTTCAACTGCTGTGGCGGCAACCGGGTTATGACGGGCGGGATTTGAGTTCGCTGCAGACGGCGGTGTATGGAGGGCAGTCGGTGCCGCGGCCGTTCCTGGAGAAGATGCGGACGATGGCGCCGCGGATCGGGACGGGGCTTGGGTTGACGGAAGCGAGCGGGTTTTGCACGTACACGCCGGCGACTGGGGATGTGGACGAGGTGGCGCGGTCGATCGGGCACGCGGCGCCGATCTACCCGATGACGATCCGGGAGGCGATGAAGGGGGACGGGCGCGCGGGGGCGGAGGTGGCGGCGGGGACGGTGGGTCATGTGTGTTTCAAGGGGCCGCAGACCTTTCTGGGTTACGTGAACGACGAGGCGGCGACGCGGCAGACGATTTCGTCAGACGGGTGGCTGTACACGGGGGATCTGGGGCGGGTGGATGGTGACGGGTTGCATTTCGCTGGGCGGGCGAAGTGGGTGATCAAGCCGGCGGGGAACCAGGTGTTTCCGGGGGAGGTGGAGGAGTACATCGGGCGGTTGAGCGAGCAGGTGGCGTCGGTGGGGGTGGTGGGGGCGGAGCACGCGATCTGGTCTGAGGCGATTGTGGCGTTTGTCGAGAAGAAGCCGGGGGCGACGATCACGGATGTGGATTTGCGGCGGCACGCGCGGGGGCTGACGTCGTACATGAGGCCGAGGCACTACGTGTTGCTGGAGCCTGGGGAGATGCCGCTGAACCGGGTGGCGAAGGTGGACGCGCTGAAGTTGAGTGAAATGGCGCGGGAGGAGGTCCGGAAGTTGCGGGAACGAGGGCGGTGGGACGGGGAGACCGAAGACGAGGTCTGAATCTGTCCAAAATCTGACATAATCAAGCCATGCAGCCAAGAGCCGAGTGGGTAGAGAAGCGCAAGACCGACGCGATCCGCACGCAGATGCATTATGCGCGGCGGGGCGTGGTGACGGAAGAGATGGAATATGTGGCCCGGCGCGAGCAGTTGACGCCCGAACTGGTGCGCGAGGAAGTGGCGCGCGGCCGCATGATTATTCCGGCCAATATCAACCATCTGAGCCTCGAGCCGATGGCGATCGGGGTGGCGGCGAAGTGCAAAATCAATGCAAATATCGGTAATTCGGCGACGACGTCGGATATCGAAGGGGAACTCGAGAAGCTGCGCTATTCGGTGAAATACGGGGCGGACACGCTGATGGATCTGTCGACGGGCGGGGATATTCCGCGGATCCGGCAGGCGATCATCAATGAGAGTCCGGTGCCGGTGGGGACGGTGCCGATTTACGAGGCGTTGAGCCGGGTGAGGCGGGTGGAGGATCTGACGGCGTCGGTGATGCTGGAGGTGATCGAGGAGCAGGCGCAGCAGGGCGTGGATTACATGACGATCCACGCGGGTGTGCTGGTGCAGCACATTCCGCTGACGACGAAGCGGGTGTGCGGGATCGTGAGCCGGGGCGGGTCGATTCTGGCCGAGTGGATGGTGAAGAATCACAAGCAGAATTTCCTTTACGAGCATTTCGAGGAGATCTGCAAGATTTTGCAGAAGTACGATGTGAGCTTTTCACTGGGCGATGGATTGCGGCCGGGCGCATTGGCGGACGCGAGCGACGCGGCGCAATTCGCGGAATTGAAGACGCTGGGCGAATTGACGAAGATTGCGTGGAATTACGACGTGCAGGTGATGATCGAGGGTCCGGGGCACGTGCCGATGGACCAGATCCAGATGCAGGTGGAGAAGGAAAAGGAGCTTTGTTACGAAGCGCCTTTTTACACGCTGGGTCCGCTCGTGACCGATTTCGCGCCGGGTTACGACCACATTACGAGCGCGATCGGGGCGGCGATGATCGGCTGGTATGGCGCGTCGATGCTGTGCTACGTGACGCCGAAAGAGCACCTGGGTCTTCCGAACAAGGAGGACGTGAAGCAGGGCATCATCGCCTACAAAATTGCGGCGCACGCGGCGGACATTGCGCGGAAGCGTCCGGGGGCGCGGGACCGGGACGACGAGTTGTCGCGGGCGCGGTACCGGTTCGACTGGAAGCGGCAGTTCGAACTGGCGCTGGATCCTGAAACGGCGCAGGCGTACCACGACGAAACGCTGCCGGAAGAGGGGTTCAAGGACGCGCATTTCTGCTCGATGTGCGGGCCCAAGTTCTGTGCTTACAACATTTCGCAGAAGGTGGAGGAGTTCACCGCGGAAGAAGCGCAGGCGGTGCTTGAAGGGCGGACGAAGAGCGACCTGGTGAATCTGGCGGGGGACTGAGGTCCCGAATCAGGCGAGCGAGATTTCGGCGCCGATGTGCTGGAGCGCGACGCGGTCGCGTTGCGTTCCGGCGGCGTCGAGGAGGCGTTCGATGGGTTCGGAGACGGGTTCGCGGCTGAGGTTGAAGGTGGCGTGGTGGACGGGGACGACGAGGCCGGCACGGGCGTGTTCGGCCATCTGCCAGGCCTGTTCGGGGGAGCAATGGTTCCGGATCCAGGGGTCGTACGCGCCGATGGGCATGAGGGCGAGTTCAGCGCCGCCGAGGCCCTGGAAGGCGGTGGTCATGGCGGTATCGCCGGCGTAGAGGACGCGGCGGCGTCCGGATTCGATCAGGAAGCCGTTGTAGCCGCGCCAGGTGTCGGTGCGCATCCGGGCGCCCCAGTGTTTGACTTCGAGGCCGCGGATGGTGAGTGGGCCGACGCGCACGGTTTCCTCCCAGCCGACTTCCTGGACGCGGGCGTAGCGTTCGGTGCGGAGGAGGTCGGAGGTGCCGCGGGCGGTGACGATTTCGAGGTCCTTGCGCTCCATGGCGCGGAGAGTGGGGATGTCGAAATGGTCCATGTGGGCATGGGAGAGGAGGATGGCGTCGACGCGGGGGATCTGGTCGAGCGGGAGGGCGGATTCGACGATGCGCTTGAGGCCGAGGGTGAAGGGGCCGAGATTGAGGCCGACGCGGGTGGAGAAGACGGGGTCGGTGATGACGGTAAACCCTTCAATTTTCAGGAGAACCGTGGCGTGGCCGAGCCAGGCGGCGTGGATGCCGGTCTCGGGCCAGAGGTGGGGGGCGGGCTTCGCGGGGGCGGGCAGGACGGGTTGGCCGAGTTCTTTCGCGTACTGCTCCCAGAACATGGGGGACTGGCGGTAGGCGGCAGTGGCGGCGATGCCGGTGAGGCCGAGGCCGGCGCCGGCGAGCCAGGCGCGGCGTTTCATTTTTCCTGATTTTGAGTTAGGACCAGCCGCCAAAACGTTCCTCCTGCCAGGGGTCTCCATTCATATGATAGCCGTTGCGTTCCCAGAAGCCGGCTTTGTCGTGTTCGATGAGTTCGATGCCGCCGATCCATTTGGCGGACTTCCAGGCGTAGAGGTGGGGGATGATGAGGCGGGCGGGGGCGCCGTGTTCGGGGGAGAGGGGTTGGCCGTCGTGGTGGGTGGCGACGAGGGCATCGGGGGCGAGAAGGGCGTCGAGGGGGAGGTTGGTGGTCCAGCCGAAGTCGTAGGCGTGGATGAGAGCGAAATGGGCGTTGGGGTTGGGACCGCCGGCGAGTTCGAGGAGGGTGCGGGTGGAGACACCCTGCCAGAGGTTGCCGAGGCGGGACCAGCGGGTAACGCAGTGGAAGTCGGCAAACACTTGAATCTGGGGGAGTTGGGTGAGTTGGTCCCAGGTGAGAGAGATCTTGTTGGGGACGAGTCCATCGATGTCGAGGCGCCAGTGGGAGAGGTCGATGCGCGGCGGGCCGGCGGCATCGAGGACGGGCCATTTGCGGGTCCGGCTTTGGCCGGGGGGGACGCGGTTGGCGCGGCGGGTGTCCTGGCTGATGATGACGCCCGGGGGTTGGGAGTCCGGGGAGGGCGGAAGATCGTCCTGGTATTTGTCCAAGTCGTTGTCAAACATGGGCTTTCAGGCCTGGCGGCTGTTGGATGGCGGGAGCGCGCCGAGGGTGTGGACCGTTTCGGCGAGCAGCCAGGCGGAGACGAGACGGGCGACGGCGAGGGGGCCGCGGGGCCGTTGATCGGAGGCGTCGAGGCGCACGAGGGCGAGGCCGCTATCCCCCGTTTGGATGAGGTGAAGGGCTTCGCGGGCGGCGCGGTGGTCGGAACCGGCGACCCAGGAGATGGTCCTGGCCCAATCCGTGCTCGGGGTGACATGGCCGATGGCGCAAGGCGCGGAAGGCGCGAGAGCGAGCACGAGGGCGAGGGTCACAATACGGAGGGGCCAACGATGATGACGAAACAGGCGCATAAGTACGAATCCGGGCACGGAAAGTGAGATTTTTCTCTCTCTCGCGGCACTTCAATAATGAAGACGCACGAGAAGGGGAAAGGATTTCAGGTGCACCCGCAAGTTCTACCTTTTTGTATGATGCTGCTCGCGGCGGCCGGGCTTCTTTCTCCGGCTTCCGGGGCGAATCCGGGGAAGCCGGCGGAGTACCTTGGGGGGACGCTGCCGGGACTGGAGGCGCCGGCGGGGGGGCGCCTGGTGGTGACGGAACCGCACGAACTGGTGTTTTTGGTGAAGAAGACCGAGGTGCGGATCCCGTTTCACCGGATCAACCAGATCGAGTACGGACAGAAGGCAAGCCGGAGGCTGGTGACGGCGGTGGTGGTGTCGCCGCTGTTTCTGTTGAGCAAGAAGCGGGCGCATTTCGTGACGGTGGGTTACGAGGACGAGTCGGGAGCGCAGCAGGCGCTGGTGTTCCGGGTGGGGAAGAACGAGGTCAGGACGCTGCTGGTGAGCCTGGAGGCGCGGACGGGGCGGAAGGTGGAGTATCAGGACGAGGAGGCGCGGAAGGCGGGGAAGGGGTAGCTATGCTGGGACGGATGTTGTTGATCATGTTGAGTTTGGCGGTGTTCGCCGGTGCGGCGGACCCGCGTGAGATTCTGTCGATCCGGCGGGTTTACGTGGATCAGTTCAACGGGGAGGGGGCGGCGCAGTTGCGGGACATGATCATCGCGAGTTTACAGCGGTCGGGGCTGTTTGTGATGACGGAGAATCCGGAGCGGGCGGACGCGGTGCTGCGGGGTTCGGCGGAGGATCTGGTGTTCACGGACGTGTTTCAGAGCGGGGAGTCGTTGACGGCGCGGGTGGGGGTCTCGGCGGGGCGGGGTGCAGCATCGTCGCGGAGCGGGCGGGAGTTCGGATCGCTGCAGGGGGCGGTGGGGGAGACGGAGAACACGCGGATACAGGAGCGGAAGCACGAGGCGTCGGCGGCTGTCCGGTTGGTGAACCGGGAGGGGGACGTGATCTGGTCGACGACGCAGGAGAGTCAGGGAGCGAAGTTCCGGAGCGCGAGCGCGGATGTGGCGGACAAGATCACGCGGCAGTTGCTGCTGGATGTGGGGCGGTTGAAAGGGGGCGGTTCCAGGCCGGAGAAGCCATAGAAGATCTCTTTATTTGCCAAGGGGTTGGGCGAGTTTGAGGCGGACGCCGGCGGGTTCGCCGGCGGGGAAGCGGAGGGCGATGATGCCGCCGGAGTCGGCCTGAGCTTCTTCCATTTCCTGGTCATCAATTTCGATGTCGTAGAGGGCGCCGGGTTGGAGGCCGACGATGAAGGCGTGTTCTTCCGGGGGGCGGGGGTCGTCGGGTTCAGGTTTGGGGAGCCAGCCGGACTGGAAGCGGAGGCCGTCGGGGGCGAACAGAATCCGAACAGGGCCGATGGTGACGGGGGCGAGGTTGGCCTTGAGGTTGACGGCGATGCGGCGTCCGTTCTGGAAGGCCTGGGCGTGTCCGGGACGGTAGCTGAACCAGGTGGCGTCCTCGTCCCAGTGGGAGCGGGCGAGGATCTGGCCGTGGGCGTGGAAGAGTTCGGGCATGTAGGTGTAGCTGAGGCCCGGCTGATAGGGATTGGCCCAGAGGAGTTCGTAAGGAGCGCCGAAGGGGCCGCGCATGAGGAAGCGGTCCATCATGAGCCAGCCCTGGAGGAACTGGTGGACCTGGGCGTTGGTATCAAAGGCGACGAGGGCGAGTTCGGCGGCGCGGGCGAGGGCGGCTTCGCGGAGGTCGGGTTCGGAGTTGCCATCGAAGGCGGGGATGCGGAATTCGTTTTCGGCGGCGGGCCAGGGGAGGGGGTAATAGTTGAGGAGGAGGCGGGGGGGGAGTTCCTCGAACCACTTTTCGGCGCCCTCGCGGAGGTCGATGCGGAGATTGTCACGGAAAGCGTGGAGGAACTCGACCATGGCGAAGAGGTCGGCGCGGGAGGCGAAGGGGAACTCGCCGCGGGCGAGAGCGGGGAGGATGGAGGCGCGCCACCAGGAGTTGGCGGCCCAGCGGAGGGTGTCCTGGGAGGCTTTGGGTTCGATGTCGGCGAGGGCGATGGCGGCGAAGACGACGGAGCGGACGTGGGCCGGGGCGGCGGGGCGTTGGGACAGGATGGTCTGGAGGCGGCGGGTGAGGGCGTTAGCGTCGGCACCGTCGAGGGAGTCGAGGCACCAGTCATAGACGAGGGCGATCTGGCGGGCGTGGGCGGGGGTGTTTGGGTTGGCGGCGTCGGAGGCGGCCCAGGCGGCGGCGGATTTGCAGGGTTCGCGGCGTGCGGTGATGATACCGAACAGGGCGCGGGCGAAGCCGGGTTCGGGCATGACGGCATTACCGTTCATGAGGGCTTCGAACTGGAGCCAGCGCATGGACTCGCGTTCACGTTCGCGCTGCATGAGGCGAAGGCGGCGGGAGTTGAGGAGGAGGCGTGGGGAGTCGGAGTAGACGATAAAGTCCTCGTCGGGAGGGGGTGAAGCCTGGGGGGTAGCGGGGGTTGGTGCGGCGAGCAGGGCAAAGAGGCCCAGGAGGAGGGCGAAGGTGGGGCGGGGCTGTGTCACAGTGACACAGGCGGCAGAGGGGTGGAGCTTCATGGTTATTGAAAACAAAGGCATTTTTGGGTCTGCGGCATTGGTCCGCGGTTTGCTACACTCTTAAGCGAATTGATGAAACCTCTTTGAACCTGCCCTCTGCGACAACAGGCAGGCGAGTGGAGCGAATGGAGCCAGACACGCAGTGCTTGCGGGAGCCGGTGTTGAAGATTTTTTCCAGTCGTTCCGAAAGTTTGCATGTTGCGCAGAGGGTCCTTTTTTTGGTTCAGAGGAGGCCGAGGCCGGGAGACGGTGATCGATCCGGTCTGCTCAGTTCGACGAATTATTCTCCCCCGGGGTTGCGGGTATCGGTCAGGCATTGTCTGCTTGGTGAAGGGTAGATGAACGCGGTCTTTCACCAGGAGTGATAGGGAACACAGGCTTAGCCGGATGATGTGAGACTGTCGCCGCGCCCCTGCCCAACCCGGGCGGGCCGCATTGGATTGGCTCCATTCGAGTCGCACCTCACAGAGGAGCACAATCCAATGCGGCCATCTCATTGGAACCGCCGGCAGGGCCGGGCGGGCCAGAGGCGTTAATAGCTCAGGGTACCGCTTCTGGGCGGTTCCTGGTCACTTGGGAGATAGATCGTCAGACACTTCTCGCAGCGATAGAGTTCGGCGTCCTTGCCGAAGCGGGCTTCGACCTCCGTGGGGTAGAAGTACCAGCGCTTGAGGTGGCCGGCGCACATCTTTCCCTTTTCGTTCTTCAGGTTGCAGGCGCGCATGCGGGGGGCGCGGCGGCGGATTCTGGTGCCGTCGGCGAGTTCGCCGATGTCTTCGGCCTGGGGGATGTCGCGCGTGGGTTCGGCATACTTCGGATCGGCCATACACTCACCTCGAAGGGCCATTATTTCACAAAGTTCACGTTAGAATACGGGGGTACGCCCATGTTCCGCCAACTTTGCCTGCTCGCGCTCCCGATGATGATGACGGCCCAGATCCAGTATCCCGACGCGCCGGTGCGTCCCGTGACCGAGACACTGCACGGGGTGACGTTAACGGATCCGTACCGGTGGCTGGAAGAGGATCAGGCGCCGGAGACGCGGAGGTTTGTGGAAGAGCAGATGCGGCTGACGCGGTCGCTGCTGGATCCGCGGGCGGACCGGGCGGCGTTCCGGCAGCGGTTGACGGAGTTGCAGCGTGTGGAGAAGACGGATGTGCCGTTCGTGCGCAATGGCCGGTATTTCTACACAAAGCGACCGGCGTCGGCGACGCGGGAGGCGATTTACTTCCGGGCGTCGGCGGGGAGCGAAGAGGTGTTGTTGGTGGATCCGGCGGTGGCGGCGGGGGGCGAATTGGGCTCGGTGCAGTTGATGGGGGTGTCCGGGGACGGGCGCTGGGTGGCTTACGGAGTCCGGGCGGGTGGCGCGGACGAGCAGGAAGTGCGCTTCCTGAACGCGGATTCAAGGCAGGAGCGGGGGGTGAAACTGACGGCAAGCCGGTATCTGGAGGTGGATCTGACGGCGGACGGGGGGATGGTGTATTACAGCGATCTTCCGGTTGGCGGGCCGCGCGTGTTCCGCCTGGATCTGACGAAGGCGGGGGCGGCGCCGGAGCAGTTGTTCGGGCAGGGGTTGGGGGCGAAGATGATTGCGGTGTCACGGTTGTCGGAGGATGACCGGCATCTGGTGGTGGAGAAGTTCGAGGGGTCGTCGGGGGACCGGGGGGAGATTCACGTCCTGGAGATTGCGACGGGGCGCTGGACGGTTTTGTTGAAGGGGTTGGAGGCGCGGAGCACGGCGCGGGTCCACAATGGGATTGCGTATGTAATGACGAACTGGAATGCGCCGCGGAACCGGATTTACCGGGTGGATCTGGCGAAGCCGCAGCGGCATTTCTGGAGGCTGATCGTGCCGGAAGGGCCGGACGCGATCGACGAGTTTCACCTGGCCGGGGGGCATCTGCTGGTGCAGATGCTGCGGAATGCGACGGCGCGGGTGGAGTTGTACACGCTCGATGGGCGTCCGGTGCGGGCGCTGGAGTTGCCGGGGTTGGGGACGGTGTCGGGGGTGAAGGCGTCGGCCGGTTCCGAAGATGTCTATCTTCAGTACACGTCGCTGAACACGCCGGCGCAGATTCTGCGTTACGGGACGGCGGCGGGCGGGGCGGCGGTGTGGGCGCGAACGGCGGCGCCGGTGGATTCGGAATCGCTGGAGGTGAAGCAGGTGTGGTTCACGTCGAAGGACGGGACGCGCGTGCCGATGTTCCTGATGATGCGGAAGGGGACGGTGCTGGACGGAGCGCGGCCGGTGCTGCTGTATGGGTACGGCGGATTTAATGTGAGCGTGACACCGTCATTTTCTGCGAATTATGTGGCCTTCGCGGAGCGGGGCGGCGTGGTGGCGGTGACGAATTTGCGCGGGGGCGGGGAATTCGGAGAGCAATGGCACAAGGCGGGGATGCTGGAGAACAAGCAGAATGTATTCGACGATTACATTGCGGCGGCGGAATGGCTGATCGCCAACAAGTACACGAACCCGGAGAAGCTGGCAATCTACGGGGGCTCAAACGGGGGGTTGCTGGTGGGGGCGGCATTGACGCAGCGGCCGGAACTGTACCGGGCGGTGGTGTGCACGGTGCCGCTGCTGGACATGGTCCGGTTCCACAAATTCCTGATTGCGCCGTTGTGGGTGCCGGAATACGGGTCGGCGGATGATCCGAGGCAGTTTGAATATATCCGGAAATATTCTCCGTATCACAACGTGAAAAAGGGGGAGAGATATCCGGCGGTGCTGATTGTGACGGGGGATTCGGATACGCGGGTGGCTCCGCTGCACGCGCGGAAGATGGCGGCGCTGCTGCAGGCTTCGGCGAAACCGGAGCGGCCGGTGCTGCTGCACTACGACACGGCGAGCGGGCACTCGACGGGGTTGCCGGTGACGAAGGTGATCGAAGACGGGGCGGACGTGCTGACGTTCCTGGCGTGGCAGTTGGGGATGTAGGCAGTCAGGGGGCGGGCTGGTCTTCGTCGCTGACCGGGTAGTCGTCCCAGTTCTCCCCGGCGGTCCAGTCGAGGCTAGTGGCTCACCTTGGGATCGAGCGTCTTGGCCTGTTCGATCCATCCGGCGGCCTGGGATTCGGAGACGGAGCCGTTGGTGAGATTCTTCTGCTCGTTGATCTCCGACATTTTGGCAGCGAGGTTGGCGGCGTTGCGGTGGCGGAGTTCCTTGACGGTATCGACGCCGGCGGCTTCGAGGAGTTCGGCGAACTGGGGTCCGATGCCGCTGATGCGCATCAGGTCGGCGTGGTTGACCCATTTGAGGATCAGGGTTTCGCTGATTTCGGCCCGGGCGGCGAGGTCCTTGCGGCCTTTGGCGGCGCCGGCGGCTTCGAGGAGTTGATCGGTGTTCCTGACCCCGGCGGCTTCGAGTTTGGCGCCAAACGCGGGGCCGATGCCTTCAATATCAGTGATTTTGTAAGCCATGGGCGACATTATACGCGACCGGCCGGAGGGTGTGGAGGCGGGCGCCGGGGCCGGACGGCTGCGATATGCTGGTTGCAAATTCTGGTTGCCCCGAGAGGATTCGATGATGTCTCAACATGTGCTGCGTTCGCTTCTGATGCTGGCGGTTTCGGCGGGATTGGCGGGTGCGCAGGCGCCGCAGTCGGCGCGGGAGATTCCGGTGGTCCACGAAGTGGACGTGGTCGTGGTGGGGGGATCGACAGGGGCTGTGGCCGCGGCGGTGGCGGCATCGCGCGAAGGGGCGAAAGTGTTCCTGGCGGCGCCTAAGACGTACCTGGGCGAGGACATGGCCGGGACGCTCCGGCTTTGGCTGGAGAAGGACGAAAAGCCCGCCGGCGATCTGGCGATGAAGGTGTATTCCGACTGGGGCGAAACGCCGACGTTCGATCCGGTGCGTCCGCTGCATGTCAAAAAGACCCTCGATGAGGCGCTTCTGGCGGCAAAAGTGCCGTATTTGTTCAGCGCATACGCGACGGATGTGCTGCGGGACGCCCAAGGGAGGCCCGCGGGGGTGGTGATCGCGAACCGCGCCGGGCGGCAGGCGGTGACGGCGAAGGTGATCATCGACGCGACGGCGCGGGGTTGGGTGGCGCGGATGGCGGGAGCCGAGTTCCGTCCATTTCCGGCGGGACGGCAGGAGTTCCGGCGGTATGTGGTCGGCGGGACGGTGAAGAACGAGGGCGTGGTGAAGGGGCGGACATTGCCGGTGGTGTACCGGGGAGACGGGACGCTGAAGGCGAGGACGGGCCCGGAGACGGCGAATGTGCCGGTGATTGAATACACGCTGAGCCTCGAGATGGCGGACGCGAGTTTCCAGTCGTACGCGAAAGCGGAGCAGACGGCGCGGGACCTGACGTTTGACGCGGGACAACTGGCGGCGGCGGAGGATCTGTTCCAGGTACCTCCGGACACGCTGCGGGCGGCGGGGAGCGCGACGGGGACGTGGCGGGGCGTGGAGAGGTTGCCGGTGGAGGTCTTCCAGCCCCGGGGAATGGCGAATGTGTATGTGTTGGGGGGGACGGCGATGGTGAGCCGGGAAATGGCGGCAAAGTTGCTGCGCCCGGTGAATCTGATGGCGGCGGGTGAGCGGGTGGGGGCCGAAGCAGCAAAGCAGGCATTGAAAGCGCCGGCGCTGGCGGGCGTGCGCGTGGCGGCGGGGCCGGGGAAGGCAGCGGTGGGAGGGGATGTGAAAGAGATCCTGACGGGATTGCGGCCGGTGGACCGGGGCCTGGCGACGGTACCGAGCGTGGAGCAGGCGGTGCCGGTGCTGGGGAGTTATGACGTGGTCGTGGTGGGTGGCGGGACGGGCGGAGCGCCGGCGGGCATCGCCGCGGCGCGCGCGGGCAGCAAGGTGCTGGTGGTCGAGTATCTGGACGGGATGGGGGGCGTGGGGACGATGGGGCGGATTGCACGGTACTGGTGGGGTTACCGCGGCGGGTTTACGAACGAGGTGCCGGGGATTCAGCCGCCGGCGGGCAAGGGCAACAATCCGCGGTTCGACTGGAATCCGCTGCACAAGTCGGAGTGGCTGCGGCGGACGCTGCGTGAGGCGGGCGGGGAGGTCTGGTATGGCGTGATGGGCGCGGGTGCGCTGGTGGAAGGGAAGCATGTCAAGGGGGTGGTCGTGGCGACGCCGGGCGGGCGCGGGGTCGTGCTCGCGAAGACCGTGATTGACGCGACGGGCAATGCGGACATCGCGGCGGCGGCGGGCGCGCCGACGGTGCAGAGCGGTGCGGCGGAACTGGCGGTGCAGGGCACGGGGCTGCCGTCGATCAATCTGGGGTCGGGTTACACGAACACCGACTTCACGATCACGGACGAGACCGATGCCGTGGACACCTGGCACATGCTGGTGTACGCAAAGAACAAGTATTCGACCCAATTCGACATGGGCCAGTTGATCGACAGCCGCGAGCGGAGGCGGATCGTGGGCGATATCGAGATGAGCATTCTCGATCAGATGCTGGAGCGGACCTACCCGGACACGGTAGCGCGGGCGTATTCGAATTTCGACACGCACGGGTACACGGTGGACCCGTATTTCCTTCTGGAACACCCCGAGAAACAGGGCTTTCCGGTGGATTTGCCATACCGGACGTTTCTGCCGAAGGGGTTTGAGGGGATACTGACGATCGGGCTGGGCATGAGCGTGCACCGGGACGCGCTGCCGCTGGTCCGGATGCAGCCGGACATCCAGAATCACGGTTACGCGATGGGTCTGGCGGCGGCGACGGCGGCGAAGCAGAACAAGACGCCGCGGCAGATCGACTTGAAGGAGTTGCAGAAGCAACTGGTCCAGATGGAGATTATTCCGCAGCGGGCATTGACGGACAAGGATTCGTTCCCGCTGTCCAATGAACGGATCGCGGAGGCGATCCGGGATTACGCCGAGAATCACAAGAACGCGGCGGTGATCCTGAGCCATCCGGAGCAGGCTTCGCCGCTGTTGCGCGAGGCCTATCAGAAGGCGCAGACCGACAAGGACAAGCTGACCTACGCGATGATTCTGGCGGTTCTGGGCGATGCGAGCGGGTTGGACACGATCGCGGCGACTCTGGACGCGCAGCCCTGGGACGCGGGTTGGCGGTACACGGGCATGGGCCAGTTTGGCGGCGCGCTGAGCCCGGTGGACCGGTACATTGTGGCGCTGGGGCGGACCCGCGACAAGCGGGCGCTGCCGGTGATTCTCAAGAAGCTCGAACAACTGAAGCCGGAAGCGGAGTTCTCCCATCACCGGGCGATCGCGCTGGCGCTGGAGATGATCGGTGATCCGGCAGCGGCAGCGCCGCTGGCGAAGTTGCTGCGGGATGAAGAGGTGGCGGGCTGGACCGTGACGGATGTCGACAAGGCGCGCAAGATGTCGGGTCTCAATGTGAACGAAACGCAGTCTCGGGGTTTGTCGATCCGCGAACTGGCGCTGGCGCGCGCGCTGCTGAAGTGCGGCGATCACGATGGGCTGGGCCGGGCGATTCTGGAGCGGTATGCGAAGGATCTGCGGGGCCACGTCGCCCGGCACGCGCAGGCGGTGCTGGACGAGGCGCGGGTGCGGCAGGAATAGCCGATGTTCCTGGCGCTGTTGTTGTTCGCGGGGCTGGCGGATTGTGTGCCGGCCCGCTGGACTTCGGGGGATCCGGCGAGTCTGGAGTTACTGAAAGACACGCCGGTGAACTGCGTGCTGGTGGAAGAGGGGGCGTGGGCGCGGGAGTTCGTGACGGCGGCGCAGGGAGATCGGAAGAGCGTCGTGTAGGGAAAGAGTGTAGATCTCGGTG
>ERZ761609.2282-NODE-2282-length-14532-cov-806.976169_pt1 | contig 14532 bp, 17 predicted proteins | sample MGYA00511163_ERZ761609 | MGnify/ENA primary metagenome ERZ761609 (study PRJEB28899, sample SAMN02445070) | bioreactor sludge metagenome | biome: EBPR sludge | place: Australia: Brisbane, Thorneside Wastewater Treatment Plant | collected 2011-12-16 ... | reverse complement strand
CGGAACAATGACAAATAACTTTTATTGTTCAAGTTATTTTTGCTTGCGTCCTAAGCATCTGCAGTTCCTCCTCATTGGCCGTGTTCACGTTGACTGCGGCAAAGGCGTTCACGGCGACCATCAGCAGAGCGAGCAACAGGGTAATCAACTTGTGCATGGAGTTCCTCCTGAGGAGATTGGGATTCGCAATCACCAGGCATCTCGCCTCGGCGTCTTGCTATATCCTTCAATGGTTCTTGTGGCCTTTCCGTTGACCCGGTGCGACAATCATTCACGCTGAGACTTGCGGTAGTCTGAGCCCGCGGCGTTTGGCCGGCCGTCGTGTTGATCGACTGCGGACGAGTATGCTCAGGCTTGTCACGACAACTCCCAAGGATCCTCGATGACCCGAGTACACAATCTGGCTGCCTGCATCCTGTTTGCGGCATGGAGTTCTGCAATGGCAGTTGAAGAGCCGCAATACCAAGTGGTCCGCTCCTACGAGGCTTTCGAGGTGCGCCGCTATGAGCCCTATCTGGTGGCGGAAACGGTCGTCAGCGCAGCGCCGGACGATGCCGGGAACCAGGGTTTTCGCATTCTGGCCGGGTACATTTTCGGACAGAACAAGGGGGCGCGCAGGATCGAGATGACGGCTCCGGTGGCTCAGGCTCCGACCAGCATCGCCATGACGGCCCCGGTGGCACAACGCCCGGGTCCCGGCGGTTACGTCATCCAGTTCGCAATGCCCCAGGAGTGGACGCTGGAAACCCTGCCGGAACCGCTCGATTCGCGAATCACCCTGCGCGCGATGCCCGCTCGAACGTTTGCCGTCATCGGCTACTCGGGAACGTGGTCGCAAAGCCGATACGAAGCGAATCTGAGGAAGCTGCAGGACGCTCTCGCAGATGCTGGTCTATCCTGGCATGGCGAGCCGATGTGGGCTCGCTACGACCCACCCTGGAAGCCGTGGTTCTGGCGACGCAACGAAATCTGGCTGGAGTTGGATTGAGCGAGGTCGACTGGCGAGCTGCGAGGTCCCCGGCGGCTTGATAGCTGTTACGATTGCGCCTGTCGTACGGACTCCCGCGGTGGGCATGGGCGGTACGCCCGGCGCGTCGAGAGTGCCGTGTGTGGCCGCAGCCGTTCACCTTCACGTCGACGCAGCCGCCCGTGGCCCAACTCCCGCCAAGGCGTCGGTCTCTTGCCAACCCTACATCGCCCGACCCCGCCGATGGCACCTCGGCGAAGCGAACCAAGGTGGCGGTTTCTGGTCCGTCGTCGTCGATGTCCAGCCCGGCCACGACGCAGTGAGAGCAGAGCTGCGGCGGGCGGCCGTTTGTCCAAACTGATGAGGAACTCCCATGAGAATCCTGCATACCATGCTGCGCGTCGGCGATCTCGATCGCTCGATCGCCTTTTACACCGAGATCCTTGGCATGCGCGAGTTGCGCCGCCAGGATTATCCGGGCGGGCGCTTTACCCTCGCCTTTGTCGGCTTCGGCCCCGAGTCGGAGGGCGCCGTCCTCGAACTGACGCACAACTGGGATACCGCTGCATACCAGATCGGCGACGGCTTCGGCCATGTGGCGATCGAGGTCAGCGACGCCTACGCTGCCTGCGAGCAGATCCGGGCGCGCGGCGGCAAGGTCGTTCGCGAGGCCGGCCCGATGAAGCACGGTACGACGGTGATCGCTTTCGTCGAGGATCCTGACGGCTACCGGATCGAGCTGATCCAGAAGAAGGGCTGACACCGTGAGCTTCCCGGCCTTTTTCGCGCAGGTGCCGTCGATCATCCTGCGCGATCGCCTCGCCGACTTCCTCGGAGCTGCGACAGGTGGGCTGATCGAGTACGGCTATGCCGACGCCGTCCGCCTGGCAGGTCATTCCTGCCCGACCATCGCCGGCAGCTACCTGCTCAGCCACCGTGCCCTGCGCGCCCTCTACGGCGACGAAACACCACTGCGTGGCGAGATCGCCGCTGACTTCCGCGAGACCGCGGAAACCGGTGTCAGCGGCGTCATGGCGGCGGTCGTCGGACTGCTCACCGGCGCCGCCGGCAGCGGCGGCTTCAAGGGTCTGGCCGGACGCTTCGTGCGCCGCGACCTGCTGCGTTTCGCGCAGGAGCTGCCCGGCGACATCCGCTTCCGACGCCTCGACAACGGGCAGAGCGTCACGGCAACGCTGCAGCTTGCCGAGGTCCCCGCCGACCCGCGTCTGCCATCGCTGCTGCAACGACTGCTTGCCGGTGAAGACGACCCGGCGACCCGCGAGCTGTTCGCCCGCCTGTGGCAGGAGCGGGTGCGCCGCATCCTGCTCGATCATTTCGACGATCCGCGACTGCTGGTTCTGGCGTAAGCGGCCAGTTTCCTGCAGAATCCCGCTCCGGGCGATTCGCTGCCGGCACCCGGACAGCGGCGGCAGCCAGTTCGCCGGTCGCCACCCGTCGCGTGCTGCCGCGACGCTCGCCGACAACTCGTGTTCGCAACCGGAGTCTGCCTGAAGTGATTCGCCGCCACCCCGCATGCCCCGCGCGTTTCCTGGCCCGCGTGCTGGCGCTCGTCCTGCTCCTCTGCGCCAGCCAGATGGCTGCACATGCCGGCCTGGCGATTGCCCTCAACTCGGCGGACGGTACGATCAGCCTGATCGATACCGACACCTACAAAGTTACCGGCAAGATCAACGTCTGCAAGGAGCCGCATCATTTGATGCCGACTCCCGACGACAAGTCGCTGATCGTCGCCTGCGCCGCATCCAACCAGCTCGTCTTCTTCGATCCGCTGACCGGCCAGGAGCAGAAGCGCGTTCGCGACATCTCGGACCCCTACCACCTCGGCTTCTCGCCGAACCGCAAGTGGTTCGTCGCCACCTCATTGCGCCTCGACCGCGTCGACATCTACGACCCTGCCGACTTCCGCCTGATCGCCCGCCTGCCGGCGCCGAAGGCGCCGTCCCACTTGGCCTTCGACGATGCCAGCCAGTTCGTCTTCGTCACCCTGCAGGACTCGAACGAGGTGATGGCAATCAGCCTGCCGACACAGAAGATTGCCTGGGTGATGCCGGTCGCGGCGACGCCGGCGGGAATCGTCATGTCGCCTGACAATCGCTACCTGCTGGTCGCCAGCATGGGCGAAGGCGTGGTCGAGGTGATCGAGTGGCGGGCGCGGCGGAGCGTGCGCAAGGTCGCCACCGCGACAGCTGCGCACAACCTGCAGCCGAAGGGCGATGGCCGCCATTTCTACGTCTCCAACCGGTCGATCGACGGCAGCATCTCGCTGCTCGACACGCAGACGATGAGCGTGGTCGAGAAGTACGACGTTCCCGGTGGCCCCGACGACATGATGGTCCGCGCCGACGGCAAGGAGCTGTGGGCCACCGCGCGCTTCGCCCGCAAGGTGCAGGTCGTCGACCTGGTGAGCAAGCAGCTCAAGCTGTCGATCCCGGTCGGCAGTTCGCCGCACGGGGTCTTCTTCCTCAATCACGCCGGGCTGAGGTAAGGATGGCACGGCTGCATCCCCTACTCGCGCTTGCGCTCGGGCTGGCAACGGCAGGCGTGGCCAGCGCCGGTACGCCGTCCTCGCCGGGCTGCAAGGGAACACTCTACCTGAGCTTCGACACCGGCAACATGCGCGACGCCGAACTGATCGCCGACACGCTGGCGCGACATGGCGTCAAGGCAACCTTCTTCCTTGCGCAGGAGAAGACGACGCGCGGCGACAGCGCCCTCGATGCCAGCTGGGCACCCTACTGGCGGGCGCGCGTCGCCGAAGGCCACGCCTTCGGCAGCCACACCTGGCGCCATGGCAGTTTTCGTGCCGACAGCGGCAAGCTGGTGCGCTACCGACTGCAGGATGGCAGCAGCGAGACGCTGGACGCAGCCGCCGTCTGTGCCGAACTGCAGCGGCCGGACACGCGCTTCCAGGAGCTCACCGGCCGCCGCCTCGATCCGCTCTGGCGGGCGCCCGGTGGCCGCACGACGCCAAACACGCTGGCCGCGGCCCAGGCCTGCGGCTACCGTCATGTCGGCTGGGCGACAGCCGGCTTCCTCGGCGACGAACTGCCGTCGGAAACCCACCCCAACCCGATGTTGCTGCAGCGCGCTCTCGAGCGCCTCCGCGACGGCGACATCGTCATGGCCCATCTCGGCATCTGGTCGCGCAAGGATCCCTTCGCGCCGATGTTCGAGCCGCTGATCGCCGGCCTCAAGGCGAAGGGCTTCTGTTTCGCCACCCGGCGCGGCCAGACATGATCGACGCGCTGACCGAGGCCTTCGTGCACCTCCAGGGCTGGATGTTCGATCGCCTGGTGCAGCCACCGCTGCTCGCCCTCGGGCTCGGCAGTCATCTCGAAATGGCTTTCGACGGCATCCAGTTCTTCCTCGCCGGCGTGCTGCAGATCAGTTTCGCCTACCTGCTGCTGCGGCCGCTCGAGGCCTGGCGCCCGGTCGAGGTGTGGCCGGACCGCCGGGCGGCGCGCGTCGATGTGCTCTACTCGCTGCTCGACCGGCTGGGAATCGTTCCGCTGGCGGTGTTCGCGCTGCTGGCACCACTCTTCGCCGCCATCGACGGCTGGTTTCGCCTGCACGACATCATCCCGCCGCAGCTCGAAGACCTCTTGCCGGCACTGGAGACGAGGCCGCTGCTCTGTTTTCTCGTCTATCTGCTGCTTCTCGACTTCGCCGAATACTGGCGCCATCGGCTGTCGCACGTCCTGCGCTGGTGGTGGGCGCTGCACGCGATCCATCACAGCCAGCGGCGGATGACCCTGTGGACCGACAGCCGCAACCATCTGCTCGAGGACCTGATCGGTGGCTTCTGGTTCGCCAGCATCGCCCTGCTGATCGGTGTTCCCCCCGGGCAGTTCATCGGCCTGCTGCTCGTCGTCAAGACGGTCGAGAATCTCGCCCACGTCAATGCCCGTCTCTCGTTCGGAAGCCTCGGCGAAAGGCTGCTGGTCAGCCCGCGCTACCACCGCTGGCATCACGCGCTGGAGCTGCCAGCCGGCGACCGGTACCGTCATGGCTGCAACTTCGCCGTCCTGCTGCCGGTCTGGGACCAACTCTTCGGCACCCAGTATCGTGGGCAGGAGTTGCCACCCTGCGGCCTCGCCGGCGACCCGCTGCCGCCTGACGCCGCCAGCAGTGGCTTCTGGCGGCAGCAGCGGGAAGGACTGCAGGCCTTCGCTGCCGCCTTGTGGTCGCGCGGCAGCGCGACGGACGGGCAACGGGAGAGCAGGCATGCTCGATGACGCCCGCGCCTTCGCCTTCCGCGCGCACAGCGGCCAGATGTACGGCACCCACCCCTACTCCTGGCATCTCGAGGCTGTCGCCGAATTGCTGGCTCCCTACGGCGTGCAGGCGCAGATCATCGGCTACCTGCACGATGTCGTCGAGGACACGGTGGTCAGCAAGGACGACGTGCACGCCCGTTTCGGGCCTTTCATCGGCGAATGCGTCGGCCTGCTGACCGACGCGCCCGCCGCCACCCGCGCCGAGCGCAAGGCGCGGACGCATGCCCGTCTGGCGAGTGTCCGCAGCGGCCCGGCGGAACTGGCACTGGTGGTCAAGGCTGCCGACCGCCTGGCGAACGTTCGCAGCTGCGTCGCCGACTGCCGGCAGGTGCTCTGGCACACCTACCGCTGTGAGCATCCGGCCTTCCGTGACGCGGTCTACCGCGCCGGCCTCTGCGACCCGCTGTGGTGCGAACTCGACAGCCTGCTGGCGCCAGCGGACATTCCGGCGACCCATGTCTGAACCCTGCCTCCGGCGGCAGTCGCTGCTGTCCCCGGTCGCCGTGCAGCGCCGGCCAGCCGCGAACCTGTCCGGCCAGTGCGCCAGGCAGAGTGCTCGATGAAGGCGATCCTGCGCAGCGGAGTGATCGCCGTCTGCCTGCTGCTCGCGGCCTGCGTGCCAGGGCCCGAAAAAGCAGGGGAACTCACTCGCGTGTCGATGCAGGAGTATTTTCGCTACGATCCGCAGTTCAGGGGCCAGGGCATCGAGGTCCTCGCTGTCCGCGTCACCGGCGGCCACGACAAGCAACTCGAAGGCGTGGCGACGATCCGGCACGCCGGCCAGAGCCACGAGGTGCCGGTGATCATCGTCCTCGACCGGGTCAATCTGGCATGGTTTGCCCAGCCGGGAGGGCTTGCCTTCCTGGCCAGGTCACCCGCCGACGCCGACCGGAAGACGACGGAATAGTCCCCCTCGCCGGCCCACAGGCAATACCATGCGACCGCTTGCCAGCGGCGGCAACGACCGCCGTTCGGGACTGCCGGCTCCTGCGGACGGCTGCTCCGCGCTGTCGACCGCTGCCGCCGGCTGACGCTTGTTGACCCTTCTGCCGCTGTCCGGCTGCCGGAATCGGGTAGCCGTTCCTGCAGCGGGTCGGTCGAGCGGAGTCCGACTTCGACCTACGCCAGCGCGCGGGCGAACGGCGCTCGTCCGGCGCCGCCACACGGCTGCGGACCGCCGACATCGCTCGGTCGCGGCGTCCGGCAAGGGCAGCGATCTGGCATCCGGGGCGAAGTGGTGCTAGGCTGATCGGCGTCAGGCGGCGTGGAAATCGCCAAAGGCTTCTGCAGCGACCGGAGCTTGTCCCTTGCTGCTTCTCGCCCTTCAGGAGGCAAGATCATGCGCTCTCTCCGCGACTCAACCAGGCTGCTGCACTGGCCGCTCACGATCATGCTGCTGCCGACGCTGCTGGCAGTTGGCTGCGGCCAACCGGAGCCGACGACGGTCATGACGCCGGGCGACAGAATCCCGTTCTCGGGCAACTGGAGCCCGACCGGAACGCAACAGGTTCTCGACCTTGAAGCAGGACACCGGGCCGGCATCTTCAGGTTGAATGGTTCGCTCGTGCTGACCGGCAAGCAGCGCCTCACGCGCGCGTTCAGGACCGACGTCATTGGTTTCTCCGACACCGGCAGCGGCATGGTGGGACGTAGCGTGTGGACCGACGAGCATGGCGACAGGGTGTTCAGCGAGTTGCGCGGCGCCGCCATTGGTCCAGGCCAGCGGATCGAAGGCAACATCATCGGCGGCACCGGTCGCTACGAGGGCCTGCGCGGGGAATACGGTTTCGAGTGGCAGCGCATCGGCCCGGTCGAAGGCGACGAGATCGCCGGCCGGGTTGTCGGGCTGACGGGCTGGGCTCGGGTCACCCCGGCCGCCGAGCAATCTCCCACCACTGCAGGAGATCGGAAATGAACGTCGCCACTGTTGATAAGGTAAGAATCGTCAAACTGGCGGTCGTCCTGCTCCTCTTCTGCGGCCTCTGGTTCATGCCAGTGCCCGCGGGCCTGACGCGCGAGGCCTGGCGACTGTTTGCGATCTTCGCCGCCGCCATCCTTTCCGTCGTCTTGAATGCCTTGCCACTGCTGACCTCGGCGGTGGCGGCCTGCGCCTTCGTCGTTCTCACCGGCACGCTCACGCCGGCGAAGGCCTACGGCGCCTTCGCCAACCCCACCGTGCTGCTCGTGGTGACGGCTTTCCTGGTCTCGCAGTCGGTGGTCAAGAGCGGGCTTGGCAAGCGGATCAGTCTCTACGTGGTGTCGCTGTTCGGAAAATCGACTCTCGGCCTGGCTTACAGTGTCTTCATCACCGACACACTGATCTCGCCGGGCTTCCCGAGCAATACCGCGCGCGGCGGTGTGCTCTTTCCGGTCATTCTGGCGCTGGCACAGAACAGTGGTTCGACGCCCGACGACGACAGCACGCGGCGCCTCGGCGGCTACCTGATGTTCTGCGGCATGGCCAGCCTGGCGATCACCTCGGCGCTCTGGTTTACCGCCACGTCGGGCAATCCGATCGGCGCCGGGCTGGCCGCCGAACAGGGCCTGCAGGTGAACTTCGGCTCGTGGCTGCTGGCATCCTGCGTACCATCGCTGGTCGTCATTGCCCTGTTGCCGCTGCTGCTTTATCGGCTCTTTCCGCCAGGAATCACCGAAACCCCGGATGCGCCGGAACACGCACGACGCGAGTTGCGGACGATGGGACGCATGTCAACCGGCGAGAAGATCACGGCGGCGACCTTCGCCGTCATGATCACCGGCTGGGTTCTCGCCGCGCCGTATCAGCTCAACCTGACGGCAATCGCGCTCGCCGGCCTGGCGACGCTGTTGATCAGTGGGGTCCTGACGCTCGACGACATGCACGAACAGGGCGGCACGCTGGTCACCTTCATCTGGCTCGCGGTACTTTTTGGCATCAGCGGACAGCTCAACGAAATGGGCTTCATGGGCTACGTCGGCGAACGGCTGGCGATGGCGCTCGAAGGTCTCGCGTGGCCGCTTGCCTATGTCTCGCTGCTCGTCATTTACGTCCTGATGCACTACATGTTCGTCAGTCAGAACGCCCAGGTGCTGGCGCTCCTCGGCGTCTTTCTCGACGTCGGCGTCAAGTCGGGGGTTCCCGTCGCACTGATGGCTTACGCACTGCTCTTCGCCAGCAGCTACTTCTCGGTGATCACACCCCAGGCGGGCAGCCAGAACATCATCTTCGTCGCCAGCGGCTACCTCAAACAGGGGGAGTTGTACCGCCTCGGGCTCTTGACGACGATTTTCTGCCTGCTGGTCTTCTTGCTCGTCGGCACCCCGTGGATACTCTGGGTGACCTAGCCACCCAGCCAGCGCCGGAGTCAGCGAACGACGGCTGGCTGCCGGCCGCCGTCGGCAGACGGCTACCGATAGACGATCACCGGCACCCGCGAGTACGACAGCACCTTCTGCGTCACGCTGCCAAGGAGCAACTTCTTGATCTCGCTGCGCCCGCGCGACGCGATGAAGATGGCGTCACACCTCTTCTTCCTCGCGGCCTCGATGATCCCTTCGTGGGTCGTCGCCGGCTTGGAGATCAACCCTGCATAGTCGACGCCGGCCGCCCGCGCCGCCTGCGCAATCTCGTCGAGGTACTTCTCGCCGGTCACCCGCGCCAGGCGGTCGAGCGTCATCAGCGTCTTCCTGTCGATCAAATCGCCGTCGCCGAAGGCGGAGGGCTGCAGCAGCGGCATGGCGTAGTAGCCGGTGACTTTTGCCCCCAGAGACTGCGCCAGCCTGATGCCGGCCCTGATCGCCTGGCGCGATACGACCGAGCCGTCGGTCGGAATGAGGATGTTCTTGAACACGTAGCGTGCTCCCGATAGTCGTTGTGAGCGAAGTGGGGCTGCCCCCTCGCCCCGTCCCGCGGCAGCCAGCACGCCCCCGCTGCAGGGGCCATCTCGCCGGCCGTCGGGTGCAGAATGGCGGCACACGCGATCACCGCCCCGTTCGTTCCCGCCGCCCGTTGCCCGCAGCTCGCCGACGCAAGTGCCGGCGGCGGGATGGCGCAACCACACGCGTTACAGTATATAGGCCCGCGTCGAAAACGGCGTCAATTGCCGGCCAACATCGTCCCGCCGTGGCGCGAACGCCTGCGGTACAATTGCCGGCTTTCGCCAGTCGACGCCCACGGCGTGCTGCAGCATCGGCGACATACCGGCTGACGGCAGGCCCCTGTCTCTCGACGCGTTTCGCCCATCTGCGTCTGGGGCCTCCTCGCCCGTTTCCGGCGTGACTTTCACGCATTCGATCTTCCAGAGGTTTCTTCGTGCTCATCGCCAACAACATCACCATGCAGTTCGGGGCGCGTCCCCTTTTCGAAAACGTCTCGCTCAAGTTCGGCGAGGGCTATCGCTACGGATTGATCGGCGCCAACGGCTCGGGCAAGTCGACCTTGATGAAAATCCTGGCGCGCGAACTCGAGCCGACTGCCGGCAACGTCACGAAGGACGCACACGAACGCATGGCCTACCTGCGCCAGGATCAGTTCGCCTTCGAGGAGCAGCGGGTGATCGACGTCGTCATGATGGGGCATGAGGAAATGTGGAGGTGCATGCTCGAGAAGGACGCGATCTACGCCAACCCCGATGCCAGCGAGGCGGATTACATGCACGCTGCCGACCTCGAAGCCCGCTTCGCCGAGTACGGCGGCTACAGCGCCGAGTCGCGCGCCGGCGAACTGCTGCTCGGTGTCGGCATCCCGGCAGCGCAGCACTACGGCCCGATGAGCGATGTCGCACCCGGCTGGAAGCTGCGCGTCCTCCTGATCCAGGCGCTGTTCGCCGACCCGGATATCCTGCTCCTCGACGAGCCGACGAACAACCTCGACATCGGCACGATCCGCTGGCTGGAAAACGTGATCAACGAGCGCAACAGCACGATGGTCATCATCTCGCACGATCGCCATTTCCTCAACCAGGTCTGCACGCACATGGCGGACCTCGATTACGGCAAGATCACCGTCTACCCGGGTAACTACGACGATTTCATGGAAGCCTCGACGCAGGCGCGGCAACGACAGCAGAGTGCCAACGCCAAGGCGAAGGAACGGATCGCCGAGTTGCAGAGCTTCGTCCGCCGCTTCTCGGCCAACGCATCGAAGGCCAAACAGGCCACCTCACGCCTGAAGCTGATCGACAAGCTCAGACCCGAGGACGTCAAGCCGTCGTCGCGCCAGTATCCCTGGATCCGCTTCGAGTTCGACGACAAGGAAAAGCTGCACCGGCAGGCGGTCGAGATTCAGAACCTCGGCTTCGCCTATCATGCTGCCGAACGGCCGCTCTTCAGCAAGTTCGACCTCAGCCTCAACGGTGGCGACCGCCTGGCCATCATCGGCGAGAACGGCGTCGGCAAGACGACGCTGCTGAAGCTGCTGATGGGCGAACTGCAACCGCAGCGCGGCAGCATCAAGTGGGCCGAAAAGGCGCGCCCCGGCTACTGCGCGCAGGACCATGCGATCGACTTCGACAGCGATCTCAGTCTGACCGACTGGATCGCCGGCTACGCGCGCGGCAGCGCCGAAGAGGGCGACGATCTGGCGACGCTGATCCGCGGCACCCTCGGCCGGCTGCTGTTCTCGGGCAACGAGGTGCAAAAGCCGGTGCGCGTCATCTCCGGCGGCGAACAGGGGCGGATGATCTTCGGCAAGCTGATGCTGCAGCGGCCGAACGTGCTGGTGATGGACGAACCGACCAACCACCTCGACATGGAATCGATCGAGTCGCTGAACACCGCGCTCGAGAAGTTCAAGGGAACGCTGATCTTCGTTTCGCACGACCGCGAGTTCGTCTCGTCACTGGCGACACGCGTCCTCGAAATCCGCCCCGACGGCACGCTGGTGAACTACCTCGGCAACTACGAAGACTACCTCGCCAGCCAGGGAATCGCGTAAGCGGCGAGCAGCGTCGCGGGGTTCGCTCAGGCGATGACGCCGCCGCCGAGACAGACGCGGCTCTCGTACACCACCACCGACTGCCCCGGAGTCACCGCCCACTGCGGCTCGGCGAAGCGGATCCGGCAGGCATCCGCCGCCACCCACTCGATCTCGCACGGCGCATCGGCCTGCCGGTAGCGCGTCTTCGCCGTATACACCCAGTGCGCGTGCGGCGGCTGAGCGGACACCCAGGAGAGATCGCGCGCGGTCAGCTCGTCGCTGAGCAGCGCGGGGTGATGGTGGCCCTGCACGACATGCAGGACGTTGTTGACGATGTCCTTGCCGGCGACGAACCAGGCGTCGTGGTCGCCGCTCACGCCGCCCTTGCCGCCCTTGACGCCGCCGATGTGCAGCCCCTTGCGCTGGCCGATGGTGTGATAGGCGACGCCGTCGTGCTCACCAAGCACGCGGTCGTCGTCGAGGCCGCGAATCTCGCCCTTCTGCGGCGGCAGGTAGCGCGTCAGGAACTCCTTGAAGGGTCGCTCGCCGATGAAGCAGATGCCGGTCGAGTCCTTCTTGAGCGCGACGTGCAGGCCGGCATCGGCGGCGATCCGGCGCACCTCGCGCTTGTACAGGCCGGCGAGCGGGAACAGCGTCGTCGCCAGTTGCTCCTGCTGCAGCCGATGCAGGAAATAACTCTGGTCCTTGGTGCCGTCCTCGGCCTTGAGCAACTGCCAGACGCCCTGGAACTCGCGCACACCGGCGTAATGACCGGTGGCGATGCGATCGGCGCCGATCCGCGCTGCATGCTCGAGAAAGGCCCGGAACTTGATCTCGGAATTGCAGAGGACGTCCGGGTTCGGCGTCCGCCCCGCCGCGTACTCGCTGAGGAAGTGGGCAAAGACGCGTTCGCGATACTCGGCGGCGAAGTTCAGCACCTCGATGTCAATCCCGAGGGTATCGGCGACGCTCATGACATCGACCAGGTCCTGGCGCGACGCGCAGTGCTCGTCGGTATCGTCGTCCTCCCAGTTCTTCATGAACAGACCGACGACCCGCCAGCCCTGCTGCTTGAGCAACAGGGCTGCCACCGCCGAATCGACGCCGCCCGAGAGGCCGACGAGTACCGTTCTTCCTTCGTTCATTTCCCTGTCCCTGCAGCCATCACCTCAAGGGCTCAAAGCCGGCGCACCGGCGACCAGCGAGGCCATCGAGCTCTCTTCCTCGCCGCCCCCGGCGAGCCATTCCGGCAGCGGCATCAGCACCGCCGGCTGGCCATTGTCACGAAACCAGCTATCGACGACGTAGAGCTGCGGTGTCGCAGCCACGTCGTCGTCAAGCGGCGCTGGCGCCCTTTCCTCGATCTGCGCCGAGAAATGGGCAGCGAACAGATAGCGCGTCCGCAGCACCGGTTCGCGGACCTCATGGAAGCGCAACCAGCGACGATCGTCGAGCATCCGCAGCAGACGTGTCGTCGTCAGCGAGTGGTCGATGCAGTCCATTCGTCCTGCGACGCCATCGTCGGCAACGTTGCCGCCACGGTCGGCGGCGATGACGCTCTGCTCGCCCGCCCAGCCGAGCAGCCAGCCGATCACCAGCGACAACCGGTCGCGCTCGTCGGCAGCGTCGCCTGCAGCCACGAGAAAGGCCCCCACCAGCGCCAGCTGCTGGTCAGTGTAGCGCACCTCGACCTCCTGCAGGCAGCCGTAGTTGTAGCAGACGCGCAGCCTCTCGTCGGCCACTGCGGTCTGCAACAGTGCCGGCAACAGCAGGACGCTCAGCCAGCGCATGCCAGATGGTTCAGCAGGTGCAGCGGGTAACGCTTGCCGGCCAGCCAGTCGTCGATGCAGCGCAGCACCATCGGACTGCGGTGCTGCGCCTGTCGCGCCCGGATTTCGTCGACGGTCAGCCAGTGCGCCGCCAGGATGCCGGCATCGAGTTGCCGCCCGGGATCGTGGCCGACGATCTCGCCGGCGAAGGCAAAGCGCAGATAGGCCAGATCGCCGGCGCCGGTCGGGTACAGGTAGACGCCGACCAGCGCCTGCGGGCGCATCGTGTACGCAGTTTCCTCGAGGGTCTCGCGAACGGCCGCGTCGAGCAGCGACTCGCCGCAATCGAGGTGACCTGCGGGCTGGTTGAAGCGGATGCCGTACTCCGTCTCCTCTTCGACGAGCAGGAAGCGACCGTCGCGCTCGAGCACCGCGGCGACGGTGACGTTCGGTTTCCAGATCATGGCAGGAGCCTTGCGGGGATCGGCGAAGCCGCCATTTTACCGCCAACCGGGGGGCGAAATCGGCTAGAATTTCCGCTTCAGGGTTACCGGAACGAGGGGAGAAGAGGATGTCCATGGCGGATCGCGACGGCTTCATCTGGTACGACGGCAAGCTCGTTCCATGGCGCGAGGCCACGACCCACGTGCTGACCCACACCCTGCACTACGGCATGGGCGTCTTCGAGGGAATCCGTGCCTACAAGGCGGCGAGGGGTACGGCGATCTTCCGCCTTGCCGAGCACACCGAGCGCCTGTTCAACTCCGCCTACATCTTCCAGATGAAGATGCCCTACGACCGGGAGACCCTGCTCGAGGCACAGAAGGAAGTGGTGCGCGCGAACGGGCTCGAGTCGTGCTACATCCGGCCGATCGTCTTCTACGGCTCGGAAGCGATGGGCATCGCCGCCACCTCGATCAGCACGCATGTCGCCATCGCCGCCTGGCCGTGGGGTGCGTACCTCGGTGCCGAGGGAATGGAGAAGGGCATCCGCGTCAAGACCTCGTCCTTCACCCGGCATCACGTGAACATCAACATGTGCCGCTCGAAGTCGGTCGGCACCTACACCAACTCGATCCTCGCCCACCAGGAAGTGGCGCATGACGGCTACGACGAGGCGCTGCTGCTCGACGTCGATGGCTACGTCGCCGAAGGTGCCGGCGAGAACGTCTTCATCGTCAGGAAAGGCAAGCTGTACACGCCCGACCTGACGTCGTGCCTCGAGGGCATCACTCGCGCCTCGGTGCTCGAACTCGCCGATGAACTCGGCATTCCGGTGGTCGAGAAGCGCATCACGCGCGACGAGGTTTATTGCGCCGACGAGGCCTTTTTCACCGGCACCGCCGCCGAAGTGACGCCAATCCGCGAGCTCGACAATCGCCAGATCGGCGCCGGCCACCGCGGCCCGATCACGACGAGAATCCAGAGCCTGTTCTTCGACTGCGTGAACGGCCGCGTGCCGGCGCACGAAGACTGGCTTGCCTACGTCTAACGGTCATGACTTTCGACACACCCCTGATGATGAAAGTCATGACTGTTTCCCTCCTCCCCGGCCCTTCTCCCGCGCACGGGAGAAGGGAGATTCGCGAGTCGCAGACGCGA
>ERZ761609.2280-NODE-2280-length-14551-cov-54.079470_pt1 | contig 14551 bp, 12 predicted proteins | sample MGYA00511163_ERZ761609 | MGnify/ENA primary metagenome ERZ761609 (study PRJEB28899, sample SAMN02445070) | bioreactor sludge metagenome | biome: EBPR sludge | place: Australia: Brisbane, Thorneside Wastewater Treatment Plant | collected 2011-12-16 ... | reverse complement strand
GAGATTGGTCAGTGACTGGAGTTCAGACGTGTGCTCTTCCGATCTCTGGGCGGCGAGGTCGCGGCGGCGGGCGCGTTCGGCGGGCGGAGGGTTGTCGGCGGTTCCGTAGACGTAGACGTGGCGCCGGGAAGTGACGTGGCGGACCAGCGGAGGGGCGGGCGCGGGTTCACCGATCTGGAGTTTGGCGCCGGCGGCGAAGCGGCGTTCTTCGCCGTTGATGACGATGACGAACTCCTGTTTAGGGTTGTAGCGCGGGTGGCCGGCGAGGTGGAGCGAGAAGGCGGGGAGGTTCCAGGAGCGGACTTCGACGCGATTGGGGGCGGTGAAGCGGGCATCGATCCGGGCGGTGGAACCGGGCTCGAAATTGTCGAAACGAACCCAGTAAGCCGTTGAATTCAAAGGATCGGCCGAAGCGTAAAGGACGCGCTCGGGGAAGCGCTGGCGGCGGTGCTGGCTGAGCCATTTGAACAGCCTGGCGTCCTGGTAAGCCGGGTCCCAGACGTTATGTTGCACGCCCGGGTATTCTTTGACTTCGACCTGGACGCCGGCCTCGCGCATCAATTTGGACCAGTGGCGGGAGACGGTGACGGGGACGACTTTGTCGTCCACGCCGTGATGGAAGTGGACGGGGACATTGAGGGCGTTGCCGGCGTGGTGTTCGTCGAAGGCGGGAGGGACGGGGCAGAGGGGGACGATGGCGGCCCAGAGATCGGGGCGCTTGAGGCCGAGTTCGAGAGTGCCGCCGCCGCCCATGCTGAGTCCGGTCAAATATGTGCGCTCTTCATCCACATTGAAGCGCTTTTTGACGTCGGCGAGCATGGCCCAGACGTCGGATTCGGCAACGCCGCGGTAGCCCATGGTGCCGCGGGCGAGAGGACTGGCGACGAGGAAGGGGACGGAAGGCAGGGCGGGGAAGTAGCGCATCGCCTCGGCGTCGGACTCGCCTTCGCGATTGCCCTGGCCGAAGACCCGGCGGAGGTTGACGCGATGGTTGGAGAAGGCGCCGTGGAGGCTGACGACGAGGGGCCAGGGGCGGGCGGGGTTGTAGCCGTCGGGGATGTAGATCGCGTACGGCTGATCGGTGTCGTCGAGGGGCGAGTAGAAGGAGAGGACCTGGGGTCCGGCGGGGAGCGTTTGGGCGGGGAGAGCGGTGGCGAGCGTGAGCGCCGCGATGAGAGTGAACCACTTCATACCCTTGAGGGTATATAATTGCGGACGTCCAAGGTGTCGACAATTATGGAAACTCCCAAAAAGATCCCCTCTCGCCGGTCGTTCCTGACCGGGTCCACGGCGGCCAGTGCGGCCGCTTTCACGATCGTCAAGCCGGAACTGGTCTCCGGTTGGGCGCCCTCGAAGCTGAAAGTGGGTTTGATCGGCGCGGGCGGCCGAGGCCGTCAGGCGGTGATTGACGCCATGCGCGGCGATCCGGCGGTGGAATTGCACTCGATGGGCGACATTTTCGAGGACAAACTCGAGGGCAATCTGAACTGGTTGCGGCAGCAGGCCGAGAAAATGGGCATGGCGGACCGGATTCAGGTGAAGCCGGACACGCGGTTCGTGGGTTTTGAATCGTACAAAAAGGTGCTGGCGACCGACGTGGACGTGGTGTTTTTGACGGCGCCTCCCGGGTGGCGTCCGGAGCATTTCGAAGCGTCGATCAAGGCGGGCAAGCACGTGTTCTGCGAGAAGCCTTTCGGGGTGGACGCGACGGGTGTGCGCCGGTGCATGGAAGCGGCGCGGGAAGCGGAGCGGCGGCGGTTGACGGTGGTGTCGGGCGCGCAGCGGCGATCGGATCCGGCGTACACGGAGACGGTCGAGAAGTTGAAGAACGGCGATTACGGGCAGGTGCTGGCGCTGTACGCTTACTGGGTCGGCACGCCGGTGATCCAGCAGGCCAAAGGCAAGGACCCGCGCTGGGGCGAGTTTGAATGGCAGCACCGGAACTGGTATTCGAACCTGTGGATCTGCGGCGACCAGATCGTGGAGCAGCATCTGCACAACGTGGACGTCTGCAACTGGATCATGGGAATGCATCCGGTGAAGGTGCATGCCTCGGGCGGGGCGTCGTGGCGGCCGCAGGATGAAGTCCACGGCAACATTTACGACCATATTTCGGCCGATTTCGAGTATCCGAACGGCGTGCGGATGTCGTCGTACTGCCGGCAGTACCCGCGCGGTCTGTTCCAGCGGGTGGCGGAGATCGTGGCTTGCTCGAAGGGCCGGCTGAACCTGAACCAGACGCCGGGCGGGCCGGGCTACGTGAACGAGCACACGAAGCTGTACAAGTCGATTCGCGGGGATGGTCCCTACATCAACGAAGCGATGGAAGTGGCCGAATCGACGCTGACGTGCATCATGGGCCGCGAGGCGGCGTATTCCGGGCTGGAGATCACCTGGGACATGATCATGAACTCGAAGCAGGACCTGATGCCGAAGCAGGGCCAGTGGGACTACAAGGCGACGAACCCGGTGCCGGAATTCCCGGTGCCTGGCAAGTACAAGTTCATTTAGCCGGGGTTCACTTTCTGGACGGGGCCGGAATTCCGCGAGGGGTTCCGGCCCTTTACTATTGAGGGATGCTAGTCGAAATGGCCTTTTTGCTGATGCCGGCGCTGGATGCGGGGACGGCGGAGCGCTTCGCGGAACTGGCGCTGTCGTGCGTGCATCGCGAGTATCCGAACAAGATCGCGCATGTGATGAACGGCGACGGGGACGCGCGGCCGCCTCGGGAGTTGACGCCGGCGTTTTACGGGTGTTTTGACTGGCATTCGTCGGTGCACGGGCACTGGCTGCTGGCGCGGCTGGCGCGTCTGTTTCCGGAGGCGGCGTTCGCGGAGCGGGCGCGGGCGGCGCTCGGGAAGAGCTTGACGGAGGAGAACCTGCGGCGGGAGGTGGAGTATTTCAACGCGCCGGGGCGGACGACGTTCGAACGGCCGTACGGGCTGGCGTGGCTGTTGACGCTGGCGCAGGAGTTGCGGGAGATGGGGAGTCCGCACGCGGCGGCGATGGCGCCGCTGGAGGGGGCGGTGGTGGAGCGGTTGTCCACCTGGCTGCCGAAGTTGTCGCATCCGGTGAGAAGCGGGGAGCACAGCCAGACGGCGTTCGCGCTGGGACTGGCGCTGGATTATGCGAGATCGGCGGGGGACCGGGCGCTGGAACAGTTATTACTGGAGCGCGCAACGAAGTTCTACGGGAAGGACGAGGGGTGTCCGGCGGGGTACGAGCCATCGGGGGAGGATTTTCTGTCGCCGTGCCTGGCGGAGGCCGATCTGATGAGGCGGGTGCTTGCGCCAGCGGAGTTCGGGCGATGGTTTGACCGGTTTCTGCCGGCGTTGCCGTATTCCGTGTTGACGGTGACGGACGCCACGGATGGCAAACTGGCGCATCTGGACGGGTTGAATCTGAGCCGGGCGTGGATGCTGACGGGGATTGCGCGGGGGTTGCCGGAAGGGCACCCGAGGCGGGCGGCGCTGACGGCGATGGCGGAGGCACATGGGGCGGCGGGATTGAAGGCAGTGACGGGCGAGCATTACGAGGGCGGGCACTGGCTGGGGAGTTTCGCGGTGTACCTGGTGTCGGGGCGCGGTTTGACGGGGCGCTGACAGGGGGGGGCATACTGAAAGGGGAATCGGAGGCGAGATGCGCAAGAAAAAGTTCTGGTTGTGGGCGGGCGGCGTATTGGCGCTGGTCCTGATTGGGCTGACGGTGGCGGGGATCGTGCTGTCGAGGCGATTTGAGCCGTTTATCAAAGAGCAGACGGTGCTGTATCTGGAGAAGCGGTTCGACAGTCAGGTGGAATTGGGGAGCCTGACGGTGTCGATGCCGATGAAGTCGCCGCTGCAGGTGTTGTTGAACAAGGGGCGCGGGGCGCAGGTGAAGGTGGAAGGGCGGACCATTGCGCTGCGGCATCAGGGGAGGACGGATGTACCGCCGATGTTTGCGATGGACCGCTTTCTGTTCGAGGTGGATCTCCACACGCTGTGGGAGAAGCCGGCGCATGTAAGAATCGTGCGGCTGGAGGGGATGACGCTGAACCTGCCGCCGAAGGGGGAAAGGCCTTCGCTGGGTGGAGGGGCGGCGCCGGAACCGGAGGCCGGGACAGGAGAGGCGCCGGAGGGGACGCCGGCGGTGATTATCGACGAGATCATCGCGGATGGAACGAAGTTGACGCTGCTGCCGAAGGAGGAGACGAAAGCGCCGCTGATTTTCGATATTCACAAGCTGAAATTGACGACCGCGGGGCCGGGCGTGGCGATGAATTACGACGCGGAGTTGACGAACGCGAAGCCGCCGGGGTTGATTCAGGCGAAGGGGTCGTTCGGGCCGTGGGTGGCGGGGGAGCCGTCGCAATCGGCGATTGACGGGAATTACGTGTTTGAGAAGGCGGATTTGGGGGTATTCAAGGGGATTGCGGGCACGTTGAGTTCGAAGGGGAAGTTTTCTGGGGTGCTGGCGCGGATGGATGTGGAGGGGGTGACGGAGACGCCCGATTTCCGGCTGACGATGGGCGGGGAAGCGGTGCCGCTGCGGACGGAGTACAAGGCGGTGGTGGATGGGACGAACGGGAACACGCTGCTGGAGCCGGTGATTGCGCGGTTGGGATCGACGGTGTTCGAGTGCCGGGGCGGGGTGGTGCGCGGGCGGGAGGAGATTGGCAAGTCGGTGATTCTCGATGTGGTGATGAAGGAGGGGCGGATCGACGATGTGCTGAAGCTGGCGATGAAGGGGGGGAAGCCGTTTCTGACCGGGGGCGTGGGTCTGAAGTTGAAGTTCGACCTGCCGCCGGGGCAGGGGGAGGTGGCGGACCGGTTGCGCATTTCGGGGAATTTCGATCTGCGGGATGCCAATTTCACGAGCGCGACGGTGCAGGACAAGATTGACGAATTCAGCCGGCGGGGGCAGGGGCGGCCGAAGGACGAGGCGATCGAGGAGGTGCCGACGAATCTGAAAGGGACGTTTTCGATGGCGGACGGGGTGATGCGGTTTTCGGAGCTGTTCTTTAATATTCCAGGGGCGGATGTGGATTTGAAGGGGCGGTACCGGTTCGCGGACGAATCGCTGGCGTTCCGGGGCAAGATGCGGCTGGAGGCGAAGGTGTCGCAGACGCAGACGGGGTGGAAGCGGATTTTGCTGAAGCCGGTGGACCCGTTCTTCTCGAAGCAGGGGGCGGGGACGCTGTTGTCGATTCAGATTGCGGGGAGCCGGGCGAATCCGGAGTTTGGGCGTGACCGGGGGATTGATATCGACTGAGTATCGAGCGGGCTTCAGTGAGCGAGAAGATGGCTCTCCATGAGGCGGTAAAACTGAGACCGAAACCCGCTCGATTTGGCGGCGACTTCGGCCAGCAGAGTTCTTACCTGATCGGGACTGTCAGCCATGGTCATGGTCAGCAATTGTTCCTTTTCGGGGGAGAAGTCGTGGAGGCGGGCTGCAAGGGCCAACTCGTTTCTGACCGCGGTGAACAGGTCACCGCCAGGAATTATCTTGGGGCCGAGTATGTAAACCTGAGCGCTGTTGTTGTCCAGATTCAGCCTCTCCAGGATCTCGTTCCGCAACCAATCTGACATTTTGACATCGCCGGTGTCCAAAGCCGGGTTGGCAAATTCCGCATTGCCGTCCGGATCCAAGTGCCCGGAGAAGTGCGCGGCGACCAAGCCAGGAAGCGATTTGGAGACGATGGAGAAGCCAGTGGCTGAAGCTCCGGGAACCAGTCTTTCGCGGACGTCGGAGTCGGTGGCGTGCCTGCCGATAAAGGCACGTGAAATGGGGGGCTTGTCCTGATTGATTCCGACAAGTGACCAATATTCGGGTGTTTGAACAGTCTCCACCGGTCCGAGGGCATCTACCCAGAACAAGTGAATCCACTGTTGCGCGTCGGGCTGATTCGCGACGGTGTAGTTGTACTCATAGGCGTCTTCGACTTTGCGAATCGTCGCAGTGACAACGGGAAGAACGTGAACACGTCTTCTGAAACTCAAGTCGAGCGCCCGCTGATCTGATTTCGTGGTGGCGCCACGCGCGGCCAAATTGCCATCCGCATCGATCCACAGCCTGTCGTTTGGCCCTGGCTGGGGCGCAGGGGGAGGGATGACGGGTCCTACCCGGGTCTTCACCGCAATCCTCTTCTTTGCCGCCGGCGGGCCCTGCCACGCCGCAAGAAAAACCAATGGGGCCAACAGGAACAAGACAACAGGAGCCGCTCTCATCACCGTAAACCTCGCTTTCGATATTGCCAGAAAGTGAACGTGGTGTCGATCCGGATTGCGGGGCAGCGGGCGAATCCGGAGTTTGGGCGTGACCGGGGGATTGAGATCGAGTAAAGTGGGCGCATGCAGCGCCGGACGTTTCTTTCCCTGATGGGGGCCACGGCGGCCCAGCGGGTGTTTGCGCAACGGAGCACGCGTCCGCCGAACTTTGTGGTGGTGACGTGCGACGACCTGGGTTACGGGGATGTGGGCGTGTTCGGTTCGACGAAGATCCGGACACCGCGGTTGAATGTCTTCGCCAGTTATTTGGGCACGAAGCTGGAGCATTGTTACGCCGCGGCGCCGGTGTGTTCGCCATCGCGCGCCGGTCTGCTGACGGGGCGGACGCCGGACCGCTGCGGGGTGTACAACTGGATTCCGAACGACAACAGGATGCACCTGCGGCGGGAGGAGACGACCGTGGCGACGCTGTTGCGGGACAGCGGCTACGACACGGCGATGGCGGGGAAGTGGCATCTGAACGGGCGGTTCAACGACGCCGCGCAGCCGCAACCGGACGACCATGGTTTCCAGCACTGGTTCGCGACGCAGAACAATGCCGCGCCTTCGCACATGAATCCGGTAAATTTCGTCCGCAACGGGACCAAAGCGGGAGAAATTCAGGGATTTTCGAGCGATATTATCGTGGACGAGGGGATCAAGTGGCTGGAGGGGCGGGCGGGATCGCAGAAGCCGTTTTTCATGTATCTGCCGTTCCATTCGCCGCACGAACCGGTGGCGACCTCGGATTCCTACGTCCGGATGTACGCGGACGAGCGGGAATTCGGGCGGGCGGAGTATTACGGGAACGTCACGCAGACGGACGCGGCGTTCGGGCGGTTATTGGACTATCTGCAACGCGCGGGTCTGGAGAAGAACACGCTGGTGCTGTTCACGAGCGACAACGGGCCGGAGACGCTGGACCGGTATCCCGGGGCGCAGCGGTCGCACGGTTCGCCGGGGCCGTTCCGGAGCATGAAACTGTCGCTGTATGAGGGGGGCATCCGGGTGCCGGGCATTGTGCGGACGCCCGAAGGGTTCGGGCGGGCCGGAATCGTGCTGCAAACGTTCAGCGGGGTGGACGTGCTGCCGACATTCTGCGCGATGGCGGGCGTGAGGGCGCCACTCAACCTGGACGGGGAGGACCAGTCGGGGCAATTGCGGGGGCAGGTGTTCCATCGCCAGCGTCCGCTGCACTGGCACTACTTCGACTCGATCGATGCGCCCGTGGCGGCCTTGCGGGACCAGAACTGGAAGGTGCTGGGCCTGTGTGACCGGCACAACGAGGGCGCGGGTTCGGGGTTCAATCCGGTGCGCGACATGGCGCGAATCCGTTCACAGAAGCTCGAACGGTTCGAGTTGTACGACCTGCGGCGTGATCCGTACGAACGCAACAATCTGGCGAACCGCGAGAAAGAGCGGTTCGAGCGAATGAGCGCGGAGTTGCAGCGGATCCACGCGGAGGTGCGAGCCGAAGGGCACGACTGGCGGAACTAAACTTCGAAACAGACGACGGTGGCGGTGCGGTCGCGTCCGGCGTAGGGGATGGTGAGCAGGAGGCCCTGGTCGACTTCGGCGACTTTGACTTCGAGGTTGCTGCCGAGCAGCGAGGCCTTTTTGACGGGCATGGGCAGGCGCGGGATGACGAGGACGGGGTCGGGCCAGTCGAGGAGGTGGGCGTAGACGCGGCCGGGTTTCTGGGTGGTGACGCCCCAGGGCCGGGGCGGGAGGGGGCCGCCGCGGGTGCCGTAGATGGATTCGCCGAATTTATTGAGCCAGGCGCCCATTTCCTTGAGGCGGGTGACGAACTCTTCCTGGATCGTGCCTTCGGGCGTCGGTCCGACATTTAAGAGGAAATTGGCGTTCATGCCGGCGGCTTTAATCAGGTAATGGAGCAGATCGCGCGTGGATTTATAGCGTTTATCGGTGGCGTGGTAGCCCCAGGCGCCACTGATGGTTTCGCAGGTTTCGAGGGGGATGGAGCCGATGCGGGCGTCGGCGCTGAAGCCGGTGGTGTTCTGCCCCGGCAGGTCTTTCTCGAACATCTGGAAGTCTTCGCCCTCGAAGGGGGCGAGGTGGTGGTTGTTGCCGACGAGGGCGTGGGGTTGGAGGCGGTGGATGAGGTCGTAGGTCTGGCGGAGGCGCCATTCGGCGTCTTTGCGGTCCCAGATGCCGTCGAACCAGATGCCGGCGATGTCGCCGTAGTTGGTCAGCAATTCGGTCAACTGGGCGTCCATGAAATCGAGGTAGCGGTTGAAGTCGCCGGATTCGGGGCGGCCGGAGTGGAGGCCGGTGCGGCCTCGGGGGAAATAGTCGGGGTGGGTCCAGTCGAGGTGGGAGTGGTAGAAGAAGAGCTTGACGTCCTGGCGGCGGCACTCGTCGGCGAGGGGTTTGAGGACGTCCTTCGCGTAGGGGGTGTCGTCAACGATATTCCACTGCTTCTGTTTGGTGCCCCACATGGCGAAGCCGTCGTGGTGTTTGCTGGTGATGGTGATGTAGCGCTGGCCGGCGGCTTTGGCGAGCGCGACCCAGTCGGCGGGGTTGTATTTGACGGGGTTGAAGCGCGGGGGCAGGTGGCGGTAGCGCTCGACGGTCATGCGGTCGTTGTTCATCACCCATTCGCCTTTGGCGAGGACCGAATAGACGCCCCAGTGGACGAAGAGGCCGAATCTGGCGTCCTGGAACCATTCGCGGGCCTTGAGATTGACGGGCGTAGGTTGATAGGGCGCGGCCTGGGCGCGGGCCTGCGGGGCGAGGGCGGAGAGCGCGGCGGGCGCGGCGGCGGCGGTTTGAAGGGCTTGGCGGCGGGTCATGGGGTCAGGGTCTCCAGTTGAGTTCGACGGTCTTTCCATCTTGTTCACGGTTGCCGGCGAGGGCGCGGAGGGTGAATCGGCCGCCCTGCGCGGAGAGGCGGGCTTCGACCCAGCCAACGGGTTCGGTGTCGCGGAAGTTGTAGCCGATGGCGGGGAGGTTGACGAGGTGGACGTGCTCCCACATGTCGTAGCGGTAGGTGTGGGAGTGGCCATAGAAGATGGCCTTGACCTTGCGGTGGGGGCGGAGGATGTCAAAGAGGCGGGGAGCGTCGAGGAGGGCGCCGTCGGAATCGTCGAGGGTGTGGTGGACGAAGAGGAGGGTGGGGCGGTCGTCGGAGGTGACGAGGAAGCGGGCGAGCCATTCGCGCTGGGCGCGGCCGAGGAGGCCGGGAGTCAAGTTGGGCGTGATGAGGGAGTCGAGGACGATGACGCGGACGGCTTTGCCTTCGATGACGACGACGTGTTTGTTCTGGACGTTCTGGGCGCCGGCGGGAGTGGGGCCGAAGGCGTCGAGGAAGTTCTTGCGGTGGTCGTGATTACCGAGGGCGATGGCGACGGGGGTCTTCGCCATCAGGGGGGCGAGGAGATTCCTGAGGACGGCATAGTCGCCGGGTTCGCCGGTGAGGCGGGCGGCGTCGCCGCAGATGAGGGCGGCTTCGGGTGCGGCGGCGATGACCTGGGGCACGATCTTCGCGAGGTTGTCGGTGGGGCTGAAGCCGCGATGGCCGTTGGCGGGGTCGGCGGGGGTGTGGGTGTCGGAGAGGAGGGCCCAGTGTTCGAGGGGAGCCTGGGCGCGGAGCACGGAGAGTCCGGCGCCGGCGAGGCTGAGGGCGAAGGCGCGGCGGGAGACGGCGGGCAAATGAGCGAGAGGCATGATCAGTGACAGTGTACAAGACCGGAAACCGGAACAGGGCCGATACAATGGAAGTATGACCGCGGCGCCCACACTGCTCCTGCTGCTGGCCCTCTGGCAAGCGCCGCCTCCGGCGGCGGAGGATCCGCTGCAGATGGCGGCCGGCCATTTGGACGCGGGCCGCTACGGGGAGGCGGTGAAGGTGCTGACTGGATTCGTCGAGAAGAATCCGGACAGTGTGGCGGGCCATTTCAATCTGGCGCTATCGCAATCTCTGGCGGGGAATGATGAGGCGGCGATCGACGGATTCCGGAAGGTGCTGGCGTTGCAGCCTGGGCTGTTCGAGGCGCAAGTGAATTTGGGGCAGGCGCTGGTGCAGGCCGGGCGGTTCGAGGAGGCGAAGGAACCGCTGCAGGCCGCGGCGGGGGTGAAGGCGGATGAACCGCGGGTGGTGTATTTGCAGGCGCGGGCGCTGCTGGGCTTGAAGCAGTTACGCGAGGGAGCGGCGCTGCTGGCCCGGGTGGTGGAACTCGAACCTGCGAACCAGGATCGCCGGCTGGAACTCGCCGAGACGTACGAGCGCGCGGGCATGCGCGCCGAGGCACGGGCCGCGTGGGAGAAGGTGGTTGAGGTGCCCGCCGCGCGCGAGCGTCTGGCGCTGCTGCTGATGGACGCGGGCGAACTCGAAGCTGCGATCGGGCATTTGGAAGTGGTGATGAAACAGCAGCCGACGCCCGGCGGGGCATTTGCGCTGGCGACGGCGTACCTGCGCAATCAGCAGCCCGAGAAGGGCATTCCGCTCGCGCAGGCGATTGTCCAACATGAACCGGACAACCCCGGCGCACGCCTGTTTCTGGGCCGCCTGTTGCGCGACCAGAAGCAGTATGGACCGGCGGCGCAGCAGTTTCAGGCCGCCACGCGGCTGACTCCGGATTCGCTCGAAGCCTGGAACGAATTCGCGGCGGCGCTGGTGCTGCTGCAGCAGCACGAACCGGCGCTGCAAGCGCTGGAGCGGGTCCGCACGCTGGGCGGCGAAACCGCCGCCTATCATTACCTGCGCGCCACGCTGCTCGATGCGCGCAAGGAACACAAACCCGCGCTGGAGAGCTATCAGAAGTTTCTCGCGATGAGTGAGGGCAAGCATCCGGACGAGGAGTTCAAGGCCCGCCAGCGCGTCCGTCTTCTGGAGAGGATGACCCGGCGATGACATTTTCCCGAACACTCTTCCTCCTTCTTCTTCCGGGCCTGCTGTTTCCGCAGGGTCTGGATACTGTTCGCAAGGAAACGAATTTGACCCGGCGCGCGCAGAGGGCTCTCGAATACGCCGAGCGCGAGATGGCGCGGGGGCAGAAGATCGTGCGGGAGTTCGGCTCGAAGACGGAACTCGAAGCCGCGCTCGCCCAAGTCGCGGAGGGTGCGGAACTGGCTCTGCAGTCGCTGCGCGAGACCGGCCGGCCGCCGCGCCGCTTGTCACGCGACTATAAACGCGGTGAACTGAAGACCCGCGACCTGCTCCGCAAACTGGAGGACCTCGAGAAGGCGCTCTCGCTTGACGACCGTCCGGTGGTGGACGCCATCCGCACGAAAGTTTCTCGCGTCCACGAGGATTTTCTGGCGGGGGTGATGGGCCAGTCCACGAAGCGTTAGAGCGCGAATGGAAGGAGAGCGGCCGATGAAGTTGCCTGTATTCGTCCTGATGGTGCTGATAGCCCTGCTGGCCGCCGTGCCTTCGGCGGCGCAGGCCGACTTCCTCACAACCGACGAAGTCGACCAATTACGGCTGACCCAGGAGCCCGACCCGCGCCTGCGGCTGTACCTCAAGTTCGCGCAGCAGCGGGTGGATCTTCTCGGGCAGTTGTTCAGCCGGCCAGCGGCCGGCCGCAGCGGAATGATCCATACCACGCTGACGCAACTGACGAAGATCATCGAGGCCGTGGACACGGTGATCGACGATACGCTGCGGAAGGGCAGGGAACTCGAGTCGATCGAGTTCGTGGCCAAGGAGAATCGCAAGCTGTTGGAGAAGCTCAACGGGTTCCTCGACAAGGAGCCTGACGACTTCGACCGCTATCAGTACGCGATGGAGAACGCCATCGATACCCTCGAGGACAGCGCCGAGATGGCGGAAGAGGATCTGCGGATGCGCCGCCGCAGTGTTGCGGAGCGCGAGTCCGATGAACGGGAACGGCGGAAGTCCATGTCCACGCCGGAGAGCGTCAAGGAAGCAGCCAAGGTGCGCGAAAAGGAAGAGACGCAGAAGAAGAAACGGCCCACGCTTCTGCGCAAGGGCGAAACGCTGCCCGGCAAAGCGCCGCCGAAGAATTAGTCTTCGGGATCCACCTCGGGCGGCGGGGCGGTTTCCGCGGAGGGACTGTCCCCGGCAGCCACCACGGCGGGCGCACGTCCCTCCCACTCCATCCGCTCCTCGTGCAGGATCTTCATCACGACATAGGCAGCCGTAAAGATCACGGGACCCGCGAACAGGCCGATCAATCCGAACACCTGCACGCCACCCATCAACGCCAGAAACAGCGCCAGCGTGCTCATCTCGATGCCCTTCCGCAGGATCAGCGGCCGTGCGATGTTGTCGGCGAAACCCACGACCACCGCGCCCCAGACCGCCAGAAAAACCGCCATGCCGTATGAGCCGCCCAACAGCAACACGATCACTCCCGGTACCCAGACGAGCGCCGTGCCCACGAGCGGAATCAGGGAAGTGAACGCCGCCACCAGACCCCAGAACACGGGCGAATGCAGCCCCGCGATCGCGAAAGCAATTCCCACCAGCGAACCCTGCAATAGCGACACGATGACCATCCCATAGAGGTTCGTGACAATCGCGTTCCGCAGGACTTCCAGCAAGTGGCGCAGGCGCCGCTCTTCCATCGGCAGATACTGGATCAGCCGCCGCTCGAAGACTTCTCCGCTCTGAAAGAGAAAGAACATCACGAACAGCGTGAAGATCAGGTTTCCGAGCGTCGCCGCCAGATTGCCGAAGATCGAGGTCAACCACTTCAACGCACCCGCGCTCCACTGCTCTGCCTTCTGCAGCATCGCCGCCTTCAATTCGGGCGCCTGCATGCCGGTGCGTTGGGACAGCCACCGGACCGGGGATTCCACCAGTTGGTTGAAATACTCGCTCCACCCGCCTTCATTGCGGCTTTGCTCCGCCATCGTCCGGTACAGATCCCGCAGATCGCCTACGACGGTCGTGATCAGGAAGACCATCGGCACCAGAATCACCACCAACAGCAGCACGATGCAGACCAGGGCCGCGGCGCTGGAATTGGGGATGCGCCGGTGCACCATGCTGTAGGCGGGCTGGAATGAAATCGTGAGGATCACGGCGGTGATCAGCGCGTCCAGGAACGGCTGCATCACGACGAAGACCCCCCAGGCGAGGAGCGCCATCAGCGCGGTCAGGAAGATGCGTGACAGCAGTTTGGTACGTTCGGTCGGTTCCATGGGCCTCGCCGTCTATTCCAGAATGTCGGTGACGGTCACCCGGCGTTCGTCGTCCCCGCACTCCTCCAACCGGATCTCCCGCCGCGGCACCGGCAGAATCTCCGGGAACCGCTCAGCCCATTCCAGCAGGACCAGAGCCGGCCGCGCAAGCACTTCGTCCAGCCCCAGGGTGCGAACCTCCTCGACCGTCTCGAGGCGGTACAGGTCGATGTGATAGACCAGCGCCGGTTCACCATACTCGTGGATCAGCGGGAACGTCGGGCTCGACACATCCTCGGCGCGCGCGGCGCCGAGCGCGCTGGCAATGCCCTTGGCGAGCGTCGTTTTGCCCGCGCCGAGGTCGCCGATGAGCAGCATGACGCCCGGCGGCGGCCACTGCTCCGCCAGTTGACGGCCCAGCGAGATCGTCTCTTCTTCACTCCGCGTGTGATAGACGTCCGGCATCGTGCAGTGCCCCCGGCAGGTAATTCAACAGATCCGTGGCGGTGACGGTGACTTCGTGCCCGGCGGCCGCCGCGAGTTCGCCCGCCCGGCCGTGCAACCAGACCGCGGCCAGGGTCGCCGCGTCGCGCCGGTCCGGCCACTGAGCCAGGAACCCTGCCAGAAGCCCGGTCAGGATATCGCCTGAGCCTGCGGTGGCCAGAGCGGGCGTACCCGTGGGATTGACGAACACGCGCCCGTCCGGAAACGCCACGACGGTCCGCTGCCCTTTCAGCACCAGCACAACATGCCGCTCGGCGGCGAAGCGCCGTGCCACGCCCACCCGGTCGCCTTGAATGTCGGTCGAAGTACAGCCCGCCAGCCTGGCCATCTCGCCGGGATGCGGCGTCAGCACCCGGAAGGGCCCGGGCCCGCGGAATGCCGTGCCGGCCAGAGCGTTCAGTCCGTCGGCGTCGACGACCACCGGGAGCGCGGACTGCGCGAACACGCGTTGAGCGAGACCCGCCAGTTCCGGGTCCCGCCCGAGGCCGGGCCCCACGGCGATGACGTCGCGGTCGCCCGCGTCGTCCGTGACGGGCTGGGTCATCAACTCCGGCGCCAGTGCCGTGACCGTCGAGCGCTCGGACTCCTCCGTGGCCACCGTCACCAGCCCCGCGCCCGCCCGCAGCGCCGCCAGACCGCTCATCCGCTGGATGCACAGCAAGACCAGCCCGCCGAAGGATCCGACGGTGACC
>ERZ761609.2278-NODE-2278-length-14554-cov-8.428236_pt1 | contig 14554 bp, 10 predicted proteins | sample MGYA00511163_ERZ761609 | MGnify/ENA primary metagenome ERZ761609 (study PRJEB28899, sample SAMN02445070) | bioreactor sludge metagenome | biome: EBPR sludge | place: Australia: Brisbane, Thorneside Wastewater Treatment Plant | collected 2011-12-16 ... | reverse complement strand
GGCGGGGCCAGACGCTCGATCGCCACGCCCAGCGCCAGCAGTTGCGCATCCCCACCGCCGCGCCCGGCCAGGGTCAAGCCCATCGGCATGCCGGTATCTTCCATGATCCCCATTGGCAGCGTTACCGTGGGCACCCCCATGTGCCGGATCGCCAGATTGCCATTCGCCACCCAGACCCCGTTGCGCCATGCCAGATCGGCCGAGGACGGGTTCACATCAGCATCCGCCGGCCCCACGTCGGCCAGCGCAGGAAAGACGACCGCATCAAGCTGATGGTCGTCCATCCAGTCGTCGAGATCGCGGAGCCGGGTTTCCTCCAGTACGCACAAGCCTTCTGCCAGATGCGGAATCGTGCGGAAGTCATCACAAGGATGCGCGCGGGCGTGGGCGGGATACTGCGCGATGTCGTCGTCAAAGCCCGTGTAACGGTCGGGCAGGGCGCCGGGCGGGCGGGGAAAGATCCGCGCGCCGTCGACATCCGCCAATCGTTTCAGGTGGGGATCGGCGTTGCGGCGAAGGAAATCGTCCCAGGCCCAGGCTGAAAGATCGACAATCTCGCGCTTCAGATAGGCCGCGCTGACCAGCCCTCGCGTGGCGATGGTCGGCGCGCCGGGTCGGTCGCCTTCGTAATTGGTCACCAGCGGGAAGTCGGTCAGCACGACTTCGGCCCCCTCGGCTTCGATCCTTGTACGCATTCGTTCCCAGAGCGCCAGAATCGAGGGGCGGGTGATAATTGGTTTGCCAGTCGATCCGCCGATGCCACCTGCTGTCCCGGCAAGAGGATCGGCGTTCACATACATCGCAGGCAGGCCCAGACGCTTGCCTCTCAGGTTGGTGCCCCGCGCCAGCGCGCGCCAGTCCGGGCGGGGCGGCTTCAGAGCAACCCAGGGCTGCGAACGCCAGAAATCGCCATCCTTGCGCGGATCCTCGACCCCCAGCACCGCCATCAGTTCCAGCATGTCCTCCATGCTGCGGGTGTGCGGCACCACCACATCCATGGTCGGCACCAGCGGCCAGTTCCCCCGCACCGAGATCACACCTCGCCCCGGTGTATAGGCGCATAGCCCATTCAGTGCGGCTGGCGCGCGGCCCGAGGACCAGGTTTCTTCCCCCAACCCAAAGGCCCCGTATCCCGCCGCTACCGCCGTGCCAGACCCGTTGGACGAGCCCGAGCCAAAGGCCGAGGTCAGCCAGTCCGCAGACCACGGGCTTTCAGCACGCCCATGCAGGCCCCGCTGCATGCCCCCATTGGCCATCGGGGGCATCGTTGTCAGACCCAGCAGCACCGCCCCCGCCGCGCGCAGACGCTCGACGGCGAAACTGTCCTCGTTGGCGATCAGCCCCGCAAAGGCCGGGGAGCCCGCGTCACAGGGCAATCCACGCGCCTTGAAGCTGCCCTTTGCGGTATAGGGGATGCCGTCGAGCGGGCCGAGGGTCTGCCCCGCCGCGCGCCGCAGGTCGCTGGCCAGCGCATCCTCCAGCGCGTCAGGGTTCAGGATCGGCACCGCGTTCAGCATCGGCCCTGCGCGGTCAAAGGCGGCGATGCGTTCCAGCGCGGCCACGGCGAGTCCCAGGGCGCTGAGCCGACCTTCGGCCAAGGCGGTTGCCAGTTCGCCGATCATCCGCGGGCGCGGGGCTGCTGCTGGGTGATGCAATGGATCCCGCCGCCGCGCGCGAACAGGGGTCGGGCATCGACGGGAACCACCCGACGGCCGGGATAGGCCTCTGCAAGGATCGCGGCGGCGCGACTGTCGGCGGCGAGTTCGCCAAAGGCGCAGGCGATCACGCCGCTGTTGCAAACCAGATGGTTGACATAGGAATAATCCACTAAGCCATGCGCATCGGTCTGCGCCTCGGGCGCGGGCAGGGGGATCACCTCCAGCGCGCGGCCCTGAGCATCGGTTTCTTGTGACAGGATCGCGCGGACCTCGGCACTGACAAGGTGGTCGGGGTGGTCCGGATTGCGCTGGTCATGGACCAGAACCCGGCCCGGCGCGGGGAAGGTGGCAACGATATCCACATGCCCGCGCGTGCCGAAGGTGTCATAGTCGCGCGTCAATCCGCGTGGCAGCCAGATCGCCTTTCGGGCCCCCAGCGTGCGTGCCATCTCGGCCTCGATCCGCGCGCGGTCGGCCAGCGGATTGCGCCCGGGGTCGAGCTGGACCGTCTGGGTCAGCAGCACGGTTCCTTCGCCATCGACATGGATGCCACCCCCTTCGTTGACCAGCAGCGAGCGGATTACCGGCACGCCAGCCAGCCCGGCAATGAAAGCGGCGAGCGCATTGTCGGACGTCGGCGAGGCCCAATCCGCCCCACCCCAACCGTTGAAGATCCAGTCCACTGCTGCCAATCGGCCATCCGCGTCATGCACGAAGGTGGGGCCCGAATCGCGCAGCCAGAATTCTCCCAGCGGGTGCTCGTAAAGCTCGACCGCGCCGCCAAGCATGCGGCGCGCGCGCGTTGTCTCGCTGGGATCGACGATCATGGCCACCGGCGCGAATTCCGCAACAGCACGCGCGACGGTGCTCCAGGCGGCATAGCCTTCGTCACGCGCGGCGCTGGTTGTGCCCAGCGTGGCGCCTTCGCGCGGGAAGGCCATCCAGACGCGATCCTGCGGTTCGGTTTCGGCGGGCATGGTCAAGGTCATGGGTCTCTCCCTGTTTGGCACAGGATTGACCGAGTTTTTCGCGCGCAGCAAGCGCTCCCCCCGCCATGGCGCGGGGGGCGTTCTACTGTCTTTGTCGTATGCTTGCGCTCACAGGACGCCGACGATACGAAGGCTTTACATTCTGTCGACAGCCTTTTGCCTATCTTTACTTTCCCGTCGACAGGTCATCATGTGTTGCGTGAGCACGATCAGAGCGAGGACCCCGAGGCATGACCAAATCCGTTTACGTCGGCATGAGCGCAGATCTGATCCACCCGGGTCACATCAACATCATCAAGCGCGCGGCCGAATTGGGCGAAGTGACTGTTGGTCTGCTGACGGACAAGGCGATTGCCAGCTACAAGCGGGTTCCCCATATGGCCTGGGAGCAGCGTGCCGAGGTGATCGGCAACCTCAAGGGGGTGGCGCGGGTGGTTGCACAGCACACGCTGGATTATGTGCCCAACTTGCGCACCTACAAGCCCGACTTCGTGGTTCACGGCGATGATTGGCAGACCGGGGTTCAGGCAAGGACCCGTCAGGCAGTGATCGACGCGCTGGCCGAATGGGGCGGGAAACTGGTCGAGGTGCCTTATACGCAGGGCATTTCTTCGACCCAGTTGAACAAAGCCCTGAAGGAAATTGGCACCACCCCCGACATCCGCCGGGCCAGCCTTCGCCGGATGCTCCACGCAAAGCCGCTGCTGCGCTTTCTCGACCTGCACAACGCCCTCTCGGGGCTGATCATCGAGAAGGCCGGCATCGACACGCCGCGCGGGCGCAAGGAATTCGACGGCATGTGGGCCAGTTCGCTGACCGACTCGACCTCGAAGGGCAAGCCCGACATCGAGGCCGTCGACACCACTGGCCGCGTCGTAACCCTGAACGAGGTGCTGGAAGTCACCACCAAGCCGATCATTTATGACGGCGACACCGGCGGCAAGCCCGAGCATTTCCAGTTCACCGTGCGCACGCTGGAGCGTCTGGGCATTTCTGCGGTCATCATCGAGGACAAGACCGGGCTGAAGAAGAACTCGCTGTTCGGGACCGATGTCGAGCAGACGCAGGACAGCATCGAAGCGTTTTCCGACAAGATCCGCATGGGCAAGATGGCCCAGCAGACCGAGGATTTCATGGTCTTTGCCAGGCTGGAAAGCCTGATTCTGGGCAAGGGTGTGGACCATGCGATGGAACGGGCCGAGGCCTTCCTGGCGGCCGGCGCCGATGGCATCATGATCCATTCGCGCCAGAAGACCCCCGACGAGGTCTTTGAATTCTGCCGGCGCTACAACCATCTGCCCAACCGCAAGCCACTGGTGGCGGTGCCGTCGAGTTACAACACGACCACCGAGCAGGAACTGGAGGACAACGGGATCAACGTTGTCATCTACGCCAACCAGCTTCTGCGCTCGGCCTATCCGGCGATGCTGGGCACGGCGTTGTCGATCCTCGAACATGGCCGCTCGGCGGAATGCGATTCGCGCATGATGGCGCTGAGCGAGATCCTCGAACTGATCCCCGGCACGAAATAAGGGCGCGGCGATGATCTCTCCCAAGGCCTTCTACGAAACTCTGTCCGGGGCGGGCGTTGCCTTCCTGGCCGGGGTGCCGGATTCCCTTCTCAAGGAATTCTGCGCTTTTGTCGATGCGACGCTGCCGCCCGAAAAGCATATCATCGCCGCCAACGAAGGCACGGCGGTGGGGCTGGCGGCCGGGGTTCACCTGGCGACAGGCGGGCTGCCGATGGTGTATCTGCAGAACTCGGGGCTGGGCAACACGGTCAACCCCTTGCTTTCCTTGGCCGATCCTGAGGTCTATGGCATCCCGATGATCGTGATGATCGGCTGGCGGGGCGCGCCGGGGGTCAGGGATGAACCCCAGCACGTCAAGCAGGGCCGCGTGACCGAAGCGTTGCTGGCCGCGATGGAACTGCCCTGGCGCGTGCTCGACGGCGACGCCGACGAAGCCGCCGCCATTGCCCACTGGGCCGTGCAGACGGCGCGCGAAACCAGCGGGCCAGTGGTGCTTCTGGTCCACAAGGGTGCCTTCGACAAGGCCGAACAGAAGCGCAACGCCCAGCCCGTGGCAGTAGACATGATGACCCGCGAGGCCGCGATCGCGCTGGTGACGGATTCGATCCGTCGCGACAGCACGGTCGTGGCCACCACCGGCATGATCTCGCGCGAGTTATATGAGCAGCGCGGCCTCAAGGGGCAGGATCGTTCGTCCGACTTCCTGACCGTGGGTTCGATGGGCCATGCCTCGCAGATTGCCATGGGCATCGCCCTGGCCGCACCCGACAAGGATGTGACCTGCATCGACGGTGATGGCGCGGCGCTGATGCATCTGGGCGGCATGGCCACCATAGGCACCAGCAAGGTTGGCAACCTTCTGCACATCGTACTGAACAACGGCGCGCATGACAGCGTGGGCGGCCAGCCGACCGTGGCCTTCCGGGTGTCGTTGCCCGACATGGCGCGCGCTTGCGGTTACGATGAGGTTGTGGGCCCGGTGACCGGTTCCGCCGAGGTTCTGGCAGCGGTTCAGAAGCTGACGCAGGTTCCCGGTCGCCGCTTCCTGGAAATCCGGGTGCGGCCCGGCTCGCGGTCGGATCTGGGCCGGCCGAAGGAGTCGCCAGCCGAGAACAAGGCCCTGTTCGTGCGGCGCTTGCGCGGATGATCAGAAACACCGCCCGGTGAGAAACTACCGTGCGGCCGTGCGACAGGACATGCCCATGCCTTCAAGCCCCAGCCAGTCCTGGACCTTCCAGAGCCCGACGCGCGTACAGTTCGGCCTCGGGGCGCGCGCCGCGCTGGCGCCTCTGCTGGCGGGCAAGTCGGTGCTGATCGTCACCACCACGCGCGGACGGCGCCAGTTTAGTGCCGATCCGGTTCTGGGGCCAATTGCGGCCTCGAACATTGTCACCTGGGTGGACAGTGTCACGCCCAACCCGGGCCTTGCCCAGACGCAGGCCCAGATCGACCGCCTTGTCGGGCAGCGATTTGACGCCGTCGTTGCCTTTGGGGGCGGCTCGGCGATGGACGCGGCAAAGGCACTGGCGGCTGTCCTGACCCCGGGTCTTGCCACGCGTGACTTGGCCACGCTAATCGCCGCCCCCGCGCAGTACCTGACCGGCCCGCTGCTGCCCGTCCATGCGCTGCCCACGACCTCGGGCACCGGGTCCGAGGTGACGCCCTTCGCCACCGTTTGGGACCATGCGCGCAAGAAGAAACTCTCGCTGGCCAGCCCGGCGCTGTTCCCGGCCACGGCGATTGTCGATCCCCAACTGACCTACGGCCTGCCTGCTGCTGCGACCCTGTCGACCAGCCTCGATGCGCTGAACCAGGCATTCGAGTCGCTCTGGAACCGCAATCGCTCGCCTTTGACCACGCTGATGGCGGCGCGCGCTATCGGGTTGGCGCTTGACGCCATTCCGCGCCTTCATGCCGACCTTACCGACCATGCCGCCCGTGTCCTGATTGCCGAATCCAGCCTGATGGCGGGCCTTTGCATCAGCCAGACCCGCACCGCGATCTGTCATTCCATCTCGTATCCGCTGACGGCGCATTTCGGGCTGGACCACGGCTTTGCCTGCGCCTTCACCATGCGTGCGGTGGCCGACCTGTGCCTCGATGGCGCGCCCGAGGGGCTGGAAGCGGCAGCACAACTCAGTGGCCAAGGCTCGGCCCGCAGGTTGGTGGCGGCGCTGCGCGAGGTGCTGGCCGTCGTCGATCTGGACCGCGCGACCGCGATCCTGCCCGATCGCGAGGCGCTCTGCGCCCTCGCGGACGAAATGACCACGCCAGGGCGCAGCGACAATTTCATCCTGCCCATCAATGACGCCACCCTTCGGTCAATCCTCGAGGCTTCGTAACAAGCACGCCAGCCAAGAGAAAACCGGGAACTGGCGTTAACCGAAAAAGCCGACCCGCTCGATATAGCGATCCAGAGGATAGAGAGGTTCCAGAGCCCTCGGGATAAAGGCGCCCGGCAGACCCTTTTGTACGATCTGGCGTTCGAGCCTGCGCTGGTCGCGCCGTGTCAGGCAAAGCGCGCGCAGTCCGCGCGTCACCCCGCCCATGTCGCTGGTGTGGCTGGTGGCGTAGTTCGGGTCAGGGGTTCGCCATCCGGGGCCATAATGCGTTCGCAGGAAACCTTCGCTGTCGACGGGCTTCAGCACGGGCGCGCCGCGCATCTCGCTGTGTTCCACAGACTCGAATCCTGCCAGGGCCAGCGGAAGATGCGCCTGCGGGTGGCACCAGACATGCCCGTCGCCGGTGGTGAACACGATGTGGCAATCCAGATGGATCCCCACGCCGCTTTCGGCATCGCGGACCCGGAATGGCCGTCCCTGCGTATTCAGGACGACGATCAGACCCTCGGCGACGAGAGCCTGCATGATGTGGATCGCTTCCGCCTTGATTTCGGCCGGTGTTTGAAGGCGGCTGACATAGCCGACGTCGAAATCATCATCGCCGGGAATGAAATCGCCGCTGCGGTGCTGGCCCAGCAGGGTTCCGTACAGCAAGAACAGCGGTCGGTCCAAGGAGCGCTCGAAGACGCGCCGCACACGGGCATAAAGCGCCAGCATTCCGGCCTGCCGCCGCGCCAGTTCGACGGACGAGGGCCGTGGCCAGCCTTTCTTGTCCAGCGGGCCGGTCGCGGCCAGATGCCGGGACAGCTCGCCGGAGCCGAAAGGAATGGACAGGTCCAGCGCGGTGACCTTGGACCGGGCGGACTGCGACGGAGCACGGGTGTCAAACGTCCGGCCCAGCGAGTCGCGCACCTCGATCACGCATCGGCTGGGGAACAACTCCAGCGCCGGGCGGCGTATGGTATAGTAAAAGCCAAGCCCGCCGTTCAGATTGCCCAGATTCTCGCGGCGCAGAACCTGCCCATCGACCAGAATATCGACCCATTCCGGCTTGTCTGCTGGTTTGGCGACAAGGTGCGCGTCGCAGGTTCCGTGGATCTTCAGCCCGTGAAAGCCGAAGGTCACGGCGAAACGACCGCCGACCTGCCCCGCGTCGATGCCGGAAACCGTGCTGGCGGCGGTCATGCGGCAATGAAACATCGGATCATCATGCGAGGGCGCCCGCCCAAAGCCGCGTGCGCGATCATGGAGCAACTTCATTTGCCACATGCGCAGGTCGGGATAGCGGGTGAGCCCATAAAGCCCGCCCAGCATGCCGACCTTCAGCACCGGTGGGACTGCGTTCTTGACGCCGTCGGGGAGGTGATTGCGATAGAAATCCAGTATCAGACGTTTCAAGACCGTTCGAACCCCGTGCCACCGCCGTGCTGCCCGGAAACCGTCCTTGCGCCCAATTACTGTGCAGTCTTGGGTGGTTGGTTCAGGCCTGTCGGCGCCGTCCGATATGGACCTGTGGCGGGGACTTGTCCATTGCTGGTGGCGGAGCGGTCAGAGGGACATTCCAGGACTTCACAGTGCGGCATGGGGCGTCTACCACCGCAAGGCAGTCTGCAAGAGGACCACGTCGAAATGACATCCCGCTCTGTCCCCCTCGCGCGTGTGCAATCCTATGTGCGCCGGGTCGGGTATCGACTGATCGACGCGTTGGCGGTGCGCGGAAAAGCGACGGTGCCCGCCATCCTCCGGCAACCCTGCCCGGACAGGCCGGTTCGGGTGGTGTTCCTGGTTTGCGATGCCGGGAAGTGGGTCGCTCAGCCCCTGTTCGACGGGCTTGCGGCCGATCCTTCCCTGATCTGCAGCTTTGCCCTCACCCTGTCCGACGTCGGGCTGCGCCTGCCCAGGGCTGAGCGCGCGGCGCTGCACGCTGCCAATCGCACGTTCTTTGCCCGCCGAGGTTCGATCAGCCAGGACCTGTTCCCCGACGGCCGTTTGTGGTCGCCCGAGGCGTTGGAGGCCGATGTTCTGTTCCTCCAGCAACCGTGGGGGATGCAGGATCTTCCGCGGCGGATCGGGCGGCGAATTCCCTGCGCGTATCAAAGCTATGAACTGGGCGTGATCGATGATCCGGTTCAGCAGATCGCGGTGCCGGATTTTCATCCATGGCTCTGGCGCCTTTTCGTGCCGACCGAACACCATGCCGAGGTGGCGGCGCATTGCCCCGGTGGCACGCCTGCAGAGCGTATTCGCATTGCGGGTGCGGCGGGGCTAACGGGCTATCTGCATCCCGGCCCCGCGCGAACAGCTGTTGCCAGTTGGCCCCGTGCCGCCGATCCCGGGCGCAAACGGGTGGTCTATGCACCCCATCACAGTCTGGCGCCGAACTCGCTTAGGCTGGCGACCTTTGACTGGTCTGCCCCCGCAGTTCTGGCGTTGGCGCGCGACAATCCGGAGGTGGATTTTCTGTTGCGCCCGCATCCGAACCTGTGGTTCAGCCTGCGCCGTGACGGGTTTGGCGCTGCGGCCGAGGGTTTCCTGCGCGACTGGGACGCGCTGCCCAACACCGGGCATCTGCCTGACGGCGAGCAAGTGGCAGCTTTCCAGACCTCGGACGCGCTGGTGACGGACAGTGCGTCGTTTCTGGCCGAATACATGATGACCGGGCAGCCGATCCTGCGCCTGACTCGCGCCGATTCGCGCCCGCTTTCGGCTTTTGGCCGATGGCTGGAGCCCGGGTTCCACGCATGTCCTGATGGCGAGGCGCTCCAGCGAACCTTCAGGTCGGTCATTCTGGACGGGCGCGATGGGTTGGCCGCGGTCCGCCAGCACCTTTCGTCTGCTCTTGCCGCGCAGGCGGGTACCGACGCGGCGCGTCGCATCCGTAACGAAATCCTTGCGAAAATGGATTGAGACGGGGCTTGCACCGTGACATGCAGCGTGATTCTTGGGCCCAACCCATCCTCAGGAGGCCACATGTCACTATCACAGCGCCTGAAACGCTACGGCCTTGACCGCTATATGGGGCTTTTGTTTGCCACAATCGCGGCTGGAGCGCTGCTGCCGGTCTCGGGCGCGGCGGCCGAGGGGTTGAGGGCTGTCTCGTTCTGGGCCATCGCGCTGTTGTTCTTTCTATACGGAGCAAAGCTTTCAACCGCGTCGATTGCGGCGGGCTTGACAAACTGGCGTCTGCAGGGTGGCGCGTTGTTGATCACCTTTGCCCTGTTTCCCTTGTTGGCGCTGGGTCTGGCCGCATTGGCGGGGCCGCTTCTGGGTCCGGTGCTGGCGGCGGGTCTGATCTATATCGGCTGCCTGCCTTCGACCGTGCAAAGTGCCATCGCCTTTACGTCGCTTGCACGCGGGAATGTGGCGGGGGCGGTTTGTGCGGCCTCGATCTCGAACCTCGTCGGGGTCGTACTGTCCCCGGTCCTGGTCGGGGTGCTGATGACGAGTGGCGGTCCTGTCGAGATCCACGGCGATGCGATGTGGAAGATTGTCCAGCAGATCCTGCTGCCGTTCTTTGCCGGGCAACTGGCGCGTCCACTGCTGGCGACGTTTCTGGACCGGCACAAGCCATTGGTCACACTTTATGATCGCGGCGTGATCCTGCTGATCGTCTATGTTGCCTTCAGTGCCGGAACTATCGGAGGCATCTGGAGTGCTGTCGGACCGGGCGTCCTGGTCGGGTTGATCGGCGTGATCCTGGTCTTTCTGGGGTTGGCGATGGCGGGCACAGTGGCGCTTGGTCGGCTGGCCTCCATGACGGCTGAGGACAAGGTCGCGCTGTTCTATTGTGGCTCTACCAAGTCCCTTGCCACGGGGCTGCCGATGGCGGGCCTGCTGTTCGCGGGTCAGGAAGTGGCGATGATCGTGCTGCCCCTGATGCTCTATCATCTGATCCAGTTGATGATTTGCGCCGCATTGTCCCAGCGCGCAGCGCAAACCCTAACGCCCTGAGGCTTTTCGCTGCGGATCATCATCGCTGTTTGCACATGCGCGTCCAACGCGCTATCGGGGCGTGTATGCGATTTTGGTCCACTCTGCCGCTGATATTACGGAGGGCACAAGTTGTTTGGTTCGGCTGTTTCGCGACTTCGATTGGCAGCGTATCGGACGCGTGCGCGAGGCCTGAGGGTTTCCGACCTGATGCTGGGCGCATTTGCCCGGCCGGGACTGGCATGGACGGCCTTTCGCAAGCTCACGCAACAACGCGCGCGGCGTCTCGAGAGCGGGTTGAAGCTGGCCGAAGTTCAGTCCCGTCGGGGCGAGACCCCGGGTCCCAAGAGTCCCATCACGCGAAATGCCTTGCTTCAGGGGCTCGCCGCGCAATTTGGCGTGCTCGTGTTGTCCGAGGAGCGCGACAATGCCCATATCGGCCTGTCAGATGTGAACTTTCTCGCTGCACTAGCCTGGCTGGATGAATGCGCCCCGAAGGCAAAATGGCTTTTTGGGGGTGCCAGCACCAGTCTTGGGGACGATGAATTCCTCGATCTCGCGCTGCGGTCTGGCAACGTCGAATTGCAATGGACCCGACCGGGCGGACACCGGGAAAGCCTGTTCCTAGAACCCTATGAACGCCAAAGCCCCGGGCGCTGGCTGTCGCCCAATACCGCCAACGCTTCGGCACGCGCGCTCTATGACGATCGCCTCGGAACTCCCGGCTTGACTCGTGTGTCCGATTTGCTGGGGGCACCGAGCTTTGATCAATGGGCAAACGACCGGCCTGTGGATGTGGTCTTTACCTGGGTCAACCATGCTGATCCCGAATGGGCGGCGATGTATGCGCGGTACAAGACCGCCTATCTTAACGGCGAGAATCTCGACGAATTGGGTGTGGTCCCCGGTGCTCCCGCTCCCGGCAGCGCCGATGCCCTGTCATTGTCACGCTTTCATTCGAACGATGAACTGCGGTACTCTCTGCGCTCGGTGGCCCAGAACCTGCCCTGGGTTCGCCAGATCCATGTGCTGACCAATTGCGCTCCACCAGACTGGCTGAATACCGACCATCCCGGGGTTAATTGGGTCCACCATGACCAGGTGATTCCGCGCCGCTATTTGCCGACCTTCTCGTCCCATGTCATCGAAAGCTTCCTGCACCACATCCCCGGGCTGGCAGAAAGGTTCCTGTACCTGAATGACGATGTGTTTATTGGCATGCCGCTGCCAAAGAGCTACTTCTTCAACGAAAATGGTGCCTCATGTTCCTTTCTCGAGCCTTACGGGGTGGTTTCGGGTGAGCCCCGTGACGGAGATTATGATTATCTGAACGCCGCGCGCAATTCGGCCGCTCTGATCCGGGAAGCTTTCGGGTTTTCTCCCACTCGGCTGCATCGCCATGTTGTGTTCACCCTGCGACGCGACATTCTGGCCGAGATGGAAGAGCGTTGGCCGAACCAATACGATGCCTTGCGCCACAACCGGTTCCGCACAGGGGGTGACCTGAATATCCCTTCGTTCCTTTATCACTATTATGGCTTTGCCACCGGCCGTGCGGTCCCCTCGTCGGCCAAGAGCCTGCTTGTCAAGTCCAATGACCTGCGCTGGCGCGAAAAGATCAACAGCATGAAAAAGAACCCGCCCGAGATCATCTGCTTCAACGAGGGCGGCGACGATGCTGTTGATCGCGGCTGGCACAGGATTGTGCGCGAAGTGATGCAGACGCGCTGGCCCCGCTCGGCTCCCTGGGAGCGTTGAGCCGGGATCTGAATCCCCCAACGACCATGGGTTGATAGGAAAGACGAACCCCGCAGGAGCAATGCTCTCGCGGGGCTTCAGTTTTCCGAGGTCGCCATTCAGCCTTGCAGAGCGTGTTGATAGTGAGTCATGAAGTCGTGGTAGGCCTCGGGGTTGTCAAAATCCATGTCAGGAGAATCTTTCGGTGGCTGCCACAGATGCGGCTTCACATCCTCCCAGATCGCACCTGCCTCCTTCGAGGTGCGGCCCAACTGCTCTTCCGTCTGACCACAAAGATAGCGGTAAAGGTCCAGACCAACGCTGCGCTTGACCGGGCTGTCGGGGTCGCGCTGCATTGCGCTCAGCTTTTCGATCCCGTCCATGATCAGATCGTGTTCATGCGCCGGAAACCCGAGGCCGAGAACCATGCGCGTGCGGTTGAAGGCTTCGGGATGGTCTTTTGGCCATCTTGTCGGGGTAATGCGGCCATAGAGGACCCATGTGTTGGGGTCGTAGCCAATCAAGCCTTCCATTGTTGCGCTGCAATAGTACATGTCACCAGGCAAAATCAGCGTTCTACCCTCTGTGTTCCATAATTCACGCGGCAGGAATCGGTCAGCCTGTCGATGAAAGATCGCTCCTTCTCTCGCGGGGCTCGGTTTGCGGAAAAGCCTGGCACCTTCAATTTTGTAGCTCAACCCATCGGGCAGGTTGGGAGGGTCGTGCTCAGGTCCAACCACCACGACGTCTTCAATCCCATTCTGGCGCGCGAGGGTTACAGTCCGTTGGAGAATTGTCTCTCCGTCTGGCGGAATTTGGATAAGGTGCTTTGGACGGTTAAGGTAGTTTTTCCAATACCGTTGACCTCGAGGATTTCCACCGGCCGTGATAATAACACGTGTAGTCATGTGACAAGCTATTCCAGCGTTTCCGACGTGGGTCGCGCGCCCAACGCACCGGAGAGCGCACGCATCAAATGCTCGTACTGCGCGACTGTGTCAATGTCGGTGGTTTCATCAGAGATTCGGACCAGATGTGGAGGGTAGTCTCGGAATGCCCTGTCGCCCTTTGTGATGGACAACTCGCTGGGTGTTTCATGTGCCATCGCGCGATAAATGTCTGCACCCAGTGACCGCTTCACAGGAGACTCCGGGTTCACCTCAAGCGCATTGAGGTACTTAATCGTCATGAACAGAAAGTCGTGGTGCTCCGGCCAGAAACCGAATCCAAACATTGCGCGAGAGCGCTGTTCTCCAAAAAACATGTCACGGGTCAGGCGCATATACCAAATCCAGTCCCGAACGGGTTCGGCTATCATCCGTTTCATTGCACTATTGCTGGCATAGAGATCGCCGGGCAGATACAGCGTCCGGCCAGTCTTGTTCCACAATTCAGTGGACATGAACCGGTCAGCCTGGCGCCAGCGCTTTTTGATCTCGCGTGGATGCAGACGGGCACCCTCGGTTTCATACCTCGGGTCACCTACCGGCGAGACGATAACAACATCACTCACCCCCAATTCTCGTGCCTGTCGCGTCAGGCGGCGCAAGAGAGTTTCTTTTCCGCCGCTAGGGGTCGGCACCGGAGCCAGGTGTTTCGGTACGCCCATGTGGTTGGCCCAACGACGTGCATGACCTGCCGCAGTGATCACCACTCTTGTCTCGACTGCTAGTCGTGACAGGCCAGATTCAGTTTGGTCGCTCATTCAGGTATTTCCCTCTTCGGTGGACCGGTCAGAGGTCCCTCATCCGCTTCCAGATCTCGCATCATCCGCGTCATGCGTCGCAACATGGTCTCGCCCGACCCAGGAGGCATCTCAATCAGGTGTTTCGGGTGTCCAAGATGGCTCTTCCACCACGACGGGCCACCGTCTGCGGACAGGATAACTCTGGATATTCGGCACTCCCTTTCCGACGCAAAACCCTTAGTCGATTGTTTCGTGGGCGTCCAGCCTTGGGCGTCCCTCAGCCCGGCCTCGGGTCATTCATACGACAACGATCCGCGCGGGACGGCAGACCTCTATGTGCGGGTCCGACAGCGCACGATTGTCTTTGGGGTGGCGAACTGGGCCTGCTGTTGCTATGTGGGGTAAAGGCCGTTTCTGATCCGATAGCCGTTCGTTGGGCGCTTGATTTGTGTAACAGCAGGAGAATTCGGTGACGTTCTTGTCCGTAGCCAGACTTAAGGGATTGATCGGGCGGGCAATCGCGAAATCTCCTTACCGTGTGGTCCGCCAGAGCACGCTGGCAAAATTGAGGGAGCAGGCCAAGAAATCCGCGCCAACTGCGCAGGTCAGGCAAAAGGTGCCCAAGCAACAGGACAAGTTCCTTTCTCTGGTGGTAGCTTGTTACAATGTCGCGCCCTAT
>ERZ761609.2276-NODE-2276-length-14559-cov-28.504482_pt1 | contig 14559 bp, 12 predicted proteins | sample MGYA00511163_ERZ761609 | MGnify/ENA primary metagenome ERZ761609 (study PRJEB28899, sample SAMN02445070) | bioreactor sludge metagenome | biome: EBPR sludge | place: Australia: Brisbane, Thorneside Wastewater Treatment Plant | collected 2011-12-16 ... | reverse complement strand
CACCTTACAGGAAGATGAGGTCTTGTCGGGGTGGCCAGATTCGAACTGACGACCTCTTGGTCCCAAACCAAGCGCGATACCGGGCTACGCTACACCCCGAGTAAAAAACAAGCCTAGATTCGTAACTGCGACCTTGGCGCCTAAGCGCCACGCGATACCGGGCTACGCTACACCCCGAGTAAAAAACAAGCCTAGATTCGTAACTGCGACCTTGGCGCCTAAGCGCCACGCGATACCGGGCTACGCTACACCCTGAATGTTTAAAGAAGGCGCAAAGATATGTTTAATATCTTAACCGCCAAGTGATCCGACAGGGACTCGAACCCCGAACCTGCTGCTTAGAAGGCAGCTGCTCTATCCAGTTGAGCTATCGGACCATTAATTCAAAAGCCCTGCGTCATACAGGGCTTTGCGGAGAGGGGGGGATTCGAACCCCCGGTACACTTTGACATGTACGACAGTTTAGCAAACTGCTGGTTTCAGCCACTCACCCACCTCTCCTGGCTAAAAAAGAATTGCAAATATAAAGGATGTGTAGAAACTCCCTAAAAAATCATCCTAAGAAATCAAAAAGCCACATTTACGGTTATACGGTGGCTTGCACCAAACCACACTTCGTTGTTACTTGCAGCGTGAGCTGGTACCGCACCTTGGGGACAACGGAATGGATTTTTATAGCACTTTTCGCAGTGCTTTACATGGTTTATCTCTTTCGGATAATCCGTATCGCCAGGTCACTGAATACACATTATTCAACTGTATTCATAAAAGTATTTCTGCGATCAGTCGTTTTTGTGCTGTTGATTATTGCTTTATTAGGCCCATCTTTTGGCGCTGCAAAACGAGAAGTCCAGTCCATAGGAAAGGATATCATGATTTGCGTTGACCTTTCTAAGTCGATGGATGCCTTCGATGTTACCCCGACACGGCTGGAAAAAGTGAAGTACGAGATGAAGAAAATCGTGCAGGCATTTAATTCCGATCGAATTGGCATCATTATTTTCTCCTCCGAGGCGTTCATGCAATGCCCCTTAACCTACGACCAAAATGCACTAAACCTGTTTATCGAAACCATGAACACCGGTCTGGTGCCTTCATCCGGTACTGATTTTGCCCCACCCCTGCGAATGGCTATGGAAAAACTGGAAACGGATAACGTCCGGATTTCTCAGACAACGTCAAAGGTGATTGTGCTCATAAGCGATGGCGAGGATTTTGGAGAAGAAACCAATGCTATAGCACAACAAATTGAATCGAAAGGTTTCAAACTGTTCACCCTTGGTGTAGGCACTGAAGAAGGTGGACGAATTCGGTCGGGAACAGGCTTCCGAACCGACCGCCAGGGAAATGTAGTTGTCACTAAACTGAATTCAAAAGCCTTACAATCGCTGGCCAGCAAAACCGGTGGGCGCTACTTTGAAATCACTGAAAGCCGAAATGATGTATCCCGCATGATCAATACGATTAACACTATTGAAGGGGAGTTGATGGATGCCCGGCTAATTGATGTTTCGGCCAACAAATATTTCTATTTTTTACTTATGGCTGTAATTTTACTGTCCTTTGATGTGTTAATACACATACGAACCATTCGTATATGAAGACCAGTATCCTATTTATCACACTCGCCCTCCTGGTTACTGATCCTGCAAAGATTGGAAAGATTAACCGTGTGAAGGAAGAAGCAAAAAAGGCATACCTCGCAGGTGATTACGAAACGGCTGTTGCTAAATACAAATACCTTACCGACTCGCTGGCCGTAAACGAAGAAGAAGTTCTGCTCAATCTCGCCAATGCCTATTTCGAATTGAATGATACCACTTCAGCCATATCACAATACCAAAGTCTAACTGCGAGTTCCAATAAAAAGATACGTTCATTGGCCCAGCAACAATTAGGTGTTGCCCGCAACAAACAAGCTAAATTTGAAGAAGCCCTGAATCATTTTAAGGAAGCCATTAAGGCAGATCCTGCCAACAATGATGCCCGCTACAATTACGAATTGTTGAAACGTAAACTTGACGAGCAGAAAAAACAGGAGCAACAGCAGAAGGACCAGAATAAAGATCAACAACAAAACGACAAGCAAAAGCAAGATCAGCAGAAAAAAGAAGATCAAAAGAAAGAGCAGGAGAAAAAGGAACAAGACAAAAAAGACGAACAGAAAAAGGATGAATCAGGAAAGCCTGATCAGCAAAAAGACGAACAGAAGGAACAACAGCAAAATCAGGAACAAAAATCAGACAAAGATCAGGAGAAAAAAGACACTCCTCCATCTTCTGAAAAATTACAGCAAATGAAAATCAGTCAGGAAGCTGCAAATAAAATTCTTGAAGCCATGCGAAACCAGGAGGTTCAATACCTGCAACAGAATAAAAGAAAGGCTACGCAACCCAAGGATAAAAACAAACCGGACTGGTAGCAGAGAGACATCAGTAGTTAGACATCGTAAATACAAAACACTAAAATGAAAGAAGTATATATCATCTCAGCCGTACGCACACCCATCGGAAGTTTTGGAGGAAGCCTCGCTTCGGTTTCTGCTGTTCAACTTGGGGCAACCGCAGTGAAGGGAGCCATGCAAAAAGCCGGCATTGACCCTAAACTGGTGCAGGAAGTTTTTATCGGAAATGTAATTTCCTCAGGTTTACAACAAGCACCAGCCACACAAGTTGCCGTGGCTGCTGGCCTTGGCTATGAAATACCCTGTACGCTAATCAACAAAGTGTGTGCTTCGGGCATGAAGGCCATAATGATTGGTGCGCAATCAATTATGCTCGGACAAAATGATGTGGTCGTTGCCGGAGGAATGGAAAGCATGTCTAACATTCCGTATTACCTGCTAAAAGCACGGTACGGTTATCGGTATGGAAACGGTGAAGTGGTAGACGGCCTTACCTATGATGGCCTGACCGATGTGTACAATCACTGCGCCATGGGCGTATGTGCCGATAACACCGCTAAAGAGATGAACATCTCCCGTCAGGATCAGGATAACTACGCCATTAATTCCTACAAACGTGCCGCGGCTGCCTGGGCTGCCGGTAAATTCAAAAATGAAGTTGTACCCGTTGAAATCACCGACAAGAAAGGAAACGTAACCTTGTTTGCCGAAGATGAAGAATATAAGAATGTAAATTTCGATAAGATACCCGGTTTGCGTGCTGTCTTTACCAAAGACGGAACCGTAACTGCTGCTAACGCATCTACGATCAATGATGGGGCTTCTGCCCTTGTGCTGATGAGCAAAGAGAAAGCCGTTGAGTTGGGTTTAAAACCGATTGCAAAAATCCGCGGGTTTGGTGATGCGGCACAGGATCCGATGTGGTTTACCACTACGCCCTCACTGGCCATACCCAAAGCCATCCACCATGCAGGAGTAAGCTCAAAAGATGTTAGCTATTACGAAATCAATGAAGCCTTCTCAGCCGTTGCCATTGCCAACAACATCAAACTGGGGCTTGATCCTGAGAAAGTGAATGTAAACGGAGGTGCTGTTGCCATCGGCCATCCACTGGGTGCTTCCGGTGCGCGCATTATTACTACGCTGATCAACGTGCTTAAACAAAATAATGAAACATTGGGTGTGGCGGGTATTTGCAACGGTGGCGGTGGCGCTTCAGCCATCGTTATTGAAAATGCCTGATCGGCCTGAAAACTTTTTGTGTGGCAATAAACGTAACCGTCATTCCGTTTTAAGTCCATCCACTAATTTCCGCAGTCATGACTCGTAATGTTTTCATAACTCTGCTGATCATACCTGTATTCGCTTCTGCGCAACGCGAGGTGCGCACATACTACGATGCGTCACGAACCCAAATTCAGGAAATTTACGCTGTAGCCCGCGAAGACAACGAGAAAATAGTGGGTAAGTACCAGCGGTTTTACCCGGATGGAAAACTGGCCGTTGAGGGTAACTTCAATAACGGGAAAAAATCAGGTGAGTTCATGGAGTATCACGACACCGGACAGCCCGCCAGAAAACTGGTATACGTAAACGGTATGCGCCACGGCCCTGTGGAAGTGTACGATGAGGCCGGAAAAAAAGTACAGCGCGCGTATTATCAAAACGACATATTGGTAGACAGTGTGCAGTCGTACTACGACAATGGCGTGATCAAAAGTGAAACGGTTTTTAAAAAAGGAAAACCCGATGGCGTGGTGCGTGAGTACTACATGAATGGAAACCTGAAAAGCGAAATCAACTACCTCAATGGCAAACCTAATGGCATTACCCGGTACTTCTATGAAACCGGAATAGTGGAGAAAGAAGCGAACTATAAAAACGGAATTCTCACCGGCTTCCTGAAAACCTATTATGCCAATGGTCAACTGGAGACCGTCTCCACCATGGAAGAAGGTGCAAAGAATGGATCGTTTAAGAATTACGATCGCGATGGACATCTTGTACTGGAAGGCTCATTCCTAAACGGCCTGCTTCACGGTGACAATACAGCTTACTATGCCGATGGCACTGTAAAACATCGTTTCAAATATGCAGAAGGGCGTAAAACCGGAACCGGTTTCATTTATCACCCAAACGGCAAACTAAAACTTAAAGAACAACCATCCATTACCGGTAAGGATTGGGTAATTGACGAATATGCCGACAATGAGAAAAAGTTGTCGGTAAAGCGATACCGCGATAATCTGCCCCATGGCATTTGGATCTTCTATCATGCCGATGGTAACACCGAAAGAATTAAGGAGAACTATGAATCGGGGAAACTTACCGGCATACGTTATGAATATTATCCAAATGGAAAAACCCGGCTGGAAGAAACCTATAAATTCAACCTGCTGAATGGACCATTTAAAACGTGGTACGAAGACGGCACCCTACAATCGCAGGGCGAGTGCAAATCGCAACGCAAGCATGGGCAGTTTACCGCATACCACCCCAATGGAAAGATCAAAGAACAGGGCGAATATGTGGCCGACAAAAAGCATAAAGAATGGAAGGAGTTTGACGAAGCGGGAAACCAGATCAAAACCTACATATTCAAAGCCGGCATTTTAGTTGACTAATCCTTTCCGTCAATTGATCATTTTTTGTAAACCTCTGTTAAATTTTCTAGTAGAAGATTAATTACTTTGCGCCTTTGTTCATGCTATGGAGGCCATAAAAGAAACCAATTTTTCCTTCCCCGGCCAAACCGGTTTTTACCGAGGTAAGGTTCGCGATGTTTACTACTTCGGAAACATTATGGCCATGGTGGCTACCGACCGTATTTCAGCGTTCGATGTGGTACTGCCACGTGCCATTCCCGATAAAGGAAGGGTACTCAATCAAATCGCCTCCAAAAATTTAACAGCCACAAAAGAACTGGTTCCCAATTGGGTAATTGAAACGCCTGATCCCAATGTAACCATTGGTTTTACATGTCAACCCTTTCCGGTGGAGATGGTTGTGCGGGGATACCTGGCAGGCCATGCGTGGCGTGAATACCGTTCCGGCAAGCGAATGTTATGTGGCGTTCCGTTACCGGATGGCTTGAAAGAAAATGACAAACTGCCCCACCCTATCATTACCCCAACCACCAAGGCTCATGAAGGCCATGATGAAGATATTTCCAAAGAAGAAATTTTAAGGAAGGGCATTGTAAGTGAAAAGGACTATTCGGAATTAGAAGAATATACCTTTACCCTGTTCGCCAAAGGTACAGCACTGGCAGCCGAGCGAGGACTGATTTTAGTTGATACGAAGTATGAATTTGGTAAACACAACGATACCATCTACCTGATTGACGAAGTGCATACACCCGATTCATCACGCTACTTTTATGCGGCCGGATATATGGATCGACAGCAAAAAGGAGAAGCGCAAAAACAACTATCGAAAGAATTTGTACGGCAGTGGCTTATTGAAAATGGATTTCAGGGTAAGGAAGGGCAACACGTGCCAGAAATGACCGACCAGGTAGTGGCTTCCATTTCATCACGCTATAAGGAATTATATCAACAGGTAACCGGCTCATCGTTGGAACCCATTGATTACAGCGCCATTGAGCAAAGAATAGAACAAAGTATCCTTAATTCACTAAAATCCGTTAATTTAGGAGCCTGATAAAACGCAACTAATCGTTAATTAACATCAAAAAATGAAGTATACCATTGATAAGCAGGAGAAGTATTGCCTGATGCGCCTGCACGAAGAGAAACTGGATTCAAGTGTGGCCCCCGGATTGAAGTCAGAATTGATAACCCTTCATGCGGAGGGTGTTCGCAATATTGTTTTGGACTTGAGTGAAGTGAAGTATACCGACTCATCTGGTTTGAGTGCTCTTTTGGTGGGAAACCGGATTATGCAGGAAGATGGAGGCGTGTTTGTATTGGCGGCCTTATCCGATCACACCTCTAAACTTATCAAAATATCACAACTTGACAGCGTGCTGAATATACTCCCTACCGTAGAAGAAGCCGTAGATACAGTATTCATGCACGAGATCGAAAAAGATCTGAAAAATACGGATGGAAATTAAATCATTATGGTAACGTATGCCAGACCAAAACCCGCAAGGTTTTGGTCTTTTTATTTAATACCCCATTGAGCTTTAAAATTACCATACTCGGATCAAGCGGAGCTGTACCGGCTTTCGGTAGATTTCCGTCAGCACAATTACTTGAAATCCAAAATCAGTTCTTTCTGGTAGATTGTGGTGAAGGAACACAAATGCAATTGATGCGTTATAATGGCAACCTGCATCGCATTAATCACATTTTTATTTCACACCTGCATGGCGACCATTACCTGGGTTTACTCGGACTGATCTTCACCATGCACCTGAACCATCGAACGAACGATCTTCACATTTACAGTCATCGGGGTTTAGGTGAAATCATAACCACCCAATTTCGCTACTCCTTATCGGCACCACGGTTCGATATTATTCTGCATACCTTAACACCGGACAGACAAGAAGTTATTCTTGAAAATAACCAGCTTACTGTAACTACTATACCCTTAAAGCATAAGCTTGATTGTTCCGGATTCCTTTTTCGCGAAAAGCCAAAACCCAGAAGGATCGATAAAGACCGGATCCCCGCAGATTTAAGTCTGCAGCAACTGGCCGGGTTAAAGACAGGTGCCGATGTAGTGGATGAACATGGAAACATACGCTATCGCAATGCAGACCTTACTCATGCCCCGCGCAAATCAAGAAGTTACGCGTATTGCTCCGATACAGCTTATGATGAAAATCTGGTAAACATAGTACAGCAGGTAGATGTTTTGTACCACGAAGCAACCTTTATGGAATCGGAAAAAGATAAAGCAGAAGAAACCAAGCACAGCACGGCTGCACAGGCGGCTGAAATTGCCATGAAGGCACAGGCGGGTAACCTTCTCATTGGTCACTTTTCCGCTCGCTATAAGGAACTTGATCCCCTTTTGAATGAAGCAAAAGTTATATTCAAAAACACCGAACTTGCACAGGAAGGACAAACCTTTACCATAGAAGAGTGATGATTACCCTGGAGCAAAAGAAGAACCGCCTGTTCATTGTATTGTGTGGAATATTCCTCACCAATGCGTTGCTAGCCGAAATGATCGGCACGAAAATTTTTTCAGCAGAAGCTACGGTTGGTCTGGACCCTGCGCACATCAACATCATGGGCTTTCTCATGGACTTTAACCTTACTGCTGGCGTTATAATTTGGCCCATTGTTTTTGTAACCACCGATTTAATAAACGAATACTTCGGTAAACCCGGGGTAAAGCGCATCAGTTACCTCACGGCCATGTTGATTGCCTACAGTTTTGTAGTGATTTTTCTTACTATTGAATTACCACCGGCACAATGGTGGCTGGATGCCAACAGCAAAGATGCGGAAGGAAATAGCTTTAACATCAACTTTGCCTTTTCGAAAATTTTCGGACAAGGACTTCGGATAATCGTAGGTTCCTTAACCGCTTTTCTGCTCGGCCAGTTGGTAGATGTGTTTGTTTTTCAACGTCTGCGAAAACTAACCGGCTCGAAAATGCTTTGGCTGCGCGCAACGGGCTCAACGCTGGTCTCTCAATTTGTTGATAGTTTTGTCGTGTTGTTCATCGCCTTCTATGGCGTTTTTTCCAACACGCAAATTATAGCCATAGGCATTACCAACTACATCTACAAGTTTGTAATCGCCATCGCCCTTACACCGCTTATTTACCTGGGTCATTCCCTAATTGATAAATACCTGGGCAAGGAGAATGCAGGCAAGGTGATGGAGGAAGCGGCACAAAAAAGCAAGGGGTTCTTTTAACCAAAGCTTTACTTACCTCGTCTGAGGTTATCACAGATTATGGCGGCAGCAACAGCAGCATTCAGTGACTCAGCCCGGCCGAATCGGGGAATTGTTACTCTACGCGTTACCAGTTTTTCAATGTTTTCAGAAATTCCGTGGGCTTCATTGCCGATGATGATAATGCCACCCTTACCCAAATCCATGGTATGAACATTTTCACCATCTAAAAAAGTACCCCATATTGGAACGGCTGCAACTTGAAGATAGTTGGTCAATTCTGTATAGTAAACCGCTACACGTGTGAATGACCCCATGCTGGCATGGATAACTTTGGGATTATACAATTCCGTAGTATCCTCAGAGGCAATGATCTTTGAGATTCCATACCAATCGGCCACACGTATAATGGTTCCCAAATTCCCAGGGTCACGGATATCGTCCAGCATTAATGCAAATTCATCCGGATTTACCTGAACTTTGTTATTGGGCTTCATTCGCGCAATGGCAAGCGCTGAATCGTTTGTCCTGAATTCTCCCAAATCGGATAATACGCTTTCATTCACTTCTAAAACTTCTCCGGAATACCGTTTAAGTGTAGGTTGATTTAAATTGATAAATTCCTGTGTGCAGATAACAGTTTCGGCAACAAAATCTGAGCCCAGTAGTTCCAGCACACTCTTTGCTCCTTCCACCACAAATCGTTGTTCCGATTGTCGGTATTTCTTTACTTGCAAAGATTTAATATACTTAATACGGGCTTTCGAAAGCATTTTTAACTGACCATTGAACTTCACGAAAATTAGATATTATTTTCTAATCCTCACCATCCTGGCACTGCTGCCCGGTTGCCTGGGTACGCGGCACCTCAACGAGAATGAGAAAATGCTTTACAAGCAAAAGATAGATGCCCCTAAAGGGTTAAGCACCTCAGCCCTGAAAGGTCTTTATGTACAGGAACCAAATAAGAAAGTTTTAGGAGCACCCGTGCATTTTTTGGTATGGATGTACTACTCCGGAAAAAAAATGTTCAGGCCTGCCAAAATTGAAAAAAAAATAACCCGTGTTAGTGACAAGCTTGATGCAAAAATACTGAATGCAAAAACAGAAAAGCGTGTACTTAATTTGCAGTTTAAGAAACAACGTAAAACCGAGGAACTTAAAAACAAACTGGAGAATGGAAACATCTGGATGCGCTGGGGCGAACCGGTAAGTGTGTTTGATAGCGCAAAAATGCAGCTTACTATTGAGAAGTTTAAAGATTATCTTTTCAATCATGGCTATTTTAAAAACCAGGTAAGTGCGGTTAACCGCACGGATGAATCTAAACTTGTGCGGGTAAAATACACCATCACTACCGGCCCGCTCTACCGGTTGGATTCCATCATGTACCGGATCCCCGACTCCGCCTTGTATCAGTTAATCCTATCAACAAAAACTTCCAGCTACCTGCAAACGGGTGAGCCGTATAATCAGGATAATTTCACCAAAGAACGGGAAAGAATTGATCTTCTGTTTAAAGAAGAAGGGTATTATGATTTCAGTCGTCAGTATGTGGAGTTTGATGTTGATACCGCATACCACGGCAATCACAACGTAGCGGTGCGGCTACTCATTAATGATCCGGCTAAACGTGGTTATCATAAAAAATTCAGTATCGATGAAGTTCACTTTACTACCGATGCGGGCACGAATCTTCAAGGCGTAACCCGAACACGTGAAAATTACAAGGGGACCGATTTTGAATACTTTGAAAAATTATATAGTTCGAAAATTCTCAGTCAACGTATCTTTTTACATCCCGGTGAAAATTATAGTCGCGAAAAAACATTTAGTACGCAACGACAGTTGGCTAACCTGGATAATTTCAAATTCGTAAATATCAACTTCGATACCACAGGAGGAAAATTTATTGCGCATATTTTTACCAATGCCCTGGATCGCTACCAGTGGTCAAACGAAGTGGGTGTAAATGTAACCCAGGGCTTTCCGGGGCCTTTTTACAACATCAATTTCAAGAAACGGAATATATTTCGCGGGCTTGAGAATTTTGAAATGAATGGCCGCATCGGCTACGAGGGTGTGGCCTCCGCTACGGCCACCAGCAATATATACCAAAGCGTGGAAGCAGGTATAAACGCCTCCATCACCTTTCCACAGTTTTTATTTCCTCTGAAGGAAGAAACACGTTATAAACTGGGCAGGATAAATCCCCGCACGAAAGCCCTGGTGGGCTTTAATTATACCAACCGGCCCGAGTATATCCGATCGGCCACAACGCTTAACTATGTATACAGTTGGGAGAACCAACGAATACGAAGATTCGATTTTACCCCTGCCAACCTGAGCATTATCAACTCTAAACTTGACCCTGCATTCGACCAACTACTCAACGATCTTTTTATCAACGAGGGAAATACTTTGTTCAGAACGTTCGAGCCATCTTTTGTAAGCAGTATGATTTTCAGCATGGCGTGGAATCACCGGAACTACGGAAACCTGGATGAAAATTCAATCTTCTTCCGGTGGTCTTTTGAGAGTGGCGGAACGTTGCAAAATTTCTTTGACTACCCCATTATTGAACGCAATGGCTTAAAGTCATTCCGGTACATACGCTTGAGTGCCGATTTCAGACGATTGAGAATCTTAGATAAAAACACAAATCTGGCATACCGGGTAAATGGGGGTATAGGCTATTCATACGATGATGCACAGGTTCTTCCGTATGAAAAATATTTTTTTGCTGGCGGTAGCAACAGTGTGCGTGCCTGGCGGCCACGCAGGTTAGGGCCCGGTAGTTTCAGGCCGCGCGAAAGTGCCGATCCTGTGAAAGATGGCTTATATGATTACCGGTTTGAGCAACCCGGTGACGCCTTACTGGAGGCCAGCGTTGAGCTACGAAGAAAGTTATTCGGTTTTATTGAAGGTGCTGTATTTGTTGATGCCGGAAACGTATGGACCCTTCAACCGCGTATCATTCGCGACACCGAAGGCAATGTTGTTGAAAATGGTAACTCACAATTCAAGCTTAATCAATTTTATAAAGAACTGGGTGTAGGAACCGGGTTTGGACTTCGCTTTAACTTTTCGTTTCTGATTCTGCGTTTTGATGTTGGCGTAAAAGCTTACGACCCAGGCAGGCCGGAAGGCGATCGCTTTGTACTGGATAAAATAAAATTCTTCAGGCCGTTTGGCGTAAATCGCGAACCGGTAATCTATAACGTAGGCGTTGGATTTCCCTTCTAATACCCTAATAACTGTGAAAGTGCGCGCTCCACTTTTTCAGCATTCGGCAGCATCATTCTTTCCAGATCAACATTAAGCGGAACAGCAGGTAAATTTTCTGCGCCCAGTGTCCATACCGGTGCATCCAAATTCTTGAAGCATTCACGTTGTATCCTTCCGGCCAATGATTCGGCAAATGAATTTAAAAGTGGTTCTTCAGTAAGCACAAAAGCACGATTATGTCTTTTTATCGATGTAACGATGGCCTCCCAATCAATAGGATTAAGGCTTCGCAAATCCATGATTTCAATTCTATCAGGAAATTTCTTCGAAGCCTCTCTCGCCCAGTACACTCCCATACCATAGGTAATGATCACGGCCGATTCACCCGTATTAATTTTTTCAACTGAGGCTTCCTGAACAACACGCGCCTTTCCCAAAGGAATAATATACTCTTCATCCGGCTCAATGGTCTTGGCTTCCAACGTTCCGGGAACCTTACTCCAATATAACCCCTTGTGTTCAAGTAACACCACCGGATTTGGATCATAAAAGGATGCTTTCAGTAAGCCTTTCATATCAGCCGCATTGGAGGGATAAACCACCTTTATACCCCGTATGGTGAGCAGAGTAGATTCAATGCTACCGGAGTGGTACGGACCTCCCCCACCATAAGCACCAATAGGCACCCGTATTAATGTTTGTATCGGAAATTTACCTTTGGACAGGTAACAACTTTTGGAAAGCTCTTCCACCAATTGATTTACTGCCGGCCAGATGTAGTCGGCAAATTGAATTTCAACAATAGGCTTTGCCCCTACTGCCGACATACCGGCCGTTGAACCTACAATATAAGCCTCCTGTATTGGGGTATTGAAAACACGATGATCACCATACTTTTCGGCCAGCGTTGCAGCTTCCCGAAAGACACCACCCAATCTGCGGCCCACATCTTGTCCGTAAAACAATGCCTCCGGATGGTTGCGCAGAATTTCATCAACGGCATGCAGGGCAGCATCCACCATGATAACCTTTTCTGCTCCTTTAGGTAAACGTTCTCCCTTTTCTTCGGTAACAGGCGTTGGTGCAAACTCATGCGAATCAAAATCTTCAACATCAGGATCAGCGGCTTTAATAGCTTGCTGATAATCATGAGCTACCTTTTCATAAGCAATCTTCCTGATGTCACTCAACGTTTTTTCCGTTTCACCGGAAGCACTCAACCATTTCTCAAACTTTACAATCGGGTCATTAAGCTGCTGGACATCCAGATCTTCTCCCCTGTACCACTCCTTACGCACACCTGAGGTATGATGCCCCAACAATGGGCAATTGGCATGAACTAAAATCGGGGCACGATTTTTCCGAACATAGGTTATAGCCTTCTTTAATCCTTTGTAGGAATCAATAAAGTCAGCGCCATCTACACGCATGCGTTCCATGCCTTTAAAACCGGCTGCATACTCATATGCATCCATGGCGCGCATTTCATCGCCTGTTGCCGAGATACCCCACCCATTATCCTGCACCAGGTAGATGATGGGCAGCTTCTTCAACACCGCCATTTGAAAAGCTTCAGCAACTTCACCTTCCGTTACTGATCCATCGCCCAATGAACAAAGTACAATAGGCTTCTCTTTTCCATCAAGAAGTTGCTGTGACTCCAGGTAAGCAATACCATGAGCCATGCCCGTAGCCGGTATGGCCTGCATACCGGTGGCTGAACTTTGATGGGGAATAACCGGAAAACCTTCGCGTCTGAGCGATGGATGCCCGTAGTATGATCGTCCGCCCGAAAAAGGATCATCACGTTTGGCCATGAGTTGAAGCATCAGTTCATAAGGCTCCATTCCAATCGCCAGTAAAATGGATTCATCGCGGTAATACAGTGAGGCATAATCCCAAGGTTTTAACTGTAATCCGGTGGCAAGTTGTATCGCTTCATGACCGCGCGATGTACTGTGTACATATTTACTGCAGACCTCACGATTTTCATCATAGGTTTCAGCCATACGCTTGGCCGTACACATAAGTTCATAGGCTTTAAGCAAAACCGATCGCTCAATACCGGATTTCCCGGACACCTTTTTCTCCTTCACGCTTTGTATTTCAGCCATAAGTAAGGGGTACTGGTTAACGCTTAAAGATAGGGATTTTGAAAAAATCAAACGATTGAAATTCTGTTATCGATGATTTAAGTCATGTTCAGGAATGACAACCCTCATAGTTTTTCTCGATCCATAAAATCACATTCGTATCAATAAAAGTTCTGATTAAAAAACTAAAATAAAAGGAGGTAATTATGACACTGCTTAAGTCACCGGTGTTACCCAACTTGTTCACAGACAAGTGGTTGTCTGATTTCTTCGATAACGATCGTTTCTTTGATGCCGACTGGATGAAAAGGATTCAGGTCGTTCCTGCAGTTAACGTAAAAGAACTGGAAAAAGGATTTGAAATCGAAATGGCCGTTCCTGGAATGACCAAAAAAGATTTCCACATTAACATTGAAAACGGGATGTTGACCATCTTCACCGAAAAAAAAGAAGAAAAAGAAGTGAAGGAAGAAAACTTCACCCGTAAAGAATTTAACTATACCAATTTCACACGCTCCTTCAACCTGCCTGAAAATGTTAATCCAGACAGAATTGAAGCTAAGTATGAAGATGGATTACTCAGGATTATGATTGCTAAAAGAGCATTAACGCCTGACAAACCCATGAAAACCATAGAAGTGAAATAGGTTTAGCGTTTAGGTAAAAAACGAGGCGCGTCCACCGCACGGTTTAACGGGGTCACAAAGCACCCCAACCACTCAACAAGGGGTACGGTTTGATAGGTTACGCGCAACGTTTAAAAGCCCTGGCAGAAATGTCAGGGCTTTGTTTTGTTTGGAATACTTGCTGCCAGGTTGAGCTTGTCGAAACCTGTTTTTAGTTAATCCCGGAATTGTCATTAGAAATTAGGTCAGACATAAATATATGCCGAATCCTGACAGCAAACCGTCAGGATTGTCAGGATTAACCCTGACATTGAAAATGAAGGAAGACTTACTTTGTACTAACCCCCTATAAGTTGGGCAGAATCGTTATTTAAAATGTGTAGTGC
>ERZ761609.2275-NODE-2275-length-14559-cov-61.558811_pt1 | contig 14559 bp, 12 predicted proteins | sample MGYA00511163_ERZ761609 | MGnify/ENA primary metagenome ERZ761609 (study PRJEB28899, sample SAMN02445070) | bioreactor sludge metagenome | biome: EBPR sludge | place: Australia: Brisbane, Thorneside Wastewater Treatment Plant | collected 2011-12-16 ... | reverse complement strand
AAGACGGCATACGTGATTGGTCAGTGACTGGAGTTCAGACGTGTGCTCTTCGTGGGGCTCTGCCGGGTCAGATCCAGAAGATCCCCGTGGATGGTGAGGGCGGGTTTGCGATAGGGGAGCTTGGCAGGGGAATTCTGAGATTGAGCCATGATGGATTCTCCGAGATGTTACTGAGCATAAAGTGTAGGGGAAGGCTGAGTCAAGAACACAAATACGGCTGGCTGGTGTGCTGACGCTGCCGGAAGGCTGACTCATTGTCTGGACAGGGGCGTGAATCGCGGGGCGGGTTCCGCGCCGATCAGAAGGCGCCCACCGCATTCGATCCAGGCGTGGGCTTCGAATTCGCCGCGCTGAGAGCGGGAGACGCCGACCCGGAGGGCGCAGCCGACACCGCGACGGCGGAGCATCCAGCGAAGGGCCAGCGCCTGGACGAGACAGGTGGCGTTGGGGACGAAGCGGGCAGCCCGGGAGACGGCGTCCGCGGCAGTGAGGGCGAGTGAGAGTTGGGCGGGAGCGGGGGGCGCCGGTTCGTGGAGGACCTCAACGAAGCGACCGCGCCAGAAGCGGAAGGGGAGGAGCCAGAGGCCGGTGCGGAGGACGGCGAGAGCGGTCCAGGCTTCGGCGCGGAGCGCCGGGTTGGGCGCCTCAGCCATTGAGTTCGATGTGGATGAGGCCCTGTTGCTGGAGTTCGGCCAGCAGAGCCCGGAGGTCGTCCTCGATGGTGGCTCTTGGGGCGTCGAACCGGTCGAACAATGCATCGACGAGGCCGCCGAAGGTGGTGCCGGACTTGAGCCGCTCCCAGACATGGCTGCCGGCTTCATTCAAGCCGTAATAGAGGCCGTTGTCGAGGTTGAGAATCACGGCTTCCTCCGAGAGGCCGCAGGACAGGTGCCGGGGTGAGGCTGTGAGGCGGGTGTCGTGGTCCAGTTTGGGCAAGCGCAACATCGGGCTCATTCACCGGGACGGACGCGATAGATGGCGTCCCCTGCCTGATAGAATACACGGTCCCAGTAGCGGCCCTCGCCGGAGGTGAACTTGTTCAGACCCTCGGGGGCGGCGAGAGCGCGTTCGAGAGCGCCGACGACGATGTACCGGGCTTCGTATCTCCTGAGCAGTTCGGCGGCCCGGCCGGGATCGGGCGAGTTGTAGATCTCCTGGACGGCTGCGATGCGTTTGTGGACGCGTTCGGACGCGGGGCCGGGCATTTGCTGGCGGAGGTGCCAGTCCCAGCCAACGATTGCGGGGAAAGCGGTGTAGTTGGCGATCCGGTTGCCCCAGGAATAGAGGACCGGAAAGGTATTCCACTCGGCGATGACGGGGTTGCCGGGAACATTGTGGCGGAGCCAGTCGATGAGGGCACGGTCGCCGGCAAGCGGGACGAGGCGGTCCTGGACATGCCAGGTGGCATGGCGGGTGAAGGCGAGACCATCCCAGGAGCGGGGCGCGGTGGGGGCGAAGCGGTCGCGGGCCCGCTGGGGCGTGGCCGTGATGGGATAAAGAAGCCCCAGCGAGAGCAAGGCCACGCCGGCGCCCAGGGTCCAACGGCGGAGTGAGCCAGACAGTGCGCCCGCGATCCAGACGACAGCGGGAGCGGCGGCCAGTCCAAGGAGAACCCACGCCTGGTAGCCGAACTTGAATACGGTATTGGAGCGGCCGATGTCGCCGCGCAGCACGACCAACTCGACGAGCAGGGTGAGTCCGAATCCTGTCAGAGCGAGCACGGCGGCGATGCGCGCGCCGGGATCGGCCCACACGGTTGTGCGCCGGTGCCGGAGGAGCCAGACGGACGCGGCGACGGGCAGCAGAGGCAGTCCGTAGACGATCAGGTAGTCGAGAAGGGGGGTGCGGGAGCCGGTCCAGAACTCGACCGCGCCGTAACCGGAATGGCGGAAGCGATGGTAGGGGAGGTAGGCGAGCCAGGCGGCGAGGAGGGTAGTCGCGGCGCTCACGGCGGCGCGGACGAGGCGGAGCGGCCGCTGGTCGAAGCACCAGAGTCCGGCGGCGAGCACGGCGGCAAGGGCGGGCAGTTCCCAGGTATTGCCGGTCCAGGCCGAGCCGATGGCGAGCGAGATGAGCCCGAACTGGAGAACCCCGCGCCAGGAGGCGAGGGGTTCGCGAAGGCGACTGACGACCAAACCGATGGCGAGGATTCCAAGCGGAAGGGTGAGCAGGTGGGCGTGCAGGTCGCCGTAGAGGAAGCTGAAAAAGGGGAATTCCGTGATGGGGGCGGGTTCGCCCGGAGCATGGCTGATGGCGCGGGAGGCACGGAAGTAGAGATCCGCGGGCGAGAGATCCAGAGTGCGGCCGAACAGGAACTTCACGAGGCCCATCAGCACGCCGGCGATGTAGTTGAGCCCGCCGGGAGCAGGCTCCCCGCTACCCAGTTGGGCGAGTCGCGAGGCCAGGACCTGCGCCTGCTTGAGGTTGCCGGCGAGGAGGATGACAACCGGGGCGAGCAGGGCCCAGGCGGCGCGGCGGCGAACGGGCGGGAGCAGGGCGAGGGCGACGGCATAGAGGGCCGAGGCGGAGAGTGCGTACCACGCGGGCAGTGCGAGATTGTAAGCGACCTCGGGGGGCAGTCCCGTGAGGCGCAGCAAGGCGGCGGCGGGGACGAAACCGAAGTAGTAATAGTTGATGAATCCACCGGCGAACCAGGGGTTGCCGGGCGGAAACGTCTCCGACAGGGCGACGGCGGTGAAGTACGCGAGATCCATTGGCTTTTCGCCGCCGAGGTACGGATGCCACAGGTCGGGATTGGAGAGGCGGACGGCAGCCATCAGGGCAAACGCAGCGAAGAAGACGAGTTCGGCGCAGGCGAGCAGCCGCCAGTTTTGGGCCAGGAAGGTACGAAACTCGTGGAGCCTCGGTCTTAACAAGGCGAAGGAGACGAGGAGGACCAGAACGATGGCGCCGGCCAGCGAACCGGCGCTGAACGGCAACCATCCCCAGCCCGCCGCGAACCAACTCATCCAGGAGACCAGCAGCAGGCCAAAGATCCGGGACAGGGCATAGCCCCGGTCAGGCAAGCCCGAAGCGAAGACGAACAGGACGGGCCAGGCGGCGGTGCCGATCAGCAGGATGACAAGCAACCAGGGCAGCCACGGCACGGCGCGTGCGACCGCGCCGCCGTGGAGGATGGAGCCCCAGCCGGCGGCGTTCCGGGCGGCTGTCGACAGTCTTTCCGGCAGCATGAAAGCGGAAGGCGCGGGGGAAGCGTCGCGGGCGGACTGGACGACGACCTCGTCCCACCGGACATCGCCAAGGATCCGTTGGGCATTCGCCCTCGAGTACGCGCCGGACTTGCGGAAGATGCGAACGCGCGGATGGTCGTAGACCGAGAAAGCCTCCTCGGCGAGTTCGGTGGGCAGGCGCAGCCCGGCCCAACCCGGGGCATGATCGAAGACGGCGGCCGGTTCGAAACCGAGCGATCCATCGAACAGGGCCTGGTAGTAGCGAGTCGTCATCGGATAGCGGGCGGGCAAGCGGGGGATGCTGTCCGAGAGACGATTGCTCGACAGGATGAGGTACTCGGTCCGGTCGAGCCAGTCGAGCGCCGCCTGGAGTTTTTCGGGATTGTCTTCGTGATACCAGTGCAGTTCAATGCCCGGGTACATTCCACCGAAGGGATCATGGCCATGCATGCGGAGGGGGAGAGCGTCGTCCCAGTGTTCGTTGCCGAGGGGGGTGCCGGTGGGGACGTTGGCGTAGATCCAGTCGCTGGCGGCGACGCGGTTATGGGGAGCGTCATAGATGCGGACGAATGCGAGGGCCCAGAGGGCGGTGAGGCCGACGGCGGTCCAGGCGATCCATTGCCGCCGCGCGAAGGGCCGCCAGCGCAGGATGAGCCAGGCGGCGAGGAGGCAGAGGCAGCCGTAAACGGGCAGGAAATAGCGGAGGGTCATGGCCCACTGGGTGCCCTGGTGGAGGAACAGGATGAGAGTCCAGGACAGTGGAATCAGGTGGCGGAAGCCGGTGATAGCGCCGAGTCTGGACGCGGCGAGACCGAAGCCGGCCCAAGCGGCGAGGCCAAGAGGGAGGCCCATGCCCCAGACGACCATGTTGACCCAGGGAAAGAGGAGCGGCGTGCGGCCAGCCCACTGGTGTCCCGGGGGAACATCAGCTTCGCCCGAGACCAGACGTCCAACCTCGGCGATATTGGCGAGCCAGCGGGGCGCGGGCAGGATATTCCAGGGGGCGGGGCTTGCAAAGGCGTCGGGCGCGGCGAACCGGAAGACGGCGAAGGCGATGGCAGCGAACAGCGTGGCGCGGAAGAGTTCGGATTCGAGCGCGGGACGCAAGGGGGCATCGCGGCGCATCCAGGCGCGCCGCAGGCAGACAGCGATAGCGACGCCGGCGAATAGCGCAACGGACAATTTGGCCGACAGGGCGAGTCCGAAACAGACGCCGGCGCCAGCCAGTTGAGGAAGACGGCCACCACGCTGGTACTTTGCCAGAAGCAGGAGCGCCCCCGCGACGGCGCAGTTGGCGAATGGATCGACGACGAAGAAATGCGCCTGCTGGATGGCGGCGACGGAGAGGGCGTACAAGGCGGAGGCCAGCAGGGCCACCTTCCGGCTCCGGTAGAGAGTGAGTCCGAAGAAGTAGAGAAGAAGGGCAGTGGCGACATCGGCGGCGGAGCTGGCCGCGCGGCCAACGAGCGTGATGCCGTCGTAAGAATGGAGGCCGAGCGCGGCGGCTGCGGCCTTCACGACGACCGCGGGCCAGACACCGTACGCAAAGAACGAGTATCCGGTGTTGCGCGGATTGAGCGGCGAACGGGCTTCATCCATGTACTCCGCCGGGGAGGCGGGCCATTTGAGCGATTCCGTCACCATCGTGAGGAAGCGCTCATCGGGGTGCAGGTGCTGGCCCTGATCCCAGTTGATTCCGTGGAAGCGGAGCGCGGCGGCCACCATCAGCACGAGAATGAGCCAGCGGTATGGGGCCAGCCTGGCGGGAAGGCTAGTGAACATGCTGAAGCGTCCGGGAAGCAGGGGCCATGGGGTGTGTTATAGCACACGTCTTCGGAGTTACAATTGGGTTCTTTCGCCGTCATGCTCTTGCAGCTCAGCTCGATCGCTATTCTCCTGTTCATTCTGTTGTTGAACCTGGCAGGCCTGGCCCTGGCGGCTCACCGTCTCACCGGGAACTACCTGCTCGCACGCACTGCGTCGCCAGCAGCGCTGGCCCTGGCCGGCTTTTTCGTGGAACACTTCGTGGGTCTGGGGGATCTGGCCTGGCTGTGGCCGCTCACCACCGCTGCGGCCACCTGGATGGTCTGGCGGGAGTGGCGGACACTCTGGAACAACAGGATCGTCGAGGCCGTTTTTCATGCCTCTTTCGCGTACGCCATGGTGTGGCGCTTCGCATTTCCGAATGTCGACGCCTCATCGGAGAAACTCACGGGACTCAATTTTATGCGCAACTACGCCGAGGGCGGCGTGCTGCCGCCGGTGGATGGCTGGCTGCCACCGTTCCGGGCCGATGTCTACTACAGCTTTCAGCATTATGCCTCCGCGCTCGCAGGCCGGATCCTGGATTGGGAGCTTGGGTTCAGCTACAACGTGACCTTTGCCCTGATCGTGGCATTGACGGTGACCGCCGCGACGGGTGCGGCCTTTCTGCTGACCAGCAGCCGCCTGTGCGCGTTGGCGGCCGGAGCGGCACTGCTGCTGGGAGGGAACGGCGCGACGCCCGTGGCGCCCTGGGTGAAGGAATCGCCAGCACTGCATACCTCGATGCGCTTTATTGGGGGCAGCGTAACGCCTGCCGAGGTGAATCGGCCGCTGGGGCGCTGGCTGGTGCGTGTGAACGAGGTGCCGGAAAAGGAGGCGGTCGAACTCCCGGCGGAGAGTTTCGCATACATGGTCTCGCTGGGCGACCATCATCCGCCGATGAGCGGCTATCTGCTGCTGGCTCTGGGGCTGCTCGCGATCGCGGCGATCGAGGCGAAGACGGGCGTGATCGCGGCCTACGCAATCCTCGCGGGAACGCTCCCTCTGACCATGATCTCGAACACGTGGTCCCTTCCCCTGCAGGCACTGTTGGCGGCCGCTTTCATCGGCCACCGGGCGCTGACCCGCCAGCGGGTCGAATGGGCTGCGCTGCTTGGAGGGATGCTGGCGGCAACGATCCTGATCTCGCCATTTCTGCGCCATTTCGCTGCGCGTTCGTTGGAGTACGGTACTTCGTTCCGGCTCGTTCCCAGCGGCGAACACACGCCCCCGCTGTTGGGCCTGATCGTGTTTGCGCCCTTTCTGCTCCTACTGCTGGCGCACCTGTTTGGCGGCTCCAGACGCTGCTGGTGGCTGTGGGGCCTATGGGTGGCGCTGCTGGTATTCTCCGAGTTCATTTATGTCGACGACGTCTACAGCGGCAAATTCAACCGCTTCAACACTACTCTGAAATGGTGGCCCTGGCTGATGGCCGGGATGGCGGTGACGCTCGGCAGTCTGAATTTGACGGCGAAATCGAAGTGGTGCCGGGGGTTGACGATGGCGGCATTCGCTATCCTGCTCTGCTATGCCGCGCCTTTGTCCGCCCATCTGGTCCGGACGCCCAAGGCGGCGCTCGGACAACTAACCGGGGATGCCTGGATCAAGTCCGATCCCATTGAAAAGCCGATTCTGGAGTTTCTCCGCATGCAGCCGCTGACTACAGTGCTGCAGCGGGTGGACGCGGGTGCGTTCACCTACGCGCCCGGCCTGGCCATGCACGCGGGCCACCGCTCCGTGATCGGCTGGCCGGAACACGAAAAGCTGTGGCGCGCCCGCCGGAGCGATATCGGGCATCGCGAGGAACAGATGAGAGCCTTCTATGACGGGTCAATGGCCGAGCCGGCCCAATGGCTGCTCGATCACTCGGTCGAATACGTGCTCTGGCTGAAGGGCGACAACGACCGCGTCGATGGCGCCTGGGAACGTATTCAATCGGGGATATCGGGCCATTACTCCTGGCGGGAATTCTATGCCGTGGGCGACTTCCGCGTAGGCTTCTGGAGCCGGAAGCGGTGAGCGGCCTCGCCGTGGTGGTACCTGTTTACAACGAAGCGGAGAACCTGCCGGCATTTGCCGAGGAGTGGCTACCGGCATTGAACGCGCTGGGCACGCCCTTCGTCGTCTGGTTCGTGGACGATGGTTCGACGGATCACAGTCCAGCCATTCTGGAGAGACTCGCGCGGTCTCATCCGGCGCACGTGCGACTGATCCGTCAGGAGAACGCGGGCCATGGCGCGGCCTGCCGCCGCGGTTACGAGGAGGCGCTGGCCGGCGGCGCCGATTGGGTGCTACAAATTGATTCCGACGGCCAGTGCGACTCCGCGTATCTGCGGGAGTTCTGGCTGAAGCGTTCGGAGGCGGCCTGCGTGTTCGGCGAACGGAGAACCCGTGGTGACGGGTGGCACCGCGCTCTGGTATCGCGGATTTGCTCCGGGCTTGTGGCCTTCCGCTGCGGCATCCGCGTCGGGGACGCGAATGTCCCATACCGGCTGATGGAGGCTCGCGTGCTGGCCCGGGCGCTTCAGCGCATTCCCCCTGATTTTGGACTGCAGAACATCGCCCTCACGGTTCTTCTGCGGAAGAGCCGGGTCACCTGGAGCATCGTTCCCATCCGGTTCCGCGCCCGCGCCGGGGGAACGAACAGTGTCAATCTCAGGCGAATCGCCCTCATGGGCTGGCGCATGCTGGGTCAACTGGGGAGGTTGCGGGCGTGAGGATCGTGATTCTGGGTGGGGGACCCGCCGGGCTTGGCGCGGCCTGGCGCCTGCACGAACTGGGGCACTCCGAATGGAAGCTGATCGAGTCCTCCCCCTACGCCGGGGGGCTGGCCTGTTCATTTCGGGACGCCGCCGGTTTCACCTGGGATATCGGCGGACACATCAACTTCTCCCACTACGACTACTTCGACCGGTTTCTCGATGCGCTGATCCCCGCCTCGGGCTGGCTGCATCACCAGCGACAGTCCTATATCCGGATTCGTGAGCGGTTCATTCCGTATCCCTTTCAAAACAACATCGCACTGTTGCCGCCGGAGGACACGCTGCGCTGCCTGCGAGGTCTGTTGCGCCTGCACAACCGGCCCGCGGTTCCGGTGGCCCATTTCGACGACTGGATTGAAGCCGGGTTCGGCGAAGGAATCGCCGAACTGTTTCTGCGGCCCTACAACCGCAAGGTTTGGGCCCATCCGCTGGATCAGTTGTCGGCCACCTGGGTTGGCGAGCGGGTGGCCACGGTGGATCTCGATCGCGTTCTCGCCAGCGTGGTGCATCGCCGGGAAGATGCGGGCTGGGGTCCCAATTCCACGTTCCGCTACCCGCTCCGGGGTGGGACCGGCGCGGTCTGGACCGCCTGCGCGCAGGCGCTTCCACCGGCCGGAGTCTGCCTGGGCCTGGCGGCTGAAGCGGTGAACCTTGACCGGCGCGAAGTTGTGACGAGCGACGGAACCACACATCGCTATGACGCGCTGATCTCCACGGTTCCTTTGCCGGACCTTTGCGTCCTCGCCCGTGATCGTGACCTGCTTCGTTCCACGGAGGGACGGCTGCTCAGCGCCGCCACGCACGCGGTCGGAATCGGCCTGCGCGGCCGGGCGCCTCGCGAACTGGCCGGTAAGAACTGGCTCTATTTCCCCGGCGAGGACTGCTGCTTTTACCGCGTGACAGTTCTCAGCAACTACTCGCCGCACAACGTGCCCGAAGACGGCGATTTCTGGTCGCTACTGTGCGAAACTTCCGAATCAGCACACCGTCCGGCGCCGGCCGACCTCGTCACGGCTACGATCGAAGGACTGATCCGGACCGGCCTGCTGGCCGGTTCCGAGACGATCGTGTCCCGCTGGCATTTCCGCGCGCCCTACGGGTATCCGGTGCCAGGCCTGCGCCGCGATGAAGCGCTGCGGGAGATCCTGCCGGCGCTCGAGCACAGGGGGGTCTATTCGCGCGGCCGTTTCGGCGCCTGGAAGTACGAAGTTTCCAACCAGGATCACACCTTCATGCAGGGTGTCGAAGTGATCGACCGGATCCTGCGCGGCGAACCCGAACAGACGCTTCCCTTCCCTGCGGTAGTGAATGCGCCCAGGTCATGAGACAAGGCGGGCGAGGAGCTTTTCATAGGCTTCCGCGGTCCGGACGGTCGAATAGACGGCTTCAATCTCCGAGCGCGGCCGGCGGTACCGGCCGGGCTCGCCGAGTACCCGGATCAGCGAATCCGCCAGCGCGTCCGCATCGCCCGGGGGAGTGGTGAGGCCCATTCCGGTGGCTTGCGTCGGGACCCGTACGCCCGGCAGTGCGGAAGCGACCACCGGAGTCCCGCAGAGCATCGATTCCACCTGGACCAATCCGAAGCTCTCCGTGCGGTTCAGACTTGACAGCACGGTCACGTCACAGGCGGCAAAAAAATCGGCGAGATCCGCGCCTCCAAGGACGCCCAGGGGAATCCACCGCCCGGCCTGCCGCTCCAGTAGAGGCTGCAGCCGCCGGCGGTAGTCCATCTCTCCGATGACCGTCTCGGACTCACCCGCATGCAGAACGCAGACTCCCGGGAACGTCTGTTCGATCCGGGAGAGCGCCTGAAGCAGATATTCAAAACCTTTCTCGGCGGACATCCGGCCGCAAATGCCGATGACTTTCCTGCCGGCGAGCCCGTATCTTTCTCTGAATCGCTCAACCCTGTCCGGGTCCGGCAAAGGCATGTCAACTGGAGGAGAGATCACCTCAATCTTGTCCGGGAAGCGGCCCAGGACGGGGCTGTGGCTCGCGTAGTCGCGGGTGTAGGCCACGACACGTGCGCTCATTCTCACGGCCACCCGGGTGACAGCGGACAGCGTCAGATCGACGACGCGGTTAAGCAGACCCGGAGGCAACTGCACGTCACAGTGATAGGTGATCACGCCCGGCCGGCCCGCCAGCCGGGCCAGCAATGCGAGAACCCAGGCGTCGAATTGAGGGCACTGAATGAGCACGGCATCGTGGCGCCGGATCAGACCCCAGGCAGTGAACGGCAGCCGGGGCATCAGCACGCCCTTGGAGACCCGGGCGGCTACCGGGACTCTCACGATCCGGATCCCGTCGCGCATTTCCTCCCGCGGCGACGACCGGTCATGCCAGGAAGCGAGGAAGGTCACATCGTGGCCACGCCGGACGAGTTCCGCACCCAGACGCTCGATGTAAATGATCGGCCCACTGACATAAGGCCGGTAGTACGTCATCGGACAGAGCAATCGCACGGTTCAGGCCCCAGCCCCCATTTCGTCGCGGGTCCAGGCTACGAGCCGGGCCACACCATCCTCTACGCTCACCCTGGGCCACCATCCCAGCCGCTCCCGGACTTTCCGGGTGTCGCTAATGAACACCTTCTGATCCCCGGGCCTCCAGGGTCCGAATTGCACGACGGGCAGACGGCCAGTCAGGCGCTCCAGCAAGGGAGCCACATCGCGCCAGATGGCAAGAACCCGTTCAGGCCCGCCGCCGATATTGAAGACTTCGCCGGCGCATTCCTCAACGCGGCCGGCCGCCAGTTCGTAGGCATCCAGAAGGTCCTCGACGAAGAGCACATCCCGCACCTGGCAGCCGTCACCGTCGATCTGAATGGGCATTCCCTTCAACGCCGCCAGGACAAACCACGCGAGCCAGCCCTGGTCGGACAGGCCGAACTGCCGAGGGCCGTAAATGCAACTTTGCCGGAAGACGACAGTCCGAAGCCCGTAGATCCGGTGATAGTCCCGGACATACTGGTCGGCCGCCCCTTTCGAACAACCGTATGGCGAGTGGAAATCGAGCGGAAACGTCTCCGGTATCCCGAGCGGAAAATCGACCAGCCGGTACCGCCCCTCTCCGAGGTCCACCCGCTGGCCGGCCAGCGAGCCATAGACCTTGTTTGTGCTGGCCAGGACCACGGCGGCATCTGGAGACTTGGCGCGCACGGCCTCAAGCAGATTCAGCGTGCCCAGTGCGTTTGCCAGAAAATCGCCCCTGGGGTCGGCTACTGACTTCGTCACCGCAACCTGCCCGGCCAGATGATAAACCTGCGCCACTCCCGTGGCGGCCTCGGCCAACGTCTGGCGGTCGTTGATGCCGGCCTGCCAGAAGCGCAGCCCGCCGCCCAGCGATCGTAGCCAGGCGAGATTCCGTTCCGAACCGGGGCGGGACAGATCGTCCAGCACCCGGACCTCGTGGCCTGCGCGCAGCAACCTCGCCGCAAGGTTTGAACCGATGAAGCCCGCGCCTCCGGTGATCAGTGCATTCGTCATTCTTCAGGAAGCCTCATCGCTGAACGTGCAACCGGAGGCCGCTCACCTTTTCCGCGCCTCGACAAACAGAAACGGACCCGTCTCCACCGGACGCGGATCGCAATACCGCCGCAGCCACCGGTCGTAGACGATGCCGGTGAGCGGGTTGGGAAACAGCATCCAGCGGCCGGTCAGCTTCCGGCTGATCAGCCTGGGCACGCTGAGATAGTGCGCCAGGTCAAAGGCCCGCAGAGCCGGGGCGGACAGATAGTAGTGCGCTCTCTCGACGTGAAACCCGGCTCTTTGGAGCCACTCCTGCCACGTCTCCACATTGAAGGTGTGATAGTGGCGCGAATGCCCATTGAACCAATCCCCGTAAGCGCGCGCAAGACGGGGCCACCCCGCGGCACTCGCCAGGCTTGAGCCTAGCAGCATGCCCGCGAACCGGTCACTCGGCGCTGTCATCAGGAAGCGACCGCCTGGGCGAAGCACGCGATGCGCCTCGGCGAGCGTCTCCGCGAGTGGCGGCACATGTTCGAGGACGGAGTTCGACACCACCGTGGCGAAGGCGCCATCCGGGAACGGCATCCTGGCGCCGTCCCCGCAAACCAGGGTGTTGCCGAGCCGGCTGTGCCGGGCGAACCGGAGCGCTGCGCCATCAGGATCGAGCCCCACCCAGGGCTCCACCCGCGGCAGCACGGAAGAGAAGAACCCGTCTCCGCAGCCCAGATCGAGAACCGGAGGTTCAAAGGGCATTGCGCGCTCCATGAGAAGACACTCCGCGCCGCGGAGCAGTGCGGCGAATACCGGCCCATTGTCAAGGTACGAACGGAAGTAGTCCATACGGATCAAGTCGCAAAATAACAGAGCAGCCGTGCGGCACCCAAGACCTTGCAGCCTCGCCGGAAGCACGGAGGTGATCCCTGTCCCTCTACGTTACAGTTTTTGCGCCAACGGCGGCCCAGCCGCGTCGTGAGGCCCCCGGCTGTGTGGTCTTGCATCCGCCATCCCGCGGATTAAGGTCCGGCCCGGCGCGCCCAAATAGAATAGCGCAGTGCAAATCATGACCTCACGCCGGGCAAGTCCATTCACGAACCGATCCACGCGGGAACGGGTGGTTTCGATACCTGAATGACTCGCCCCGGCCGGAGTCCGATTCACAGCGCGGGGGAAGGGCAACGGTGAGGACTAGGAGCCGAGCCAGGACCACAAGAGGCCGGGGTGGGTGGGGATGTCGATCCAGCGGGAGGATCCGGTCAGGACCAGGGTGGCGGACGCGGCGCCGGCGAGCAGGGAGGCGCGCCAGGCGGCGCCGGCGTGGAATCGCCAGTAGAGGGTGACGAAGAGGGGGAGGGTGAGGGCGAAGCCGGCGAGGTAGAGAAAGGCGAGCAGGAGTCCGAGCAGAAGGAGAAGGCGGCTTTGGCGGGGAGGGGCGGGCGTGGGACCGGCGGCGGAGCGGAGGTCCACGAAGAGCTGCCAGGCGAGCAGCGCGGAAGCCAGGGCGCCGGCAACGAAGGGCAGATGGCCGCCCGGAGGAGTGAGACGTGCGGCCAGGATGGTAAACAGGAGGGTGGCGGCCATCAGGAGGGCGGGCAGGATGGCGGAGTTGGGAATTGTCATCGCTGCACCGCCTGCCGGATGCGAGTGGGGGCAGAGCGAAGGCGTGGCCACGCGAACATGAGAATCATCAGGACGGCGAGGATCCAGACGAGGGGACGGGCGAAAAAGTCGATGCGGCCCGAGTGGTGAAGACCACGGGTGAGGTGGAGATTGATCTCGAAGATGGGGCCGAGGACGAGAGCGGTGACGAGAGGGACGGTGGGCCAGCCAAAGCGCTTGAAAAAGTAGCCGAGGAGGCCGAAGGCGAAGGCGATGAGGACATCGGAGAAGCGCTGACGGGCGGCGTAGGCGCCGAGGACGGCGAAGACGAGGATGAAGGGGGCGAGGAGGTCGAGGCGGACAGCGGGGAGGCGGTGGAGGGGGCGGGTGATGGCCAGACCGAGGAGGGAAGTGAGCCAGTTCGAATAAAAAAGCGACCAGACGAGGGCGAAGACGAGCGGTAGCCGCGCATTCAGCAGTTCGGGGCCGGGGACGATGCCGTGGAGAGTGAGGGCGGCGAGCAGAAGGGCGGTCCCTTCGTTGCCGGGGATGCCGAGAACGAGGGTCGGAGCGAGCGAACCGCCGTCCTTGGCGTCGTGCGCGGCCTCAGGGGCGAGGACGCCGCGGATGTCGCCCTTCCCGAACTTCGATTTGTCGCCGGCGGACTGGGCCGCCTGGCCGTAAGCGAGGAAGCCGGCCACCGTCCCACCCGCGGCGGGGATCATCCCGACCACGGCGCCCGTGATGGAACTGCGGACCAGCAGGCCAAAGTGGCGGAACGGGGCGAGGATCCCCTCTTTCATGCCCCCTCTGAGGTCAAGACGGGCGCCGCCGAGCGAACGCGCGCCCGCCGCGAGGCGAAGGGCTTCGGCGACTGCGAAGAGGCCGAGGAACACAGGGATGACATTCAGCCCGTCGTGGAGGTCCGGCAGGCCGAACGTGAATCGGAGTTCCGCGGTGCGGGGGTCGAAGCCGATGGTGGCGAGCAGGATGCCGAGAGCGCCGGCCGCCAGGCCCTTGATCAGGGAGCGGCCCGTGAACGCCGCGATTGTCGCAAGCCCCCAGATGGCCAGCATCAGCATCTCGGCGGGACCGAAGGCCATGATGAACCGGCGGAGCAGGGGCAGAAGCGCAATGAAGAGAAAAACGCCGATTGTGGACCCGAGCGCGGACGCCGTGGCGGAGCAGGCGATCGCGGTGCGCGCCTTGCCCTGAAGGGCCATCGGGTGGCCGTCAATCATGGTGGCGGCGCTCGGGGCGGTACCGGGGATATTGAACAGTATCGCGGTAATCGAGCCCATGAAGGTCGCCCCCCCCGTGAAGGCGCCGAAGATCAGGACGACCGGGAGCGGTTCCCAATGAAACGTGAGGGAGATGGCGAGGGCCATGAGCGTGATGCCGCTCAATCCAGGCAGGAACGCGAAGACCATGGCCAGCAGGGTCGCCACGGTCGGATACAGGATATTGGGCCACGAAAACACGAGCAGGAAGCCCTGCCAGGCGGCTTCAGCGATACCCACCTAATTGCGGACCTTTCCTGTCGCCGCGCGCAGAATGGGCAGGAAGCGCTGCGCGCTGCCGCGGGCGGCGACGAGATCCTCGTGAGTGGGTCCGCCGGCCGCGATATCCGGGGTGCGGCGGGAGCGGGCCGCGGCCTCCTGGAACCGGGGCGTGTGCGCGGCCTCGAAGAGGGCTTCGCGCAGGCAGTCGCGGAGGGGCGCAGGCAGATCCGGGGGA
>ERZ761609.2274-NODE-2274-length-14561-cov-9.264718_pt1 | contig 14561 bp, 10 predicted proteins | sample MGYA00511163_ERZ761609 | MGnify/ENA primary metagenome ERZ761609 (study PRJEB28899, sample SAMN02445070) | bioreactor sludge metagenome | biome: EBPR sludge | place: Australia: Brisbane, Thorneside Wastewater Treatment Plant | collected 2011-12-16 ... | reverse complement strand
GGTCTCGGCCGGCCGCTCAGACGCCTGCATCTGCCGGCTTGCGATGCTCTCGGCGGCGCGGGCGATCGCTTCTGCTGCGCGGGCAATGGTCTCGGCCGCAGGGATCAGCGCGGCATCAATCGATGCTGCGGTCTCATCGTCGGCGGCTTCGATCTCTGCCGTCCGGGTCTTGCGCGACGGCTTGGTGATGATCTGCGCCGGCTTCTTCTTCGGCGGTTCGGCACGCGGCACGGCCAGATCGGCGATCTCAAGGGCAGGAAGCGTCCAGGAAATCGTCGCATCGGCGGCAGCGACCGCCATCGGATGATCGGCAATGTGATCAGGGTGGGCGAGGAACAGGATGCGGGGGGCGATCTGCGAAGCGCCGCGCAGCAACTGGATCAGCAGCGCGGTTTCGGCATCGGCCTCGCGGGCGGCGACGAAAATGACGTCAAAGCCATTGGAACGAACCGCCGCGCCGGCCTCGGCCACGGTCGCCGCAATCGCCACCAGCGCGCTGCGGCGCATCATCTCCGATGTCAGCGACGCCACCGACGCGGCATCCTGCGCGACGACCAGAACGCGCGCGGGCTGCTGGGGCTGTAGTTGGGCGGATGCGGTCACGGACGATAGGCCTGCTTCTGGCAATTGACCGCTCAGAAATGACTTGGAAAGAATAAGCAGAAGTGAATTTATACCATCGTTGTCGCGCAGGGGTTGTATTTGGTCCATTGCGCCGCTGTTCTCGATCGGCATGGTTAATAGGGACTGAAATCAGCTACCCGTTGTTGCAAAAACCTTACGTTGCCGCTGCGGGACTTGCACACCGGACCAACGGCGACGCTACGGCGCAGAAGCACAAGTATTCAGTCGGAGCTGCGTCAGGGGGCACTTCGGGAAATGTGCCCTAACCAGCGGGTTGACGGGCACCTCTGGTCTGTGTCAGCTGTCGGCATCGGGGGTTTTCGCGATCTCCCCGTCAGGCGGTATGCCCAAGAATCGCGTCCATTCTCGCTTTTCAGGGAAGGGGCGCGTATGCCGTTTGACCCCAGGTTATCCACCAAAGATCTGTTTCTCAGTCTCGGGCGTGCCGAAGCGCCACTCATCGTCGATGTGCGCATCGACGATGACTTTGCTGCAGATCCCCGGCGACTGCCGGGCTCAGTGCTTTGTTCCCATTCCTCGGTCAAGGATTTCATGGCACGACGATCCGATCGCGTGGTGGCCGTCGTCTGCCAGCGTGGTCTCAAGCTGAGCGAGGGCGCTGCCGCAATGTTGCGGCTCGACGGGATCACGGCGCGCGTCCTGGAGGGGGGCTTTGAAGCCTGGAAAAAGGCGGGGTTGCCGCTGGTGCCGGAAGGAGAAAATCCGCTGGCAGGGGGCGCGGCGCGCAGCCTGTGGGTGACACGCGAGCGGCCAAAGATCGACCGGATTGCCTGCCCGTGGCTGATCCGGCGCTTCATCGACAGAAACGCCGAGTTTCTCTTCGTCAGGGACACCGAGGTCGCGGCAGTGGCTGAGCGATTCGGGGCTATTCCGTTCGATGTCGAAGGCGTGCGCTGGAGCCACAGCGGCCCGGAGTGCACGTTCGATACCATGATCCGCGCGTTTGACCTGATGCATGAGCCGATGCAACGGTTGGCCGCAATCGTGCGCGGAGCAGATACAGCGCGGCTTGACCTTGCGCCGCAGGCGGCGGGGCTGCTGGCTGTTTCACTCGGCCTGTCGCGGCTTTTCAGCGACGATCTTGCCCAGCTCGATGCCGGAATGCTGATCTATGACGCGCTCTATCGCTGGTGTGTCGAGGCGTCGGGAGAAACCCACAACTGGCCTGCGGGGAAGACGCAATGAGACAGGGCGCCGCGACGGCTTCGCTGGCTGAGACATTCCGCGCCTTTCTGACCATCGGCCTCATGTCGTTCGGTGGCCCGGCGGGCCAGATCGCGCTGATGCACAGGATGCTGGTCGAGGAACGACGATGGGTGTCGGAGGACCAGTTCCTGCACGGGCTCAACTTCTGCACGTTGCTGCCGGGGCCGGAAGCGATGCAGCTGGCGACCTATATCGGCTGGCTGCGGCATGGGGTTCTCGGCGGGCTGATCGCCGGCGTTCTGTTCGTCGCGCCTGGCTTCTGCGTGATCCTGGCGCTGTCGATGCTCTATGCCCAGTTCGAAAGCCAGACGTGGTTCACGGCGCTGTTTTTCGGGCTGAAGGCGGCGGTGCTCGCGGTTGTGCTTGAAGCGCTGGTCCGCGTGGCGAAGAAGTCGCTGCGCGGTGGCTGGGCCCATGCCATTGCGGCGGCATCGTTTCTGGCGCTGTTTGCCTTCCGCGTGCCGTTTCCGCTGGTGGTGCTCGCGGCCGGGATTGCGGGCTGGGCGCTCGCAGGCCGGCTGGCGGGCGTTTCTGCATCGGGGACCTTGCCTGCCGCCGACGTGCCAGTGCCGGGCTGGCACCACATCGTGACGACGCTGGCCATCTGGGGCGGATTATGGGCAGCGCTGCCGCTGGCGATGATTGCGCTGTTCGGCGCGGGCACCGTGTTTCCGGCGCTGGCGGTGTTCTTTTCCAAGATGGCGGTGGTGACCTTCGGCGGCGCCTATGCGGTGCTGGCCTATGTGGCGCAGGCGGCGGTGGAGACCTATGGCTGGCTGAAGCCCGGCCAGATGATCGACGGTCTGGCGCTCGCCGAGACGACACCGGGGCCGCTCATCCTGGTGTTGAGCTTTGTCGGCTTTCTTGCCGCCTATCAGGCGCCGGCGACGCTGCCGCCGCTGCTGGCCGGCGTGCTTGGCGCCGTGATGACGACCTGGGTGACGTTCATTCCCTGCTTTCTGTGGATTTTCCTCGGCGCCCCCTTTCTGGAACGCGTGCGGCACAATCCGGCGCTGAAGGGTGCCCTGGCCGGGATCGGCGCGGCGGTGGTGGGGGTTATCCTCAACCTGTCGCTGTGGTTTGCGTTGCAGACGCTGTTTGCGCGCGTCGGTGAGGTTGCCGCCGGACCGCTGCGGCTGCATTGGCCGGAATGGACCAGCCTGGACGGGCAAGCGGCGGTGCTGACCATCCTGGCGATGGTGGCGCTGTTCCGCCTCCATCTGGGAATGATCCCGGTGCTCGGGCTTTGCGCGGTGTTGGGAGTGGCATTGCGGCTGATCTAGCCTGCGGCGGATCGGTATCCCCGCCTTGCGCGGGGGCGCTCGCCCCGCTACATCGGCGGCAGATCAATCCTCAAGCACAAAGAGCCCCGATGTCCCGTCAGTTCATCTACCATATGCGCGGCCTGTCCAAGACCTATCCAGGCGGCAAGCAGGTGCTGAACAACATCCACTTGTCGTTCTATCCCGATGCCAAGATCGGCGTGCTGGGCGTCAACGGTTCGGGCAAATCGACGCTGCTCAAGATCATGGCCGGGATCGACAAGGAATGGACCGGCGAAGGCTGGGTGGCCGAGGGCGCGCGCGTCGGCTACCTGCCGCAGGAGCCCAGGCTCGACGAGACCAGGACCGTGCGCGAGAACGTGATGCTCGCGGTGGCGCGGGAGCAGGCGCTGATCGATGAATACAACGCGCTGATGGCCGATTATTCGGACGAGAATGCCGAAAAGGCCGCCAAGATCCAGGATGTGATCGACGCCGAGAACCTGTGGGATCTCGATTCCCGCATCGATCAGGCGATGGATGCGCTGCGCTGCCCGCCGGATGACTGGCAAGTCGACAAGCTCTCGGGCGGTGAGAAACGCCGCGTCGCGCTGTGCAAGCTGCTGCTCGAAAAGCCCGATCTGCTGCTGCTCGACGAGCCGACCAACCATCTCGACGCCGAGACCACGCAATGGCTGGAAAACCACCTGCGCGAGTATCCCGGCGCGATCCTGATCGTCACCCATGACCGCTACTTCCTCGACAATGTGACGGGCTGGATTCTCGAACTCGATCGCGGGCAGGGCATCCCTTACGAGGGCAACTATTCCTCGTGGCTGACGCAGAAGCAGAAACGGCTGGAGCAGGAGGGCCGCGAGGAGGCCGCCCGCCAGCGCACGCTGGCGCGCGAGTCGGAATGGGTGGCGGCCTCGCCGAAAGCCCGGCAGGCCAAGAACAAGGCACGTATTCAGCGTTATGACGAACTTGTTCAGCGTGCTGAGGAAAAGACCGCGCAGACCGCACAGATCATCATCCCGATTGCCGAGCGGCTTGGCGGCAATGTCATTGATTTCGAAGGGCTTTCCAAGGGATTCCAGGACAAGCTGCTGATCGACGATCTGTCGTTCAAGCTGCCGCCGGGCGGCATCGTCGGCGTTATCGGGCCGAACGGCGCCGGCAAGACGACGCTGTTCCGCATGATCTCCGGCACCGAACAGCCGGACGGCGGCAAGATCGTGATCGGCGATACGGTGCAGCTTGGCTATGTCGACCAGAGCCGCGACAGTCTCGACGACAAGAAGACGGTCTATGAGGAAATCTCCGGCGGCAACGAGGTGATCTACCTCGGCAAGAAGGAAATGAACGCGCGGGCTTATTGCGGCGCCTTCGCCTTCAAGGGCGGCGACCAGCAGAAGAAGGTCGGCATGCTGTCAGGCGGCGAGCGCAACCGCGTGCATCTTGCCAAGATGCTGAAGAAGGGCGCCAACGTCCTGCTGCTCGACGAGCCGACCAACGATCTCGACGTCGATACCTTGCGCGCGCTGGAAGAGGCGCTGGAGGATTACGCCGGCTGCGCGGTCATCATCAGCCATGATCGCTGGTTCCTCGACCGCATCGCCACGCACATCCTCGCCTTCGAGGGCGACAGCCATGTCGAGTGGTTCGAGGGCAACTTTGCCGATTACGAAGAGGACAAGAAGCGGCGGCTGGGGCCGGATTCAGTGTTGCCGAAGCGGATCAATTACCGGCAGTTCACGAGGTGAGAGATGTCAAATGATCAGACAGGCACCGGACGCACCATCCAATTGTTTCTGGTTGATGGCGTTCCCAATGGTCTGATCATTGCTTCGATTCATGGGTGGACAGGCTCTATTCTTGTATCGACCCAATCCACTTTTGCGAAGTTGCTGGCGCGTCCGGAAGCGGATCGGACGGGCATTTATGTCTTGTTTGGCCCGGATCCCGATGATCCGTTGTCGATGCGCGCTTATATTGGCGAAGGTGACAGCGTTCGGGAGCGTGTTGGCCAAAGCGCCAAGACCCGCGCCTTTTGGGAGACGGTTGCGGTCGTTACTACGAGCGATGAAGCCCTAACGAAAGGGCATGTTCGTTATTTGGAGGCGCGACTTATCGAAATGGCCGTCATGGCTGGCCGGGTGACGTTGGACAATGGCAACGCACCATCTGCGGATCGGAAGCGCCTGCCGGAAGCAGACAGAGCCAATATGGAAGCATTTCTTGAAAATCTGAAAGTTGTGTTGCCAGTGGTTGGCTTCGAATTTCTTAAACCCAAGGCGACGCGGACGCTGGCAACGGATTCATCTCTCGGCGACGACAGGTCTCAATTTGAAATTCGACACAAAAGTGGCATCAAGGCTTTTGCATTGGAAATTGATGGAGAATTCATAGTCCGTAAGGGCAGCGAAGCTCTTAAGGATGCTGGCTACAAGCATAACAGCTCTTATGGAGAACTGCGGAAGGAACTCATCGAGCAAGGGAAGATGGTTCCTGATCCTGCTGGCAAACGATATGTTTTTGTTGAGGACTTCCCGTTCAGGAGCCCCTCGGCGGCGGCAGCAGTGGTGCTAGACCGTAATTCAAACGGTCGTACAGAATGGAAAGTCGTTGGCGAAAAGAATTTGACCTACGATGATTGGCAGATAGCCAGATCAAACAGCCCGCTTTGAAATGAAATTCTTTAGGGAAGTTCCTCTTTCTGTAGCCAAAACACCTCCCCCTCGCTCTCCTCGCTGTCGAGCCAGAGGAAGGGAATGTCAGCATACTCACTTTCGATGATCTCGCGCCCGAGGCCGATTTCGCAGAGCAGGCCGCCGCCGGGGTTGAGGTGTTTTTTCGCATCCTTGAGGATGGTGCGCACCAGATCCATGCCATCGGCGCCGCCGAGGTGGGCCATCTGCGGTTCGGCCGCGTATTCGGGCGGGAAGGCGGCGACCTCTGCCGCCGTCACATAGGGCGGATTGGTGAGGATCAGATCGTAGCGGCGGCCTTTCAGCGCGCTGAACAGATCACTTTCGATCAGCGCGACGCGATCCTCCAGCCCATGCTCGTCGACATTGCGGCGGGCGACCTTAAGCGCATCGCGCGACAGGTCGGCGGCGTCGATGGTCGCGTTCGGAAACACATGCGCGGCGAGAATGGCGAGACAGCCCGAACCGGTGCAGAGATCGAGCACGCGGCCGACCTCGGCGGGGTCGCGTTCGTCCGCCAGCGGGCCATCCTCGAACAGTCCGCCCATCAGCATCTCGCCGATATAGGAGCGCGGCACGATCACCCGCTCGTCGACATAGAACGGGATGCCCTGGATATAGGCCTTGTTGAGCAGGTAACAGGCCGGTTTGCGGGTGGTGATGCGCGCCTCGATCAGATCGGCGATGCGCTGGCGCTCGTCGCCGGTCAGCCGCGCATCGAGATAGGGATCGAGCCGGTCGATCGGCAGATGCAGCGCCTCAAGCAGCAGAAACGCCGCCTCGTCATGGGCATTGGCGGTGCCATGGCCGAAGGCGAGTTTGGCGGCGCGGAAGCGGCTGACGGCATAGCGCAGAAAGTCGCGCAGGGTGGCAAGTTCAGGGGGAACATTTGTCATGAGGGCCTCGTCGCTGGCGCCGAGGGATAGACCCGCCGCCGCAGGACGACAAGGCATTCTGCCAGTGGCCCTCGGGATTGACCTGACGGTCAACCTCGGGCCGGTCCCTCGCAACGGGCCTCCGGCCCTGCTCGGCGTCGCATTCGCTCCTAAGCCAACGCCCCTTCATCATGACCTATCGGTCACTCCTGAGCGCCGTTGGCATCACACCGCGATGTTGTCGATCAGCCGGGTGGCGCCGATCCTCGCCGCCACCAGCAGGCGCAGCGGGTGCCCGGCACCGGGGTCCGCCGGGCCGAGCGAAGCGGCATCGCGCAGTTCCAGATAATCGAGCGCGAAGCCGGCGCTGGTGATCGCCGCGCGGCCGGCGGCCAGAACCGTTTCCAGATCAGCGCCGCTACGCAGCCGCCGGGCGCAGTCCTGCATGGTTGCATGCAGGACCGGGGCAACCTTGCGATCGGCAGAGCTGAGATAGACATTGCGCGACGAGAGGGCCAGACCATCGGCCTCGCGCACCGTGGGGCCGCCGAGGACGGTGATCGGCAGGTCGAGGTCGCGGTTCATGCGGGTGATCACCGCCAGCTGCTGGAAATCCTTCTCGCCGTAGATGGCGATATCCGGCATGGCCTGGATATGCAGCTTGGAGACAACCGTGGCGACGCCTGCAAAATGCGTGGGGCGGAACTTGTCCTCGAGCCCGGCCGTTGCCGGGCCTGCAAGCGAAACGGTGGTGACGAAACCTTGCGGATAGATCACCTCCGGGGTGGGGGCATAGACGGCATCAACCCCGGCTTCGGCCAGTTTGGCGCAATCGGCGGCGAAGGTGCGGGGATATTTGGAAAAGTCCTCTGTCGGCGCAAACTGGGTCGGGTTGACAAAAATGGAGACGATGACCCGCCGGGCCTTCCCCTGGGCCATCCGGGCCAGCGAGACATGGCCGGCATGCAGCGCGCCCATGGTGGGCACCAGCGCAACGGTCTCGCCGGCCCTGCGCCAGCCGGCCACGGCGGCGCGCAGATCTGCAACGGAGGAAAGAACCTTCGGGCCTGCCATTTACCTGAACTCCCCTAGCATTCGGCGGTGATAGTCGATGGTTCGGGCAGGGTCGAGCGCTATCATGGTCGAGATGAACAGAGGCATTGCGCCGCCGCCGATCGGGCCGGGACAGGCCGGCAGCGTGTTGCTATGAAGGATGCAGGCTCGAATCGGGTGGGACGATGAAATCAGGCGGGTTCATCGAGGTGGCGTCACCGGGCGAGGCCGTTGACGCGCTGATCGGGTTGCACGGCCAGGCAACCGGTGCCCTCAGACAGGCGCTGGGTCGTTATCTGGAGACGCGCCGCCCGCCCTCCGCAGCCGAGCGGGCGGCATTCCGCTATCCCGAACTCAGGCTGACCTACGAACCCGATGGCGTGCCGCATTCGACACGCCGGGCCTATGCCAAGTTCCAGCGGGTGGGCGTGTATTCGACCACGATAACCCAGCCGGATGCGTTTGCGCCCTATCTGCTCGAACAATTGCAGCCGCTGGTCGCCGAATATGGCGCGCGCATGCAGGTCGGCCTGTCGCGCCAGGAAATGCCTTATCCCTATGTCGTTCAGGCCGGTGACGAACTGGGCCGCGCCGGCATAGGCCCGGCGGAACTGGCGCGGTTTTTCCCGGTGCCGCGGCTTTCGGCAGTGGGCGACGAGGTCGCCGACGGCACCTATCAGGTGGGCGAAAACGAGCCCTGGCCGTTGGCCCTGTTCGATGCGGCGCGCGTCGATTATTCGCTCAAGCGGCTGGTGCACTATACCGGCTCTGACTGGCGGCATGTGCAGCCCTATATCCTGCTCACCAACTACCATCGCTATGTCGAACAGTTCGTCCGCTGGGGCATGGCCCAGCTGGGTGGCGCAACGCGATTCAGCAAAATGGTGCTGCCGGGCAATGTCGAGGTGAAGGAGCCGGGCACCGGCGATGCGGGCGACAGCCTCATTGATATCTCCGCCTGGTCGAAGTTCCAGATGCCGGCCTATCATCTGGCGGGCGAGGGCGGCGGGATCACGCTGGTCAACATCGGCGTCGGGCCATCGAACGCCAAGAACATCACCGATCATCTCGCCGTGCTCAGGCCGCATGTGTTCCTGATGATCGGCCATTGTGGCGGGCTGAGGCAGAGCCAGGAGATCGGGGATTATGTGCTTGCCCATGCCTATCTGAGGCAGGACCGCATTCTCGATGCGCTGGTGCCTCCGGAGATTCCAATTCCGGCGCTGGCCGAAGTGCAGGTCGCCTTGCAGGAGGCGGCGGCCATCGTGACGGGCGAGCGGGGCGAGGGGCTGAAACGGCGCCTGCGCACCGGCACGATCGTCACCAATGATGATCGCAACTGGGAATTGCGCTGGAGCCAGGAACGGCATCGCATCAATCTGTCGCGCGCCATCGCCGTGGATATGGAATCGGGCACGATCGCGGCAAACGGGTATCGGCTGCGGGTCCCGTACGGAACGCTGCTCTGCGTCTCCGACAAGCCCTTGCATGGCGAGATCAAGCTGCCCGGTGCGGCCAGCGCCTTCTACGAACGGGCCGTCGGCCAGCATCTGCAGATCGGGCTCAAGGCCGTCGATCTGTTGCGCGGCAAGCTGGACCAGCTGCATACGCGGAAATTGCGCAGCTTCGAGGAGCCCCCGTTCCGGTGAACCCTACTTGGTTGGCAGGCTGATTTCCTCCAGTTCGGCATGGGCGGGCTGCCGGATATTCGAGTTTTCCGGTGCCAAGTCGACAGCGATGGCTTCGACATCCTCTGCGCTGAAATCGCCGGCTGCGTTCAAGCGCTGCTCGATTTTCCTCAGGCGTTCAGCCAGATCGCCGATTTGGTCATAGACGGCAGGCCGCTGGTTCCAGACCATCCTTGCTCTGTCGCCGCCAACTGTCCGAATGCAGACATCGGTGAGTTTGCACTTCTTGCCAACATTGACCTCGGTCCAGGTGGGGCCACCGATCATGACGGCGCCATACATGACGCCCGCCTTGATCTTGGGAACCCCCTGTTCGATGAGGGCGTCATAAAACATGCGGTGTGTTTTCTTCCAATCCCGCACCTTTCGATCGCAGTAATGATCGTGAAGAACTGCAGCCTTGATGTAACTGCCGTCATACGGTTGACCGATCACAGGCTGCGCCCAGAAGGGGATAGACGCGCCATCCGTCTCAAGGCCCGCCGCAGCTTCCCAGCCAACGCCGCTCTTGTCCTTGAAGGCAAAGTCATTTTTCAGCTTCTTCAACTTGCCATCTTTGCCGCCGGGGTTGTCGACCAACTCGAAGGTGCCAATGAACGCTGCCTGTGCCGTTCCTATCATCAAGAACGACAAAACAGCCAGTATCTTCAAAGATCGCATGGGGCTTCCTCCTCTTGCTCTGCGACAAGTGTCATCACTATCGGCGCATCGCTGTCAGACTGCATCACATGATCGGATGATGGCCCCTTGCCGTGCGCTCAACCACAACGGTAGGAAGCATGGATTGCAAAATACCTTGAGCGCAATAAGTAAACGATATAAAGATATGTTTATATCATTTGCCAGGAGCGATGCTTGCCTGCCTCCCTACCTTTTCCCGCTGCGATTTCTGCGCTGGAAGCGGCCGGTGAACCAACGCGCCTGCGCATTCTGGCGCTGGTTTCGCAGGCGGAGCTGACGGTTACCGAACTGATGGCCATCCTTGGCCAGTCGCAGCCGCGTGTGTCGCGCCACCTCAAGCTGCTGGTTGAAGCGGGGCTGGTGGAGCGGCACAAGGAAGGCGCCTGGGCGTTTTTCCGCCGTTCCGATGCGGCTAGCGCGGCAATGCTGGCTGGTGAAATCCTGCGCTGGATCGACCCCGGCGACGTGACTGTCGCCGAGGACCGGCGGCGCCTGGCGGCGGTGCGGTCGGAACGGGCCAGGCAGGCGGCCCAGTATTTTGCGCAGCATGCGGAGGACTGGGGCCGCATCCGCGCCATGCATGTCCCCGAAAGCCGTGTCGAGGCCGCGATTCTCGACATCCTGGGCGATATCCGGATCGAGGCGATGCTCGATATCGGCACGGGCACCGGACGCATGCTGGAAATTCTTGCCCCGCGTGCGCGGCGTGCCGTCGGCCTCGACGTTTCGCCGGCGATGCTGGCCGTGGCGCGGGCCAATCTCGAACGGGCCGGGATTGGCAATGTCCAGCTCCGGCAGGGCGATGCCTATGCACTGGCGCCGGGCGAGGGTGGTTTCAACCTGATCGTCATCCACCAGGTGCTGCACTTCCTCGATGATCCGGTGCGCGCCGTGCGCGAAGCGGCCCGTTTGCTCGCGCCGGGCGGCCGGCTGCTGATCGCCGACCTTGCTCCGCATGCCGATGAACGGCTGCGCAGCCAGTTCAATCACCGCCGACTCGGGTTCGCACCAGAGGAAATTGCCAGCGTCCTGCGCGATGCGGGACTGGAGGCGATCCGGGTGCGCGCGCTGAAGCCGCTGCCGGGCGAGGGTGACGTCCTGACCGTCATGCTGTGGCTGGGCAAGGACAGCCGTATTCAGACCGATGCGCCATTTTCCAAACAGTCCGTCGAGGTTGCCTGATGATTGCCCCGCTTCTGCGCCACTCGCGCTCTCCGTCCACGCAGCCGCCGCGGGTGTCGTTCGAGTTCTTCCCGCCCAAGAACGATGAAATGGAAGCGACGCTGTGGGCGTCGATCCAGCGGCTGGCGCCGCTCGATCCGAGCTTTGTGTCGGTGACCTACGGGGCCGGAGGCTCGACCCGGGAGCGCACCCATGCGACGGTCCGGCGCATCATCGAGGAGACGCGGCTGAGGCCGGCCGCACACCTGACCTGCGTGGCGGCGAGCAAGGCGGAGGTCGAAGAGGTGATCCGCGCCTATCACGCGGTCGGCGTGCGGCATATCGTGGCGCTGCGCGGCGATCCTGTCGAGGGCGTCGGCCATGCGTTCCGGCCGCATCCGGACGGCTACCGGTCAAGCGCGGAGCTTGTGGCCGGCATCAAGGCGATCGGCGATTTCGATGTTACGGTTTCGGCCTATCCGGAAAAGCATCCCGAAAGCGCCTCGCTTGATGAGGATCTCGACATTCTGAAGGCCAAGATCGACGCCGGCGCGGATCGGGCGGTCACACAGTTCTTTTTCGATAACGATTGCTATTTCCGCTATCTCGATCGCGTGCGGGCACGCGGAATCAGCATTCCGATCGTGCCGGGAATCCTGCCGGTGCAGAGCTTCAAGCAGGCCGCCGGCTTTGCCACGCGGGCCGGCGCCAGCGTTCCGGACTGGCTGGCACAGCGGTTCGAGGGGCTCGACCGCGACGCCGAGACGCGCAAGCTGGTGGCTGCGGCTGTCGCAGTGGAGCAGGTCTACGATCTGCTCGACCGCGGTGTCAGCGACTTCCATTTCTACACGATGAACCGGGCCGACCTGGTGTTTGCCATCTGCCACATGCTGGGGTTGCGGGCCACGTCCGCCGCCTGAGCAAAGCCGGACAATGCTGAAGGATCAACGATGACACAATCTCCGGTGACCCATGTCGACGGCGACGACGTTCGCCGCGCGCTGAATGAAGCCGCCCGGCAGCGCATTCTGGTGCTCGATGGGGCGATGGGCACCGAGATCCAGCAGCTCAAGCTGACCGAAGAGGATTTTCGCGGCTCCCTGTTCAAGGATCATTCGCATCCGCTCAAGGGCAACAACGATATCCTGATCCTCACCCAGCCGGCAGCGGTGCGGAAGGTGCATCTCGATTACTTTCTGGCCGGGGCGGATATCGTTGAAACCAATACGTTTTCCGGCACGACGATCGCGCAGGCCGATTACCATCTCGAAGGAATCGTCAGCGAGCTGAACTTCCATGGCGCGCGACTGGCGCGCGAGGCGGCGTTGCTGGCAGAAAAGCACGATGGCCGGCGGCGGTTCGTGGCCGGTGCGGTGGGGCCGACCAACCGCACCGCGTCGATCTCGCCGGATGTGAACAATCCGGGCTTCCGGGCGGTTACGTTCGATGACCTGAGGATCGCCTATGCGCAGCAGATCACCGCGCTAATCAAAGGTGGCAGCGATCTCATTCTGATCGAGACGGTGTTTGACACGCTGAACGCCAAGGCAGCGATTTTCGCGGCCGAGCAAGCCTTCGCCGCCACCGGCCGGCGGCTGCCGGTGATGATCTCCGGCACGATCACCGACCTTTCCGGTCGCACCCTGTCGGGGCAGACGCCGACGGCCTTCTGGCACTCGCTGCGGCATGCGCGGCCGTTGTCGTTCGGGCTTAACTGCGCGCTCGGTGCGCGCGAGATGCGCGGGCATATCGCGGAGATTGCCAAGGTCGCCGATACGCTGGTCTGCGCCTATCCCAACGCAGGACTGCCCAACGAATTCGGTCTCTATGACGAAAGCCCGGAGGCGATGGCGGCGCTGGTCGCCGACTTCGCCAAAGCGGGCCTTGTCAATATCGTCGGCGGCTGCTGCGGCTCGACGCCGGCGCATATCGCGGCCATCGCCAATGCCGTGGCCGGGCTGGCGCCGCGCGCCGTGCCGGAAATCGCGCCGGCGCTGCGGCTGTCGGGGCTGGAACCGTTCACGCTGACGCCGGACATTCCGTTCGTCAATGTCGGCGAGCGCACCAATGTCACCGGTTCGGCGCGTTTCCGCAAGCTGATCAAGGACGGCAAATACCCCGAAGCACTGGATGTCGCCCGCGATCAGGTGGCGAACGGGGCGCAGGTGATCGACGTCAACATGGACGAGGGCCTGCTCGACAGCGAAGCGGCGATGGTGACCTTCCTCAACCTCGTCGCCGCCGAGCCGGATATCGCCCGCGTGCCGGTAATGATCGACAGTTCAAAGTGGAATGTCATCGAGGCCGGCCTCAAATGTGTGCAGGGCAAGCCGATCGTCAATTCGATCTCGATGAAGGAGGGCGTCGAGGCGTTCATCGACCATGCGAAGCTGTGCCGCGCCTATGGCGCTGCCGTGGTGGTGATGGCCTTCGACGAGCAGGGCCAGGCCGACAGCTACGAGCGCAAGATCGAGATTTGTCAGCGTGCTTACAAAATCCTGACTGAAGAGGTCGGCTTTCCGCCCGAGGACATCATCTTCGATCCGAACGTGTTCGCGGTGGCGACCGGGATCGAGGAACACAACGGCTATGGAGTCGCTTTCATCGAGGCGACGCGCTGGATCCGCCAGAATCTGCCGCATGCGCATGTCTCGGGCGGTGTATCGAACCTTTCGTTCTCGTTCCGTGGCAATGAACCGGTGCGCGAGGCGATGCATGCGGTGTTTCTCTACCACGCCATCCGCGTCGGCATGGACATGGGTATCGTCAATGCCGGCCAGCTGGCCGTCTATGACGCGCTGCCGGCGGAGCTGCGCGATCTGTGCGAGGATGTGGTGCTCAATCGCCGCGCCGATGCGACCGAGCGGCTGCTGGAGGCCGCGCCGCGCTTCAAGGGCGATGGCAAGGCCGAGGTCAAGATGGCGGATCTCGCCTGGCGGGCGCTGCCGGTCGAAAAGCGGCTGGAACATGCGCTGGTCAACGGCATCACCGAGTTCATCGAGGCCGATACAGAGGAAGCCCGCAGTGCTGCCGCCCGCCCGCTGCATGTGATCGAAGGCCCGCTGATGGCGGGCATGAATGTCGTCGGCGACCTGTTCGGCGCCGGCAAGATGTTCCTGCCGCAGGTGGTGAAATCAGCGCGCGTGATGAAGCAGGCCGTCGCCTATCTGATGCCGTTCATGGAAGAGGAAAAGCGTCGCACCGGCGCTGATCAGCGCGCCTCGGCGGGCAAGGTGCTGATGGCGACCGTCAAGGGCGACGTGCACGACATCGGCAAGAACA
>ERZ761609.2273-NODE-2273-length-14561-cov-52.067145_pt1 | contig 14561 bp, 16 predicted proteins | sample MGYA00511163_ERZ761609 | MGnify/ENA primary metagenome ERZ761609 (study PRJEB28899, sample SAMN02445070) | bioreactor sludge metagenome | biome: EBPR sludge | place: Australia: Brisbane, Thorneside Wastewater Treatment Plant | collected 2011-12-16 ... | reverse complement strand
CGAGCGCGGCATCGACGCGGGCGAACTCGGGCTCGCGGCGGCAGCCGCCGAGGCCGGCGGCGAGCAGCAGGGCGAGGGCGGCGAGGAAGGCTGGCTTGAGCAAAAGAGTCATCTGAAGATTTGGACGCACGGGCGCGGGCGGAAGTCTTCCAAAATTCGTGCCGGGTTGGTGATCCATTTTTCTCCCGATTGTCGCTTATAGGAAGAGAGAGGAGGAAGAGGCAATGCACGATGTGGCGCAACAGATTCACCCGGCGTGGGTGGCGGCGGTGGGTGCGGGTTCGGCCCTGCTGGGCGCGGTGTGGTTCTGGCTGGGGATCTGGCGGGCTCGCCGGATGGCGCGTTAGAGCGCAAGGCCATGCATGCCCATAGTCCGAAACTCGTACTGCTGGATTTCGATGGCGGCCTGTCCCTGCACGCAGCGGACAACCCGGCCACGGGCGATGAGCTTGAGGGCGGTCCGATTATCAAGTTGAGCGGGCCAACTGATCGCCATTTCGATCTTTTTTCCGGGAATTAGTGCATGTTCCGTGGTAAATGAGATCCCACTGCTGCTCATATCGATGGTTTTTCCTGAGCCGGATTCATTTCCGCTGCGTTTGCTCATGACTTTGTAACGCAATTCGCGCTGGATGGGGAAGCGGTCGGCTTTGCGCCGTTCGGCGCCTTGAGCACTGCTGGGCTCAGTGCTGCCGTCGGCTGGGAAGTTCATCATAGCGTGACCCGGTATGGCCTTTCTTTTTATAGCATGCCGGGAGTTGGTCTAAATGAGCAATAGTAGAAAGGTTGCATTTTGCCCTTAGTACGCCGGTACCGTTATGATGACCGGCATGAGGACTTCCATTGTTTTGCTGATTTTGGCGCTGGCGGCGGCGCCGGCCATGGCGCAGAAGCAGGCGGTGAGGCCGGCGGGCGCGGCGGCGAATCTGCCGTTTTCGCCGGGGATCCTGGCGGGGGGCACGCTCTATGTGGCGGGGCAGGTGGGCTCGGATCCGGCGACGGGCAAGATCCCCGAGGTGTTCGAGGACGAGGTGAAGCAGACGCTGGAGAACGCCGGACGAATCCTGAAGGAGGCCGGCTACTCGTTTGCCGACGCCGTGACGGTGCAGGTCTATCTGACCGACATGGACCTGTTCCCGAGGATGAACAAGGTGTACACGGGCTACTTCCCGGACCCGAAGCCGGCGCGGACCACGGTGGGCGTGTCGAAACTTGTGGGCGCGGCCAAGATCGAGATTACGATCACGGCGTGGAAGCCGCAGAAGAACTGATTAGTCGGGTGCGCCGGATTTCCGGGAGGACACCCAGGCGCGGATCGCGTCAAGGCGCTCCTTGAGGCGCGCTTCAAGGCCACGCGTGGTGGGGCGGTAAAACTGTGTGCCGGCGAGGGCATCGGGCAGGCAGTCCATGGTGGTGAGCCCTTCCGGCTCCTGGTGCGCGTGGCGGTAGCCTTCGCCGTAGCCCCACTGCTTCATGGCCCGTGTGGGGGCGTTGCGCAACCGCATGGGAACGGGTTCGGCGGGTTGGTCGCGGACCACGGCGCGAGCGGCGTTGAGCGCCCGGTAGGCTGCATCGGACTTGGGGGCGAGAGCGAGATAGATGGCCGCCTGGGCCAGGGCTTGGTCCCCTTCGGGAATCCCGAGGAAGTGGACGGTCTGCTGGCAGGCGATAGCCTGTTCAACGGCGCGGGGATCGGCGAGGCCGATGTCCTCCACGGCCATGCGCACGAGGCGGCGGGCGAGGTACATGCGGTCCTCGCCGGCTTCGAGCATGCGGGCCAGCCAATAGAGGGCGGCGTCCGGGTCGGAGGAGCGGACCGATTTGTGGAGCGCGGAGATGAGGTTGAAGTGCTCCTCGCCTGCTTTGTCGTAAAGCAGCATCTTGCGCTCGATGGCGGCTTCGACGGCTTCCGGGGCGAGCACGCCCCTCTCGCTCGCGGCCGCGGCGGCAATTTCGAGCACGTTATAAGCGGTGCGGGCGTCGCCGGAGGCGTAGCGGGCGATCTGTTCGAGCAGTTCGGGCGAAGCCTGGACGCCAACGTGCGGCAGGGCCCGTTCCAGTAGAAGAACCAGTTCCTCGACCGCAAGCGCGCGAAGAGCATAGACCTTCGAGCGCGACAGCAGGGCGGCATTGACTTCGAACGAGGGGTTCTCCGTGGTGGCGCCGATGAGGATGATGTCGCCGCGTTCAACATACGGCAGGAAGGCGTCCTGCTGGGCTTTGTTGAAGCGGTGGATTTCGTCGATGAACAGGACGGTGCGCTGGCCGAGGCGGCGGAGGCGTTCGGCCTGGGCCATGACCTCCTTGATTTCCTTGATCCCACTGAGGACGGCGGAGAAGGGGACGAAGGCGCACTGGGTTTGCCGCGCAATCAGGGTGGCGAGGGTCGTTTTGCCGGTACCAGGCGGTCCCCAGAGGATCAGCGAGGTGAGCCGGTCGCGTTCGATCTGGACGCGCAGGGGCTTGCCGGGGCCGAGGATGTGCTCCTGGCCGACATAGTCATCGAGGCGCTCGGGGCGCATCCGGTCGGCGAGGGGGCGGGGCGCGGCGGAAGATGGTGAGGATGGAGAGGGCGGGTCAAACAGGCTCATAGCAGGGCCTGCAGGCGGCGCTGGCGCGCGGCTTCGTAAAGGATGATAGCGGCGGCGGCGGCGGCATTGAGACTTTCGACGCCCGTAGTGGGGATGGTGAGCGAGCGCGCGGCTCTGCCGAATTCGGCGCCCACGCCTCGGCCCTCGCTGCCAATAACAATGGCGCAGGGGCGTGTGAGATCCGCCTCATCAAGAAGGAGGCCGTCGCGGGGCCCTGCGGCGTAAATTTCCACGCGGCGCTGGGCACAGGCGGCGCGGGCCATGTCCGCATCGAGACCGGCAAGACAGGGCAGCCGAAAGAGCGAACCGGCCGAGGCGCGGACGGTTTTTGGGTGGTAGGGGTTCGCCGTGCCTTTCACGAACAGCGCGCCAGTAGCGCCGAAGGCTTCGGCGGCACGCAGCAGTGAGCCCGCGTTGCCAGGGTCCTGGATGCCGTCGAGGATCAAGAGCAGCGATCGTCCGCGGAAGAGGTGGTCGAGCGTCCAAGTGGGTGGCTGGACCAGGGCCACGACGCCCTGTGGCGACTCAGTGCCAGACAACTCTGTAAGCAGTGCGTCTTCAAGCACTAGCAGGCGGGTGCGCTGGAGGCCGCGCACATGCTTTTCCACCATCGGGGCGACGCTGCGGCCGGCGAGGACCACTGGGACCGCGCAGCCACTGGCGAGCGCCTCTTCGAGCAGATGGAAAGTAGCCGCCACGCATAGGCCGCCCGGGGTGAGCGCGCCGCGCTGGACCGCCCGCCTCACATCCCGAAGAACCGGATTGCGCACGCTGGTGATGGCTTCGGCCCGGATCATGATTTGCGTAGAATTAAGTATCCTACGATGAAACGGCTGGTGGCGCTTCTGGTTTTGGTGGTGGGGCTTCCGCTGGCTGCATACCTGGCTGCCGTGGCTAAGCAGATCGAGCGCCAGAGCTATGTGGACGAGGCGCAGATCTCGGACATCATCGTGGTGCTGGGAGCGGCGGAATACAACGGTCGGCCTAGTCCGGTGTTGCGCGCGCGGTTGGACCACGCGCTTGATCTCTACCGGCGCGGGGTGGCGCCGCGTCTGCTGACCAGCGGCGGGGCGGGCGGCGATCCGCAGTTCACCGAGGGCGAAGTGGGGCGCGATTACCTGGTGAAGGCGGGCGTGCCGAGTGAGGCGATCACGGTGGAGAACGAAGGCGGCAGCACCGTGCACACCATCGTCGCCGTCGCCGAGATCATGCGACGGATGGACTTGATGTCGGCGGTGATCGTGAGCGACGGGTACCACATCTTCCGCGCGAAGCGCATCCTGGAGCACGAGGGCATGATCGTGTATGGCTCGCCACGACCGGATTCCGGAGGGCCCAAGGGCTGGCGCCGGCAGTGGCTGCACGTACGGCAGGCGATCGGATACCTGCTGTGGCGCGCCGGCATCAACATTTGACAGTTGTTCCCCGTTGAGACCCGGGTGAATCTTGCCGCATCTGAGAAGATAGAGGTAGACAGAGGAGCGGTTTGCCATGATTGACAATCCGGATGGAGCGGGCGTGCCGCATGTGGTGATCATTGGCGGCGGCTTCGGCGGGCTGGAGACGGCTCGGGGGCTGCGCAATGCGCCGGTGCGGATCACGCTGATTGACCGCACAAATCACCATTTGTTCCAGCCGTTGCTGTATCAAGTGGCGACAGCGGTGCTGACGCCGGGTCAAATCGCGGCGCCCATCCGGCAGGTGCTGGGCGGGCAGCGGAACGCGGCGGTGGTGATGGGTGAGGTGACGGGCGTGGACACGGCGCGGCGCGAAGTGATTGTCCGCAATCCGGACAGCGACAGTCATCACATCAGCTACGACTATCTGGTGGTGGCAACGGGCGTGCAGCACAGCTACTTCGGGCACGACGAATTCGCGAAGTTCGCGCCGGGATTGAAGACAATGGCCGATGCCACCGACGTTCGCAACAAGGTGCTGCAGGCCTTCGAGACGGCGGAACTGGAAACCAGCGAGAAGCACCGCGACGAACTGATGACCTTCGTGCTGGTGGGCGGCGGGCCGACAGGCGTTGAAATGGCCGGAGCCATCGCGGAACTGGCGAACCTCACGCTGCGGCGGGACTTCCGGCGAATCGATCCGCGCCGGGCGCGGATTGTACTGGTGGAGGCGGGCGCGCGAGTGCTTTCCTCATTCGACGAATCGCTTTCACTGAAGACGCAGGAGCGGCTGCGGGCTAAGGGTGTGGAGATTCTGCTGGGTCAGCCGGTAGAGCAGATCGACGCGGAGGGTGTGGTGGTGGGCGGGCGGCGCATCTTCTCGCGAACCGTGATCTGGACGGCGGGCGTGGCGCCGTCGCCGGCAGCCGCATGGCTGGATGCTCCGACGGACCGCATTGGCCGGGTGCGGGTGAACGGCGACCTGAGCGTGCGTGACATGGCGAATGTCTTCGTCATCGGCGACACGTCCTGCTACGAGCAGGACGGCCGGCCGCTACCAGGCGTGGCGCCGGTGGCGATGCAGCAGGGCCGCTATGTGGGGCGGGTGATTTCGGCGAGGGTGCGGCGCGGACCGGTGGCCGTGCCAGTCTTCCGGTACATCGACAAGGGCGCGATGGCCGTGGTGGGCCGCAATTATGCGGTGATGCAGTTCAGGCGGTGGAAGCTGGCCGGGTATCTGGCATGGCTCCTCTGGTCCGGAGTGCACGTGCTGTTTCTGGCCCTGCCGAATCTGCGGGTTTCGGTGTTCCTGCAGTGGGTGTGGAGCTACCTTAGCAAACAGCGCGGATCGCGGCTGATTGTGACGCCGCACCGCCCTGGCGGCGGCGCGGCGATGGAGACTCCGGAGGAAAGCTACACGGGATCGGGAATCGTGTAGGGGGCGCGATACTCGCGCGTCAACATCTTGTTGGCTTCGGCATCGCTCGGGAAGCGCATCCTGGCGGGGTCGAAACTGAGTTCGCGGCCGAGGCGATAAGCGATGTTGCCCAGGTGGCATAGGGCCGTTGACAAGTGCGTCTGCTCAATCTCGGCGTTCAAGTGCGCGGGATTGCGTGAGCGCACGGCCTCGACGAAATTCTGCATGTGGTCGATGTTCGGAGGATACTGGGCCTCGGGCTCGGGGGCCTTGTTGCGGCCCAAGGTGACCTGGAAGCGGCCGTCAGCATTGATGTGCAGGTGGCCCTTTGTGCCGAAGAAGTCCCACGACATGGGTTCGGCGGTGTAGAGGCCGCGTAGCTGGCCGACGATGATGGAGCCATCGGCGAAGGTCCAAGTGACATTTTGGGAGTTCGGGGTCTGGCCCTGGTCCTTGTAACCAACGCGGCCTCCATTGGAGTGGACGCGAACGGGAAGCGTCTGCTTCATGCCCCACCGCAGGATGTCGATCAGGTGGATGCCATTGTTGCCGAGTTCGCCGTTGCCGAAATCCCAGAACCAGTGCCAGTTATAGTGGACCAGGTTCTCGTGGTAGGGCTGCATGGTGGCGGGTCCGAGCCAGAGGTCCCAGTTCAGCCACTCGGGCGGAGTCTTGTGTTCCTTGAAGCCGATGGAATCGCGGCGGCCAGGGAAGAAGAAGTTGCCCTGGTAGATGTCGCCAATTGTGCCGACGTGGATGGTTTCGATCGCCTTGCGGAAGCGGCCCCAGTAGCGGCGCTGGGTGCAGCCGGCAGAGATGCGCTTATACTTGCGGGCGGTTTCGACGAGTTTGATGCCCTCATAGATGTTGTGGGAGACGGGCTTTTCGACGAAGGCGTCCTTACCGGCGCGCATGGCCCAGATGGCGGTGAGGGCGTGCCAGTGGTTGGTGGTGGCGATGGTGACGGCGTCGATCTCCTTGTCGTCGAAGACGCGGCGCATATCCGAATCCAGGCGCGGGCGCTTGCCGGTCTTCTGGAAGACGATCGAGGAGGCCTCTTCGGTGCGGCGGCCATCGGGGTCCACGAGAGCGGCGATTTCGACGTTGGCGACGGGCATCATCTCGCGGATGTGAGCCGAACCGCGCGACCCGACACCGATGACGGCGACGCGGACGCGGTCGTTCGCCTGGGCCCAACCGTGCGATGCCGCGGCGGTGGTAACCGCGGAGGAAAACAAAAAGTGACGGCGCTTCATGGTGATCAGTAGAGCATGAATGGGGAGTCAGCGCAGCGTGGGCTTCTTGTCCGCCGGCAAAAGTGACTTGTAGGCGCGGCCGCCTACTGCCTTCACCCACTCCTCGCGAGCTTGGCTGGCAAGGGCGGGATTGCCGAATAACTCAACCGCGGCGAGCGCCAGCGTGCGCGCCGCCACCAGCATGCCCTTGCGGCCGAGCGAAGTGCCTGCCGTAGCCGTAGACATCCAGGTGTGCAAGGGTGTGCCGGGCGCAAAGGTGGCGGCGTGGAAGTGGCCGGTGGGGACAACCCAGCTGACGTCGCCCACATCGGTGGAGGCGTAGACCAGATCCCGGCGCGGCGGCTGAATGTCGCGCTCGCTGCCGAGCGGGAGGTCTTCGGGCAGATCCACCATACGGCGGCGCAGCGACTCGGCGAAGGCGCGCTCCTCAGGGGTATATTCGACCCCGCCCGCGGCACGCAGCGACCGGTCCAGCAGATTGACCAGCGAGGGCGTGTGAACCATGTTGGTGTAGCTCGAGACTACTTCGAAGCTCATGGTGGTGCCCGTAGCGAGGGCGCCGGCCTGAGCGCAGTTCAGCACGCGCTCCCAGATGGACTCGAGCTGGCGCTGGTCGGGATGGCGGACGATCATGCTGAGTTCGGCGGTCTCCGGAACAATATTGGCCGCGTCTCCGCCTTTGCTGATCACATAGTGGACGCGGGTCTCCTGGGGGACGTGCTCACGCAGGAGGTTGACGGCGTGGGTCATGATCTCGACGCCATCAAGCGCGGAGCGGCCGGCGTCGGGAGACTTGGCGGCATGCGCGGCGCGCCCGGTGTAGCGGACGCGGGCGGAGATGTTGGCAAGCCATGGGTTGGAGTCGGCCTCGTTCCGGTCCATCGGATGCCACGCCAGCATGACGTCTGCATCCTTGAACGCCCCGGCGCGGATCATGAAGATTTTGCCGCCGCCGCCCTCCTCGGCGGGCGTGCCATAGAAGCGCAGCGTGCCCTTCAGTCCGGCGCGTTCCATGTGCGCCTTCACCGCCGCGGCGGCCAGCGCGGAACCGGCGCCGAACAGATTGTGGCCACAGCCGTGGCCGGGCGCGCCTTCGGCGCGTGGCTTGCGCTGGGTGGTGTCCTCCTGCGAGAGGCCGGGCAGCGCGTCGTATTCGCCGATGATGCCGATGACGGGCTTGCCCGCGCCCCATTCGGCGATGAACGCCGTCGAGATACCCCCGACGTTCTCCGTGATGCGGAATCCGGCGGCGCGCAGTTCATCCCGCAGCATCGCAGCGCTGCGCACTTCCTGGTAGCCGAGTTCGGGGTGTTCCCAAATTTCGCGGGAAATCGCGCCGTAGCGTTCGGCGCGCGCCTCCACGTCCTTCAATACGGCGGATTGAGCCAGAAGCGGCGCGGCCGTCAGCGACAGCAGGAAGAGGTGGGCGATAATCGTTTGCATCGGAGTAATTCAGTGTAGCGCCCCATGCCCAGGTACGCGGCCATCGATGTAGGAAGCAACTCCATCCGCCTGATGGTGGCGGAGGCGGACCGCGCGGGCGCCATGCAGACTCTGATTGAAGACCGGCAGGTGACGCGACTGGGCGAAAGCGTCTTCCGCACGGGGCAACTGGATCCGCAGGTGGCCGAGGACGCCCTGGCCGTGCTAACCCGGATGACCGCCGCCTTCCGCACGCACTCGCCCTTGGCTGTGCGCGTGGTGGCCACCGCGGCCCTGCGTGACGCCTCGAACAGCGAGGATTTCCTGGAGCGGGCCACCGAGATCACAGGCGTCCCGCTGGAAGTCATCTCCGGCCAGGAAGAGGCCCGGCTGATCCATCTGGGCGTGGAATCGCGCTGGCCCCATCCCCAGGAACGCATTCTCATCATCGACATCGGCGGCGGCAGCGCGGAGATCATTGAGGCGGAAGGGGGCGAGATGAAGACGGCCTTCTCGCGCCCGCTGGGCGCGGTGCGGCTGCAGACCGTGATTCTCACGAGCGACCCGCCCACGCCCGAGGACCTCGAACGAATGCAGGAGTACATCGACGAGAAGCTCGCGGTGGCCCTCAAGCGCATCCCGCGCGGAGGATTCGCGCGAGCCATCGGCACGTCGGCCTCGGCCTCGGCGGTGGTGTGCGCGGTGAACCGGATTCCGCGGCCGAAACGTGAGCTGGCTGACCAGAGGCGAGCGACTCGAGAGCAGATCACGCAACTCTACCGTCAGCTTGCCGCCATGAATCTCGCGGCGCGGCGCAAGGTGCAGGGCATCGGGCCGCGACGCGCTGAGATCATCCTGCCGGGCGCGGCAGTGCTGATGCGCGTGCTCGAAGAGTTTGACATCCCGCAACTGGCCTACTGCGCGGCGGGTGTGCGGGACGGCATCATCCGCGATCTCGCCCTGCGCGGCGTGGGCCGCGAGCGCGCGCGGATGGACCGCGAACAACGGATGCTGGTGGAGCAGTTTGCCCGGCGCTTTGGCGTGGACTTGCGCCACGCACGGCACGTCGCCGGGTTCGCGCGGGAGTTGTTCGACGCCCTGGCCCTGCTGCACCGGCGGCCGCCCGAGGAGGGCCGGCTGCTGGAAGCCGCTGCTTACCTGCGCGACGTGGGGCACGCCATCAGCGATACGAGCCACCACAAGCATTCGCACTACATTGTGGCCAACTCCGGTCTGGCCGGCTTCACCGCCGTCGAGCGCGAACGCGTGGCGCTGCTGTGCCGCTACCACCGGAAGGCTCCGCCCTCGGCGCGTCATGCCGAATTCCAGGCGCTGACGGCAGACGAGCGCCGGTCGGTGATGATGCTGGCTCCGCTATTGCGGGTGGCTGATGCGCTTGATCGCAGCCGCGATCAGCGCGTGGAAGGCATCCGCTGCCACGTGCGCAATGGCGCCGTGGATCTTACGCTGCAATCGCCGCTCGATACGGGTCTGGAGCAGTGGGCCGTGGAGGGTGCAGCATTGTTCTTCCGGCAGGCCTACGAACGTTCGGTAGTGGTGGCGCGGGAGCAGGTGTGACGCCCCGCCTCGATGCCTGGCGGCGGCCCGCGCCTGAGTTCGCGCGGCTGGAAACCGAGGCGCGGATGGCGAAGTTCTTCGCGGAACTCGAGCGCGCGGCGGCGCACCCGGACGAGGACGCCGTGCATGACCTGCGTGTCTCCATCCGCCGCTTTTCGCAGGCGCTGCGCATCTTCGCGCCGCTACTGCCCGCGAAGGCGGTGAAGCGGATTCGCGCGCGGATGAAGGTGGTGATGGATGCGGCGGCGATTGTCCGCGACCTCGATGTCGGCATGGAATCGCTGGTGGCGCTGGGTGTCGAACCCGGGGATCCGCTAATTGCCGGGATGCAGGCGGAGCGGCGGCGGTCCGAATGGGCGATGCTCGGGCAAGTGTACCTGCTGCGGGCCGAAGACCTCGAAGCCGAATGGCGCGTGCGGCTAGGCTTCGCGAAGGCAGTGTCATGAAGAAGAGCCGGAGCCTCGCATGGAACGCCGAGGTGAGCGCGGGCGAAAATGCCCGGGTTGAACTGCCCGCGCTGGCGCACGAATTTTTCGCCGTCGGCCGCGAACTGCTGGCCGGGGCCGCCGCGCCCGCCGACCTGCACGCCTTCCGCCTGGCGGCGAAGCGCTTCCGCTACACGCTGGAACTGTTCCGGCCGCTCTACGGGCCAGGCCTCGAACAGAAACTCGATGCCGTAAGGCGCATCCAGTCCGTCCTCGGCAAGCGGCAGGACTGCGAAGTGCTGGCCGCGCGGCTGCGGCTCCCGGCCCAGGGCTCCGAGACGCTGCGCGCGGTGCTGGAAAAGACCGAACGGCAGGCGCTGAAATTCGAACAGGAGTTCCGCGCTTACTGGCTGGATGAGTTCGACGCCCCAGGCCGCGAAATGGCCTGGGCTCGCTATCTGATGCGGCGTCCGGCCGCGCCGAGGACAACTTGAGCGAACCCACCCCCTTGCGCTTCATGGAAGCGGTGAACGGATTCCAGCGGACCGCCGTGGTGCGCGCGGCCGTGGAACTCGACTTCTTTACGGCGGTGGCCGCGGGCGCGGACACCCCGGGCGCTTTGGCCATTCGACTGGGGATTGCACAGAAAGGCGCCCGGGTGCTGGCCGACTCGCTGGTCATCCTGGGGCTGATGGAGAAGCGTGATGGCCGCTATACGCTAGTCGAGGAGAGCGCGATCTTTCTCGATCGGCGCTCGCCGCGCTATCTCGGCGGAGTGATCGATTTTCTACTCTCCGAGCCGGTTCGGCATGGCTACAGCCGTCTCACCGATGCGGTGAGGCAGGGTGGCACCGCCGTGGGCGGGGAGGGCTCGCTGGCGCCGGAACACCCGATGTGGGTGGAGTTCGCGCGGGTCATGGGGCCACTGTTGCTCACCGCAGTCCAGACCATCGTGGAAGTGACCACGCCCGCGGGAGATGTGCTGGATGTGGCCTCCGGGCATGGCCGCTTCGGCATCGCCCTGTTGGAGAGCGGCGCGGCGCGCACAGCCACTGCCCTTGACTGGCCCAACGTGCTCGAACTGGCGCGCGCGAACGCGGAGGCGGCCGGCGTGCTCGATCGGTGGCGCGCCCTGCCGGGCAACGCCCTCACGGCGGACCTGGGTGGCCCCTACGACACCGTGCTCCTACCCAACTTCCTTCACCACTTCGACGCGGACACCTGCCGCGGGATTCTGATGCGCGTCCACGCGTCGCTGCGCACTGGCGGGCGCGTGGTGGTTGTCGAATACCTTCCGGACGACACCCGCGTCTCACCCTCGGCAGCGGCCTGGTTCGCGGTCCAGATGCTGGCCACCACTCCGGCGGGCGACGCCTATACGCTGGCCGAGTACACGGAGTTCCTGGGGGCCGCGGGCTTCACCGAGCCTTCCGTGCACAAGGTGCCGGGTGCGGCGCGCCATGTGTTGGTGGCTGAGCGCCGCGTCCGTTAGAATCGGGAGACCATGTGGCAACAGGTTTACTCCCCGCTCGGCGGCAGTCTCGGTTATTCGGCGATTGCGGCGGCCATGCCGCTGTTTGTGCTGCTCTACCTGCTTGGCGTTCGACGCCGCGCGGCATGGATCGCCGCCTTGGCCGGGCTCGCCACCGCGTTTGCCGTGGCCGTGGGCGTGTACCGGATGCCCGTTACGCAGGCTGTGAGTTCTTCACTGATGGGCGCCGCGTTTGGCCTGCTGCCGATCACCTGGATCGTGTTCTGGGCGATCTTCCTTTACCGCCTCACGCTCGAAACTGGCCGTTTCGAGGTGATTAAGGATTCCATCGGCAGCCTGACGCAGGACCGGCGCTTGCAGGCGCTCTTGATCGCCTTCGCCTTCGGCGCGTTCGTGGAAGGCGCGGCCGGCTTTGGCACCCCCGTGGCGGTGGCGGCGGCGATGCTCACCGGGTTGGGCTTCTCTCCGTTTTATGCGGCGGGGATCTGCCTGCTGGCCAATACAGCGCCCGTCGCGTTCGGCTCCATAGGGATCCCGGTGATCACGCTGGCCGGCATCACCGGACTCCCACTTGAACAGTTGAGCGCGAGCGTAGGCCGCATCTGTGCGCCCATTTCGCTGATCGTGCCCGCATACCTGATGCTGGTCATGGGCGGATGGCGCGGTCTGGCGGGCGTCTGGCCCGCGGCGTTTGCCTGCGGCCTCTCGTTCGCCGCAACGCAGTGGCTGGTGTCCAATTATCTCGGCCCCCAACTGGTTGACATCCTCAGTTCACTCGCCGCCATGGGTGCGATCCTGCTTGTGTTGCGCTTCTGGCGTCCGCGGGACCACTTTGAGCTCGAGGGCGAACACGAAGCCAGCGTGAAGCCACCGCGCCACCCGGCGGGTGAGGTGGTACTGGCCTGGGCACCATTCATCCTGCTGGTGGTTTGCGTCCTGATCTGGGGCAACGCCGGCGTGAAGGCCGCTCTCGATAGCGCGACGCGCGTGATCGAATGGCCGGGGTTGCATCGCCTGATTCTGCAAACGCCGCCCGTGACCGCAGCCGAGAACCCCTACGCGGCGGTGTACCGCCTAGCCTGGTTGTCGGCTTCCGGTACCGCCTGTCTGCTGGCCTGTCTAATGTCGGTGCTGGTGCTGCGGGTGCGGCCGGCGCTGCTTCGCAAGGTGTTTGTCACCACCGCGCAACAATTGGCCAAGCCAACGCTGACGGTCTGCTCCGTGCTCGGTCTCGCGTTCCTGATGAACTACTCCGGTGCCACCGGCACCCTGGGGCTGGCCTTCGCCGCCACCGGCGGGGCGTTTCCCTTCTTCAGCGCGATGCTCGGATGGCTGGGCGTATTTCTCACCGGCAGCGACACTTCGGCGAACGCGCTGTTCGGCAACCTGCAGGTGGTCACCGCCAACCGGCTGGATCTGAATCCCGTCCTGATGGCCGCTTCCAATTCCAGCGGCGGCGTGATGGGCAAGATGATCAGCCTGCAGAGCATCGCCGTCGCCGTGGCGGCCACCGGGATGGTGACGAAGGACGAATCGCGCCTTTTTCGCTTCACGCTGCGCCACAGCATCCTGCTGGCCTCGGCCATCGGCGTCGTGGTGCTTTTTTACGCATATGTGATGCCAGCGTGGGCCCCCGGCGCATAAGAAAGACGGGAGAGTGAACTTGCGCTCTCCCGTGGAAGAGGTTACAACCTGTCCGGCGGAGGATGGATGATGCCGCCAAACTCCCTTCAAACCTCAGATCATGGGGCCGCGGAAGCCGCGCGAGCCGCGACCGCCAGTGAAACCCATGCCACCCCCCGGACCCGCGCCCGGACCGCCGAGGCCAGGCATGCCAGGGCCACGCCAGCCTGGCCCAGCGCCTGCGCCCTCAGGGCCGCTCAGCAGCCCGAGGCCGATGGCCTGACGGATCGCGGGAGCCAGTTCCATGGCCTTCTCCAACTCCGCCAGCTTGGCCTTCTGAGCTTCGTTGAGAAGGGCTTTAGCCTGATCGTTCAACTTCACGCGCTCGGCGCGCATCTGCTCACGAATGGCTTTCATCTCCACCATCAGCTGGCCGACTTTCGCCGCGTCTGGATTAGTCTTTGACATCTCTTCGCGCAGGGCCTGAGCCTTGGCCTGCAACTGCTCTGCGAAGGGCTTCATCGCCTCCGGGTGCGACCGGCGCAGTTCGGTCAACTGCTGGACTTGCGCATCCGTCAATCCCAAAAACGCCTTCAGCGCATCGGGGGCAGGCGGCGTGCCCGCCCGCAGGCCCGCGCCTGGGCCCTGCGCCAGTGAGAGGCCCGCAAGGGCCAGGGTCATCAACATTGCTTTGAGCATCGTCAAACTCCTTGGGTCACTTTTGTCCTGGCCCTGAACTCTCGATTTCGGGCCGGTTCACTCCCTGATGACGAGACTCGCGAATGGAGGTTTACACGCCCAGGCCTCCAACCTTTGCTTCCCCCAGGAGATTCGGACTATGCTGATCGGTGAGTGAAGGAGTCAGCCAACAACCGGAGATACGAGCGCCTGGAGAAGCCAGGAAAGGTGCGCATGAACTGGCGCGAGCCCGATGGCAATTCCTTTCAGGTGGTCGCGAAGTGCCTGGACATCTCGAAACTGGGTATGCGCGTGGAACTGGACAAGCGAATCGCGGCCGCCACGGTGGTCAATCTGCAGTCAATGGACTTTCGGATTGCGGGCGTTGCGGTGGTGAAGCATTGCCGGGCGAAGGGCTTGAAGTTCGTGGCCGGGCTCCAGTTCGCTGGCGGTCTGGAGTGGTTCCGCGCCTCTGAATCCGAGGGTGGCTGAGCGGGGTATGCTGGGTGGGATGATCGAGGCTGCGAAGCGCCCGTGGCGTGGTGTGCCATCCATGGCGAACAAGCTGTCTGGAGTCACGGCTGCGGCCGCCGCGCTCCTTGTGCTGGCGGCGTCGGCGGCTGGGCAGGATGATCGAGGCTGCGAAGCGCCCGTGGCGTGGTGTGCCATCCATGGCGAACAA
>ERZ761609.2271-NODE-2271-length-14569-cov-8.820794_pt1 | contig 14569 bp, 18 predicted proteins | sample MGYA00511163_ERZ761609 | MGnify/ENA primary metagenome ERZ761609 (study PRJEB28899, sample SAMN02445070) | bioreactor sludge metagenome | biome: EBPR sludge | place: Australia: Brisbane, Thorneside Wastewater Treatment Plant | collected 2011-12-16 ... | reverse complement strand
ACGTCGCCGACCCCGGCGTCGTCGTGGTCGGCGTGTCGACCGGCGGTCCGGGCACGCTGGAGGAAATCCTGTCGGCGCTGCCGGCAAATTTCCCTTGGCCCATCGTCGTCGCCCAGCACATGCCGGGCAGTTTCACATCGGTCTTCGCTCGCCGCCTGAATGAGCTTTGCCAATTGACCGTGCTGGAGGCCGCGACGCAAACGCCGTTGGAGCAGGGCGCAATCTACATCGGCAAGGGCGACGCCGACGTCGTCATCGGTCGGCGGGCCACCCGTTACGTGGTCAATCCGATGCCGGCGGGCGGCCAATATATCTGGCACCCCAGCGTAACGCGTCTGGTGGAAAGCGCGCTGCACGCTTTTCCGCCCGAACGCATCATCGGGGTGATGCTGACCGGCATGGGCGACGACGGGGCCGACGCGATGGTCGAACTGAAACGCCGCGGTGGTCGCACCATCGCTCAGGACGAGGCGAGCTGCGTCGTTTACGGCATGCCGGGCGAACTGGTGAAGCGCGGGGGCGCTTCGGTGGTCATTCCCGCCGGGAAGGTCGCGGGCCAACTGAGCAGTTGGCTGATGACGCAAACAGCGAGAACGGAGAAGCGCTATGGCCTTGGTCAAAAGTAAATCCGGGCCCGCCGCCGCGTCTATGGAACCGGTCGGCGGAGACGTCGCGTCGCTGCTGCTGTCCCTGTCGTCGGACGATGCGCGCGCACGCCGCAACGCCGCCCGTGAACTGGCGGACCATCCGCAAGCCGCCATGGCCTTGTGCGACAGGTTGGAGCACGAACGCGGTCCAAGCGTGCGGGCCGTGCTTTTCACCAGCCTGATCCGGTTGCAATCCCCGGATGTGGCCGGTCGCTTGGCCATGCATCTGCGTAGCGACGACGCGCAATTGCGCAACGGCGCCATCGAAGCGTTGCAGGAAATGCCCGACGCCATAGCGCCTCATCTTTCTGACTTGCTCAACGACGACGATAGCGACGTCCGCATTTTCGCCGTCAATATTCTAGGCGCATTGCGCTTTGAGGAGGCGCCAAGGCTGTTGACCGAAGTCCTGCGCAAAGAGAGCCACATAAACGTTTGCGCGGCCGCCGTCGACGCCCTGGCGGAGGTCGGCGGAATGGAGGCGATCGAAGCTCTGGAGGAACTGCGCGCCCGTTTCGCCGACGACGCTTTCATCGTCTTCGCGGTGGACACCGCCATTCGCCGCATCCGGGCCGACTGACATGAACGCTCTTTTCCGCCCGTCAAAAGAAAATTTCTCCATGACGGTGGAGGAATACGCAAAATTTATTGAATTTTTTTACCGCAAGACCGGGATTCAATTTCAAGAGAACAAAAGATATTATGTCGAGCGCCGCATAGTCGAACGTATGGAAAAGACGAAGTCCGAAAGTTTTCGTGACTATTTCAATCTGGTGAGATTCCAGATGGATGGGCAAGAATTACAACTGCTCATTAATGCTATGACGGTCAATGAAACCTATTTTTTCCGCGAGGATTATCAATTCCAGGCATTAATTAAGGGTATGCTTCCCAGCTTGGTCCGGGGGCGCGATAAGCGTCATGCGCTGAAAATTTGGTCCATGCCCTGCTCGTCGGGGGAAGAGCCGTATTCCATCGCCATCCATATTCTGGAATTCTGGGATCAAGCGGATCTTTGGGACATTGAAATTCTCGCTTCCGACATCGACAGCAAAATTCTTGCTGAAGCGCGTCAAGGACGCTATGGCGCGCGGTCGGTGCAAAGACTTCCCGCGCACCTGCTGTCAAGGTATTTCGCCCCTATCGGCGACGGGCTTTATCAAATTCGCGACGAATTGCGCGATTCCATCGACTTTACCCTGGTGAACATCGTTGACAAGCTCCAGACCGGCCGCTACCGCGACATGGACGTCATCTTTTGTCGGAACCTTTTGATTTATTTTGACGACGTCGCCCGCCGGGAAGCGGCGGAAATGATGTATGAAGCCCTTCGTCCGGGAGGCTTCGTCTGTCTTGGCCATTCAGAAAGCATGAGCCGGATGACTTCGCTGTTCGTGCCCCGCAAGTTTGGCGACACGATCGTTTATCAGAAGCCTTCCAGCGCGGAATAAAGCCATGAGCGACGCACCGAACAGCATCCAAAGCAAACGCGTGCTGGTGATCGACGACGGCATCACCATGCGGCTTTTTTACCGCACCATCCTGAACGCCGCCGATTTCGAGGTCGAAGAAGCGACGAACGGGGTTGAAGGCTTTGAGAAGGTTGTGGGCAATTCATACGATCTGCTCATCGTCGACATCAACATGCCCAAGATGGACGGCTACACCATGCTTCGGTCCATTCGTCGGGAACCCGGCATCGGCGACGTTCCCGCGGTGACCATCAGCACTGAGGCCGCGGAATCCGACTCCCGAAAGGCCTTCGAATCCGGGGCCAACTTCTATCTCGTCAAGCCGGTTCCGCCGGATACGCTGACCGAGGTGGCTCGCCTCATGACGGGGATGACCAAATGACCACGCCGCTGCTGATCCGCTTCGTCGCAGAAGCGCGCGAATTGCTGCAACTGGCGTCGTCGGGCCTGTTGGCTTTGGAAAAGAACCCAGGCGACGAAGCGGTCGTCAACAACGTCTTTCGATCGGTCCACACCCTGAAAGGATCGTCTGGGCTGTTCGAATTTGTCGCGTTGACCAAGCTGGTGCATGCGGGGGAAGACGTGTTGAGCGCAGTGCGCGCCGGCCAGTTGTCCTTGACGTCCGAACTTGTCGACTTGCTGCTGGACGCTTTGGACCGGATCGGGGCCTGGATCGACGACATTGAACACAAAGGGCGTTTGTCCGACGGCGCCGACGGGGTGTCCCGCGACATGACGGCGGCCTTGCGCGGGTGGTTGCCTGCCCTCCCCGACGCTTCCGGTCCAGCGCAAGAAGCGCCGCGCCGCGCCGCCGCCGTCGAAATCCTTGATGTCGATTGGTTGGCGCGGATCGACGAAGCCGCCCGTCTGGAGGCGTTTCGCGCCTGTGCTCAGGGCCACGCCCTTTTGGCCATCGAATATGTTCCCGTCGAAGATTGCTTTTTCAGCGGCGAAGACCCCGTCAACCTGATGCGCCAGATTCCCGCCCTGCACGGCTTGCTGCTGGAAGGGACGGAACCCTGGCCTGATCTGGACACGCTCGATCCCTACCGTTGCGCTTTGCGCCTGCGGGCGATCAGTGCCGCTCCGCAAACCTCGGTGGAGGAATTGTTTCGGTACGTGATTGAACAGGTCGCCATCACGCCTGTCGCCGCCCATCAACTGGCCGTGTTGGCGGGGGAAGCCGACGACAACCCCGTCTATGAGGATTTCGTCGAAGAAGCGCGTGATTTGTCGGCTAAAGGCGACTGGTCGGGCCTGAAAAACCGCACCCAAGCGCTGTTGAACCTGACGGGGTCCACTTTGTTCGCGGCGTCGGCGCTGCGCTGGCTCGACGCCCTGCTTGACGTTCCGGCCCCGGATCCCAGCCAAGTCGCAGTACTGATCGCCGCCGTCATCGACGGCGAGGCGCCGCCGCTGCCCGCCCCCGCTTCCACCGTCGTCAGCGCGTCGGGGCGGCAAGAGCGGACGGCGGTCGAAGCTGGGGCGACGGTGAAATCCCAAAGCTTCCCATCGTCCGCCAATCCGGCGTCGCACCTGTCGCCCATCGGGCGGGAAATTCTCGAAGCCCAACGGTTTATTCTGGAGTCTCTGCTCAAGCCCGAAATGTTTCCGGGCCAGATCGGATCAATCAGACGAACCGTCGCCAATGTGATTTCCGGTGTGATGGAAAAAGCCGACTGCGCCGCTTGGTCCGCCGCCTGCGACGCGTCGGAAGCGGCGGGGACCGGAACCGCGGCTTTGGCCGAACTCAACCGCATTCTCGGCTCCGGCGCGGAAGTCGGCGCGGAAGTCGGCGCCACCGAAATCGCGCAAGCCGACGCTTCCGCCACTGTTCACGATCAGCGCCAAGCCCCCGCCCGCATTCTGAAGGTCGATCAGGCGAAAATCGACACGCTGATGAATCTGATCGGCGAAATGGTGGTGTCGAAAAACACCCTGCCGTTTCTGGCGCGGCGGGCGGAGAACGTCCACGGCTCCCGCGAAATGGCCCGGGAAATCAAGGATATCTATGCGGTCATCGACCGTTTGTCACAGGAAATGCAGGCCGCCATCATGGCGGTCCGCATGCTTCCCGTTTCGGAGGTTCTGGACCGCTTTCCCCGTCTGGTGCGCGACGTCGCCCGCAAACTGGGCAAACGGGTCGAACTGGTGATCGAAGGCGAAGACACCGCCGCCGACAAGAACATCGTCGAGGTTTTGAGCGATCCGCTGTTGCATATCGTGCGCAATTCGCTTGACCACGGCATTGAAACGCCGGAACAGCGGGAAGCCGCCGGCAAAAATCCGGACAGCATACTGATCATCCGCGCGTTCCAGGAAGGCGACCAGGTGGTCATTGAGGTTCAAGACGACGGTTGCGGTATTGATCCGGCCAAAATCCGCGCCGCCGCCGTTGCAAAAGGGCTCATGGACGCAGAACGGGCGGCTCGGCTCAGCGATCAGGAAGCGATCAATCTGGTGTTCGCCGCCGGCTTCTCCACCGCCGCCAGCGTATCCGACCTTTCCGGGCGCGGCGTCGGCATGGATGTGGTGGTGACCACCGTCGAAAAGGCCGGCGGCTCGGTGGCGTTGAATTCGGTAAAGGGCGTTGGAACCACGGTGCGCATCTCATTGCCGTTGAGCATGGCGGTGACGCGGGTGATGATGGTCGAAGCGGGCGGCGGCATGCTGTTCGGCATCCCGATGGAGCATATCGCGGAAACCGTGCGCATCCCCCGCTCGCGGGTGAAGAAGATCAAGCAGTCGGAGAGCTTTGTGCTGCGCGACACCATCGTGCCGTTGTTGCGGCTCGACGCCTTGCTGGGGGTGCCGCAACCCTTGTGGTTCGGCGATGCGGATCAAGAGGAAGCGGTTTTGGTGGTCAAGATCAACGGGGCTTTGACCGGTCTGGTGGTCGATCACTTCCGGGAAGGCATGGACATCATCCTAAAACCGTTCGACGGCATCTTGTCCGGCATCGGCGGCTATGCCGGCACCGCCCTGCTGGGTGACGGGCGCGTTCTGCTGGTGCTTAATCTGAAGGAGCTTGTCTGATCATGCCGATCTCTTTTGGCAAGAACTCCATCGTTCTGGAAGGCGAATGCACGGTTGAAGAGGCGCTACCGTTACTGGAGCACCTGCAATCCCATCCTAAATCCAAGGTGTGCATGAAGGGCTGCGTCCTGGCGCATTCCGCCGTATTGCAAGTCTTAATAGCGGCGCGACCCGTCTATTCCTCTTTGCCTGAAGAGGAATTCATGCGGCGCTGGCTGGTTCCCGCCCTGAAAGGCGCCCAATAATGCCTTCCCCTTTCGTTCTGACGGTCTCCAACCGCAAAGGCGGCACCGGCAAGACCACGACCGTGGTCAATCTAGCCGCCGAATGGGCGTCCAGAGGCCTCAGGACGTTGGTCGTCGATCTCGACACCCAAGGTCACGCGGGTTTGGGCTTGGGCGTTTCGCCGGCCAAGGGGGCGCCGTGCGCCCACCATCTGTTTCGCCGGCCGGATTTCGACCTGTCGTCGGCTATTTCGCCCACGCCATACGCCAATCTTTGGTGCGTTCCAGCCGACACGCTGTTCGACGGCGAAGGCGCGCTGGCTGGCGACGACCTTCTTGCGCGGCAAGTTCGTCACGGGGTCGTCGCCCAACGCTTCGACGCGGTGATTCTCGACACCCCGCCGTCGTTGAGCCAGCTGTTGACCAACGCCATGAGCGCGGCCGACGCGGCCTTAATTCCCCTATTGCCCCATGCTTTGGGCGCGGAAGGTGTCAGACAGTTGTCGCGTTTGTTTTTTCGGGTTGCGTCGCGGGGAAATTCTACTTTACAGCGCATGTGCCTGTTGCCGGTGATGGTCAACAATCGCATCAATCATCACCGTGAGGTTCTGGAACAGGTCGCCCGCCAGTTCGGCCAGGAAAAGATGCTGCGCGGCATCCGTAGCGATATCGCCTTAGCTGAGGCGTTTGCGGCGGGACGCCCGGTGAAAGTCTTTTCTCCCCGCTCGCGCGCAGCTATGGATTACTTCCTGCTCGCCGACGAGCTTCCCCAGTTGTGGCGTTTGCCGCGACCGTTTTTCCAGCAAAAGGCGCACGTATGAGCACCATTTTTCTCGTCGACGATTCGGCCACCATTCTGATGAGCATGGAGACCATCCTGAAGAAGGCCGGTTACGCCGTCACCACGGCCGCCAGCGGCGAACTGGCGGTGGCCGCTTTGGGAAAGGGGTTGAAACCCAACATGATCATCACCGACATTCACATGCCGGGGATGAACGGCATAGATCTGATCCGCAAGGTCCGCACCATGCCCGGATTGCAGTTCATTCCCATTCTGGTGGTGACCACGGAATCGCAGCAATCCAAGCGCGACGAGGCTCGCGCCGCCAAGGCCACCGGCTGGTTGGTTAAGCCGGTTCAGCCCGACGACCTCCTGAAAGTGGTCAAACAGATCCTGCCAAAGGGATGACGACGCCATGATCAGCCCGGCCATCCTCGACCGCCATCGTTTTCCCGACGCTCGCATGGCTTTTGCGGCATTGACGGTCGGCGCGCTCGCGGGCCTGGGCGCTACGTTCGTTTCCGGGGTGGGCGCCGCGGCGCCGATCGGTTTGATCGCCGCCGTCTCCTTGATTTTAGGCGACCATTTGGGTGAACGCCGCAGCCGTGCGCAGATGCGGTCGCGTCTTGATCGTGCGACGGACGAACTGCTTCAGTATCAGGCTTTCACCCGGTTGCTGCGGGCCCAGGCCGAACGCATTTCCGGCATGAGCGGCGACGCCGCCCGAGTCATCATCGAAGGTCTGCGGGAAATCGACGATCGCGCCGAACGTCTGGCCACAGAGCTTGGGAACGCGTCGGAACACCAGTGCGACGCTGAAACGGTCCAATCCTTGAAGATCGAGGCGGAAGCCATCGGCGCGCGGATTATGACCATGCTCGCCGAACTCCAGTTCCAAGACGTCACGCAACAACAGCTTATGTTTTTGAGCCGACTTTCCTTGTTGCTGGACGATCACATCGCGGAATTGCGCCGGATGATGGATGATCGCCGGTCGCCCGAACCCGCCGCGCGATTCAAAGATCTGTTCGACGCCGCCTTGAGCGATACTGTGATGGCGTCCCAACGCAACGACCATCATTCCGCCCAAGGCGCAGGCATGGAAGAGAATTCGGGTCCCATGATCGAATTATTCGCCGATGAAGGAGCGACCGGTTGATGCGCATTTTGGTTGTCGACGACGTACCGGTGGTTTCGATGGTCATCGCCAAAGCCCTGCACCGCGCAGGCCACGAGACGACGATAGCCGCCAACGGCGACGAAGCCTTGGCCCGCCTCCACGAGGTCCGCTTCGACGTGCTGGTGACGGATATCTGGATGCCGGGGAAGGACGGCATGGACCTGATCCGCACTTCATGCGCACAATGGCCGTCCATGGGCGTCGTGGCGATGAGCGGCGGCGACCCCCATCAGACCATGGATCGTTCGTTGGACATGGCTCTGGCGGCGGGTGCGCAGCAAGTTTTGATGAAACCGATCGACAAGGACGAATTGCTGGCTGCCGTTGTCGCCGCCGCACGGACGAAAGGGAAGGTTCAGCTATGAAAAGCCTAGCCGAAGTGCTGCGTGACAACCGCGCCGCGGTGCTCGCATCATGGCGCGCAAACCTGACCGCTTCGGTTGACGGGCTTGTGGGCAGCGAAGAGACCATCGTCAATTTGTACGAACGCTTGTTGGACGGCTTTTCAAGGTCCCTGACCAACAGCTTGAACGATCTTTCTTTTGGTCCGATCTCGGCGTACATGGCGGTTTTGAGCTCCGAACGGGCTCGCGACGGTTTTTCCCCCTCGGCGACCAGCCGTTTGCTAGCGGCGTTCAAGGCGGCGGTGGAACCCGTTTTGCGGGCCGAATACGCATCCGACGTGGATCGCTGGCAACAGGAATTGCGCAAGGTCGGCGAGATCGTCGATCAGCTTTCCGTGCTGACTTTCGAAGCGTACATGAAGGCGCGAGAAGAGGTCATCGCCCGTCAGAGCCACGCCATGCTGGAAATATCCACCCCGGCGCTGCGCATCTGGGAAGACATCATCTTGATGCCGCTGATCGGCGTCATCGACACGTCTCGCGCCCAGCATGTGATGGAGCAGTTGCTGCTGGCCATTTCCGCCAACGAAGCCAGGGTGGCCATTCTTGACGTAACCGGCGTGCCGATCATCGACACGCGCGTCGCTTTGCATTTGACCAAAGTGGTGCAGGCGGCGCGGATGCTGGGGGCGGAAATCGTCGTCACTGGCATCAGCCCGGAAGCCGCGCAGACTTTGGTGCGACTGGATGTTGATCTTTCTTCGATCCGCACCCGCGGTTCGCTGCGCGCCGGCTTTTCCGAAGCCCTGCGCGTGCTGAAACGCAGGGTCGGAACCATCGACTAACCGGGCCGGAGGGGCGAATGCGCATTCCCATTCTGCGCTTGGGCGAAATCCTGTTGGCGCCGATTCAGTCGGACATCACCGACGAGCAGGCGATGCAACTCCAGGCCGAGATACTTAAACTGCTAGAAATTACAACGGCCAGGGGGGTGGTGCTGGATATCTCCGCCCTCGACGTCGTCGATTCCTACATGGCCCGCATCCTGACCGACACGGCCCGCATGGCCCGTTTGATGGGCGGGGAAGTGGTGATTTCCGGCATGAACCCGACGGTCGCCATCGCGTTGATCGAAATGGGCCGCGAACTGATCAACGTCGCCACCGCCTTGAACCTTGAACAGGCGGTCGACGCCTTGAAGGCCCGATTAAGTTCTTTTGACGATCACGACGGAATCGCGACGGGTCGGAGTGTCTCGCATGGCGGCTGACGACATCCGGCTCGCCATCGGCATCCGGGTGGCGGACGACATCGTGCGCGCCCGACAGGCGGGCCGCGACGCCGCAAGAACGCTGGGCTTCAGCTTGACCGATCAAACTCGGCTGGCGACAGCGATTTCCGAAATCACCCGAAACGCGCTGCACTATGGCGGCGGCGGACAATGCGAGATCAAAGGCGGTCAGGTCGCCGGTGAGCGCTTGATCGACGTGGTCGTCACCGACGCCGGTCCCGGCATCCCCGATGTGGCCAAGGCCATGACCCCCGGCTTCAGCACGGGCAATTCCTTGGGCATGGGTCTGTCGGGGGCCAGCAAACTGGTGGACAGCCTGTCCGTCGACACTCGGCCCGGGATGACGCAGGTGGCGATGCGGATGCACCGTCGCGTCGTCGGTTGACGCCGGTGGAACAGACCCTTCTAACGGCCCTGGTGCCGATCATCACCGAACTGGACGTCTCCCGCGCCCGGCAAGAGGCGACCGCCATCGCCGCCGCGCACGGGTTTTCCAAACCGGCAGCCTATCGCATGGCCACGGCGATCAGCGAACTGGGCAACAACATCGTTTTTCACGCCGGCGAACCGGGCGAAATTCGGCTGAGGGTTTTGCGCGCCGACGGGCGTCTGGGTCTGGAGGCGGTCGCCGAGGATCGAGGCCGCGGCATCGACGACGTGGCGCTCGCCATGCTGGACGGTTATTCCACCGGCGGCGGGTTGGGGTGCGGCCTGCCGGGCTGTCGACGGCTGGTGGACGAATTCGAAATATCGTCGGCGCCCGGCAAGGGGGCTTGCGTAAAGGTGCGATTGTGGATTTGAACGTCGCCATGGCCAGGGTTTCGGCGAATTCCGGGGACGTCTGCGGCGACGCCGCCCATTTCTGGATCCATGGCCCCGAAACGGTGCTCGCTATCGCCGACGGCCTCGGCCACGGCGCCGACGCGGCGCAGGCGGCCAACGCCGCAATGAATTTCATCGCCGAACATCTGGATCTGGACCTGATCGCCTTGTTTCAGGAACTGAACGCGGCGATGGAGCGGACCAGGGGCGCCGCCGTCGCGGTGGCGCGGGTGCGGCCCGATCTCGCCCGGATCGAATACGCCGCCATCGGCAACACCCGAGCCGCCGTTTTCGGCTGGTCGAGCACCCGATTGGACGCTGAACCCGGCATCGTCGGAACACGACGACGCCGTTTGCGACCGCTGAACATCCCCTTCAGAGCGGGGGATTGTTTGGCGTTGTGGACCGACGGATTACGTGAAACCCTCAAGATCGACTATGGAGCGACGACAAATCTTGACGCGCTCGCCGCCACGTTGATGACGGAATACGCCACGGGCGACGACGATCGCTGCGTCATTCTCGCCCGGCGGGGCGGAAGCTGAAGGAACGTTCGATGTTGTCCCCTCTCCTTCGATACGGAGAATTGCAGCGAACCTTTATGGAGGCGCCGGACGAATCGCTGTTGGACGAAATCACCGACATTGGTCGCCTAATGGCCGTCACCGGTCTGCCGGTGGAATCGGCCGCCGAGGTCCATGGAGCGGTGCTGACGGATTTTTTATCGTCGAGTCAAGCCGTCGATTGCGCCCCCGCGGTGGAGGCGGCCGCCGTTTGCCTGTCAGAATTGCTGCTATCGTGGCGCATTACGGCGGAAAGCATCGGTCCCATGCCAGACTGTTCGGGCGCCGGCGTCTTTCGTCCCGACTATTTGTGGTTCGCCTCCGACGGATCGCCGCTGGTCGGTGATGATGCGGAAAAACATAAGCTCGCCGCGATGTTGGAGGAGACCGGTCGGAAAGACGATATCATGACCGCCGTGGCCAACCGCAGAATTCTGGCTTTCGATTTCAAGCCCGCCGGTCAGGAAAACCGCTTCCACGCCATTCTCTGCCCGTTTCGCAACGGAAGCTGGGTGGTCGGCGTTCACGACGTGACGTTGGCGCATGCCCGACAGGAAGCCGAACTTCAACAGCACAAATTGGCGGGTATCGGTCAATTGGCCGGCGGCATCGCCCATGAAATCAACAACCTGCTTCAACCGATCCTGCTGTCGGCCCAATTCGTCGCCGAAGACTGCGGCGACGATGCGGACATCGCCGAAGACGTCGCCGTCATTATCGAAAACGCCAGAACTGCCGGGCGATTGGTGCGCAGCGTTCTGGAATTCGCCCGCCGCCCCGCCCGCACGTTGGCGGCTTTGCCGGTTGTCGAAACGCTTGCCGCGGAACTGGGGGCGATCCGCGCCGCACTGCCGGCAGACCTGGTTATACTGCCGGATCTGGGCCGCGCAGCCGGCGCAATGGTGCATGGCGACAGGGGGGAACTGGGGCAAATTTTACGAAATCTGCTGGGCAATTCCCGTGACGCCATGAATGGACAAGGGGTCGTCACAGTTTCTGCGGAACAGGTTATGTTGACGGCGGAACAGGCGGTTCGCCTGCTTTTGCCGTCTGGAGCGTATGTGCGGTTGACTGTCGCCGACACCGGCCCCGGCGTCCCTCCTGAAGTCGCCAACCGCATCTTTGAACCGTTCTTCACAACCAAGCCCATTGGATACGGAACAGGCCTTGGACTTTCCATCGTCTATTCCATCGTCAATTCATGGGGCGGCGGCGTTCATCTGAGAAAAACGCCTGAGTGTGGTGGCGCGGTATTCGATATTCATCTTCCATGTAAAATATCAAAACCCGAATCTATGTGAAGGTGAATCACCTCGGGTTTGCCGGAGCCTCCTGATCTTGAGAGGATGCGGTCATGGAAGCAAAACCGAAAGCGAACCGCTTTACACCTGTAGTGTACGCCCGGGCGGTAACGAATGCGATAAGGGCGGCGGCGACCTCGCGCAGCGACGGCGTGTCGCCACCGCTGTCCGGCAGGCCAAGAGCCGGCTTGGGAAATTCGGACATGGCGATAAGTGGATTTTCTGTCTGATAGCGGCGAGAGCGTCGCCAATCAGGAGGGATCATGGCGAAGCGAGCGCGGCGAACCCACTCAGCGGCTTTCAAGGCTAATACATGGCGCAATCGGTGTGTGGCTGCTCTCCCGTAGGCAACGGGTTCTATAATATATCGCCCCAGGGAAAATGCCGATCAAGGAGAGCAGCCGTGAGCCATTATGTCGGATTGGACGTCTCCCTGAAAGAGACGAGCGTTTGCGTACTGGATGCCGAAGGCGCCGTGGTCTGGCGCGGGCAATGCCGTTCGGAACCAGCGGCTCTGGCGGCGACGGTGCGCAAACGGGCGCCGGAAGCACGTCGTGTGGTGCTGGAGAGCGGGACGCTTTCGACGTGGCATGAGTTATGCATGAAATTGGGTGACGACGGCTTTCAGGCGGCGGCGTGCTCTTGGTTTTTCATCGCATCGTCGGTCTCGACGCCGTCGCGGAATTTGACGCCGTTGATGACCTTGGGCAACTGATTTTCGCCGTTCAGCCGCCGCCATGTTTTCGCGGCCGCGTGGATCAGCTTGAAGACCATCAGCTTGGCGGTCTCTTGCGACAACGCGCCTTTGACCCTGACCGTTCGATGACGGATGGTGGCGAAGACGCTTTCGACCGGGTTGGAGGCTGTGTCCTATCGAGTGGTGTAAATTTCCGTGAGGGCTGACGGGGGGCAGGCGGAGCTCCGCATCAAGCGGAGCCCGCTCCCCCGTCAACCCTCTGCCGCCCGCCGGCGCGTACGAGGTGGTCATCGGATCATTCGGCTAAAGTGGAGTTGCGACGCTTCATCTCAAACCGAGGAGCAGCCCGATGACCGACACCACTATGACGTTGACCGCCTTGCTGGAAAAGACCGGCGAAGACGATTTTCTGCGAACTATCGCCGAATCCGTGCTCCACAGTTGCTCATGGAAGCTGACGTGGACGGTCAGATCGGCGCCGGTCGCCATGAGCGCACCGCCGAGCGCCGGACCTGCCGAAACGGCTATCGCGACCGCGATTTCGACACCCGGCTCGGCACGCTGAACCTGCGCATTCCCAAGTTGCGGCAGGGCAGCTACTTCCCGCCGTTTCTGGAAAGCCGTAAAACCAGCGAAAAGGCGCTGGTCGCCGTGATCCAGGAAGCTTGGATCGGTGGGGTTTCAACCCGCAAGGTGGACGAATTGGCCAAGGCTATGGGCCTGTCCGGCATCTCGAAATCGTCGGTGTCCAGGCTGTGCGCCGACATCGACGAGCGGGTGGACGCCTTTCTCAATCGTCCGCTGGAAGGCGAATGGCCTTACCTCTGGTTGGACGCCACCTACATCAAGCAGCGTCAAGGTGGACGCATCGTTTCGGTTGCAGCGATAATCGCGGTGGCGGCCAACACCGAAGGCCGCCGCGAGATCGTCGGCCTGCACATCGGCCCGTCGGAAGCCGAGGTGTTCTGGAGCGATTTTCTCAAAAAACTCCGCGCGCGTGGCCTTCACGGGGTGAAATTAGTGATTTCCGACGCCCACGAAGGCCTGAATGCGGCGATTTCCCGCGTCATGAACGCCACCTGGCGGCGCCGCCGCGTTCATTGGATGCGCAACGCCTTCGCCCACGTCCATAAAAGCCAACAAAGCATCGTCACCGCGGCTCTGCGCCAGATTTTCGCCCAGGAAGACGCCGAAACCGCCCACAAGATGTTCCGTCAAATCGCCGATCAGTTTCGCGACCGGTGGCGCAAACTCGCCGAATTCATGGACGCCAGTGAGCATGACGTGCTCGCCTACATGGATTTTCCCGCACGGCACAGGACCAAATTGCACTCAACCAACCCGTTGGAACGATTGAACAAGGAGGTCAAACGCCGGGCCGATGTCGTGGGGATCTTTCCCAATGAGGAGGCCATCGTCCGCCTCATCGGCGCCGTTCTGCTGGAGATCAACGACGATTGGGTGATAAAAAGCAGATACATGCAGATTGAAGGTATGGCCGAACTCGCCGCCATGCCCGACAAAAACGATGTGATCGCAATTCCGCCGAAGGCCGCCTGACCCATGGCCACCACGGCGCGTCGGCGAATTTACACCACTACCTGAGACGCTATCCCGGACTTCCAAACTGCAGTGGATCGACCGGGTGGAACGCGCCCCGGCACCGCGGATGTTCGGCCCGTTTCAACGGATCAGGCGCCATACCTGATACGAATTGCGCCCGCTTGCAGCCGCCCTCGGCCGACGAAGAAGGCGATCCGGTGGCGCTGGCCGAAGCCCGCACCCGGACGTTCTCTTGGCGCTCGAAGGTGTTCCTGGCTTCGACGCCGACGATCCACGGGTTGTCGCGGATCGAACGCGAGTACGAGGTGTCCGACCGGCGCCGCTTCTTCGTGCCGTGTCCGCACTGCGGTGTCCGGCAATGGCTGCGCTTCTAGCGGCTGCGCTGGGACAAGGGCCGTCCTGAGACCGCACATTACATTGCGAGTCCTGCGAACAGCCCATCGCCGAGCACCATAAGACGGCGATGGTGGCGGCCGGCAGGTGGCAAACGACGGCGGAAGCCGAGGATCCGGGCGCCGTCGGGTTCCATTTGTCGGCGCTGTATTCGCCGGTGGGATGGATGGGCTGGCAAGACATCGCCCGCCAGTGGGAAACCGCCACCACCGACGAAGCCCGGCGCAGCTTCCGCAACAGCGTGCTCGGCGAGAC
>ERZ761609.2269-NODE-2269-length-14573-cov-9.784130_pt1 | contig 14573 bp, 14 predicted proteins | sample MGYA00511163_ERZ761609 | MGnify/ENA primary metagenome ERZ761609 (study PRJEB28899, sample SAMN02445070) | bioreactor sludge metagenome | biome: EBPR sludge | place: Australia: Brisbane, Thorneside Wastewater Treatment Plant | collected 2011-12-16 ... | reverse complement strand
GTTAGAGCATGTCTTCTGCGATTGACCGGTATCCACTTAATCGCGACATGCTCTAAGAATTTCACCGTTCTGGCCATCAGATGGTAAGACGAATCAGTTCCGATTGCTGGGATGGATCGTCACTTGCCCGTTGCCGGACCAAAACTCAGGGCGGATTTTGTGCGGCGCAACCGGTGCGGGCGCTTCTGTCTTGCCGTGATGACCCTGCTGCTGGCGGTGGGCCTGGCCGCTGCCCAGGCGCCGCCTGCCGGCGAGGCAACGCCGCAGGGTGAATTGCGGCAGGTGCTCGAAAAGATCCAGCGCAGCGAAGCCGAGCAGTCGCGGCTAAGGAGCGAGATCACCGGGCTGAAGGGCGATCGCGCCCAACTCAACAAGGATCTGCTCGCCTCGACCGTTGCTGTGCGAGAGGCGGAAGTGCGTATCGGTGAGGCACAGGCCCGCCTCAACGAGGTGACGGCAAGCGAACAGGCGCTCAAACAGTCGCTGGAGGCACGGAGAGGCGTCATCACCGAGGTGCTGGCGACGCTGCAACGGATGGGGCGGCGATCGCCGCCTGCGGTACTGGTCCGGCCCGAGGATATGCTGGAAGCCATCCGCTCGGCGATCCTGCTTGGTCATGTGGTGCCCGATATCAAGGCGGAGGCCGAGCAGCTTGCGGCCGACCTCAGCGAGCTTGTCCGGCTGCGCAGGGCAGCGGCGGCAGAGCGCCAGCGCCTGCAAGGCGAGCGCGACCGAATCGAAGCCGAGAGAACACGGCTGGCAGGGCTGATCGATGCCCGCCAGAGCCAGATCGAATCATCGGAAAAGGCATTGGGCGACGAACGGGGTCGGCTCGACGGCATGGCCAGGCAGGCGCAGACTCTCAAAGATTTGATCGCGCGGCTGGAGCAGGATGCCGCCAGCATGCAGCGTGTCCAGGAACAGGCGAAGAAGGCTCCTTCTCCCGCCCAGAGTCAGGAAGATGCCACCAGGCTGGCGGCGCTTGCTTTCAGGGATCCGGCGCGGCTGGCGCCAAAAATCGCCTTCCAGGACGCTCGCGGCCTGCTGGCGTTGCCGACAAATGGCCCGGTCATCAAGGTCTTCGGGGCGGCTGACGGGTTCGGCGGTTCGGAGCGCGGCATTACCATCGCAGCCCAGCCCGGGCATGTGGTGACCGCGCCGTCGGATGGCTGGATCCTGTTTGCCGGACCCTACCGCTCTTACGGTCGGATCTTGATTATCAATGCCGGCAACGGCTACAATTTCGTGCTGACCGGATTGCAGTCGACATCGGTCGAGCCGGGCCAGTTCGTGCTGGCCGGGGAACCGGTCGGCATGATGGGATCGCCCGCCCTCGAGGCGGCGCGGACCGGGGATGGTCAGCCGGCCACCTCGCACCTATATGTGGAACTGCGTAAGGATAACCAGCCCATCGACCCGACACCCTGGTGGGCGAAGGCGACCAACGAAAAGGCGCGAGGATGATGCGCAAGGCTTCTTTGTTTCTGGCAGGCGTCGCAGCGGGCGCCCTGTTGTTCGGCGCGGCGGAGCTGGTGAGGGCGACCGGTCCGGCCACGGCCGCACCGTCCGACACCTACCGTCGGCTGACGATGTTCGGCGACATGTTCGACAAAATCCGTGCCGATTACGTCGAGGCGCCGGACGAGCAGAAGCTGATCGAGGCGGCAATCAACGGCATGCTCGGTTCGCTCGATCCGCATTCGGCATTCCTTGACCAGAAGGCCAATGAGGACATGCAGCGCACGACGCGCGGTTCGTTCGGCGGACTCGGCATCGAGGTGATGATGGAGGATGGCCTGGTCAAGGTCATGAGTCCCTTCGACGATTCGCCCGCCGCCCAGGCGGGGATCCTCGCCAATGACCTGATCACCCATATCGATGGCACCCAGGTTCAGGGCCTGTCGCTCAATCAGGCGGTTGACCGGATGCGTGGCGATATCGGCAGCAAGGTCACCCTGAAGATCCTGCGCAACAAGACCCAGACGCTTGAGGTGACGCTGACCCGCGCCACCATCCGTCCGCCGGTCGCCAAGGTGCGCAAGGAGGGCGATGAGGTCGCCTACATCCGGCTGTCACAGTTCAACGAACAATCCTATGACGCGATCCGCAAGGGCGTCGAGGACATGACGAAAGAGATCGGCGCCGACAAGCTCAAGGGCTTCATCCTCGATCTGCGCAACAATCCGGGCGGGCTGCTGGAACAGTCGATCCAGGTCGCCGATGCATTCCTTGAGCGTGGCGAGATCGTCTCGACGCGTGGGCGCACGCCGGACGCAACCCAGAGGTTCTCGGCCAGGGCAGGCGATATCACCAAGGGCAAGCCGGTCGTGGTTCTGATCAACGGCGGGTCGGCCTCGGCCTCGGAAATCGTCGCCGGTGCGCTGCAGGATCACAAGCGCGGCACCATCATCGGAACACGCTCGTTCGGCAAGGCATCGGTGCAGTCGATCTTCCAGATGCGCGACAAGGTGGCGCTGAAACTGACGACGCAGCTCTATTACACGCCGTCGGGCAAATCGATCCAGGGCAAGGGGATCGATCCGGACATCCAGGTGCTCCAGGATGTGCCCGATGACATCAAGGGCAAGGACGAGGTCAAGGGCGAGGCGGCCCTGAAAGGTCATATCAAGACCAATGAGGACGAAAAGTCTGGATCCTCGTCCTATGTGCCGCCGGATCCCAAGAACGACAAGCAGCTCATCTATGCGGTCGACTGGCTGAAGTCGGGCGGCAAGCTCGAGCCGCCGAAGAAGGCCGAGGCGCCGGCCAAGGACGAGACCAAGAAGAACTGAGGCCGGCTGCCGCCGCAACGGCGGCTTTGCCTCCACGGCGCAGACAAGTAATCTCGCAGGGCAGGTGATTCGCCTGCCGGTTGTCTTGTTTGCATGGTCAGCGACGAACTCAGCAAGCCCCTCGGTCTCGACCGGACGGCCGCAAGCGCCGTGCCGGGGTTTCCGGTTGCGCGGATGGTTCTGGGGCTGGCCGGTGTGGTGGCCGTGGCCGGGGTGCTGTGGCTGATCCTGCGCACCGACCCTATGGGCGGGGAGCCCTATGCCCGGGTCAGGATCGAGCGCATCGCCCAGGCGCCGGCTGTCTCTCCGGCTGACGACAAGAAGCCGAATGCTCCGGCCGGGCAGAAACAGCGGGAAACCGCCGCCGAGGTCGAGGCTGCCTCCGGCGTCAAGGTGACCCGCGGGCGCGACGGTGCGGCGCCCGGGGCGCTGATCATCCATGTGCCGGACAGTCCCGGCAGCGGCGAGCGGCTCGCGCCGGTGGATCGCCGCCTCACCGAGCGAGGCCGCCATGGCCTATTGCCCAAGGCGTCGCCCGAGACCGGCAAGCCGCGCGAGGTCTATGCCCGGCCGCTGAATGCCGCTGCGGTGGCCGGTCGTCCGGCCGTGGCGGTGATGGTGACCGGACTTGGTATCGGCGCCACCGCAACGGCCGAGGCGATCGCCAGATTGCCGGGTGAGGTAAGCCTGGCCTTTGCGCCCTACGGCAACGATCTTGAACGCCAGGTTGGCGGGGCACGCGCCGATGGTCACGAGGTGTTCCTCCAGGTGCCGATGGAGCCGTTCGACTATCCTGACAATGACCCTGGCCCGCAGACGCTTCTGGCGGACGGGGCCGAGGCACAGACGCTCGACCGGCTGCACTGGCTGATGGGACGATTGCAGGGGTATGTCGGACTGACGAATTTCATGGGGGCGAAGTTCACGGCTTCGCGTCAGGCGCTCAAACCGGTCCTGGAAGAGACGGCCAAACGCGGTTTGATGTTTGTCGATGACGGTTCTTCGGCGCGAAGTCAGCTGGTGACTGCCGCTGCAGCGGCCGGGTTGCCGGCACTGCGTGGTGACGTGCTGCTCGACGGGCTCGACAAGGCCGCCGATGTCGATGCGGCACTGGCCCGGGCCGAAGCGGCCGCCCGGGCCAACGGTGTTGCACTGGTTGTCGGCCCGACGCTGCCAATGACGGTTGACCGCCTGGCCGGCTGGCTGCGCACGCTGGACGCAAAGGGGTTGGCGCTGGTGCCGGTTTCGTCGGCACAGCGGTTCAGGAGGCCGTGAATTCCATGACGGTGGAGAAAAAGCCGGTCCGTGCATTGATGCCTTTCCGCCCCTGTGTCGGCGCCGCCCTGTTCAACCGCCGCGGCGAGGTGTTCATCGGTCGCCGCAAGTCCGGCCAGGGCCCGGAATACGAGGCATTGCGGCAGGAGTGGCAGATGCCGCAGGGCGGGATCGACGGAAACGAGCCGGCCTTCAATGCGGCAAAACGCGAACTTTATGAGGAAACCAACGTCCGCAGTGCCGAATTGCTGGGCGTAGCTCCCTACTGGTTCCACTATGACCTGCCCGATTCCGTCCTCGGCAAGGCATTGCACGGCAAATATCGCGGCCAGACGCAGTTGTGGTTCGCCTTCCGCTTTACTGGAGAGGACCATGAAATCGATGTCGCCCATCCGGCCGGGGGAGGACATCCGGCCGAGTTTGTCGAATGGCGATGGGAACGGCTGGAGCGGCTGCCGGATCTGATCGTGCCGTTCAAGCGCCCGGTTTATGCCCAGGTGGTCGCCGCCTTTCGTCACCATGCCGATGCGCTGGCGGGTTGAACCGGAAAGCCTTTTGCAAACGGCGCATTCCGCAGGATAGTCGGACCATGCCCGATTCGATTCAATCCCTTTACATGGCCATTCTCAAGGAGCGGCGTCGCTCGCCCATGGCTTCGCGCACAGCCAAGCTGCTCAGCGAGGGCACGGTCAAGATCGCCAAGAAGCTTGCCGAGGAGGCGGTCGAGGTCGGTCATGAGGCGATGCTGAAACGCAAGGCTGCTGTGATCGCCGAAAGCGCCGATGTGCTTTACAATCTTGCCGTGCTCTGGGTCGATGCGGGGACAAGGCCTGCCGATGTCTGGGCAGAGATGAAGCGCCGCGAGGCCATGCTCGGGATTGCCGAGAAACTGCCGAAGGAAGGTCAGCCGGTGCGACCGCGCAAGCGCGAAAAGGCCGACAAGAGCGCCAAGGAGGCAAGACCGGTCGCTCCCCAGCGCTGGGCCTTGCGCCGTTCGGTGCATTGGTTACGATTGGGTCACAACCGAACCAATTCGAGGATCTGACCCGTGACGGCTCCCAATACTCTCGGCTGGAGGCTGACGCTTCCGGTCATCGCAGCGCCGATGTTTCTGGTGTCCGGCCCGGAACTCGTGATCGGCGCCATGCGTGCCGGTATTGTCGGCACTTTCCCGGCACTCAACCAGCGCTCGACCGAGGGGTATGTCGAATGGGTCAGGGAGATCCGTGCCGCGACTGCGGATCTGCCGCCGGAACAGGCTATTTTCGGGGTCAACCTGATCGTCCATCCCAGCAACACACGGCTGGAAGCGGATGTGCGCGCCACGATGGATCTCAAGGTGCCGCTGGTCATCACCTCGCTGGGGGCTGTGAAGCTGGTGGTTGATGCGGTGCACAGCTACGGCGGCAAGGTGTTCCACGACATCACCAACCGCCGGCATGCGGAAAAGGCGATCGAGGCGGGTGTTGACGGGCTGATCCTGGTGACAGCCGGGGCTGGCGGGCATGCCGGCACGGCCAATCCGTTCGCGCTGGTCGCGGAGATCCGCCGCATCTACGATGGACCGATCGCGCTGGCCGGTGCGCTGTCGAATGGCGCCCAGGTGGCCGCTGCGCTCGCGGCGGGCGCAGATTTTGCCTATATGGGCACCCGCTTCATCGCGACCAAGGAAAGCCGCGCGATGCCGGGGTATCGCGAGATGATCCACGCATCGCAGATCCGCGATATCGTCTACACGCCGGCAATTTCCGGCATTCCTGCCAATTTCATGGCTGGTTCCCTGGTCAAGGCGGGGCTCGACCCCAAGAACCTTCCGGCCGTCGATCCCAAGACCCACAAGATCGACATGGGCCAGGAGGCGCGCGCCTGGCGCGATGTCTGGTCTGCCGGACATGGCGTTGTCGACACCAAAGACAATCCGACCGTTGCGGAACTGATCGGGCGCATGCGCCGGGAGTTCGAGGCGGCGCGCCAGCGGCTTTCCGGCGTGTGATGGTGATGGGTCCGGGCAACGGACGAGGCAAGATCGCCTTTGTCGTGACCGAGGACTGGTTCTTCTGCTCGCATTTCCTGCCGATGGCGCGGGCAGCGCGCGATGCGGGATTCGACAGTGTGGTCATTGCCCGCGAGCGCGACCATCGGCACCAGATCGAGGCGGAAGGGTTCCGGCTGGTGGCACGCGACCGGTCGATCGTGTCATGACCCGCATCGCGCCCGGGGAGGCCGCAATTTTCATTCAGCGCGAGACGCGGCTGATGCCAGTGCCTCATGCGCCGGAGCTTGTGCTGCATCTTGCCGATGAGGCGATCGAGCTTTGGCAAAAGACCGAGGAGGAACTGGAAGCGCTCGGCCTGCCGCCGCCATTCTGGGCTTTTGCCTGGGCAGGCGGCCAGGCGCTGGCCCGTTATGTGCTTGATCATCCCGAAATCGTGCGCGGCCGGCGCGTGCTCGACTTCGCCTCTGGGTCGGGATTATGCGCCATAGCGGCGGCACGGGCGGGAGCTGCCAGCGTGCTGGCAGCCGATATCGATCCGTTTGCCCTGTCGGCGATCACGCTCAACAGCGATGCCAACGGTGTTGTCCTGGCCGCCACCGGCGAGGACGTGATCGGCCAGGCCGGGGGATGGGACGTGATCCTCGCCGGCGACATCTTCTATGAGCAGGATCTGGCGGCCCGTGTGTTCGACTGGCTGAGCGCCTGCATGCGCGACGGGGCGCAGGTGCTGATCGGTGATCCTGGCCGCAGCTATCTGCCGAAGGAGCAGTTGATCGAGCTTGCCTGCTATCAGGTTCCGGTGACCCGGGCACTGGAGGATGCCGAGATCAAGAAAAGCTGCGTCTGGTCGCTGCGATCATGAGCCCGCAGGTGCTGCTGAGAGCCCTCGCATCCGGCGACGAGTTGGGCTATAGCCAGCGCATGGCCCGATTGAACGCGGATGACAAGCCTTCCTTCCTCAAGGCCCATGCCTGCTGTGACGCGCATCACCCGAGCGCGGAGGCGCGCCTCGCCGAGGCCGAGGCCGTTTGCGCGCGCAAGGGATCGCGGCTGACCGCGCAACGGCGCATGGTGCTTGAACATCTGGTCGGCGCCGGGCGGGCGCTGGGAGCCTACGACCTGATTTCAAGGATCGAGGCGACAGCAGGGCGCAAGCTCGCGCCGATCACGATCTATCGCGCGCTCGATTTCCTTGTTGAAGCCGGACTTGTTCACAGGATCGAAAGTCACAATGCCTTTTTCGCCTGCCCGGCTGGACACGGGCCGCATCCCAATGCGGTGTTCATGATCTGCGAGACCTGCGGCAGCGTGAACGAGGCAGCAAGCGCCCGGATCGCCGAGGAACTGTCCAGGCTTGCCATGCGGAGCGGATTCGTTCCGCAAAGCCACATTATCGAACTGACTGGCCATTGTGCGGCCTGCTCCCCTGCCCAGAACCCGTAGTCGATGAACGATTCTATACCTCCCTCCCTGAGCGCCGCACCGCAAGCACGGCACCGGACTGTTGCCGTTGGCGTGGGCAAAGTGCTGGTCGGTGGCGGGGCGCCGATCATTGTCCAGTCGATGACCAATACCGATACGGCCGATATCGGCGCGACGGTGGCGCAGGTCGCGGAACTGGCGCGGGCCGGATCGGAACTGGTGCGCATCACGGTGGATCGCGACGATGCGGCGGCAGCCGTGCCGCATATCAGGGAGCAGTTGCTCAAGCGCGGCATTGCTGTGCCATTGATCGGAGATTTCCATTACATCGGCCACAAGCTTCTGGCCGATCACCCCGCCTGTGCCGAAGCGCTCGACAAATACCGCATCAATCCGGGCAATGTCGGCTTCAAGGACAAGCGCGACCGGCAATTCAGCCAGATCGTCGAAATGGCGATCAAGCATGCAAAGCCGGTGCGGATCGGCGCCAATTGGGGCTCGCTTGATCAGGAGCTGCTGACCCATCTGATGGATGCCAATTCCCGCGCCGCTGCTCCCCTCGATGCGCGGGCGGTGACGCGCGAGGCCATGGTGCAGTCGGCCTTGCTGTCGGCAGCACGCGCCGAGGAGATCGGATTGGGCAGGGACCGCATCATCCTGTCGGCCAAGGTCTCGGCGGTGCAGGATCTGATCGCCGTCTACCGCATGCTGGCGGCGCGCTCGGATTATGCGCTACATCTGGGGTTGACCGAGGCAGGGATGGGCTCGAAAGGCCTGGTTGCCTCGTCGGCTGCGATCGGCATCCTGTTGCAGGAAGGGATTGGCGACACGATCCGCTATTCGCTGACGCCGGAACCGGGCGGGGATCGGACGGCGGAAGTCCGCGCCGCGCAGGAATTGCTGCAGACCATGGGGTTCCGCACCTTCGTGCCGCTGGTCGCTGCCTGTCCGGGCTGCGGGCGGACCACCTCGACCGTGTTTCAGGAGCTGGCGCGCGATATCCAGACGTGGATTTCCACCTCAATGCCGGAGTGGAAGACGCGGTATCCCGGCGTCGAGGGCCTCAATGTCGCGGTGATGGGCTGCATCGTCAACGGGCCGGGCGAATCCAAGCATGCGGATATCGGCATTTCGCTGCCGGGGACAGGTGAAGCACCGGCCGCGCCGGTCTTCATCGACGGAGTGAAGGCAAGAACCCTGCGGGGCCCTACCATCGCCGCCGAGTTCAAGGCCCTTGTGGCCGCCTATATCGAGACCCGCTACGGCTCCAGGCTCTGACCCAGTGGCACGCAGGCTGCTGCGGCCATCAGGCCAACACCCTGCGCAAAGCAAGAGGGAATGTGTCATGCCATCGTCGGCCGGCCTCGTCGATCTTCAGGTCAACGGCTTTGCCGGTGTCGATTTCAATTCCGGAACCATCAGCGCGGAGGCGCTGGATCATGCGCTGGAGGCGATGCTCGCCACAGGCGTCACCATGTGTCTGCCGACGATCATCACAGCCTATCCCGCCGCACTGGAGCAACGGCTGAGGGCGCTCGACGCAGCAGTGAACGCGAGCAAGCTTGGGCCGCTGATGTGCCCCGGCTATCATCTTGAGGGCCCGTTCCTCAATCCTGAGCCCGGATATCGCGGCTGCCACCCGCCCGGAGCGATGACGCCGGCCGATGGAGCGCTTATCGCCAGGCTTCAGGCGGTCATTTCCCGGCCAATCCTGATGATCACGGTCGCGCCTGAAATCCCCGGCGTGATGGACCTGATTCCACGCCTCGTCGACCAGGGCATGATCGTCGCTATCGGCCACACGGCGGCCAGCATCGATGTGGTGGCCGCCGCTGCGGCGGCGGGTGCGCGGATGTCGACCCATCTGGGCAATGGTGTGCCGCAGCTCACGCACAAATTCGCCAACCCGATATTTGCCCAGCTTGCGGAGGATCGCCTTTCTGCCGGCTTCATCGCCGATGGTGTCCATCTGCCGGTCTCGGCGCTCAAGCCGATGATGCGGGCCAAGGGGTTTGAGCGCAGCATCCTGGTGACAGATGCCGCAACCGGTGCGGCATCTGCGCCCGGGCGCTATCGCTTCGCCGGGATGGAGATCGACCGCATGGCGGACGGATCGCTTCGGCTTGCCGAAACCGGATCGTTGGCCGGGTCCGCTTTGTGCCTTGACCAGGCTGTCCGCAATGTCGTGGCCTGGAACCTTGCGCCGCCGGCGCAGGCCATCGCGATGGCGTCCGACAATCCGCGTGCGCTGCTTGAGCCTGCACTGGCCAGGACCGGACCTCCGCTGGAGCGTGGCATCGTGGAGTGGACCGAGCATCTGACGGTGCAGGAGGTGCGCATCGGCGCGGTCGAACGTCATTTTGCTGCGAGGCAAGGGGGCCACGCCGCAGAGCCGGGTCGCGCAAAACCCGCGTGACCGCCGTCCTGCTCGTCGGCGTCAGATGCGCGCCGCGCCCTCTGGTCCGCCGCGCAGCGCAATGTAGATCGCCGGAATCACCAGCAGCGTCAGCAGCGTCGACGAGGCAAGGCCGAACAGCAGCGAAATCGCCAGCCCCTGAAAGATCGGATCGTTCAGGATCGTCACGGCGCCGATCATCGCCGCCAGCGCTGTCAGCAGGATCGGCTTGAAACGGATGGCGCCGGCTTCCAGCAGGATGTCGATGAGCGGGCGGGGCACGATCAGGGTTTCGCTTGTCCCCGCCTCGGTGGTTCTCGTCACTGTCATGGTTCGTGGCGCATGGCGGATGAAATCGACCAGCAGGATCGAGTTGCGCACGATGATCCCGGCCAATGCGATAAAGCCGATCATCGACGTTGCCGAGAACGGGGCGCCGAACAGCCAATGACCGAGCATGATGCCGATGAAGGTCAGCGGCACCGGCGTCAGGATCACCAGCGGCAGTTTGAACGAACCGAACTGCGCAACGACAAGAATGTAGATGCCCAGCATGGCCACGGCGAAGGCCGCGCCCATGTCACGGAACGTCACCCAGGTGACTTCCCATTCGCCGTCCCACAGCAGGGCAGGACGGGCGGTGTCGTCCGGCTGGCCGTGCAGCAGGATCCGCGGCTTCTCAAGGCCGCTCCAATCCTGACGATCGAGTTCGCGCTGAACGGCGATCATGCCGTAGAGGGGCGCCTCGAAACTGCCGGCCAGCTCCGCCATCACCATCTCGGCGGCGCGGCCATTGCGGCGGAAGATCACCGAGAAGGGTTGTTCGGTCTCGATCCGCACCACATCGCCGAGTTCGACGACGCCGCGCGCGCCGGGGATGACATTGGCCGGCACCGGAACCGCGAGGGCGCGTTCGTCCAGCACCTTTGTGGATCTGTCGAGGGCGACGCGGATCGGGATCGGCTGCCGGCTGTCGCCACGATGCGAATAGCCGACAATGGAGCCGCCATACAGCATGCGGATGGTCTCGAACACGTCGCGCTGCTCGACCTTGTGGAACTGGATCTGTTCATCAACGAGGGTCAGGCGCCGGCGCTCGGGCAGGCGGGCGAGCGTATCGTCGATGTCGACGATGAAGGGCACGGCGCGGAAGGCGGCCTTGACCTTCTCGGCAACCTGGCGGCGGATGTCCGGGGTCGGGCCATAGATTTCCGCAAGCAGCGTCGCCAGCACCGGAGGCCCCGGCGGGGGCTCGACCACCTTCACCACGGTGCCGGGCGGAAAGGCCACCGCCTTCAGCCGCTCGCGCACGTCCAGCGCGATGGCATGGCTGGGGCGCTTGCGCTGGCCCTTGGGGACGAGGTTGAGTTGCAGGTCTCCCATATGCGGCTCGCCGCGCAGATAGGAATGGCGTACCAGCCCATTGAAATTGAAGGGTGCTGCCGTGCCGGCATGGCTCTGCAGGGTGGCGATCTCGCGCACCGGCCGCAGCGCCGCCGCTGCTTCCTGCAGGGTGCGGTCGGTGTCTTCCACCGAGGTGCCGCGCGGCAGGTCCAGCATGACGCTGAGTTCAGGCTTGTCATCGAACGGCAGGAGCTTGACCGTGACAGCCTGGGTCTGGAACATGGCCAGCGAGCCGAGAGTGAGCACCAGCACGATCAGCAGGAAGGCCCAGGCTCGCGGCTTGTTGGTCAGCACCGGGGCGGCGGCGGCGCGATAGAGCCGGCCGAGCAGGCCACCATCTTGGTCATGACCATGCGTGTGGCCCGGTTTCCTGCCGAGTTTGAGCATCAGCCAGGGCGTGACCGTCACCGCGACAAAGAACGAGAAGATCATCGCGGCTGAGGCGTTCGACGGGATCGGGCTCATGTAGGGTCCCATCAGCCCGGAGACGAACAGCATCGGCAGCAGCGCCGCGACGACGGTCAGGGTGGCAACGATGGTCGGATTGCCGACCTCGGCCACCGCATCGATGGCCGCCTCGCGCGGATCACGGCCGTCCGCCATGTCCCAATGGCGCGCGATGTTCTCGATGACCACGATCGCGTCATCGACCAGAATGCCGATGGAAAAGATCAGCGCAAACAGGCTGACACGATTGAGCGTGTAGCCCATCACCTTGGCCGAAAACAGCGTCAGCAGGATGGTCACCGGTATGACAACGGCGACCACCAGAGCTTCGCGGCGGCCGATGGCGAAAAACACCAGTGCAACGATCGAAAGGGTTGCCAGTCCGAGGTGGAACAGCAGTTCGTTGGCCTTCTCGTTGGCCGTTTCTCCGTAGTTGCGTGTTGCGATCACTTCGATATCGGCCGGAACCAGCGTGCCTCTGGCGCGCTCGACTGCCGCCAGAACCTGGTCGGCGATGATGACTGCATTGGCGCCCGCCCGCTTGGCCACCGCAATCGACACGGCGGGTGCGCGGCGGAAGCGGTCGCCATCATGGACGAGATGGGCCACGCGCACCTCCGTCTCCTGGGCGAGGCCGATTGTGGCTACATCGCGGACGTATACGGGCCGATCATCGCGTGTTGTCACGGAGAGATTGGCGATCTCCTCGATGGTCGCGAGCGTTCGGCCGGCGATGAGTGAAAGCTGGCGGCCTTCGGTACGGATGGTGCCGGCCGGGAAGGCGCTATTGGCGCTCTGGATCTTGGCCGTCAGGGCCTGCAACGTAAGCCCGGACCGTGCCAGCCGTTCGGGATCCGGCGTGATGCGGATTTCTTCCGGGGTTTCGCCGACGAGATAGGTCAGGCCGACATTGTCGAGCTTGGCAATGTCGGTGCGCAATTCCCGGGCAAGCCGGGTCAGATCGGCGGCGGTCCAGCGCTCCGCAGCTTCCGGCTTGGGCGTCAGTGTCAGCACGGCGATCGCCACATCATCGATGCCGCGCCCCACGACCAGGGGCTCCGGGATGCCGGCCGGGATGCGGTCGATGTTGGCGCGGATCTTTTCATGCACGCGCAGGATCGCCGCGTCCGACGCCGTGCCAACCATGAAGCGCGCCGTGACGACAACACCGTGGTCCAGCGTCTGTGAATAGACGTGTTCAACCGAGTTGATCGACTTGATGATGGCTTCCAGCGGCTCTGTGACGAGCTTGACCGCATCGTCCGCCCGCAAGCCTTCGGCGCGCACGTGAATGTCGACCATCGGCACGGAGATCTGCGGCTCTTCCTCGCGCGCCAGCGTCACCAGCGCAACCAGTCCTAGGGCGAGGGCGACGATCAGAAACAGCGGTGTCAGCGGAGAGGTGATGAAAGCGCGGGTCAGCCGCCCCGCCAGGCCAGGAGAGGGAGCATTCACGGCACGATCACCCGGTCGCCCGACCTCAGGCCGGAAAGGATTTCAAGTCTCGGACCCGCCTCGGTTTCGACCATTCTGCCCGGCACCACCGCAACCTCGCTGCCGCCGGCAAGCCGCACGATATCGATGCCCGAACGGGTCATGACGGCCTGTTGCGGCACGGCAATGGCCTGCCGGGTGGCCACAGGGACATGCACCAGCACCCGTTCACCGACAAAGAAATCGCCCAATGTGTTGAGTTCAACGTCGGCGATGACCCGGCCGTTCTCGATCTGCGGAAAGATTTTTGCCAGCTTGCCGGTGCCGGTCGCCTGGCCGGGGCGGCCATCAACCGGCACGTCCACACCCAGCTTGAGATGGGGCGCATGGCGCTCCGGTATTGCCAAGCGCAGGAAGAAGCCGCCACCGGCGATGGTAGCGACGGTCTCGCCCGGCAGAATGACACCGCCCACCGTCACCGGCTTGGTCAGCACGCGACCCGTTGCCGGGGCCAGAACCGCGCCTTCCGCCGCCTGCTGGGCAATGACGGAGCGCTCCGCTTCAGCCGCCGCGATCTGATTGCCCACCACTTCGAGGGCGGTGCGGGTCTGATCGAGGCGCTGCTGGGTGCTGGCGCCGCGCGCCATCAGTTCACGGGCGCGGTCATATTCTGTCCGGGCATTGGCCTGTTCGGAAACCAGGGCCTTGATGCGCGCATCCGCAGCGCTCATCTGCAGCGCCAGCTTCTGATCGGCGACCAGCGCAATGCGATCACCCTGCCTGACCGCATCTCCCTCGCTCACGGTGATCGACATCAGCGTGCCGCCGATGCGGGCGCGGGCGGGAACGACATCCCGCGTTTCCACGCGCCCGAACACGGCCTTCGTCTCGGTGATCGCCAACGGCTTGATCTCAAGCTCGCCGGCTCTGGCTGCACCGGCCAGTCCGAGCAAAACAAGCAGCGTCAAAATGCGCATCATGGCCTCAGTTGAAGATGCAGCCGGCGCGAAACCCCAGCTTCCTGGCCAGCATGGCAGCAGGGCAGAAGCCGGTAAAGGCAGCCTGAAGCATGTTCAACCCGACAAAGCCGGTCAGAAGCCAGAAATGGGGCGATACGAAATAGGTCAATGCCAGCGATAACAGGACCATAAAGCCGGCAAAGGCCATAACTGCTTGATCAATCGACACGGGAGCCTCCATAGGTGTTGCGGCCCCTAATATATTAGAAATCTCTAATATTGCAAGGCCTGACGAACTCCCATCTTTCTGATCGTGCGACAGTTGAGAGGCCGTTGCCAGTGTCTCCTGGATGAATCAGAGCCAGGGGCCGCTGGCCACAGTGCCGACGGGCCCAAGAAGAGCGCTGACCGGAGGCCAACACCCGGCCGGGTCGGACAATAGTGCTCTA
>ERZ761609.2268-NODE-2268-length-14578-cov-37.522688_pt1 | contig 14578 bp, 12 predicted proteins | sample MGYA00511163_ERZ761609 | MGnify/ENA primary metagenome ERZ761609 (study PRJEB28899, sample SAMN02445070) | bioreactor sludge metagenome | biome: EBPR sludge | place: Australia: Brisbane, Thorneside Wastewater Treatment Plant | collected 2011-12-16 ... | reverse complement strand
TTCAACGGTCTCGGTTCCTTGCCCGTAGGCAGGGAGGCATCCATAGCATCTCCTGGCTGTGAGTGAAGGTTGACCGCCCCAACCAAGGAACCGGACAACCGGATGACAACAATTAATGACCAATCGGTTATTAGCAAATGATACGTCAAGTTGATGCGTGGCGCAGCGGCGACAATCCACGCCCATGAAAACCGGCGTTGCCCACGAAGAGAATTTCCCTGTCGCCTCCTGGCTGTGCCCGCCGAAGCTGCGCCCTGCCATCGGGGCCATCTACTGGTTTGCCCGCACAGCTGACGACCTGGCCGACGAAGGTGATGCCCCCGCCGACAAACGCCTGGCAGACCTTGCCACCTACCGGGAACAACTGAGGGCCGCGTCAGACGCACCACCCGGCTGGCAGCCCGATGCGCGATGGGCGAGCATCTTCACCCCCCTGGCCCGTCACATCCAGGCCCATCAGCTGCCGGTCAACCTGTTGCATGACCTGCTCAGCGCGTTCGAGCAGGACGTGCACCGCACCGCCGAAGGACGCTGGTACGACACCCATGACGAGTTGCTGGCCTACTGCCAGCTGTCGGCCAACCCGGTAGGGCGGCTGCTGTTGCACCTGTACGGGGTGAACGACCCGGTGCGCCTGGCGGAAAGCGACCACATTTGCACGGCGTTGCAGCTCATCAATTTCTGGCAGGACCTGAGTGTTGACCTGCCCCGCCGTCGCTACTACCTGCCCATCAGTGAGCTGACCCGGGTGGGCCTGTCGCCAGCCGATGTGCTGCCCGGAACCGCCACGGCTGCCCACACACAGAAAAAGTCAGAGTTGATAGCTAAATTGATAAACATGGCAAGCGACAGCATGCAAAAAGGCATCAAGCTTCCGCTCCACATCCCGGGGCGGGCAGGCTGGGAGCTGCGCCTGGTGGTGCAAGGTGGCCTGTCGATTGCCCGCCAAACCGCCCTTCTGTCACACCACAGCCTGCACACCCGCCCCAGGCTGAGCGTCTGGCAGCTGCCCCAACTGCTGTGGCGCGCCGCGCGCATGGGTTGAACGGACACCGGCCCGGCCTTTTCGCGCCAGCCCAGAACAGCCACACTGCACGCCCGCGTACACTCCGGCGCACACCCACATCCAGCCAACGGCCCGCCCGACTGCATGACCCCGCAAGAATACGTCCAGCAAAAAGCAGCCGCCTCGGGCAGCAGCTTCTACTACGCCTTTTTGTTCCTGCCAGCCCCCAGGCGCGCCGCCATCACGGCGTTCTACGCGTTCTGCCGCGAAGTGGACGATGTGGTGGACGATGTGGAGGACCCTTCCGTCGCAGCGCGCAAGCTGGCCTGGTGGCACAACGAGGTGCGGCAGGCCTGGCGCGGACAACCCACCCACCCGGTGATGCAGGCGCTGATGCCCCTCACCGGCACCTACGGCATCCGTGAAGACCAGTTGCTGGCCGTGGTGCAAGGTTGCCAGATGGATCTGGAGCAGACACGCTACCTGGACTACACCAACCTACAGGCGTACTGCCATCTGGTGGCTGGCGTGGTGGGAGAGGTGTCCGCCGCCATCTTCGGCCAGACCGATCCCGCCACCACCCGTTACGCCCACACGCTGGGGCAGGCATTCCAGCTGACCAACATCATCCGCGACGTGGGCGAGGACGCCATGCGCGGTCGCATCTACCTGCCGGTGAACGAGTTGCAGCAGTTCGACGTGAAGGCGCACGAAATTCTCAAACGGACGCACTCGGACCGGTTTGAGGCGCTGATGCGCTTTCAGGCGCAACGGGCCCACAGCCTGTACGACGAAGCCCTGGCCCTGCTGCCCGCGGCCGACCGCCGCAGCCAGAAACCCGGCCTGATGATGGCAAGCATCTACCGCACCCTGCTGCGCGAGATCGAGCACGAACGCTTCCAGGTGCTGCACCAGCGCATCGCGCTCACACCCATCCGCAAGCTGTGGCTGGCCTGGAAAGTCCAGGCCCTGGGGCACCTGTGACCGCCACCACCTGGCCGCCAACGCACCACAACCGGTAGTAGAGTCCGGCATGACCCCATCAGGAAGCGACAGGCCACGTCAGCGGGTGGCGGTGGTGGGCGGTGGCTGGGCAGGCCTGAGCGCGGCCGTGCGTGCCGCCAACGACGGGCACCATGTGACGGTGTTCGAAGCCAGCAGGCACTGGGGCGGCCGGGCGCGCACGGTGCACATCACCCTGCCCGACGGACAGGCGGTGGCGCTGGACAACGGGCAGCACATCCTCGTCGGGGCGTACACCGACACCTTGCGCCTGATGAGGCTGGTGGGGGTGGACACCGACCGAACCCTGCTGCGGCTGCCACTGGCACTGGTGTACCCGGATGGCTCGGGGCTGCGCCTACCCGCCTGGGGCACGGCCCAACCGGGTGCCACACCTCCGGCCTGGGCGCAGCTGCTGACCCGCGCATCCCATGCGCTGGCGTTGCCGGTGCTGGCGGGCGTATGCGCTGCACAAGGGTGGACATGGCGCGAAAAACTGGCGCTGCTGCTCACGGCCACGCGCTGGCAATGGCGTGGCTTTGCCTGCGATGCCCACACCACCGTGGCCGAGTTGTGCCAAGGCTTGCCGCGCGCACTGGTGGTCGGCTTCATTGACCCACTGTGCGTGTCTGCACTGAACACCCCCGCCCACCGCGCCAGCGGCCAGGTGTTCCTGAGGGTGCTGAAAGATGCCCTGTTCGGCGTGCCCGGCGGAGCTGACTTGCTGCTGCCCACGACCGACCTGGGCGCACTGTTCCCCCATGCGGCCACCCACTGGTTGGCCGCTCACCCCAGGGCGGCTGACCTGCGCCTGGGCACACGCGTGACGCAGGTGAGCCCGAACCCGGCGCCTCCTGCACACCCCGACAGTCGCCAGGCATCCATGCCAGCCAACCCAAACCCGTCAGCCTCGCCACTCGGCACATGGGGCTGGCAGGTCAACGGCGAGCCATTCGACCGCGTGGTTTGGGCTAATCAAGATACAAGATGCCTTTCAGCGCTTATTGCACATGAATTCATTGCTACGCAATCAGATAAAACTGATTGGGGGGCACAAGCCGAATCCGTTTCGCGTTGGACAACCTGCAGCCAGGCGCTGGGCTTTGAGGCCATTGCCACCGTGTACGCCTGGTGTGACGAGCCTGCACAGCAGCCGCACGTGCTGCCCCGCCCCATGACCGCGTTGCACAGCCAGGCGGCGGCACCGGCTCAGTTTGTGTTCGACCGCAGTTGGCTCAACGGCCCCAAGGGCTTGCTCGCGTTCGTCGTCAGCGCCAGCGAGGCCGATGCCAGCGCGCTGACCGAACAGGTGCGCCACCAGGCCCACACCCAACTGGGCCTGCGGGTGACGCCCATCAGAACCATTGTGGAAAAACGCGCCACGTTCTCCTGCACACCGGGGCTGGTGCGCCCGGGCGCGGTCATTGCGCCCAACCTGGTGGCGGCCGGAGATCACATCGATGGCCCCTACCCGGCCACACTGGAAGGTGCCGTGCGCAGTGGCTGGTGGGCGGGTGGCACCCCAAGAGGCTGAGCGGCCCACGCATCCACCTGCGGCTGAAACCGAGCGGTCAACCCGCGAGGCGCGTTCGCACGTGAGCCTCGAAAGTGGCCAGCATCGCGGGTCTGCCGAGCAAGTAGCCCTGGAACTCGTCACACCCCATGCGGGCCAGCATGCGCTGCTGTTCCGGTGTTTCCACCCCTTCTGACACCACCACCAGCCCCAGGCTGTGCGCCAGCGCCAGGATGGCCCGCACAATCGCCTCCGAACCCGGGTTGTAGGTCATGTCCCCGACAAACGCCTTGTCGATCTTGACCTCACGCAGCGGCAGGCGTTGCAGGTACGACAACGACGAATAGCCGGTGCCAAAGTCGTCCACCGAGAAACTGACGCCCAGATCGCACACCTGGTGCATGGTCGCGATCACCTCATCGGCATTCGCCATCACGATACCCTCGGTGACCTCCAGCACCAGTTTGTCAGCGGGGGCACCGGTGCTGCCCAACACAGCGGCCAAACGGCGGGTGAAATCGTTCTCCATGAACTGCCGGGGACTGATGTTGACGCTGAGCGTCAAGGTTTCAAACCCAGGCTTGTGCGCCCACTCCGCCAGGGTGCGGCAGGCCGTCACCAACCCCCAGTTCCCCATGTCCACGATGGCACCCGATTCTTCCGCCAGCGGGATGAACTCGGCCGGACTGACTTGTCCATGAACGGGGTGGAACCAGCGCATCAGCATTTCGGCCCCGACCGGTTGACCGGCCGCATCGGTCTGCAGCTGAAAATGTGCCGACAACTCCCCTCGCATCAGCGCACCGCTCAAATCAGCCGACAGAACTCCCCTGCGTTGCATGGCCAGTTGCACGCTGACATCAAAAGCGCGCACAGCGTTACGCCCGGCGTGTTTGGCCTGGTACATCGCCAGGTCGGCACGTTTGAGGATGTCTGCTGGCGTTTCCACCTGGGACCCGAACAGGGCCACCCCCACACTGCCCGTGCAGTGGTAGATGATGCTTTTGACGGCACCCGGCTCGTCCGTGATGCGCAGCGGTGCCGGTTGCAACATGACATCGTGCAAGCTGTTGGCCAGCCCCATGGCCAACCCCAGGGCCTGCCCGGCATCGTCGGGCAAGTCCCGAACCAACACCACAAACTCATCGCCACCCAACCTGGCCAGCAGCGCTGAATCGGGCACCACCTGCCCCAGCCTGTCTGCCAGCAAACTCAACAACTGGTCGCCAAAGTCGTGTCCGTGTGTGTCGTTGAGCAGTTTGAAATGGTCCAGGTCGATACAGATCAACGCCCCCAATGAGCCCCCGACGCTGGCCGGGACCAAAGCTGCCTGCTGGAGCTCTTGCAGGAACAAGCGGCGGTTGGGCAGTTGTGTCAGGCTGTCGTAGAACGCGAGGTGCCGCATGGCTTGCTCGGTTTGCTTCTGCTCGGTCAGGTCGGTGAACGAGGCGACGAATCCGCTGGTTTGCCCTTGCAACTTGACCGCCTTGATGCTGACCATACAAGGGATGGCACGTCCGTCAGCATGTCGGCAATCCACTTCGCCTCGCCACAAGCCTTTGCTCTGGAGTTGCGACCACATCTGACCAATGGTTTTGGGCGGCGTGTCCTCGCTACGGATGAATCGCGTCGTCTGGCCCAGCAGTTGGCTCTCGGCAAAACCCAACAGGTCGCACACCGCCTGGTTTGCCTTGAGGATGCGGGTGGTGTGGTCAGTGACGATCAACCCCACCGGGCTGTTGAAGGCGGTGGCGGTGACACCCAGGTCAGCCTTGCCTTTTTCATAGAGCGCAGTCAGCCTGCGCTGGCGCCGCACCTGAACCGCCAGGTAACCCAGCAACACCAGCAACAAACCCGTGGCTCCCAACAGCGCGGCCACGATGAGCACCTGGTGTTCTGCCCACAGATCGGCCCAGACCCGGCGTTTGTCCACCCTGGGCACGATGCGCAATTCGCTCATCAGGTCGGAAACCGTTGAATAGTCGGCAACCGGTGTGAAGCCGTGGTACCGCCCTTTCACCGCCGCCACATCGTCAGGTGCAATCTGAAGGGCGATGTTCATGATGTCTTTGGCCAGCAGGCCTGGCACATGCGGCAGGACGGCCAGTGGCCACTCGGGATAGAGTTCGGTGGACAGGCGGTAGGGAAACGGGTCTTGCGTGTTGGGATGAATGACCTGAATTTTGTCCAGGTCCAGTTCGCCCCTTTTCGCCATGGCCTCCAGCACACCAGCGCGCACCATGCCCACATCGGCCTCTTCTTTGAGCACAGCCTGCACCACCAGGTCGTGCGGCACGCCAGTGAACGTCAGACTGGCCACATCGCGGCTGCGCAGGTCAATTTTGACCCGATTCAACTCCCGCGCCTGCGCCAGAAACCCACCCAGCGAAAACAAGCCGACAGCAGCCACCCGCTGGCCCCGCACATCTTCCAGACGACGGATGGGGGTCCCGGCGCGCGCGAACATCACGCCACCAAAGGTTTCATAGGGCTTGCCGTCGATGCGTGTGGCCAGCGTGGCCAACGGCCGCAAACCGAACGCCTTTTGCAACGCAACGTAGTGCTCGGGATTGGTCAGGACCAGGTCAAGCTTCTGCTCGACGATGGCCGCGTTGATCTCGTCGTAAGTGAGGGGCAGCAATTCGACACCCCGGGGCGCCAATGCAGCCGCCATGTGCTCAGCCGTTGCCGCCCACTGCCGCTCGGCAATGGGCTTGCCCTGAAAAGCCAACACCCCGAGCCGCAGCACCTTCGCCTCGCTGGCCCCCACCACTCCACAGGCGAACAGCCAGCATCCAGCAAACAGGAGTTGCCTGATCAAAGCCCGCGCCATCAAGGACATGTCGGTGAGTGTAGAAAGTGTGACAGCCGGAATGTACTGCAACAGCACACCGACATGCGCACACAACGATGCAGCCATCTGCACGTGCGTTGCCGCTGCGCTTTGCCAAACCTGCGCACCCCGCACAACTACAGAACTGGGCGCACAGGCCACAGAGGCCCAGAAAGCAAAAAGCCCAAGTAGGTCAACTACTTGGGCTCATGTCTTGGCGGAGTGAGAGTCTGTCTAACTGCCTTTTAAATCATTGATTTGAATTAGCTTTTTTCAAGTATTTTTTGTCGTCCCTCATCCCGTCCCTCAAAAAACAAAGTGTGCCCCAATTGCAACAGAAAAAAACCCGGCGCATTGGCCCGAGAATGCGCCTCATGAAACACCTCGCCAGCCACTTCACCCGCCTGCTTGTAGTCTGCTGCCTATTGGGCCTTGCGGCGTTGGCACAGGCTCAAGGTCAAGCCTTTACCAGTTCGGCAGGATTCAGAGTTGTGGTCATACCCGGCTCAATGGCGGATGCATTGGTGGTCAACAGGGGCATGGCAGATCAGGTGGTTACCCCAACCACTGGCACGTTCAGGTTGACCGTCCCAGCCGATGCATTCGCCCACACCAACCCAAATGCGGTAGTTACTCTCAAGGCCACCCAAATCAGTGGGGAGGCGTTGCCAGCGTGGCTGGCGTTTGATTCCGTAGCAGGCAGGTTCACAGGTAGAACCGCTCCCGGTGAACGCAGAGCCATCAGAATTAAGGTGCTTGCGCGTGATGACGGGGGTAGATCGGTTTACACGACGTTTGCGGTGTCGATTGGCGTAGCTGGTCGGTGAATACCCGCTTTTCCGGGTATTCGGCAGATGATCCAAATTTGGATGATCCCATAGCCTAGGCAGCACAAAGAAAAAACCCGGCTCAGTGGCCGGGCTAACCTGCAATGCAGGCCCGCTCAGGGAGGTAAAGCGGGGCATCGTCGATGCTCATCCAGTGTACGGCCAAATACCCCGGAAGCGAGGGATTCACCACGCGCCGCGCATGCTGTTGTTCGCGCTGTCGGTTATGAGAAATACGACGCGCTAGCCGGATGCTGTACATTTTGTTCGCAGTGCCTTCAGGCGCAAGGAGTCGGCAGCTCGCATCAAAAGATGGCCTGACGCGGATTATCCGGAGCCTTTTGGTGTTGCCCCTGTTTCGGTTGGCCCGAGTGATAATCAACAGGCCAACATAAAGATCAGCGCGTAAAGCCCAGGTACTGCAACCAGATCAATCTGGCGGGTCAGCCTGGCAGCGGTGGGGGACATGTTGGCCCCTATTCAGGTCAGGCCAAACAAGGCCCGAAGTCTCACCGCCCCATCAATATCTCGCCACGGTTGGCCCCATTGGCGAAAACCTCAGACTCCACTCTGGCGGTGAAGTCACCCTCTGATTCGTCAGGCAGTCGGTGCCATGTCTTGCCCTTGAAGCTGATTTCCGTCATGGGTGTGTCTGCCTCACCCAATGCCACAAAGTGAATGAGCGTCACCCGGCTTTCACTTGCTGGCGCTGCTTTCTTCTCCAGTTGCTCGATGCGGCTTTTAAGCGTTGGCATGCTTGCTCTCCAGTGCAGCCACGCGGGCGGCCAGTTCTTCAACTTCAGCCACACGGGCAAGTGTGCCGATGGCTGTCATCAGTTGCGCCCCTTGCCCCGGTGCAAGCTCACCAGAAGCCACAGAAGCCAGTACAGCGCGTCCTTGGTCGGTCAGTGACCCATCAGGCAGGGTCAGGGCTTGCGCGGGTTCTACGGCCTTCAGAGCGGGCAATACACGTTCCAGAATCAGGCGTGCGGCTTGGGTGTCTCCACCTTTTGCGGCAGTCACCACGGTTTGCAGAATGTCGGGCACGTCCACCGCGATAGCTGCACGCAGTTTGCTCACATCTCCAACACCGGGTGGGCGACCTTTGGGGTTTCCAGACTGGCCGGGTTTCCATGCTTTCGGGGGTGTTTTTCTAGTAGCCATAGGTGCTGTTCCCTTTCTGTTCAATCACTATTCTCAGGGCTGGTGTCGCTGCCCGTATCCGCAAAAAAACGGCAGCGGTATAGGTTCTGATGAGCAAAATCATCAGCCGTCGCTTTGTGGCAGTCATGCAGGGCTGTAGCAATGCCCACGAACATCAGCGTGTTCTCTCTGAGGATTGCCGCTGCCTCGTTCAGTCGGGCATTGACCCATGCCTCCGCTCCGTCCTTGCCTACGAGTGCGGTGGCAATCGCAGCGACCTCGTACTGTTCCTCCACGCTCGATGCCGGGTGGCCACGCCCCATCAGCATTTCAGCGGCAACACCTGCAATCGTCCGAACGGCCAGCTTTCGCGCCCGTTCAGGCTCAGCCCTGATGTTGACCGCATCGCCTGTCACGCCGTGAATGGGTGCTTCGGTGTAACCGATCCAGCATTCTTCGCCATCCTCGCCAGGCGTGTTCCTGACATAGCACTTGGTCAGCATGCCACCCATCGCCACGGACACGGTAGCGTGCCCGGCTTCGTGGAAACAGGCTGTCAGCTTGTCCCTTGGTGGGTCACCAAACAGTCGGTGCAGTGTCTCCACGCCACGCGCAAAATCCACGCCACCCAACATCATGGCTCGCCGGGTTGACCGTGTGTGCGGGTCATCTGGCATGTTGCGCACCGCCTTGCGGAATCGTCGCTCCGCTGCTCGTCGTTCCGCCCGGTTCATGGCTTCACCTTCGCAAAGCTGTTGCAGCGGTGCAGGGCCTGATGCACAAACGCAGCACCCAAATTTGCCCCGGCCAAGTCGTTTTGCAGAATCGGTGCCCGGTCTCCACAGCGCCACCTGCCGGGAGCATTTCCCACCAGACGGTGACATTCAGCACAGGCCACCCGGTTGTCACCTTCACGATCCCGCACCAGCAGCCTGTCCGCCAGCTTCTCGGCATCTTGCACACCCACGCCCCGGTCAGCAAACAGCGCCAGCCGTTCCGCCATGCGCTGGATTTCTGCATCTGTCGCAGCGGATAACAGTGAGGGGGGAATGTCAGCCGTCGGTGGGTGTGTGGCTGGCGCTGGCTGAACCCTCGCGGTGGGAGGCTTGGGTGTTTCGCTGTACGCCGCCCACAGTTCAGCCCCGGTATCGCAGCGTGTGCCATAGCCCTTGCCAGCAGCGATGCATGCCGGGCAGGTAACGTGGTGATCCTGATACGCCTTGTCCCGTTCGTGCCAGTCTGAACTGCTGCAATGCAGTGGTTCGGGTGTCCTGATTTCGGGGACACACACACCAGCGGTGGCTGATGGATCGTTTGCTGCGGCCCGGTCTGTCAACTGCTGCAACAGCTCGGCACGGTGCAGCGTGATGACGGTTCGCAGTTCTGGTGTCAGCTTTGAGGCTGGCGTGACAGCCAATTTCCCGGCTGTCGTGACGGACACGCTCAAGCCAGCCTGTTGAAGTGTGGACAGTGCTGTGGGCATCAAAATTCCTCCACATCATCAGCCAGCGCTGGTTCTGTGTTCGCGAATTCAGAAACCCCTTGCGAAGTCTGCGAATTGTGCGAAGTCTGGTTATCCATGCCACCTTCAGCCGTGTTTTCAGTGCGTGCGAAGTCTGCGAAGTCTGCGAAGTCTGGTTTTTCAGGTTCTTCAACTTGACCCACATTTCGCAGAGTTCGCACATTTCGCAGGCTGGCAAAAACCCGATCAATCTCAATGGCAGCACCAGAGTTCGCAGGTTTCGCAGAGTTCGCAGGGGTTTTTCTGTAAACCTTGGTGCCACTGCCCGGCCCATCTTTTCGGGGGAGTTCTTCCACCTCAATGGCTGGCGGTGTTTCGCGTAACAGTTCGGTCAATGCAGCGTCCAGAACTGTCTTTGTGATACGGCCATTGAAACAGTACCGGATCAAATCGGTTCGGGTGGCGTCGCCATGTTTGGCCAGATAGTCCAACACCTTGATAGCAGCCTCGCTGGTTTGCTTTGCCGCCTGTTCTTGTGCGCCCGATGCGAACACATACCGCACGGAATCCGCCCAATACCGCATCCAATGCAACGCCGCTTCCAGGTGGGGTATCTGAATGATGGTGCTTTTGTCCGTCAGTGCAAACAGCATCGCCAGCCGCATCAGGTATGCAGGCCGACGGGTCAACAGCCCTGTCACATGCTCGCCACCTTTGCGATCCTGCAACTCGCCCAGATACAGCTTGCCGTACCGCTTTCTTGCATCGTCGCTGAATTGAATACGGGTGTGATCCAGGTCAGCGAATCGGTCTGCCTGTGCAAACCTCATCACCTCGGCAGTTCGGTCTGTCAGGTTGGTCAGGACACTTTTTGGTGTGTAGCCGGGGAAGGCGTCTAGGCCAGTTTGTTCGCCCCAAATCATCACAAAGCGATTCGCAAACCCGTTGGTCAACTCCCTTGCCTTCATCAAGTCAAGCAACTCGGTCGGGGTGATGTGCCCCAGCATGTTGATGTGAGGCTTGCTGGCATAGACGGGGGACGACTTCACGGCTGGCTTGATGCACCGACCGTCCCATCCATCACGCAGGGCGGCAGACAAAGTGTTGCCCTCGCGGGATGACTGGTGCAACACGTTGGCAAACTCGCTCTCAACGATGAACAGCCGTTTGTCGTGGATAGGTTCAACTTCGTTTTTACCTTGCTTGAATCCATCGTGAATCATCATCACCAGCCCCTCGCGTGATGACAACCCGCCCGTATGAACCTTGAATGCCACATCGGGGTGATGCTCGGACAGTTCACGAACGATGCGCTCGGTCAATTTGCTGGATGTGCCTTTGCGCCCACGCCCTGAACGTCCGACATGCAACGCATACAGCCGGGGGTGGTGCCAGTCGTCGCCAATCGTCAGGTAGCAGCCACGCCCAAATCCTGCCGACAAAGCCACCATGTAGGACAGCGCTGCTGCGTAGGGGTTGACCTCTTTGTTCGCTGCTGCTGCGGCCCTTGCCACATCACCGACAAGCCCATACAGACACCCTTCGTGCGGCCTCGGTGTGTTGCGGTGGTTGTCGTCGTCAAAGCCCTGAACGGCTGGCAAAGCATCTGGCAATGGCTCCGGTGTCGGCCATTCTTTCGGCTCACCATCCACCTGGGGGAATGTTTCCCCGGCATGGCTCCGCCCGGCCTTCCATTCTAGCCGGGTGTACTCGTTCCATGTCAACACCTCGCCCGTTGCTGGATCGTTGACGGTGATCTCATCAGCCAGCGCTTTGATTGCCTTGTCCTTGTCCCCGCCATGTTCGAAGTGAACAATCAGGTCGAAGGCATCACCACAGACGAACCCGTTGGCTGACACCATGCCGATGCCGTGATCCCGCGCCATTGAACTGATGCACACCCAATGGTTACCGTAGTCGCGCCATGAATGGCTGGCGCTGGTTTGCAGTGGGTGGTGCCAGTTCTCGCTGTCCATTGTTTCAAACCCGAACCGACGCATGCAGTCGGCTACTGAATATCGAGCGTTTACGGCATCAATCAGGCTTGCAGTGGTGTTGCCAGCCTGAACCTGTCTCGCTCGCTCTGCTGCCCGTTTAGCGGCCTTTTCGCGTGCCTCCGCTGCCTGCTTTTCCTCTGTATCAGCCAGCGCCAGTGCTGCGACACATCCGGGTGCGGTCACGTCCAGTGCTTCGCGCCCGGATGTGTTGGACTCATAGAACAGTGGCTGGCCGTCGTCGCCTCGCTTGTCTGGTGGGACGTTGGGTGCGGCCATGTATTGACCAGCCAGTTCCATGCTGCCATCAAACTGGATGCCATGCTTGGCCAGATGCAGATGCAGCGCCCTCTGAAGTCGTCGCCACTCAGCAAAGCCCAATGGTTCAGACAGTGGAATGACAACTCGCCAGCGCGGTGCATCAGGTGTTGCACTCGCTGTGCTGTAAACACAAAGCGCCACACCATAACCAGCAAAGGCCACCAGTGCATCCACCAGTTCAGCCATTGTGGTGTTGCCCTTGTCAATGTCGCCACGGATCAGCACAAACTGCCCTCGCTCACGCTGAACCTGATGTTTGCGTGCGTCATGCTGTGCATAACTGGATGCCATCAGCGCCAGCGCTTGCAGCTTGGGTTTGCTGCCCGGTTTGGATGCCATGTCCATCAGATCACCCATGCTGACGGTGCGGTAAGGCTTGCCAGCCATCGGGTGTGGGCTGGGTATGCCGTCGTCGTCGTGGGTTTTGTGTGTGTCGTCCTTGCCACCAAACACACACACGCGGTGGCTGACCCATGATGCGTACAGATCAGTTGCGCTCTCGGTGTTTCCGTCCCATGTCAGCATGTCAGATGCCCCTCGCTACGATGACGGCAGCAGCAATAGCCAACACCATCAATATGTGAAAAACAATAGCAGCGACAGCAGAACTGATATGCGATAAAATCCGTTTTGCAAATGTAGTTCTTGCTGCCCCTTGCGCCGTTCCCCCGGCCAGGGGGTTTTCTTTTTGGGCAGGGCTATTCCCCGCGTGCTGGCGGTCGTTGAGATGATCCATATCGGTTCACCTCAGACTGTCGGGGTTGATGCGTTGCGCTGTTGCTCAAGCCAGGCATCGACGGCTGACTTGTCCCAAACGGTGGTTTGCGCCCCCAGCTTGTAGGGTGCTGGAAACTTGCCAGCCTTCACCCAGCGCCAAATGGTGGGAGGTGACACTGGCAGCAAGCCGGGGCGGTCTTTTGTGCTTGCCAGTTGGCCTAGTCTATATGCGAGATGGTTCATCGTTGATCGTCCTTACGTTGCACCCGCACGAAGCGGTATAAGGCGCGATGATCCATTTTGGTAAACGCACGGTGGTGTGGTGCAAACCACCGAACTGTGCCAAGTTACCTACACCACTTTTCGTAGCGGGATTACTTTTGCTGACGGGTCTTTTGTCAGGTAAACGGCCCACGCATCCATCAGTTCCACACGTTTGGTGAACAGGTCGCCACGCCTATATGCGGCCTCTGTTGCATTGCCCACCGCATGCGCCAGTGCCATTTCCGCAACCTCATTGGGAAAGCTGGTGCATTCCGCCGCCCAATCCCTGAAGGTAGACCTCAATCCATGCGGCACGGCATCCACATTCAGCCGACGCATGCAGGCGGTCAGGGTCATGTCTGACAGTGGTTTGTTTGGTTTGGTGCCGGGGAACACCAACACCTCGCCCTCAATGCGCGGCAGGGCTTTCAACAGCGCCAGCACAGGCTCAGACAATGGCACACGATGTGGACGGCCAGCCTTCATGCGCTCGGCAGGGATGTTCCACACCTTGCCCTCAAGGTCGAACTCATTCCACACGGCCAGACGCGATTCACCCGAACGGCACGCGGTCAACATGGTGAACTCCAGACACCTCGCACCCATACCCGGCATGGACTTCAGACGCATCAGGAAGGCGTTTGCGGCCTTGTAATCGACGGCTGGATGGTGATCCACAGTCGCAACCTTGGAAGGCTTGGGCAGCAGGTTGTCCAGATTGCCGCGCCATGCAGCAGGGTTCAGCCCTCGCGGGGTGTAGCCCAGCGCCATGCCATACCCCAGAACCAGTTCCACCCGGTTGCGCACTCGCGTAGCTGTCTCGTTCTTGGTTGACCAAATGGGTTTCAGCAGCGCCAGCACATCGGCCACAGTCACATCACCCACATGCTTGTCACCGATGAATGGGTGGGCATAGGTTTCCAGTGTGTTTGCCCACTGCTGCTCATGCTTCGGGTTCTTCCACCCGGCACGGTGGCTGTCGATGTACGCAGCAGCCACGGCCTTGAAGGTTTGCTTCGCGGCCAGCGCAGGTTTGATCCGTTCAGCCACCGGGTTGATGCCGTCTTTGATCTTGGCCTTCTGTTCGCGTGCTTGCTTGATTGCATCGGCCAGACTGACTTCCGGGTACGTGCCCACACCAATGTCAGTGCGCTTTCCCTGAACCGTGGTGCGCAACAACCAGTATTTGCCGCCGCTGTCGCCGATGCGCAACATCAAACCGGGAACGGTGCCTACACGATAGGTACCGGGGTCTGTCAGTCGCTTGACCTCGATGGCTGACAAAGCATCTGCAACTTTGGGCATGTGAGCCTCACTTTTTGGGGGATAGAACTTCCGTCCCTCATCCCGTCCCCCAAAAACTTATGCGCTTGGAAAATACGGGCTGAGACGACTTGCATCGAACTCTACTATGAAAGTCGTTGCCCCGTCCCCCAAAAACTGCTGCGTTGAGACGAAAAAAAACCCCTTGAAAGGGGTCTTTGGCGGAGTGAGAG
>ERZ761609.2267-NODE-2267-length-14578-cov-50.901949_pt1 | contig 14578 bp, 13 predicted proteins | sample MGYA00511163_ERZ761609 | MGnify/ENA primary metagenome ERZ761609 (study PRJEB28899, sample SAMN02445070) | bioreactor sludge metagenome | biome: EBPR sludge | place: Australia: Brisbane, Thorneside Wastewater Treatment Plant | collected 2011-12-16 ... | reverse complement strand
CGCGCGGGTGCGCATCGCCGAGGCGTCGGAGCCGGACTGCGGTTCGGTCAGGGCGAGGTCGATCCCAGGGCACGGACGGTGTCGTTCCCCGCCCGGCTCAACATGTCGGAAGGGCTGATTGAGTACGTGCTGGTCACGGACTACGGCAAGACCCACGAGAGCCTTCTGACCACGGAGGCGAGGCCGATGGACATTCAGTCGGCCCTGCTGCTGCTCAACGCGGTGCCCGGGGGCACCAACGCGGTGGCGGCGCTGGATTCCGCGGTTCCGGTGCGCAGCGCGGTGCGCGTGGGAGTGCGCCGGGAGTCGTCGAATTCGTTCGCTTTGGAGGCTGTGGAGGGCTGGGTGGGCGTCCGGGGCAAGGACGGGGAAGGCGCAGCGTTGAAGCCGGGTCCCTGGTTGTTCAACGGCTCGTTCATCAGCCCCGAGGGGTTTGCCGCACACTTCGAGGGATCGGTGATCTCCCTCATCCGGGACCCCAGTCCCAGATACACCACCCCCACCATGAACTTGTCCGCCAGCGGATCCAGCCTCTCCCCCAGACGGCTCTGCCAGTGGAACCGCCGCGCCAGCCACCCGTCCAGCGCGTCCGAGATCCCCGCCACGAACAGCATCGGAAACGCCCGCCCGTAATCCCCTCGCGCCAGCGCCAGCCCAATCAGCGGGGTCAACACGATTCGTCCGAACGTGAGCCAGTTCGGCGGCAGATTCCAGCCCGTGGCATTCATTCGCCGGACCGCTTCACGACACCAGCGCGTGCGCCACCCGGCTGGCCAACTGGTCGAACGTCACAATCTCGTACAACGTCGGATCCGCCATGATCCGCGCCACCAGCGCCACGTGCATCGCGTGCCCCCCCCGCTCCGCGATCACATGCCCCAGCAGCGGACGCCCGATCAGCGCCAGATCCCCGATCAGATCCAGCGCCTTGTGCCGGCAACATTCGTCCGGAAACCGCAATCCCCCTGGATTCAGAACCCCGTCCGGAGTAAAACACACCGCGCTGTCCAGCGATGCTCCCCGGATCAGCCCCATGTCGCGCATCTGATCCAGTTCCTTCTCGAATCCGAACGTCCGCGCCGGGGCGATCTCCCGCGCATAGCGCTCCGGCGACACCTCCATCTCCAGCATCTGCCGCCCCACCAGCGGATGGTTGAATGTTACATCGCACGTCAGCCGGAAACTGTCCGCGGGCAGGATGCTCACCCGCTTGCCCTCGTGCTCCACCTCCACCGGGCGCAGAATGCTCAGATACCGCCGCCGCCTCCGGGATGTCCGGATGCCCGCCTCGCGAATCAGTTCCACGAACGGCAACCCGCTGCCATCCAGAATCGGCACCTCCAGGTTGTCGATCTCGACATACGCATTGTCGATACCCATGCTGTAAAACACGCTCAGCAGGTGCTCCGTCGTCGAAATCAGCACGCTCTGGCGCATCAGGCTCGTCGCGTAACTGACCCGCTGGACATACCGCCAGCTTGCCGGCACCTCGAACCCGTCCAGATCCACCCGCCGGAACACGATCCCCGTTGCCGGCGGCGCCGGCAGGATCCGGATCCCCACCGCCACCCCGCTGTGCAACCCCACACCCCGCGCCTCCACCGGTCGTTCAATCGTGCTCTCAAATCGCAAGCGGGACCTCCTGGCGGTCTGTCATCTCGAAAATCCAAGTCCATGGTAACAGACGCAGTGGAAATTGTAAGTGGTTACTTTTATTTGCTTTACAGACTTCTAGGTGAGGCAGGATCGACACACTTCTCCCTCGTCCCGTGGTCTGGATTACCACCAGGGCTCACCTCGATCCCCCATCCCGCGTACTGGACACCCCCGTTCTGAATCCCGGGAGTAGAATGTTGGCCGGATTGCGGGTTCCCCCCTTTCCACATCGCCATTGAGGAGGAAGAACGCTGTATGGTAACGACCAAAGCGATGACCGATGGAGCCGTCCGCCCAGTCGGCGCCCCTGGCGCCCCCAGCACGGTTCACGTGGAAACGCTGCCCTCGCCGGCTTCATTCTACGGCTCCGGTTTCACCCTGCCGCCCGCCGAAGCCGAATTCTGGGAGCATTGCGGCTTCCAGAGAGTCCTTTTCCTGTTCGAAGCCGACGCGCGGAAGCACGTCACCAGTCTCAATGCCGTCATCGATGTCTTTCACACCGGCGACGGAGAGCCCTTCAAGGTCGGACGTGTCAGCTATTGGGGCAAACTCAGCACTGCCCACGACAAGCCCGAATGGATCGTCAGCATGGCCCATTCCTGCCCCTACAACGAGCGCAACGCCCACGAACTCCCGCCGCTGGTCCAGAAGACCGGCCCCGGCGCGTTCATCACCGCCGTCATCCAGACCCTTTTCGGGACGAAGTACGGCCAGAAACTCCTCGGCCTCGAGAACTACACCTTCCCCGAAGGCCGCTGACCCGGCCCTCGACTCTCACCGGCCGGGCGTGCGGCTCACTTCCCGCGGGCCCGGTCTCACTACCCGGATCGCCCGCTTCGCCGCGCGCTCCTTTTCGTCCCACTCATGATCCGCCATCCCGGCCCGCCTTAATCCCCCGTGCAGGCTCGCGTAGTTGTCCCCTTCCACCATCCGGGCCAGGCTCAGGTCCGGCCGCAAATAGTAATGGAAGCCCGCGAACTCGACGGCATCAATCGGGTCGATCACCCGGACCTCGATTTCCCCCCCGGCCCGCTGCACCGAAGCCACCTGGTTGTAGCGCCCCAGCGCCCGCGTGTGGCACGAAACCGGAAAATAGACCCGTGCCCGTTCCCGCCCCGGAGCCATCCCCTCGATCTGATAGCCCGGATTCTCTTCCGCCGACGCTCCCTCCATCGTTTCCGGATCCAGCACCACCAGCACCGCCTGCTTCGACGAGTTGTGAATCCCCCCGAGATACACTTCCTCCCGGCCATCGCCATCCCCATCATGCACGAGTAGATTCAGCAGCGCCCCAGAATGCCAGTATTCGCGCACCAGAACCCCCGTCCCCGCCTCCAACACCGCCACCTGGTTCGCATAGTGCACCTGCTGGCTGCTCGTCACCACCACCCGCGCCCCAATCCCGTCCCGCGCCGGCAGAACTCCGAAATCCCGGACCCGGTACGGCGGCGGAAACGCCTCCACCCGGCTTCGGACCGCTCGCCCCGCCGCGAAACTCCACCTCAACCTGCCCTCCGACGAAATCGCCAGTAATGCCCCCGAACGCTCGGGCGCAGGCTCGTCTGCCTCGGTCGCGATCAGGAAATCGGGCCGTCCATCGCCGTCCAGGTCCCCCATCTGAACCATCGGCTTCAGGGTCGCCCCGTCCAGCATGAAGTGAGACCCCGCCGGCAGGGGGAACCGCCACAACGTCTGCCCCCGCGCGTCCAGTGCCGCAAACACCGTCGCTGTCGTCTCGAAGCCCGCCACCGTCCCGCGAGGAAGCATCGCCCAGCCCAGGGCCCCCGCCACCACCAACACCGCCACCCCCGCCGCCATCCGGGCCCGTCGCCGGCGGTCCCCCCCGGCCCCGCCGTTTGTCCCATTCGTCCCGCCGGTCCCGTCCGCCCAATGGCCCACCGAGCGCTTCCACCTCTCGATCTCATCCGGCAGCGCGTACACCTGTGCGCGGTCCCCCGGCAGGCGATGCACCGGCAATCCCCGCGTCCGTTCCCACTGCTGCGCCGTCCGCGGCGTCACCGACAGATAACGCGCAATCTCCTTCCAGGTCTGGAGTTCAGCCCCGTGCGACACACCGGATGGACCATTGGCCATGGCTTGGCGCCCTTATTGGAAAGAATAGTATCAGATCTGAAAACCACGGATGCGCCCTCTCCGGCCCCCGGCGCTATCATGACAGTCATGCCGCGCCCCCGCCTGTTTCTGCTCGACAGCTTCAATCTCATCTTCCGCGCCTTCCACGCGCGGCAGCGGACCGGCGCCCCCCCCATGCGCACCTCCCGCGGCAGTTCCACCGAGGCCATTTACATCTTCTATTCCATGCTCCGCCGCCTCCGGAAGCAGTTCGATCCCCCCTTTCTCGCCGCCGTCTTTGAATCCGAAGGGCCCACCTTCCGCGACGAAGCCTTCCCCGCCTACAAAGCCACCCGCACCGAGACTCCGCCCGAACTCCTTGAACAAATTCCAATGATCGAGCAGATGCTCGCCGCCCTCCGCGTCCCTGTTCTCAAAGCCCCCGGCTTCGAGGCCGACGACGTCATCGGCGCCATGGCCCGCCGCGCCGCCGCCGAAGGCTTCGAACCCTGGATCGTCTCCAGCGACAAGGATATGCTCCAACTCGTCACCGACGAAGTCTTCATGCTCGATCCCATGAAGCAGGACACCCTCTACAACCCCGCCAAAGTCCGCGAGTTCAAGGGCGTCCCCCCGGAACGGATCGCCGACCTCCTCGCTCTCGTCGGCGATACCGCCGACAACATCCCCGGCGCTCCCGGCATCGGCGACAAAGGCGCCGTCGCCCTCCTCGAACAGTTCGGCTCCCTCGAAGCCCTGCTCGACCGCGCCGCCGAAGTCTCCCGCAAAAGCTATCGCGAAAGCCTCCAGAACCACCGCGAACAGATCGAACTCAGCAAACGTCTCGCCACCATCGATTGCAGCGTCCCCCTCGACGCCACCCCCGCCAGCCTCGAAGTCCGCGAACCCGATGCCGAAACGCTCACCGCGCTCTTCCGCGAGTGGGAGTTCTTCAGTTTCCTCAAGGAACTCGGCCTCGGCGCCGCCGCCGAGCCCCAGTCCTCCGAATCCGAACCCGAACCCGAGCCCTCCACCTTCGTCGTCTACGACTGGAAATCCCACCTCCGCGCCGGCGCAGTGCCGCCCGATCAACCCGTCGAAGACGTCCTCCTCTACGCCTTCCTGGTCCTCGCCGACCCCGGCGCCTGTGCCCTCGATTCGCTGATGGCCCGCTATCTCGAACAACCGGCCGAACCCGAACGCGCTCTGCCCCTCCTCGCCGCCAGACTCCGCCCCCAGGTCCAGGGCGATCTCCGCCGCGTCTACGACGAAATTGATCTCCCCCTCGCCCCCGTCCTCGCCCGGATGGAACAGGCCGGCATCCGCATCGAAACCGCCCAACTCGCCCGCCTGTCCGAACGGATGGACTCCGAAATCGGCCGCCTCACCGACGAAATCTTCGCCCTCGCCGGTCAACCCTTCAATATCAACTCCCCCCAGCAACTCGGCAAAATCCTCTTCGAGGACCTCGGTCTCCCCGCCCAGGGGCGCACCGGTAAGACCAAAAGCTACTCCACCGCCGCCGACGTCCTCGAAGCCCTCTCCGCCCACCATCCCATCGCCGCCAAAGTCCTTGAATACCGCCAGTTATCCAAACTCAAGGGCACTTACGTCGACGCCCTCCCCCAGTTGATCTCCCCCGAAGACCACCGCCTCCACACCACCTTCCACCCCGCCGGCGCCGCCACCGGGCGCCTCTCTTCCTCCAATCCCAACCTCCAGAACATCCCCATTCGCACTGAACTCGGCCGCGAAATCCGCGCCGCCTTCGTCCCCGAACCCGGCTGGACCCTGATCGTTGCCGACTACTCCCAGATCGAACTCCGCCTCCTCGCCCACTTCTCCGGCGACCCCGTCCTCGTCGAGGCCTTCCGCCAGAACGAGGACATCCACACCCGGACCGCCGCCGAGGTCTTCGGCGTCCCCCCCCTGATGGTCACCCCCGAAATGCGCCGCAATGCCAAGGCCGTCAACTTCGGCATCGTCTATGGACAGACCGCCTTCGGCCTCGCTTCCCAACTGGGCGTCCCCCGCGATGTCGCCGAACGCTACATCCACGGCTACTTTGAACGCTACGCCGGCGTCCGCAAATGGATCGACCAGACCGTCGAGGAGGTCCGCCAGTCCGGCTTCACCCTCACGCTTCATGGCCGCCGCCGGCCCATCCCCGATATCAACGCCCGCAACCCCAACGCCCGCAACTTCGCCGAGCGGACCGCCGTCAATACCCCCCTCCAGGGCACCGCCGCCGACCTCATCAAAATCGCCATGATCGCCATCGACCGCGACCTCCGCGAACAGAAGATGCAGACCCGGATGCTCCTCCAGGTCCACGACGAACTCGTCCTCGAAGCCCCGCCCGACGAGGCCGCCGAAGCCGCCCGCCTCGTCAAATCCCGCCTCGAGTCCGCCGCCCGCCTCAAAGTCCCTCTGCTCGCCGAAACCGGCGCCGGCCCGAACTGGCGCGACGCCAAATAACTTTACCGCGCCGTCCGGATCGCCTAGAATGGGGAACGCCCAGGGGCCAGGATTCACCCAAGGAGATGTCGATGACCGCACAGGAAGCCCGCTTGATCGCCGAATTCGTGCTCGGCGACTTTGAATACGAAATGCAGACCACGCTCCGCGTGCTCGAAGCCGTCCCCGCGGACGGCCTCAACTACCAACCCGACCCCAAGTCCAAAACCGCCCTCGGCCTGCTCCGCCACCTTCCGCTCGAAGACGAGTGGCTCCTCAACTCAGTCGCCGACGGCGCCTTCGTCCCTCCGCCTGACGATTCCGATTCCTGCGGCATCATGGACGCCGCCGGCGCCGTCGCCCGCTACAAGGAAAAGGTCCCCGCCGCCATCGCCCGCGTCCGCGCCCTTCCCGATGACCACCTGGTTCGCGAAGTGGACATGTTCGGCATGATCACCCTCCCCGCCGTCAACTTCCTCTCGCTTGCCCTCAAACACTCCGTCCACCACCGCGGCCAGTTGTCCTCGTATCTCCGCGCCGCCGGCGGCAAAGTCCCCTCGATTTATGGTCCTAGCGCCGATTCCCAGTAGTCCGGACACCCCCTCGCGCCCGCTGTTTCCGATGTAACCGGACCCGGCGGGCCGGCATCTATCTGGGTGCTAGACTGACAGTTGTCGAAATTGCACAGGAGAACCAATCCGTGAGCGACTACCAGAACCCCTACCAGCCCAGCCAGCCGCCCCAGCAGCAGCCCACCTACACGATCCCCGCCTCCGATGGCGGCTCCGGCGTGAAGATGGCCATCCTGTTCGGCGCCGTGCTCGCTCTAATCGCCGCCAATGTCTACCTCTTCCTTCAGATCGATGGACTGAAGCAGCAGATGGCGCAGGGCCAGCAGGTCCTGGTCGATGAACTCGGCAAAGTCCGCGAAACCAACACCGTCTCCGCCGCCGCCGCCCGTCAGAAGGTGGACTCACTGCGCGACGAACTCGAAGCCGCCCGCCGCCAGCAGCAGATGGCCGTCGGTCAGGCCAAAGTCGATGCCACCCGCCACGCCGAAGACCTCGCCCGCAAACTCGAACAGCAGCAGCGCGCCGTCGAACAGGCCGTCCGCAGCGAAATCAAGGAAGTCGAACAGACCGCCTCCAATCGAATCGGCGAAGTCTCCACCGAAGTCAGCACCGTTCGCACCGAAGTCTCCAACACCAAGGGCGAACTCGATCGCACCATCGCCAGCCTCAAGAGCGTCGCCGGCGACCTCGGCGTCCAGAGCGGCCTCATCGCCACCAACTCCACCGAACTCTCCGCCCTCAAGGCTCTCGGCGAACGCAACTACTTCGAGTTCAACCTCACCAAGACCAAACAGCCCCAGCGCGTCGGCGACATCCTCGTCCAGCTCAAAAAGGCCGACCAGAAGCGCAACCGCTACACCGTCGAAGTCATCGCCGACGACAAGAAAACCGAAAAGAAGGACCGCAACATCAACGAACCGGTCCAGTTCTACACCTCCAAGGCCCGCCAGCCTTACGAAATCGTTGTCAACACCGTCGGCAAGGACCGCATCCAGGGCTATCTCGCCACCCCCAAGGTCCAAATCGCCCGCTAGTTGTAAACTCCGCGATTCCTGAGCCGGAATCGGCGCTTTCCGCGCGTCTCTCTCTGTGGAGACAACCATGAAAGCACTGATCCCGGCTCTTTTTCTGGCCCTGCCCGCGCTGCTCGCCGCCTCCGGCCCCCCCATGCTGCCCCTCGAAACCGGCAACGTCTGGGTCTATCGCGAAAAAACCTCCGGCGAAACCAGGACCATCTCCGTCGGCACCGGTCTCGCCACCCTCGACGGCCGCCACTACTTCCACCTCCGCGGCTATGTCGACCAGCCTCTCTGGGTTCGCGAAGCCCCCAACGGCTCCCTCTACTACTTCAACGAGGAAACCGGCGCGGAAAACATCCTCACCTCTTTTGAAAGCGTCGACGGCGGCTGGGCCGAAGCCCCCTTCCGCACCTGCGACCAGGAATCCCAACCCGCCAAAGAGCGTCATCAACGCGCCCTCGTCCTCCAGTACCGCTCGTTCGGCTGCGCCGACGCCGGCATCCTCGAAGAACACTACGCCGAGAACATTGGCATGACCCGCCGCGTCGAACAATCCATCGCCGGCCCCCGCGTCTTTGAACTCGAATCCGCCCGCCTCGGCCGCCTGGTCCTCGCACCCCAGGACACCGGCCGCTTCCACCTCGAAACCCAGACCGCCGGCGAGAACGAACTGCTCGTCACTCTCCGCCTGATGACCGGCGCCGGCCACCCCGTCACCCTCCGCTTTCCCTCCGGGCAGGAGATCGAAATCACCCTCCGCGACGCCAGCGGCAACGTCGTCCGCCGCTGGTCCGACGGCCAGTTCTTCACCCAGGCCGAACACGAAGTCACCGTCGGCGGCCACCTCGCCTATGAAGAGCGCTTCCCGCTCAAGGACCGCTCCGGACAGCCCCTCCGGCCCGGCGAATATACCCTCGAAGGCGCCATCCTCGGCGGCGCCTTCGCCGCCACCATCACCTTCACCGTTTACGACTGGCTCTGATTCAGTCCTCCCACTCCTGTTCGACAAACGTCGATGTGAACGCCCGGTCCAGTAACTCCCCCGTTAACCGGTACTCCAGGCGCTCGAAGCGAATCATGTCGATCGCGTGGGTGATCAGATCGCGCGGATGGCACCGCCGCAGCTTTTTGCCTGTCCGGTGATAGTGCTTCTGCAGGAACGCATCCAGAACCGTGACATCCACTTCCAGTCCCTGTGACTGCGCGTACCGCTCGAAAATCGTGCAAAACTCCGCTTCCTTCGGGCTCCGCAGCAGCATCTTGTACTGAATCCGCCGCAGAAAGGCCTCGTCGCCCAACTGCTCCGGGCGCAGGTTCGTCGAGAAGATCAGAAAACACTCGAACGGCACCTGCGCCTTCCCCCCCGTCAGAAAACTCAGAAAATCCGTCCGCCGCTCCATCGGCACGATCCACCGGTTCAGCACCTCCGCCGGACTCACCCGCTGCCGCCCGAAATCGTCAATCAGATAGATCCCATTATTCGCCTTTAACTGAAACGGCGCGTCATACACCTTCGACGCCGGATTGAAGCTCAAGTCCAGCATCCCCAGCGTCAACTCGCCCCCCGATACGATGAACGGCCGCCGCGCCTTCAGCCACCGCCCGTCAAACCCCGCCTCCCGGTGAAACGCGCTGATCTCCGGTTCATCCTCGTCCAGCCGTTCGTGATAGATCGGGTCGTACATCTGGATGATCTGCCCCTGACACTCGATCGCGAACGGAATGTAAATCGGACTCGCCTCGATGTTGAACAGCGCCTCCGCCAGAAACGTCTTGCCATTGCCCGGCTGCCCGTAGATCAGAAACGACTTCCCCGAATTCACCGCCGGCCCGATCTGCGACATCACGTCTTCGGAGACCACCATGTGCCGGTACGCCTTCCGCAGCATCTCCGGCGTCAGCCAGTCCGCCTTGTTCCGCTGCATCTTCACGCCCACCACGTACTGCTCCAGCGGCACCGGCACCCGCCCCGCATACTGATTCGCCTCCAGATACTCCCGCGTCAGTTCCCGCCCCGCCTCGGTGAGCGAAAATACCGCGCTGATCGCACCCATCCCCAGCGAACTCTTCACCATCAACAGATGCTGCCGCTTCAGCCGCTCGATCATCGCCTCGATCACGCTGAAATTCAGCCCCAGCGACTGCCCCAGAACCCGCCCCGTCGTGTCGCCCCGGAAGAACAGCATCTTCAGCAGCAACTGCTCCACCAGCGACTCGGGTACGCCGAGTTCGTCCATCGTCTCGGGGACCGGCGGGACGAAAACGAAATCGGCCGGAATGGCGGATGTGGGCGGTGCTGGGGATGCGCTCATGAACTTGAGTTCCACTTCCAGTATTCCGGCCCCCTGCCCAGCCGGCAATGAGGCGATCCCCGCGACTCAGGACAATGACACCTTAGGACGTGATGGATAGACCCGTGCGCTGCTCAGTCAAAAGCCTGAGAGCCCGGCGGTACAAATGCAGCCCCAGCAGCGCTGCCCCCGCACCCGCGATCGTCATCGTGTGCCCCGCCGAATTCCACGAAAGCAGCGCCCGCAGCGACGCCTGCACATCCGCCGGGAACAGCCGCGGCACAATCACCACCAACAGCAGGATGAAGAAAAATCCGAGCCGCAGCAACTGCCGCGCCGTCACCACCGACTGCGTGCTCAACGCCAGCAACGCCCCCGCCGCCGCGCTCAGCCACGCTGCCCCCGCCGCCAGCACCCCCGCCCCGAATACCGTGAACACCGGCAGCGTCATCGCCCCCCCGGCCGTGTCGATCCGCGCCAGCGAGGCCCCGTAAATCAGCAGCCAGCACAACCAGCCCCACAGCGTCGCCGCCAGCAGTTTGCCCAGCACCACCGGCGCGTCCCCGCCCGTCCAGTTGATCAGAAACTGGCGCTCCCGCTCGCCCCCGAAGCCCTGCGCGGCGAACGATCCGCCGAACAGTACGGCCAGGGCAGTGTAAAAGACGTGGTAGATGGGATCGAGGAAAGCCGTGCCGAGGCGGGCCGGAATCAGCGTCCCCAGCAGCGCCAGGGCGGGCAGAAGTAACAGGCCCCGCGCACCGCCGGCCCGCGGCAGCGCCCGGCGCAGTTCATCCTGAAAGGCAGTCGTCGTAGTCACTGCTGCCATTGTATGCCGCGGCGCGCGGGCCTCAACCCCGGCCGGGCAACAGCGAGAAATACTCCGCCAGCTTCTTCTTCGACTCCGTCTTCGCCTTCGGCGAGGCCTCCGCTTTGTCGCCCAGCGTCCGCAGCGCGAATGAGGCGAACTGCTTGCCCAACTCCGAGGCTGGCTCCACCGCCCGCCCCGCCTGCAAAGCCCGGTGGACCCCCTGATAGTCGTTCGGAAATGCCATCGACACCGGCACCCCCAGCAGACCCTCGATCTGGTCCTTGCCGATCACCGCCCGGCGGTGATTCCGGTTCAGCAGCACCGTCACCCGCTCCGCCAGTTCCAGTTGCTGCAGAAAAGTCAGCTTCTCCCGCGCCAGGTGCAGCGAGGGAATCTCGGGCGTCACCACCAGGAAGATCTGCTTCGACTCCTGCATCACCTCCAGGGAATACCGCTCCAGGTTCCCCGAGACGTCCACGCACACCGCGGCGTAGTTCCGGCGGGCAAACTCCATCAGCGCCTGCACCTGCGCGCTGTTGATCCGGAAATCGGGGTTTAATCGTCCCGAATGCAGGATCTCCAGGTTCTGCCTCCGGGTGATCAGCCGTTCCCACAGTGATTCGTCCAGATGGTGCGAGTTTTCCGCCGCTTCGATGATGCTGTGCAGATTCGTGATCTTCAGCAGGAACCCGACGATCCCCGAACTCAAATCCATGTCCAGCAACAGCGCCTTCCGGCGCGCGCCGACCGAACGGCCCATCGCAATCGCCGCGTTCACCGCCACGGTCGATGTGCCCACCCCTGGCTTCGAAGGCAGAAATGTATAGATGTGGCCGATCTCCGACGGTCCCGCCGGCTGCTTCGCCGCCAGTTGCTCCACCCGGCCCAGCGCCTCGAAGACCGCCCCTACCTGAAACGGAGCCGACAGAAACTCCCGGACACCCGTCCGCACCAGTTGGATCAACACCGAAGCATCCGCGTGCGAACTCACTGCCACGATCGGCAGGCCCGGCATGTGCTCCTCCACCAGGTGCACCGCCGCCAGCGCCTTGTCCACCTGCTCCGTGCTGATCAGCAGCACCTCCGGCGTGTGCGCCCTCAAAACGCGCAGCAGTTCCAGATTCTCGGGATAGCGGTCGAGATCGCGGACTACGTCCACCTGCCGCGTCTCCTGCAAGACCTCCTGCAGGCTGCCGGCCAGCGTCGAGTCCGGGCAAATCATTAATCCCCGCAACATAGGGCGTCTTCTCCGTCCATTCTCAGAGTAGGGGGGAAGACTGGAGTCACACAATCCAGCGATGTGCTTAGGTGAAACGGAAATCACCTAGCCGGAATCAGGCGAAAGCGCTGTCGGACTAAGCGGATCACCCGAGTCAGCGGAGCCCCATTGCACCATCTAACATAGAGATATGCCGGAGACTGAGGTAAAGTATCTTCGCGCTCTCTTCGACAGCCTCGAAGTTGCTGCCGTCATCCTGAATGATCAGTCCGCGAATCTGGCCTCCAACGAGGCTGCCTGCCTGCTTCTCGGGGAGTCCGCGGACGAGTTGCGCGGCCGGACCCTGGCCGACACCGTACCCGCGGAGGACCTTGTCCTCATTGCAACTCAGTGGCAAACTCTTCTTCGGGACGGTTCCCTCAGCGGAATGGCCCGGATCGTGCGCAAGGACGGGGAGATCCTCTCCATCCACTACGATGCGAGGGCCAATATCGCTCCCGGAATCCACTGTGTCCTGTTTAGCCCGGAAGAACCGCCGGAGCCGCACGAGGCGGATGAACTCCTTGTCATGTGTGCCTGGACCAAACGCGTGAAATCCGGCGAACAGTGGCTCCCCGTCGAGGAGTTCCTGATGGAGCGCCTCGGTGTCCGGATCAGCCACGGCATCTGCCCCGAGGCACTGAGGAAGTTATAGCTGCCTCCCCCCGGCTCAAGCTGCCGGCCCATAGTCGCGGATCTTCATCGAAACCCCGCCCTTCAATGCGGACTGATGGGCAATGATGCCCGGCAGTGTGTACGCGATCGCCTCCCAGATGTGGACCGCCGGGTGGCGGTCCTCCCGGATCGCACTGATGAACTCGTGGGTGAGAAACGTGTGCGAATTGCCGTGCCCGGTCTTGACGCGCATCGGTTCCGGGAGGCGGTCGAAGTAATCGGGATCGTTGGCCGGACGGATCTCCACCTTCCCGGCCGGGTAGTTGTTGGAATCGAGTTCGGTGCGGCCGTCCTTCGCGATCCGGACGATCGTGTCGGGTGAGCCTTCGGGCCGGTGCATGAAATAGGACATCCGGTCCCCGAGAAACTGCCCGCGCTCCACCACGCCGGCGGCGGCATGCCAGTAGACCGCCACCCGGGCGGCATGGCCGCCGGAAGTCTTGAAGAAGGCCGTCTCGTTCCAGAACGGGTTCTTGTACCGGTTCGACCGGAGGATGACGTGGTTGTCGCCCCAACCCGTCGCCGTGACCTCCGTCAGCCGTTCCCCCATCACCGGAACGATCATCCCCGTGCAGTGCGTCGGGTACAGCATCGGGGGATAGCCGTGGCGCCAGGTGGGCGTGCCGTCGGGATTGTGCATCAGGTCAATCAGCCCTTCATGGTGATACTCGGATTCGGCATAAAAGAGCGTGCCAAATTCCCCCGCGGCGGCCATTTCGCGGCAGCGGATGACCGGCGCGAGGTAATAGCTGGTCTCCGCCATCATGTACTTGAGCCCGGTGGAGCGGACCGTCGCGAGGATCTCCTCGAGTTCTTCGACGCTCAGGCCGGCGGGGACGGCGGAGATGACGTGCTTGCCGGCTTTGAGCGCGGCGATGGCCATTTCGGCGTGTAGCGGAGCGGGCGTGAAGACGCCGACGGCATCCAGTTGGGGATGCTTCAGCAGCGCATCGAAGGACTTGTACGTATTCGGGCAGCGGTAAATCGTGGCGAGGCGGTCCAGCGGGGCATCGGCGATGTCGCAAACGGCGGCAACTTCACAGCCGGGGTCCAGATGCCACTGGAACGTGGCGCCGAAGCGCCCCCCGGCGATGCCGATCCGGACTCTGGACGGCTGGGCGCGAAGGCCGGGCAACACGGCGGCGGCGGAAACGAGGGCGCGGCGGGTCAGGGTGGACATGGCTGGGACCATGTTACCGGGTTGCGCCGTCGCTAGCGGGGGCGGGGTTCCATGAAACGTCCGGCAACGGCGCCCATCAGCGCGCCGGCGCCCGCGGCGGCAAGCCCGAAACCCGAGGCCAAAACGATTTCGATCGGCCACAGATTATGGGTTGTGGGGTCTTTCATCGTGTCGGCGGCCACTCGCAGGAAGAAGACCGCGGGCACGGTCGACGCAAAGATCAGGACAATGCGCCAGAAGGTCGAGGCGCGGTACGCGCGGAACACAAGAGCCGCGAGAGAGACCGAGAGCAATCCCGGGACATAAAAGGAGAACGGGAGATCCCGGGCATTGTAAGGAGTGCTCCAGTAGGCGATTCCGGTCAGCAAAAAGCAGACGGCCCAGACAGCGGGGAAGTGCAGGAAGACAGGACGGTTCAAGGCCATGCCCGAATGGATGAAGCGGCCCGCGAGGAGGTTTCCCCGATTTCCAGGAACCCGTCCCACGCGCCGCCCCCCACTGTCCGACTGTCAAGGAGGGCCCCGCCCCCACCCGCTGCCCGCTGTGGCGGTTCTCCGGCCGGGCCATACGCCTGCCGTATACCGCCGGT
>ERZ761609.2266-NODE-2266-length-14585-cov-33.769236_pt1 | contig 14585 bp, 12 predicted proteins | sample MGYA00511163_ERZ761609 | MGnify/ENA primary metagenome ERZ761609 (study PRJEB28899, sample SAMN02445070) | bioreactor sludge metagenome | biome: EBPR sludge | place: Australia: Brisbane, Thorneside Wastewater Treatment Plant | collected 2011-12-16 ... | reverse complement strand
GGTGACATTTTGCCAATTCAAGGGTCAGAGAACAATGGTGAAAATAAATTGACGGTTCTTCAAGGGAAGGCTCAACAAGGCTTGCTGGCGCAGGCGATGAAGCTCTATTTGCAGTATTTGACAGAAAATTGGGAACGTATTTCCAAGGAGTTTCCCGCTATGGTGGATAAAGCGGCGCAGATTGCACGTCAAGCCGGCAGCTTGCAGAACCGTCTGCCGGATGCGTATGGAGTCCTTGCAGCAGCGCAGGAGTTGGCATTGCGTTGCTTTGAAGATCTGCAATTGATCTCGTGGAAGGATGTCGATGAGATGATTGCAGAGAATAACCAAGCCTTGTTGGGATTGATCCAAAACCAGGCAGAGCAGGTGGCTGCCGAGTCCCCGGTGCGCAAATTCTTCACAGCGCTTGCCAGTCTGTTGGTGGAAGGCAAAGTCTATCTGGCGCCGCGCACCCAGGACGAGGAATACCAACCACCGATCCATGCGAGTCAGATCGGTTATTACGATCCAGGTCCGGAACAAAAGCTGATCTACCTACGGACCGAAACCAGCCTGGCACAAGCCAAGGAATTCTGGCGCGGGCTGGATGAGAATCTCGACATCATGCCCGATGCCCTGCGCCGACAGCTGCGTCAGGTCGATGGACTCCTCGCACAAGTAGGGGAGCGGCAGGTGGAAGCAAGCCGGTCCTGTGGCGGGATCAAGCAGCGTGTCCTGGTCGTCAACATACAGAAAGTCGAGCAGCTGTATGGAGTCTCGTTGGAGAGACCGGAGAAGTAAGGTTCGTATCTCAAAAGCCTGGCTTGCGATAGTCAGGCTTTTTTGATTCCTGTTGCTAGGGTGAGAGCAGAAAAGTTTTTAATTAAAAAAGTGGCATTCTCTTGTAGTTCAGTAGTTCCCTGTAAAAGATAGTGCCTATATATGGGATTGATAAATCTATTTTCTTCTTATTCTTTCTTTATATGGGGGTATTTTGAGGGAACTACTGTGGGAACTACTCGGGAACTACTTGGGAACTACTGGTACTTGGCAGGGAACTACTTTCGAGGGGTGCAGTTCCCGCTGTAGTTCCATAAAACCACCGCCACATATTGGGTTTTTAGGGCAGTCCTAAAGGGAGATCATCCAAATATGGCGGGTATCGGGAGGGCGGGAACTACTGAACTACAAGAGAAAGAGCATATGGACTTTAATTAAAAATTCCAGCCTTTTTTGGAGAAACAGGTCTGCCGGCAAGGATTTAGCGACGCGTTGCAGAGACCCTTGATGCGAATTCTTTATCATGCGCATTCAAAGGAGCCTAAATCGAATGGTCAGAAAATATAAATCCCCCTATCACACAATGTTGTCCGAACTCATAGAAGAAGACAGCCTCAATGATACTGAACGTAATCTTTTTGACGTACTTGCAACCACCAGGGAATCTTATACGATCCAGGAATTGGTCAGGGTTGTTTTAGGCTGGAATTCAAAATCTAAGGGACGTAAACCAAACTTGGAATTGGAGATTTCTGATGCCATCGATAATTTGCAGCATCGGGCAATTCCAATTGTGCAACAAGATGAGAAAACTTATTACCTTGCAGATAAGATGGGAGCAATTCGGGAAATGATTGCTACCCGAGAAAAGGAAATCGAGCATCTTCAACATAATTTGAAAGTCCTTTATGTAAATTATGGCAGGCAGATTGATCTTTATCGAAAATTGACACAAGATGAAAAGGATTAGCCTGTCAAACCCTCTGTCCAACCTGGCGTTGGAATGGGCGCCAGGTTATACAACGAACAGACAGGATGTGGTGCTTGATATTTTCAGGCACCACATTTCTTATAAAGATGGACTGCCGCCTTATGCCCAGGCGCGGATCATCGACCTGTTCGCCAATCAACTGATCAAGGCGCGTCCACATCCTGCTTTATGGGTCTCGGTGGACACGCCTGGGAATTGGTTTTATGCCGAGATCAAACGGTTGGTAAAGTTCAAAATACCGATGACCATCCAGCCGTCATGGAAACCTATTATTTGGGAATGGCAATTTTCCAGTCCGATCCAGCCGACCCATATACAGGCAGGGGATTTCCCTATCCTGGCGCCTCTTTTTGATCCGAAAGAATATGGCATCAAGGAACCTGCGCTACGTGTCCTGCAGGTCCTGGCGAGACTGAAAACGGCATACCGCCCCGAGATCGCTTCCCTGGCAGGGTTTAGTGAGAGTCATGTGCGGAATCTGTTGAAGCAGCTTCAAGTTGAGGGGTTGATCGAACGCCGACAGATTGGCAAATACGAAGGATATGCGATCCGATCCAAGGGATTGAGGATCGTGCATCGGTCATGGAACATCCCCAAAGGCGTTCACTTCACGAAATACAGGGGCGAATTCCGATACGCTGGCGAGCGTCACCGACGCAAGGCACGCATGTGGCGGGCATGGCTGGAAAAGGCTTACCCGGATATTGAAATCTGGGAGTCCTGGACGGAAGTTCCCATCCAGAGAGGCATTCCCGATGCGCTGGCTTGGGGAACGCATCAGGGAAAAGAGATGCTATTCTGGCTTGAAGTAGACAGCGGGAAAAGCTCCGGACAAACGATGCAAAGGATCTATAGCGGGCGAATTGCCCAGGCATGCCGGCATGCGGTTGCATGGAACCTGCCCATTATCTTTTGTATTATGGGACCGGGCTGGGTGGTGAGGCATTTCCGAAAATACGATTATTCCAAGTTCACTCCGATCGCTCTCATTGGGCACGATTGGCGGGACTTTGGAGGGCTGCCCCAGTATGTGATGGGTGAGTGGCGCGATGATCTGCTGCAAAACCGTGCGCTGCATATTTCCAAGACAAAGCTGCCCTTTGACCCGAACCAATATCCACCCAAGCCGAAAAAGAAAAAGATAAACAAAACCCCCAAACCGAAGTCCTCAAAACCCAGATTCTCCATAGGAGAAAATGACGACGACACATGGTATGGAGACCGCTCGGAGGGGGAGGAGTGATGAACTAATGAAAGTGGCGTAACGGGGGTGCATTGTTTATTGTCGCAAAATACGTAATTTTTACCTACTCCCACCGTAGGTTTTTCGATGCAGGCTCTTGGCTTGCTGAAACATCAAATCCAAGTTTGTGAGTTTGCCGGTCATGGACAAGATGAGCGCTTCTTCTACTGATTTCAAGGTGAATACTTTGCCAAACCAAGCCTGCGGGGCTTCCATTGTGTCGCCCAAAATCAAATGATTACTGAACATCATTACTGATTTGTCAATGTTAGCGTCAAGAATTTTGTAAACCGTTATAGCTGTGTTTTTCGTGAATTCAAAAAACATCTCCATCACGGGCTTTAGTTCACCGTTGAATTTTTCTAACTCCTGTTGATAGTCCATTTCAGCATCTTTTTTAGATGTCCAATATTTTTTACATAATCTTCAGGAAACATGGTTCTATCAAAATATAAAAGAACTCCCCGCATAGGCGGAGAGTCTGTTTCGCGCTTCCATGTTTTATAGTGATGGAAGGATGTACTCTGATGCGTTGCTTGGTTCAACCATTCCATCGATTGACATGTCCATCGGTTGAATAAATTGATACTTTGTGCCATCACTTCTAGTCGTTTCAACTAAGGCAAAGCATACAACAGGAGAATGAAAAACCCCATTGCCATCATCCTCACTATCAATATATTTACCAAAGATACCTGGAATCGCTGGGATGATTTGAAGTACTTTGTCACCTTCGTCCATTAAAGCCTCCGTTTAATATTATAAGAATATTCAGCTCTCCCCGTGTACACGGGGAGAGCTTTTATTTCAAAGCCTAGCGACCACTGGGCTTTTTGTGCGGCTTGACCTTATCGGTCTCACGTACGGAAGTCTTTGGGTGTTTCTTTGCTGTTGAAGGTTTGATGTACCGTCCAGTAATGGAACTGCGGTACTTGGTCTGTGTGCGTGTTTTAGCCATTTTATAGGTCTCCTTTATGTGTTATCGACAATAGATGCTGAAGGCGCGGTGCGCTTCATGGTGTCAATTGCTGTATCGCGGGCATATGTAGAGCTGTATGTCTCGCTCACTCCAAGGACCTGCCCATTTTCAGCTTTGAGCAGAAAGTAAGGCTGGTTGTTGCTGGCAGTGAGACGAGAATAATTCTTGTCGTAAGGTGATGCAGCTTTCGCAGCACCTGCGCCGTTGATTGCAGATTGTTTTGTGACGTACATCTCGCTTAAAAGCATCCGCTCACCATTATCACCGTGGAAGGTGAAATAATACTGTGCATTGGTGGAACGTGAAATTACAAATTTAGCCATTTTAGGCTCCTTATTGGTTTTCAAATTTTGGATACGACATTAGGTAAGTATATAAAAATACTAGATGGCGACTAGCCTCCTGTTGATCCCACGTGCAGAATATCTCCCTAATACTGCAACGCCATCCCCAAAAGAAAAAGCCAACTCTTGAGGGAGTTGGCAGCGTACGAGATCAACAGTGAAACACTACACCTATCATAAATGAGAACCCACCCCAACCTATCAACGTATCAAAAATGTTGACTAAAAGGCGGACTTCATGTATTATCGATGTGTGCGGCCGTGAGGAGAAAAATTCATACGCTGCCGTTTTTGTTCAGTCCCGGTTGTCCACGAAACTACCGGGACTTCATTTTTGTAGAACACTTATTCATGAAATATATGTTCTACATGGCTTCAATTCTAGCCTTTCTAGCTAGAATTTGCAAGTATGTTTTGTAGAACATAGTCTTAAAGTTTGTTCTAAATATCCCAATCTCAAGGGAAAAAATTTGTAGTCATACACCTGTTCCGAATTAAATCAGTAATCAAAAGAAAAAATCAAAACGCCTTATTTCTGGGGCGTTTTTTGTTAAAAGGTTTATTTCAATCTCAAATGGGATGAAACGTTTTGAGTCAGAAGTACCTTGAAACGTTTCATCAGATAAAGGCTGGATAGGAACAAGGAATCCTTGATCGATCCAGCCACTCGACTTCCAACTCCTTGCCAAGTTGTGTCCCGGATACTTGAGCCACTTTTTTTCGAAACTCATATTTTCTCAACTAATTCTCACGATCGATAATGGCAAGTTTGTCAAAGAGGATGCCTAATTGCTTCAGGTCCAAGCGAGTGATGAGCCATGAGGCATCAAAAACACCAGTCGGGGCTATTCTGTCCATAATGATTTCTTAAACCCCAAGATTGCCTTGCTCCACCTCGGACTTCCACCAGTCAGCGGTGGTGTTGGTGACGATGTGGTAGTCGACGCCGAGGGCGGCAAAGGCTTTTTGGGCGCAGCGGATTTTGCTGGCTTCATGGGGGAAGCGCAGCAGGTCAATGTTGGTGCCACCTTTGGTCTCGCGAACCACTCCCGCAGGTTGTACTTTGGTTCGCGTTCGTGCCATGAGGTGAGGTTGAGATGCTATATGATTAATTTTAATCTTTGTTTTACGAAACTTGAAACAGTTAGTCTGTGAACGCCTAATATCCTACCAATGGCAGAATAAGAAACTTTTTTGTCTAACAATTCCTGTATCTTTTTTTCCTGTCCTGTAAGTTTAGTTTTGGAAGATTTCCTGCCTTTGGGACGACCAAGAATTACGCCTTCTGCTTTTTTTCGGGCTAGGGCTTCTTTGGTGCGTTGTGAAATTAAGTTACGTTCTATTTCGGCTGAAAGACCAAAAGCAAAAGCTAAAACTTTTGAATTGATATCACTGCCTAAGCGGTAATTGTCTTTAATTGTCCAAACCTGAATATCACGGTTCATACATTCATTGAGTATACCCATAATCATCAACAGATTTCTGCCGAGGCGCGAGAGTTCGGAACAAATGAGAATATCGCCTTTGCGCATTTTTTTGAGCAGTTTACCAAGTTTGCGGTCTTGTAGGTTTTTGGCACCTGAAATAGTTTCTTCAATCCATTTGTCCACTACCCAAACATTATTGTTGCAATATTGGTTTATTTCGTAGCGTTGATTTTCTACTGTTTGCTTGTCGGTGCTTACCCGAATGTAACCGTAAATCATTTTTTCTCCTTGAGATAAAATTAATGGTGCATGAAACTGTTTAATTTTATCCAAAACTGCATAGAGAAAACCTATCTATTTTTTGTGGCAGGAATTCCAGCGTTTTTGTTAGGCAACAAGGCGTAGAATGTAATTTTCCCACTAAAGAAAGCTGGACTATTCTTAGCCCGATTGAGCAAAGCATTAAAAAGAAAATTGAAGCCGTTGGCACACCGCTCAAAGATTGGGATATCAATATTTATCGAGGGATTCTAACAGGTTACAACGAAGCATTTATCATAGACGGCACCACAAAAGATAGATTAATAAAGGAAGATCCAAAATCTGCCGAGATAATACGACCTATTTTAAGGGGACGTGATATTAAGCGTTATGGCTACGAGTTCGCGGATCTGTATTTGATTGCTACGTTCCCAAGTTTAAAAATCGATATTGAAAAATATCCCGCTATAAAAAAGCATTTACTTTCTTTTGGAATAAAACGATTAGAACAGACAGGAAAAGAATATAAAGTAAATGACGAAACTATAAAAGCCCGAAAAAAGACCACGAACAAATGGTTTGAAACACAAGATAGTATAAGTTATTGGGACGATTTTTCTAAACAGAAAATTGTTTGGGGAGAGATTTCTGATAGAACGAAATTTTGCATTGATTTAAAAGGTGAGTTCTTTACAGAAGCAACAACGTTTTTGATGACTGGAAAATCGCTTCTTTACCTGCTCGGATTTCTTAATTCAAAAGTATCAGAGTACTTTTTTTCTAAGATCGGAACAACCACAGGCGTTGGAACTGTAAGATGGAAAAAATTTACAATCGAGCAACTATATGTGCCTGTAATATCTATTGATCGTTATGTGTATTATGATACTATCGTCAATTCAATCATACTAAAACAATCTAAAAACGAAGATTATACAGAACAACTGACAGAACTTAATATGTCAATTTATCAAGAACTAAATTTAACTGACGAAGAAATAAAATTTATCGAAAAATACTCGGAGTCGATATGATTACCAACAGTATTATCCTCTTTCCAGTGGCTTAGACAGTATCTCTTTCAAATACTTTTGCTCATGGGTTTCTATCCCGAATGCTTTAAAAATGACTATATCAATTTGATTTTCAAGGTCTTCGGCTAATTTGTCATTGGCGATTTCAAGTAAAGAATCAACTAATTTCACAAGTTGAATTTTTATTTTTTCATCTAATTCATAGATTTTGATTTGTTCAACATAAATTTTCTGCATAAGATAGCCCCCATTGTCCATCATGGAAACTGTTTGGCTGAATTGATAGCGTCCAATTGTGGAGTTCAAGAAGGCTAGTATGTACTTCAAATCTTTACCGACTGCGATAAAACAAGTTTTATCAGCATAAAATGGTTTGGTTGTGTAGGAAAACCGAGGAAAGCGTTCGACATTCTCTTTTCTTATCCGCATAGTTTCTGCCCATAATATTTTCTGTTTAGAAAAATCGTCCGTATAAGCACAATTTCGTAAATTGTATGGCGTATCACCTTGATCAGCCCTTGGTGCTATTTTGTCCCAAAATTTATCCAAATGCTTTTTAATTGCAGGATAATCCGTGATATTTACAGGTTTTATGCCTTTTTCTTTAATGCCATTATGAGTGTTTATAAGCCATAAGTCGGCAAAGTCATAACCATATCTTTTTATGTCTCTGCCACGCAAAATAGGTCGTATTATTTCGTCGCTTTTGGGGTCTTGGGCAATCAGTTCTTTTCGCTTTGTGCCGTCAATAATAAAAGCATCATTAAAGCCTGTTTTAATGCCGTAGTTTATTTGTACATCCCAATCTTTTAATGGCGTTCCAATTCGCTCAATTTTTTCTTTTATCCGTTGTTCAATATCTGAAAGAATTGTCCAACTACTGGTGTTAGTAAATGAGCATGTATTTCCTGATTGTTTAACAAAAACGCTCAAATTATTTAACACATTTTCTTTTATAGTGCAAGCCAAAGTTTTTTGTTGGTTTTTATCCTTGCTAAACATCAAAATGTTTACGTCAACAGTCGCAGCTTCAAATATTTTTTGTCCTGCAAAGTCAATTAATAAAATGGGATTGGTGTTTTCCGCAAAAAACTTGCGTGTGCTTTCGCCATAACCAGCTCGCATCCATTTATTGGAAGTAATAAAACATAATACACCTTTATGTTTCAGTATTTGCCAGCCACGTTCGTAAAACAAAGAGTAAATATCGCCTGTGAGTTCAAAAGTATTGTAGCCTGCTTTGTCAAATATCTTGCCATAATGTCCACCGTCTTTTTGCAGTTGGATATATGGTGGATTCCCAATCACCACATCAAAGCCGCCTTCGATTCCAAACATCCATTCTGGATCGAAGAAATCGGCATGGGCGTTTTGGTTGTAGGGGTCCCAGCTTGCCAGTTGTTGGGCGCTTTCGCTGCCCCAGCCGTCTTTTTTGAGAAGTTCTGATATCTCGGCTCGCAGCTTTTTATCTAGGTCGCGGTATTTGCGTTTTGTTGTAGGTGTGCGGGCGGAGAAGTGTTCGCGTCGCACACGTTCCAGTTCTTTCTCCTTTTGATCGATCTCCTGATTACGCAGAACCAATACGCTGGCTTTGGTTTCGGGCTTCTTGGGCAAGAGAGCTTTCAAGGTTTTGGTATCGGTGGCGGTGGTGAAAAGCCAGTTTGTGTTCAGGGGTGTAAAATCCGCGCCCATATTGGCATTGATCGTGTCGGCATATTCCTGGGCTTCCACGGTGTATTTGGCGCGTAGGTCGGGGTTGCGGGATTTGAGATACTGCTCCAGCTTTCGCACCAGCATGTCACAAGCCTCTTCCACTTCGGGGGAGAGCGAAGCGGGGGCTTCATCCACAGGCTTTGCATCGGGGCGTTGAATCCCGATCAAGGTGTTGGCGGCAACAAACTTCGTTTCAAGGTTGGGCAGGGGCAAAATGCCAAGGTTTGGCAGTTTGGCGTTGGTCTTTTGGTCGACTACCAGTGAAATGAAGAAACGCAGTTTGGCGATCTGCACCGCAATGGGTTGAATATCCACGCCGTAAATGCAGTTCTCGATCAGGTACAGTTTTCGCCCGTAGTCATCATGGTTTTCGGCAAAGACCTGTTCGATGGATGCAATCGACGCCTCACGCGACTGCGAGCTATCCATTTCCAGCGCTTTGGCGATTTGCTTCTGCTTCCAGCGTTCGTTCTTGGGGTCGAGCTTGTTGAGCATAAAGACCAGTTTGTGCAGCACGCCCATAGGGAAAGCGCCTGAACCCGCAGCGGGGTCGAGCACTTTAACCTTATCTATAGCAGCGATCAGGAGTGTGGTTTCGTCTTCGCTAAATGCGTGCGGCGCCTCATTGTAGGAAAGCAGATCGCGCAGGCGGTCTTCAAATTCTGCATTTTGCTTTCCGAGTTCTGAACTCAGATACGCCACCAACGCCTCGTCTACCATGTAGTTGACGATCTCGCGCGGGGTATAGAACGAACCCGTTTGCTTGCGGGCGGTGGTGCCGGTTTCGGGGTTGTAGGCTGCCAGAAGGTTCTCAAAGACTTTGCCCAGCAATTCAGGGTCAAGCGCAATTTCCTCTTCGATGGGCGTGTTCTCTTCAATGGTGAACTTGTAGCTGTTGAGAATGTGCAGAATGCCGCGAACCTTGTATTTCTTGTTTTTTGTGCCGTAGATCTCGTTCAAGTCGAGTTCTTTTTCCTTTTCGAGTAGGAACAGATCATCGGGCACGCTCAGCGGGTTGTCTTCGCGTTCTGAAAAACCGTCTATGCGGATCACCGTCCCTTTTTCCACTTCCTTATCCAGGCACTCGAACAAACCACCGTTCAAGAATGGAATGCCCGCGAACAATTCCAAAACCTTCTCGGGGTTTTTGAGATATTGTTTGTAGCGGTAATAGTTAGACATCAAATAATCCGGGTCGAGTCCGCCAGTGTTCTTGCGCCGGAATATGCGTCCTTCGCCCATCTCAGTGTTGAGCGTGGCGAAGAACAGGTTTTGCAAAATGGCTTTGTAGTAGGTGCTTTTCTTGGGGTCTTCGTATTTCAACACGGCATCCAGCCAACGCTTGTCGAATAGTTCTTCGGGCACCAATCCCTTTTCTTTGATGAACCACACGAAGATCAGGCGCGTGATCAGGCGGATGACGCTGGTAGCGTTGCGGGTCTCTTCGTCCTTTTCCGCATCTTTCGGGAACTTGACCGTCTTCACCGCCCAGAAATACCAGTTGGCAATCTCCTTGTAGAACTTCTTGTTCAGCTCGTTGGTATCGAGCGTCTTTTCCCATGCCTTTTGCAAGTCCACAAAGTTGGCAAGGTCGTGTTTTTCCACCAACTGCGAAATGGCAAGGTCATGCATGATTTCGATCTGGGCGCGATTGCCTGAAAAGCGGATGTCCTTGATCAGCGTTACTTTCTCGAGCACATCCTTGTTGCCATCATGCTTGTTGATGCGCCGCGTGATAATGCCCAAACTCACCACATGGTTGTAGCGGAAGATCACCATCACCGGCATAGGAAAGAGCTTGTTGATCTCGCGTGTAATCCCCGCCAGTTGGGTACGGGTGTACTTCTCGCCTTTCAGCTCCACCGCAAAGAACAAATACGAGCGGATGTCTGCCCCGTTCACTTCTTTCGAGGCGAACATGTCTTGCGTATTTTTCAACGCCTGCTGCACTTCCGAATCCGTGATCTGGAAGAGGACATCCACTGACTTCCATGCAGATACCAAAGCCGTTTCTTCATTAAGTTGACGCTCCGCATCGAACTCCATCCGAAACTGGTCGGCGCTATTGGGCTTGAGCACCAGCCGGCGCTCGCTGTGGTATCCCAGTGTCTTCAATAGTCCCAGCGTGGCATCTGCCAGCGGCTGGTTTTCAAAAGCGCCGAGTGCGTTCTGAATGGCTTGTTTAAGGTCTTTGTTGTCTGGCATTGTTTTATTCCTCTAATGCTTACTTGATCACCAACCAGGTCACCAGTTCGAAATCGGTTTTGTCGGTCACTTGCGCATCCAACTGCGGGATGACTGCACTGCGTCCACTTTGCAGGTTGCTGGTCACACGCTTCTTAAATGAGTTCTCGATCGAGCGGATGGTCTTATCCAGCAGGTCGTTATAGGTCTTCATATTCCTGCCGTTCTGCGTCTCGCGGTCGAACTCACGGCACAAGTCCTCGAATGGTGAAAAGTTCCCTGAACACAATTCACGAAAGATGGTCAATATCTGTTTGGGATGGGTGAAACCAAAGCGCACCACACCTTCATTTTGTATATACACCAGGTAATACGGCTGCAACGGGTTGACCTCTGAACTGGCTGCATTCCTCTTTTGTCTCAGACAGTAGACCACACCTGTGCGCACATTCCGCTCCGTTTGTGCTGGGACGACGGCATACAATCCATCAGGCGCTTCTTCCAGCCTTTCACGGTTCGCCTCAATGTAGCGCAGCAGCTCTGCCCTGAAATCGTCCAGCGTGAAATCTGTCAACGTGGCGGATTCATTGAACTCTTCCAGATCCAGCACTTCTTCTTTTAATCGTTTCAACTGGCGGTCACGGTATTTCAATTCATCCGTGATCAGTTCTTCAAGTTCTTCTGTATTGAGCAGGTTATCTTCCTGAGTCGCAGCAATATCCACCAGTGCCATACGTGCTTCAACACGGGTCTTGAGCGCGATGTATTTATCCAGGTCTTGTGTGGGCCAAAAGTTGATCAACTGCACCGTATGGTTGACGCTGCCAATACGGTCAATGCGCCCAAAACGTTGAATTACCCGCACCGGGTTCCAGTGAATGTCATAGTTCACCAGTGTGTCGCAATCCTGCAAGTTTTGCCCTTCCGAGATACAGTCCGTGGCGATCAGCAGGTCGATCTCGCCTTCCTGCGGCATATTCTGCATCTTCTCGCGCTTCTTCGAATACGGCGAGAAGTTGGTCAGGATCTGGTTGAACTCATTCCTGCCGAATGTGGTCTTGTTTTCGCTCGATCCACCTGAAACCATTGCCACATGAATGTTCAAGTCATCCCGTGCCCATTGCACCAATGAATCATAGAGATACGCAGCCGTATCGGCAAACGCAGTAAAGACCAACACCTTGCGGTTGAGTGTTCCACGCTTTGTTTCGGTGGGATGGGTCACTTTCTCCACGATCAGTTTTTTCAGTTCTTCGAGCTTGGCGTCCCGTTCGCGAGTGATCGCTTTTGCCTGGTCATGCAACTTGCCAAGTTGTTTCTTGTCGTCACGAAGGTACTTAAGCCACTCATCAACTTTGAGATGCGCAAGTTTGATTCCCGCCTTGCTCACTTGGAACTCTTGAAGATCAAGAGCTTCTTGCAATTCGTCATCATCTGCATCGGAAACCTGAAGATCATCCCAATCGATCTCGGGATTATCTTTTTGTACTTTCTTGAATTTCTCGATCTTCTCGATCAACAGGTCGATCTTGTTGATGGTTCGGGAGAGTGTCAGCTCAAAGGAATGGATCGAGCTTTCCAACCGTTTTAGGAAGTTGACCTTCATCATTCCGATCAGGAATTTTTCGCGGTTCTCCTGAGTAAATCCAGCCACGGCTGCTCTGCCTGAATAATTCCCTTTGTATTCATCATACAGATATGTGGATGGCTTGAACAAAGCAAGCTGATACCGCATGATCTCATCGTTCAATTGGTCATACGGCATGAATTCACCACGTGTATCGATCTCGGGGTGAACCGAGACCGGTTTGGCACGCTCGGGGAATCCACCCAGCAGGGCAACCGTATCCTTGTAATACTTCTGCACATGCTTGCGCGAGCGGGCAATCGTTAATCCATCCAATAACTTGAAGAACGCAGAACTCAGTTTGTCTAGTAGTTCTGCTGTATTGCGCTCTGTGTTCTTTTTTGCCCAGTCATTAAAGGTCAACTGACCAACGCGCAGAGTTTCCTGCACGCTTTCAATTCCCAGTGAGGGCTGCAAGGCGTCGTCTTTATTTTCGGTGATGAAATAGATCTGATTGCGCAAGTCTTTCAGGTTGTTATTCACCGGTGTGGCGGAGAGCATTAGCACCTTGGTTTTCACACCCTTTTGGATAATATCTTCCATCAAACGCGTATAACGGCTGCGACGGATAATATTTCCATCTTCGTCTTTCTTCCCAAGAGTATTGTTGCGGAAATTATGACTCTCGTCGATCACAACTAGGTCAAAGTTTCCCCAGCTCACGTTGGCTAGGTCAATGTCACCAGAGTATCCTCCCTCGCGGCTGAGGTCGGTGTGTGAAAGAACTGTGTAGGCAAAACGGTCTTTCACAAAAGGATTGAGTTCACTGGCGTTATGAGCCTGGTACACTGTCCAGTTCTCACGCAATTTTTTGGGGCACAAGACTAACACCCGCTGGTTTTTCAGTTCAAAATATTTGATGATCGCAAGTGCTTCATAGGTTTTACCCAAACCAACACTGTCTGCAAGAATGCATCCGTTGTGGTTTTGTATCTTATTGATTGCGCCTTTTACTCCATCTTTTTGAAACTCGAACAGTGCTTGCCATATCTGCGTATCGACTACCTGCTTCTGGATATCAGCCAATCCGCCTTGATCCTGTTGGCTGAGGTATTCCTTGAAGATTTCGTACAGCGTCTTGAAGTAGATGAAGTCTGGCGCATTATCCTGATAAAGCTGCTCCAGGTATGCAAGTACATCTGCTTTCACATCCTTTACCAGGTCATCATTGTTCCAAAGAGTATCAAACCAGTTTTTCAAGTCTGCACGATCGCGATTGCTATCCACGATCAGGTTCAGTTCAATGTTACTGCCTGTTTCAGAAAGCCCCAGTCCATTAACCGTGAAGTTGGAACTGCCCAAAATCGCTTCTTCGCGCCCGTCCTTGGCAATATGATACATTTTTCCATGCAGAAGATTTGCTTGCTTAATGGACCTGATCTCCACCTTGTTCAGGATCCATTCCGCACATTCCTTTGCCACACGGCGCTGTTCAAGCCGGTTTGCAAGCTTTAGTCCGTCATCTTCAATGTTATACGACTTCTTGTCCACTTTGCCTGGGTCTAGCGATTGCACAAAACGCGGTTCACCGAAAAGAAACCACAGACTGTTGATCCCATCGAGTTCATTCTTTAGCGATTCATATGCATAAATGGTAAAGTATGCCGAAACAACGGAGAGTTTTGAACCAGATTCAATTTTGTCGCGCAAAAAATCGCCCACCCTGCCATGTGTGTGGTTGTCACGAATTCCAGACGATAAAGTGCTAGTAGTCACAATAGTGTCCTTTGCTACAGCCAGAATAAGACAAGACCGCCCGCGCAAAATGACCTGCGCAGGCGGTGGGTGATTGTCACATGCCGTCCCCATCCGTTGCGCTATTTTGCGCAGCGACCCTCTCTGTGAGGCAATAATTTATAGATGATAGACTAGGGTATGGGATTTGTCAATTGTAATTTTGTGCGACAACTTTTAGTCATACTAATAATCAATTATCATACGAAATAAAACAGTTTATTGTCTAATACCGTCGCACAAGAGCAGTTATGTAACAAAAATTTTGAGGGATTTTACAAGTGAGATG
>ERZ761609.2265-NODE-2265-length-14585-cov-47.785822_pt1 | contig 14585 bp, 9 predicted proteins | sample MGYA00511163_ERZ761609 | MGnify/ENA primary metagenome ERZ761609 (study PRJEB28899, sample SAMN02445070) | bioreactor sludge metagenome | biome: EBPR sludge | place: Australia: Brisbane, Thorneside Wastewater Treatment Plant | collected 2011-12-16 ... | reverse complement strand
TAGGGCACCCGCCGCTGGCCGCCCATCACCGGCGCGCCGCTGGTGACGCCGCGCGAGCCCACCACCATCACCGAAGTGCCCGCGATCTGCGCCGGCATCAACGGCCGCGCCCGCTGTCCGTCGCGGTCCGACCGTAGCAGGAACTCGTCAAGATCCAGATACATCTTGCCGTCCTCGGTCTTCGGCGTGACTTTCACCTCGATCACCATCAGGTTGGGGCCCGGATCCACGCCCAGCGCCTGCGTGGCTTCTTCGCGCGTCATGAACAGCCGCGCTTCCATCTCCATCTTTTTGTCGGCGGCCGAGCCCGCCGGAATCGCGGTCTGGCTCCAGGCCATGGCCGCCAGGACCATCAGCAGTGTCAGGGTGCGCATCGTCTGCTCCTCTTCTCACGCCGTTCCCAGCGCTTCCGCCGCGGCGAAGGCCGAAGCCCACGCCCATTGGAAATTGTATCCCCCCAGATGTCCGGTGACATCCACTACTTCTCCGACGAAGAAAAGGCCCGCCACGTTGCGCGCCTCCATCGTTCGGGACGAAAGCCCTTCGGTCGCCACGCCGCCGCCGGTCACTTCCGCCTTATCGAAGCCCTCGGTCCCCGACGGCTTGACCGCCCAGTCATGCAGCCGCGCCTCCAGTTTCCTGACCGGCAGCAATGGCTGACGAAAGCCCTCCACCTCGAGCCAGCGCTCTCCAAACCGCCGCGGCAGCGCGTCCAACACCACCCGCCGCGCATCCGCCGCCGCCACCTCGCTCAAGTCCCCGCCGGGCAGCAAGTCGAGCCGCACCGTTGCCGGCGCTCGCCAGTAGCTCGATGCCTGCAGAATCGCCGGTCCGCTTAAGCCCCGGTGGGTGATCAGCATCTTCTCGCGAAAGCGCGACTTGCCCACCGCGGCCACGACTTCGGTGGACACTCCGGCCAGATCGCACCATCGCCCGCGCCACTCGCCGTCAAATGTCAGCGGGACCAGCGCCGGATAGGGCGTCTCCAACTTCAGGCCGAACTGCCGGGCCAATTCGTAGCCAAACCCCGTCGCTCCCATCTTGGGGATCGACAAGCCCCCGGTTGCCACCACCAGCGCCGCCGCCGTCAACCGCTCGCCGGGTAACTCGACCACAAACCGCGTATCCCGCCCTACGGCGGTCACTTTCGCGTTGAGCCGGATCTCCACCCGCCCCGCACGGCACTCCTGCTCCAGCATCTCAAGAATCCGCCTTGCGGAATCGTCGCAGAACAGTTGCCCCAACGTCTTTTCGTGATACCCGATCCGGTGCCGCCGCACCAGCGCGATGAAGTCATCCGGGCCGTAACGCGCCAGCGCCGACTTTGCGAAGTGCGGATTCGCCGACAGGAAATGCTCCGGCTTCACCACCCGGTTGGTGAAGTTGCAGCGCCCGCCGCCCGAGATCAGGATCTTCTTGCCTGCCCGCTCCGCGTGCTCCAGCACCACCACACGCCGTCCGCGCTGCCCCGCCAGGGCCGCGCAGAACAGCCCCGCTGCCCCCGCCCCCAGCACGATCACGTCATATTCCACGCCCGGCCTCTCCCCGCATGAGAAAACCCCGGCAATTTGCGATCATTGCCGGGGCTTCCATTGTGAAACTCAGATCAGTTATTCCGCCAATTCCAATTCCACGCGCCGGCTTGCCGCGTCCATCGAGGTAATGCGGAACTTGCGGATTTGGCCCACCTTCATCCCTTTGTCGTCGGCGCCACCGCCGCCTCCGCTCTTCCACTTCGAGGCAAGCAGAGCCGCCAGATCGTTCACGTCCGCCGCGCTGCCGCCCGTGGCGGTTGCCGCGCTGGCTTCTTCCCTGGTCTTGCACCGCGCCGTTACACCTTCGGCCACTTCCACCTTGGCCCAGTTCGCGTGCGTCTCCACCACGCGGCCCATCAGCGTCTCGCCTTCCTGGTGCTCGGTGATAAAGATGTCGGCTGAGGTCGGCTCCAACTGTTTCATCGACAGCCGGATCCGCTTCTTGCTCTTATCCAGTTCCACCACGGCGGCCTTCACCACCTGGCCCTCTTTCAACACCTCGTTCGGGTGCTGCACGCGCTTCTCGCGCGTGATGTCGGCCACGTGGATCATGCCCTCAATCCCGTCGCCCAAATCCACGAACGCGCCGAATTGCGCCAGGGTCGTAATCGCGCCTTCCACCACGGTGCCCGGCTTGAACTTCTCCGCCGCCAGGTCCCACGGATTGCCCATCACCTGCTTCAGGCCCAGCGAAATCCGCTTCGCCTCGGGCTTGATCTCGAGCACCTGCGCCTCCACGGTCTCGCCCACGTTCAGCACATCCGACGCCTTATGCACCCGCTTTGTCCACGACATTTCGGACAGATGAATGAGGCCGTCCACGCCCGGCAGCAGCTCCACGAACGCGCCAAAATCGGCCAGCCGCACCACCTTGCCCGTCACCCGGTCGCCCACCTTGAAGGTGGCAATGGCCTGGCTCCAGGGGTCGGGCTGCAGCTGCTTCAACCCCAGCGCGATCTTCTTCGCCGCGCGGTTAATCTTCAGGATCTTCACCTGCAGCGTCTGGCCCACGGCCACCATGGACGAAGGCTTGTCCACGCGCGTCCAGGCCATGTCGGTCACGTGCAGCAAGCCGTCCACGCCGGGCATGATCTCCAGAAACGCACCGAACTCGGTCAGTGACCGGACCCGGGCCTCCACCACCTGGCCCTCCTGCAGGCCCTCGAGCGCCTTCATCCGCGCCGCCGCCGCCTGTTCCTCCAGCACCTGCCGCCGGTCCACCACCACGTCCGGCCGGTCCGGATTCGACACGTCCAGCTTCGTGATGCGGCATTCGATCGTCTGCCCCAGCAGCGTCGGCAATTCGCTCAACTCGCGGATGCCGCTACGCGATGCGGGCAGGAAGGCTGGAGCGCCCACATCCACCCGCAACCCGCCCTTCACCAGTTCCGTCACTTTCCCGGCCACCACCAGTTTGCCCTCGAAGGCCGACTCAAGCGCCGTGAAGTCCTTTGGCTGCTCCACGTGGATCGTGGACAGTGTGTAATAGGAGCCGTCATCGGTGCGGCCGCTAATGTTCACCTTCAGCGTCGCGCCCGGCGCCAGATCTCGAGGAATGCCGGCGGCGTCGCGCCGCAGCAGACCCTCCATCTTCCGGCCCACATCCACCACGAACGCATCGTCGGTCACTGAGACAATCGTGCCATCCAGAGCGGCATCCTGGCCCTCCGCGCTCGCCTGCTCGGCCTCAAATTCGCGCAGGACGTCGCCAAAATCCATCTCTTCATTGGGCACAGCGGGGGTCTCCGCATTCTGGGGGGACTCAGGGGAACTCATGCTTCTACTCGCGAGACGCTTTCATTGTGCCACACTCAGCCCGCAAGTTGGCGCTACGATGTGTGCGTGACCGCCGCCGCGCCAGAAAAGCCCGCACCCGTTGAAACCCACCGTCCGCGGCCCTGGATGCGGGCTCAGGATCTTGTCTGGCTGCTGCTGTTCTCCGCCCTCGCCATCGTCTCGCCCCGCCGCTCCCCAGCCGAACTCGAGATGCTGGCCGCGCTCGCCATCCTGCAGCTCATCGCCCCCCGCATCGAGGCGCTCTCCACCGAACGCGGCCGCGCCATCGTCGTCGCCCTGAAACTCCTTCTGGGTTTTCTACTTATTGGCGTCACCGGCGGTATTCTTTCCTCTTATTACCTGATTCTTTTGCTGCCCGTCCTGTCCGCCGCCACCACGGTCGGCCCGGCGGGCACCGCGCTCACCACCGCCCTCGCCTGTGTCGCCTATCTGGCCTTTCTCCCTCTTGCCTTCTGGTTTGGTTTCAATCTCGACGTGGAACTGCTGCGCGATGTGTCGCTGCGGGTTCTCTTCCTGCCGGTCGTTGCCTATCTGACTTACCAACTCGCGCGCGACAACCGCGAGCAGGCCGCCCGCGCCCGCGCCACCGCCGCGGAACTTGCTGAAACCAACCGCCGCCTGCTCGAAGCCGAGGCCTCCGCCCGCCGCGCCGAGCGCCTCGCCGCCCTCGGCCAGCTCACCGCCGGCCTCGCCCACGAACTCCGCAACCCTCTCGGCACCATCAAGGCCTCCTCCGAAATGCTGCTCGACCGCCTCGGTCCGCACCCCCGCGCCGACGAGCTTTACCAGGAACTGGCCGGCTATATCTCCACCGAGGTGGACCGTGCGAACCTCCTCATTACGCGCTTCCTCGAGTTCGCCCGCCCTACCCAACTCCGGCGCTCGCCGGCTGACCTGAACCTCCTGGCGGACCAGGCCATCGAGCATCTCATCCGCGAACAGCCCCAAAGCGCCAACTTTATCCACAAGAACTACGATCCTACCGTACCCGCCATCGAAGCCGACCCCGAACTGCTTGAGCGCGTAATCTTTAACCTGCTCCGCAACGCGCTGGAAGCCTCCCCGGCCGATGGCACCGTCACCGTTCGCACCCGCGCCGCGTCCGGCATTGTGGAAATCGCCATTCTGGACCGTGGCACCGGGATTCCTCCCGAACTCCGCGAACAGATCTTCAACCCCTTTTTCACCACCAAATCCACCGGAGTCGGCCTCGGCCTCGCCATCTCCGCCAAGATCGTGGATGAACACGGCGGCGCCATCCAGGTGGAGTCCCAACCGGGCCGCGGATCCACCTTTCGGGTCCAACTTCCGCTTGCCCCGGCTCAATCTTTGTAAATCATCGCCCTCAGCGGTGAAAAAATCCTCACTTTTCGTTACTTTCGGCGAACGAATCTCGCCACGCTCCGTCTATCCTTGAGAACGACAGAACAGAGCCGCCCGGAAGCGGCCCAATCAGATCTCGAGGATCAGATCTTTCTCATCACCAGACGAGGAGCCGATAGAAGATGAACCTTCCAGTCACGGCCGAGCGCAGCGTCCCCGTTGCCGTCGCGCCAACCACCTCAATCTCAGGGCTGACGCGGAAAGAGCGTGAGCTGTTAACGATTCTGATGCAAAACCCCGGCCGCTGTATCAGCCGCGAGACCTTGCTCCGAACGGTTTGGAACTACGCCGATGGCGCCCGCACCCGCACTGTCGATGTCCATGTGCAGCGCCTGCGCCGCAAACTCGGCCGTGAAGCCCAGTCGATCAAGACCATCGTCCGCCTCGGCTATTGCTGGTTCCCCGAACCCGACTCGGTGGGCCACCCGCAACCGGTCTGCTGACGCCGATCTTTCTCCTGCAGCCTGAAGCACCAAGGCCGGAGTCCCGTACAGGTCTCCGGCCTTTGTGTCTCCTGGTCCCTTGCAGCGACCTTACGCCCGCTCTGAATTGAGTCTCTTTCGCGTTCGGTCCTGGAACTAACTATAACGGGGTTCTAAGCAACCTCCAACCGGGGAAAACCCTCAGTTACACCCTTGAATTGACTTGATTCCGTCCGTGGACAGGGAAAGGGCCGGCGCACTCAGTCGAGTGCCCGGCCCTTGAGTTTCAAACCTCGGTTTAGAAGTAGAACTTCAGCCCAAACTGGATCTGCCGCGGGTTCTGCACCTGGCTCCCGATGACGCCAAAGCTGGCCGGGGCGGCAAGATTCGCTCCCGGAGGCGCCCAGGACACATGGTTCAGGGCATTGAAGAACTCAGTCCGGAAGTCGAAGTAGTATCGCTCCGTGACTCTGAACTTCTTACCAATGGCGAAGTCGAGGTTAAAGAATCCAGGACCCCGCTCCGTGCCAATCCCAGAGTTGCCGAAACTGCCGTCCGCCGGCTGGCCATACGGACACTGTCCATTGTCCACGCCGGCGGCGCAGAAATAGGCAGTGCGTTCGGCCGTGCCCATCGGCAGGCCAAACCAGTTATCCACATTCCTCATGGATTCGTTCACCACCAAATCGCGATACCGGTTGGCTCGCACGTTGCCTCGGACGGCCTGGCCGGTCCGGTCTACCGCCCGGACCGTAATCGGCAGACCCGAACGCGTGGCCAGCGTGTAATTCAGGTTCCAGCCGCCGAAGATCTGGTTCAGCACCGGCTCCGTGATGTCGAACTTCTGGCCCTTGCCGAACGGCAGGTCCCAGGTGCCGCCCACGGTCAGGTTGCTGCGGATGTCGAAGAACGCTGGCCCGCGGTTGCCCCGCCGGTCATAGGCGTTCTGCCAGTAGGCCCCTTCTCCGGAGGTTAGAGCGCTCCCGTAATAGCCCAGGTTGTCCGTCAGCGTCTTGCCGTAGGTGTAGCTCACCATGAACTCCAATCCGGAGGCAAACCGCCGGCGAGCCTGTGCCTGCAACGAGTGATAATCCATCGTTGCCGACGCCTGCGTAATGGCAATGTTGCCGAGGTTCGGCAACGCGTTAATCAGCGGGCGGCGGAGGTTCAGGTTGGTCCAGGTGGAGAATGGGCCGGTTCCCGGAAGCGGCTGGTTGCCCTCGACCGGCGCCACCAGGTGCGTCCCCTTCTGGGCCACATACCCGGCGGACAAGGAAGTAGCACGATCCAACTGGTATTCCAGCGTGAAGTTAATCTGGGACGTGGTCTGCGGTCTCAGGTTGAAGTCCCACGCGCGGCCCTGCAACTGCGGCGTCACCACGCCCGCCGGCCGGGGCATGTCGAGGCGGAGATCCGCTGCCGCCACGTCCGCGAAGCCGGTCCGGATGGTTCCGGGGGCCTGCACGTCGTAGGAGAAGTCAGTCTCCAGGAAGAAAGGTGGATTCAGCGGCAGCCGGAGATTGGCGCCCGTGCCCTCCATGAAGCTCATGTAGGCGTAGCCGCCGCGGACCACCATCCGGTTGTTGAAGGCCGAAGGCGTCCAGGCGAACCCAAAGCGCGGCATGAACTGCTTCTTGTAGCCGTTGTACGTTGCCCGGCCCAGGCCGCCTTCGCCCGGGTAGATCAACTGGCCGCTCACCGGGTTGACGTTCACCTGCCGGTCTGCCACCTCGTAAAGCGGCTCCATGTACTCCCAGCGCAGGCCGAAGTTCAGTGTCAGGTTCCTGGTTGCTTTCCAGTCGTCCTGGATGAACAGCGCCGAACGCCAACTCCGATGGCCCCAGAAGCCTGTGGCGGCTCCGCGGCCCTTGCGCGTCAATTGGTCGAGAAGGAAATCGGAGAAGTCGAGACCCGTGTAGTTTGCGGAATAGACGAACAGGCCCAGCGCTCCGTTGTTCCCGGCGTAATACCGGTTCTGCTGGTAGCGCGTGAACTGCCCCCCCATCTTCAGCAGATGCCGGCCCTTCTGCCATGTGAGGTTATCGTAGTAGATAAATTTGTTATCCACGGTGTTGCTGATCGTGGCTGCGGCTCCAACCCCGGTCAATCCGCCGCCCAGCGTCACCGAACTCAGGCCCGGAATCGGCTGCCCGCCGGGAATGCCGAACGCTTGGTTGCCGCCATCGCCCAATTGTCCCGACCAGTCAATCGCCGTGTCGTTGATGATGATGCGGGAAAAAGCGACGCGCGCTTCGTTCACAATCGTTGGCGAGAAGCTGCGTACCCAGTTGATGACCGACGATTGCGTCGGCCCCTCCTGCCCGCTGGTCATTGACGTCGGCAACACCGCGCGGCTGCCAAAGCTTTCATAGGCGCCTCTGGACCAACGGCCCGAAAGGCTGTCTTTGTCCGAAAGCCGGTAGTCGATCTTCACATCGCCCTGATGGTTCTTTTGGGTGCTGGCCGTGGAGGAACCGAAATTGTTCGTCTGTCCCAGCGCGCCCACGCCGGTCTGATTCGGCAGCGGGTACAACGCCGGGTCGCCGAACAGCTTCAACGCCACTGGGTTCACAATCCGCGACCGCGGAATCTGCTTGTCCGGGAAGGGGTTTCCGGTGGTTGGGTCGCGAATTACGTTCGGAAACATGCTCAGGTCTCCATTGCGCCACGCTTGCGGCGCCACGGTCGCATTCGCCGGCCCACCGGCCCGCTGCTCGGTTCCCTCATAGTCCACGAAGAAGAACAGCTTGTCCTTCTTGATGGGGCCGCCCAGCGTGCCGCCGAAGATATTCCTCTTGAAGCCCGTCCTCTGGGCTGTGGCTGCGCTCCGGTTGCGGAAGAAGCCGTTGGCATCCAGCTTCTCGTTCCGCAGGAACTCGAACAGGTTGCCGCGAAACTCATTCGTCCCGCTCTTCAGTGTCATCATCACCGTCGCGCCGCCCGCATTGCCGTAGTCAGCCGCTGCGTTGCCGGTCAGCACCTTCACCTCTTCAAGCGCATCCACGTTTGGCGAATAGCCCACGCGGTTGTCGATCGAGTCGTTCACGTCCACGCCGTCGAGCATGAAGTTGTTGGTCTGTTCGCGATTGCCGTTGACGTACGGGCGCGCGCCAAACCGGCTGTTCGTGCCCTCCGGGTTCGGCGATACCGCGCCCGGCACCATCAGCGTCAGCGCCACGAAGTTGCGGCTCTTCAACGGCAGCGCAGTCAGCTTGGTTGACGTCAGCGTGTCGCCGGTCTGCGTCGATTCGGCTTGTAGAATCGGCGCCGCGCCCGTCACCTCAACTGTCTGGACCGACTCTCCGATTTCCAGCGCCACGTCCACGCGGCTTGCCTGGTTGCCCAAAATACGCAGGTCCTGCAGGGTCGCCGTCTTGAAGCCGGACAACTCCACCGTCAGTTTGTACGCGCCCGGCGGTACGAACAGCAAATTGTAGATGCCGGTCTCGTTCGTTGCTCCTGAATAGGTCAGGTTGGTCGCCACGTTCGTGGCGACGACTTTGGCTCCAGGCACCACCGCCCCCGTTGGGTCGGTCACTGTGCCCGTAATTGAGCCGGTGATCGTCTGCGCCGCGGCGATACCAACCACGCCGGCGAGCACAAACGAGATTGTCAGGATTCGTTTGAGAAGGTTAAAAGTCATTCAGGGTAAACCACCATCTGGCTGAGATTAAGGCGGTTTTCCCTTTGAAGTCAAGGGATTTAACCAAGCCGACCGTAAAATCCCGGCCGATCCTTCGGCTACCGCGCCCACACTTGCCCCCCGCCCCGCCAACCGCTAACTTGGAGGATATGGGGACGCAGCCTGGCCAATACCTCGCCGCCGCGCTCCTCATTCTCCTGCCCGCTGCCGCCGCTCCTCCTCCGCCGGTGGTGTATCCCGTGCAGCGGATCGAGGAACTCAGCCGCGAACCGGTTGACTCCATCCGTCTTGCCTTTCAGCGCGAGGACCCCCGCCTCTACTGGACCTCGGTCCACGAGAAACTGCCCCTGGACGACACTTCCTCCATCATGCTCGTCAAGGCCGCCCCTCTCATCGACAACCGCGGCACTGGCTACCTTCACCCCGACCTCACCCAGAGCCGCTGGGGCCTGTTCGCCGTCTCCGGCGCCGGCAATCAGGTCCAGTCCACTCTTGATATCTTCACAAGCCCTCCGCAAGATCCCGTTCCAGTCCTCGAACTGCCCATCCGCGGGCGCGTCTATATCCACTGGCTGGGCGACTACGGGCTCTACTACTGGACCACGCGATACCTGTACGACCTCTCCGCGAATCGCCGCGCCCGCAAGACCGAATACGGCCGCCTCGCCTTGGACTTCGTTACCGCAGACGGCCCCCGCCTCTACTACCGCGCGTCCTATACCGACTCCTCGCCCGCCAGCCTCCAGGGCCAAAGCCCGGTCAAGAGCCAGAACGCCGGCCTCATCTTCGACACCCTCACCCGCGAGTTCACCATCACGGCCACGCCGCCCGCGCCTCTGCCCCGCCGGACTCTGCCTGATTGGGCCGCCCGCCGGCGCGCCCGCATCAACGCACAAACCCTCGAAGGCGAACCCGTCCGCCTGCGCCGCGACCTGTATGCCCAGGTCACCACCACCGGGCTCCACCTGCTGACCCCCGGCGGCCCTCCATCGTTCTACCCGAACCCCGTCATCACCCGCCAGCAGTTGGGCGAGGCCCGGCCCGAAGTCGCCCAGCGGACGCGTCCTCCCAACTTGGCCGCCTTCACTCCTAAGGCCGGTTTCGGCCCCCTCGCGCAGCGGGGCGGCAACCTCTGGTTCCTCAACAGCTTTTACGATGGCGAGGGCCTCACCGGCGTCGGCTTCATCGGCCGTCTGACCCCCGGACAGCCCCCCATCGATCTCCGCTTCCTGCCCGAAATCGCCTGCTGTTCCGGCTCGGCGCTCTATGTCGAACCCGAAGGCGAAGAGGTGCTCTATGCCGCACTGGCCACCCGCCCCGAAGGCGCCGTCATTGGCCGCGGCCTGCTTCGCTACCACCCCGCTACCGGCGAAACCCACCACTTCCCCATTCCGGACCTGATCACCTCCATCCAACCCGCCGGACCCGCTCTCGCGCTCGCCACTGATCACGGCCTCTACCTCCTCGAGAACGATTCTCTCGCCCACTACCGCCTCGAACCCTCCCTTGACGGGGGACTCGAGATCGTCACCCTCGCCCTGCCCCCCGTCAACAGCAAGTGACTGGCACATCCGCCGTCCGTGCGCCATGATGGATTTTGATGGCGCACTACTGGGCCAGCTTCCGTGCGGCGATCCAAGGCACCTACACCCACGGCGCGCTGGGGTACGCGAAGGGAGCCGCCTATTCCGCCCTCCTGGCCTTTCTCCCCGTGTTGACTACCGTCACCACTCTGCTCGTCCAGGCCAACGCCGCCGCCGTCTCGCGGCGCATCGAGGCCTGGCTCTTCCAGGTTGCGCCGCCCGGGACCGAATCCCTCATTGGCAACGTCCTGGCCCGCGGCACCCGCCCCGCCGCCCTGCCCATCGCGGCCGCCCTGATCGCCACCTGGGCCGCCTCCGGCGTCACCACCAGTCTGCTGGAAGCCTACCAGGCCGCGTACCGCCGCCCGCACACCCGCGGCATCATCCGCCAACGCCTGCTTGCCATGGCCCTGGTGCTGGGCTCGCTCCTTCCCGTCCTGCTCGCTTCCACGCTCCTCTTCTTCGGCGACCGCGCGGAAACCTGGGTGCTCACCCGCCTTGGCGTTCTTGACACCGGCGAGGTGCTTGCAGGTGGCGTTAACCTCATTGCGCACGCCGTCCGCATCATCGTCGCCTTCGCCGCCATTGCGACCGTCACCGCCGTCATGTACCGCTTCGGCCCCCAGGCCCCCTGGCCCCGCCGCGTCTGGCCTGGCGCGGTCCTTGCCACCATCCTCTGGCTCTCCATCACTGCCGGCTTCGCCTGGTATGTCCGCAACATCGCCAATTACAACGTCCTCTACGGCTCCATCGGCGCGGTCATGGCCCTCATCGTCTGGCTCTATCTGCTCAGCCTCTCCGCCATGATTGGCTGCGAATTCAACGCCCGCCTCGACGAAAAAGCCCGTCCCCTCTAGGCTCCTTATACTGGGAGGGTGAGCTATCAGCTCGGCACCTCTTTTGAGCCCCGCGGTGACCAGGGGCCCGCCATCGACGCCCTCGTCCGTGGCGTCACCGGCAACGAACCTCATCAGGTCCTGCTCGGCGTCACCGGCTCCGGCAAAACCTTTACCATGGCCAAGGTCATCGAACGGACCGGACGGCCCGCCCTCATTCTCGCGCACAACAAAATCCTCGCCGCTCAGCTTTATCAGGAATTCAAGCAGTTTTTCCCCCACAACGCCGTTGAATACTTCGTCAGTTATTACGACTATTACCAGCCCGAAGCCTACGTCCCCGCCTCCGATACCTATATCGAAAAAGAGGCCACCATCAACGACGAACTCGATAAGCTCCGCCTCGCCGCCACCCGCTCCCTGTTCGAGCGCCGCGACTGTGTCATCATCGCCAGCGTCAGTTGCATCTATGGCCTCGGTTCGCCCGAAGCCTACTACGGCATGCTCCTCATGCTCGAAAAGGGCCAGCGCGTCCGGCGCGAGCAGATTACCCGCAAACTGGTCGAAATCCTCTACAAACGCGACGACGCCAACTTCCAACGCGGCACGTTCCGCGTCCGCGGCGACATCATCGAGGTCTGGCCCTCCTACGACGATTGGGCCTACCGCATCGAACTCTTCGGCGACGAAGTCGATCAACTCGCCCAGATCGATCCCCTCCTCGGCCAGGTCCGCCAGACCTACGCCCGCCTGCCCGTCTATCCCGCCTCCCACTACGTCATGAGTCCGGAAACCAAGGAGGCGGCCATCCAGTCCATCTCCATGGAATTGGAATGGTGGCACGGCGAACTTGAAAAACAAAACAAGCTGATTGAAGCCCAGCGAATTCAGCAGCGCACTCTATTCGATCTCGAAATGATGCGCTCCGTGGGCTATTGCCACGGCATCGAAAATTACTCCCGGCATTTCTCCGGCCGCCTGCCCGGCGAACCCCCACCCACCCTGCTCGACTACCTCCCCGCCGACGCCCTGCTGTTTATCGACGAATCCCACCAGTCCGTCCCCCAGGTCGGCGGCATGTACCACGGCGACCGCCGCCGCAAGGAAACCCTCGTCAACTACGGCTTCCGCCTGCCCAGCGCCCTCGACAACCGCCCCCTGACCTTCGAGGAATTCGAAAACCGCGTCCACCAGACCATCTACGTCTCCGCCACCCCTGGCCCCTATGAACTCCAGAAAACCGGCGGAGTGGTTGTCGAGCAGCTCATCCGGCCCACCGGCCTTGTCGATCCCCAGGTCGAACTCCGCCCCATCAAGGGACAAGTGGACGATCTGCTTGCCGAGATTCGCGCCCGCTGCGCCAATAATGAAAGAGTTCTCATTACAACTCTCACAAAAAGAATGGCCGAGGACTTACAGGAATACTACACTGAATTAGGCGTCAAATGCGCCTACATGCATTCGGAGGTCGAAACCCTGGAACGTGTGAAGATTCTCCGCAATCTCCGCCGCGGCGATATTGACGTCCTGATTGGCGTCAACCTTCTGCGCGAAGGTCTCGACCTGCCCGAAGTCTCCCTCGTCGCCATCCTCGACGCCGACAAGGAAGGCTTCCTCCGCTCCACCGGCTCCCTCATCCAGACCATCGGACGCGCCGCCCGCAACCTCAACGGCCGTGCCCTGCTCTACGCCGATCGCATGACCGATTCCATCGGGCGCGCCATCGCCGAAACCGACCGCCGCCGCCGCATCCAGACCGATTACAACGAGCAATACCACATCACCCCCCAATCGATCGTCAAACCCATCGACCACCACCTCATCGCCCTCGCGGAAGCCGACTACGTCACGCCTCCCATCGCCAGCGACGAGGAGATCGAACTGCTTTCAGCGGCGGACCGGGCGGCGCTGATTCAGGACCTCGAGTCCCGGATGAGGGAAGCCGCGAAGGCCTTTGAGTTTGAAAAAGCCGCCGCTCTTCGTGACCGAATTAAGGCGCTGAAGACGCCACAACCCTATGAACACACTCAAACCCATGGGCCTGCTGGCCTCGGGAAGGATGACTGATTCCACTCTCGCGTTCGTGCCTCAACTTGCCTCCGCGCTCGGCCCCATCGTCGCCTCCTCGAAGCGGCTCGCCAGCCGCTACGCCAACACCCTCCGCATGGGCTGCCCCGCCTCCTCCCTCGACGCCCTCGCCCCCTGCCGCATGATCTGGATTCAGGCGCCCGCCGCCGACCTCGGCCCGCTCCTCGAAAAACTCCTCGCCGCGCCCATCGTCTGGGTGGGCAAGTTCGTCGTCCTCCTCGACCCCGACCTCGATTCTCTGGAACTGGCGCCGCTCGCCCGCGCCGGCGCCTCCGTCGCTTCCCTCACCCATGCCCCTCTCCGCCAGGCCCCCTTCTTCGTCGCCGAAGGCGAGGCCGCCACGCTCCGCGCCCTCCGCCCCATCTGGCGCGAAACCGGCCACCGCGTCGTCGAACTCCGCCCCGGCTTGAAACCCGCCTATTGCGCCGGACTCATGGCCGCCCAATCGCTCGCCGCCGCCGTCGCCCAATCCTGCCTCGACGCCTTCCGCCTCGCCGGCCTCGAACAGAGCGCCGCCAAACGCCTCACCGCCTCCATGGTCGAAACCTCAGTCCGCGACCAGTTGACCCACGGCCGCCGCCTCTGGATCAGCCCCGGAGCCGATTCCCGCCGCGAGGCCACCCACCGCCAACTCCGCGCCGTCCGCGCCGCAAGCCCCGAACTCGGCGCCTTGCTTCAGTCCCTCCTCGCCACCGTCCTGGCCTGGAACCACGAGCCCAGCCAGTGGATCGACTCCCCCCGGACCCGCCCCCCCGTCCGCAGCGCCTGACTCAACCCTCCGGCTCCTCCTCCGGCTCCGCCTCGGGCTCCGGCGCCGGCGCCGGCTCCTCCTCATCCCAATCCACGTCTTCCCCCGCCACCGCCAGCCGCACCTCGTCCTGGCTCAGCTGCTCGCCTATCTGCAGCCGCACCACCGGATTCGAAGGCAGCGTCTCCGGCAGCCGGAACCGCACCTCGTAGATCCCCGGCCAGCCCGGCATCACCCCCACATACGTCACCGCCTCGTCGTCCACCGCCTGATCGTTCAGCCAAACCGTAAACCGGTCCCGCGCCGCAATCTCCCGTGGTTCCGTGACCACCCGCCGGTACTCCACCGTCGGCGCCGTCACCCCCAGCCCCGTCGCATACACCACCACCTCATCGCCCGGCAGCGCCGGACGACCCGGCTCGATCCACTCGTAGCTCTCCGCGTCGCGCGCCAGCGCCACCCCCGGCGTCCACAGATACACCGAAGGCGCCTCGTTCACCAACTCCACCCAGATCGGAAGAGCGTCGTGTAGGGAAAGAGTGTAGATCTC
>ERZ761609.2264-NODE-2264-length-14586-cov-10.106600_pt1 | contig 14586 bp, 12 predicted proteins | sample MGYA00511163_ERZ761609 | MGnify/ENA primary metagenome ERZ761609 (study PRJEB28899, sample SAMN02445070) | bioreactor sludge metagenome | biome: EBPR sludge | place: Australia: Brisbane, Thorneside Wastewater Treatment Plant | collected 2011-12-16 ... | reverse complement strand
TCTGCATCGCGGCCGCCGTCGCTTTCTATCTCAATCAATGAGTCCTGAGCCTAGAGCATTTTCGAGCGAAGTGGCTTCCGGTTCGCGTCAAGAAAAGGCGAAAAACAAAAATATAGAGCGCTTTTCGATCAGCCTGTTGCGGCCCTTAAGGCGCGGTCGAGATCGGCGAACAGGTCCTCGATATCCTCGGCGCCCACCGACAGGCGCAGCAGGTCTGGCGGGCAGGGACTGCCCGCGCCCTCGACCGAGGCGCGATGCTCGATCAGGCTTTCGACGCCGCCCAGCGAGGTCGCCCGCTTCCATAAGTCCACCCGGGCAGCGGTGGCGATGGCCGCTGCCTCGCCGCCCCGGATTCGGATCGACAGCATGCCGCCGAAGCCGCCCTGCATCTGCCGCCGGGCGATGGCATGGCCCGGATGGCTTTCCAGCCCGGGATAGAGCACCTCGGCCACGCCGGGGTGATTGGAAAAGCGCCGCGCCAGTTCCATCGCGCCGTCGCAGGCGGCCCGCAGCCGCAGCGGGAGGGTGCGCATGCCGCGAATGAGCAGGAAGGCTTCGAACCCGCCGAGGATCAGCCCAAGCTTGCCACGCAAGGTCTTGATGCGTGACCACAATTCGTCTTCGGCGCCGGTCACCAGCGCTCCGGCGATCACATCGGAATGGCCATTGAGATATTTTGTGGCCGAATGCATCACGATATCGGCGCCATGCTCCAGCGGACGGGTCAGCAGCGGCGTCGCGCAGGTTGAATCGACGGCGACGCGCGCGCCGGCCTTCTTCGCCATCGCGCTGATCGCCGCGATGTCACAGATCGTCCACAATGGATTGGCTGGCGTTTCCAGCCAGACAAGCTTGGTCTTGCCGGGGCGAAGGGCGGCAGCGACGGCGGCCGTATCGCCCGTATCGACCAATTCAATCTGCAAGCCCCATTCGGTGGCATAGGTAAGCAGCCAGTTGCGCAGGCCCCAATACATCACCCTGGGCGCGATCACATGATCGCCGGGTTTCAGCGCGAGAAAAACCGCCGTTGCGGCGGACATGCCCGAGCCAAGCACCATGGCAGTGTTGGCCCCTTCCAGCGCCGCGATGATGGCCTCCGCCTCCCGCACCGAGCCATTGTCGGCACGACCATATTCAAAACCGGAACGATACTGATTGTCAGGATCGCGGATGAAGGTGGTGGCCACATGGATCGGCGTGACGACGGCCTTGGTCGCCGCGTCGATGCGGCCGAGGGCCTGGGCGGCAAGGGTCTGGCGGGTCCATGAGGATGACTGTTTCAAGGGGCATGCTCCTGTGCAGGCCGGCATTGTGGCCAACAAAGCTTCGTGTGCAAGCATGCTTTTGGGTTGACAGCCCCGCAATGGATTTCAAAGATCAAGGTTTGCTGAGAGGGACCCATGGCTATCGATTCACGCGTCCTTGACCTGGCCGGCACGGTCCGGGGATGGCGCCAGCAATTGCATCAGCAGCCCGAGCTTGGCTATGAGGTGCACCGGACTGCGGCCTTCGTGGCCGAGAAGCTGCGCGCCTTCGGCTGCGACGAGGTGGTCGAAGGCATCGGCCGGACAGGCGTCGTCGGGATCGTCCATGGGCGCAAGGGGGCGGGCGGCCGGGTCGTCGGCCTGCGGGCGGATATGGACGCGCTGCCCATCGAGGAAGAGACCAATCTGCCCTACCGGTCGAAGGTTGCCGGCGTCATGCATGCCTGCGGCCATGACGGCCATACCGCCATGCTGCTCGGTGCGGCCCGCCACCTGACCGCCACGCGCGAATTCGACGGCACCGTCGCGCTGATCTTCCAGCCGGCGGAGGAAGGCGGCGCCGGCGGCAAGGCGATGGTCGAGGATGGCATGATGGACCGCTGGTCGATCGCCGAGGTCTACGGCATGCACAACATGCCCGGACAGCCGGTCGGCAGCTTCGGGGCCCGCTCCGGGCCGATCATGGCTGCTGCCGATGAATTCGTCATCACCGTCGAGGGCAAGGGCGGGCATGCGGCGGCCCCGCATCTCGGGGTCGATCCGGTGATCGTTGGCGTGCATATCATCAGCGCCTTGCAGACCATCGCCTCGCGCAATGCCGACCCGCTGCATTCGGTCGTCGTCTCAACGACGATGTTCCATGCCGGCACGGCCTTCAACGTGATCCCGACCCGCGCCGAACTCACCGGTACGGTGCGAACGCTCAATGCCAGCATCCGGTCGATGGCGGAGGCGCGGCTGAAGGAGATCGCGATCGGCACCGCCCGCGTTTTCGGCGCGAATGCGACGGTGAGCTACCGCTACGGCTATCCGGCGACTGTCAACCATGAGCGCGAGACGATTCTGGCGACCGAGATCGCACGCGGAATTGCCGGCCCCGAGAATGTCGACGGGAATATCGCGCCGATGATGGGCGGGGAGGATTTCTCCTACATGCTGGAAGCACGGCCCGGCGCCTATCTGTTCATCGGCAATGGCGATACGGCCGGGTTGCACAATGCCGCCTATGATTTCAACGATGAGGTGCTGCCCTACGGCATGCAGTTCTTCATCAATGTCGCCCGGGAGCGGACAGCGCGCTGACCGTTTTGCCTATCGGCCGCTGCGTCCTTCCTCGACGGCATGGCAGGCCACACCGTCCAGCGGCTGCGGCGCCTCACGCTTGCAGCGGTCGCTGGCGAGCGGACAACGCGGGTGGAAAGTGCATCCTGAGGGCGGATTGATCGGGTTGGGAATTTCTCCGGCGACCGCAATGCGCTGCCGGCCGGTCATGCCGAGATCGGGAACCGCATCAAGCAGCATGCGCGTATAGGGATGGCGCGGGGCCGAAAACAGCCGCTTGCCCTCACTCACCTCAACCAGCCGGCCAAGATACATCACGCCGATGCGGTCGGCCATGTGCCGGACCACGGCGAGATTGTGCGAAATGAACAGATAGGTGAGCCCCAGGCGCTGCTGGAGATCGCGCATCAGATTGAGGATCTGCGCCTGAACCGAGACATCCAGCGCCGAGGTCGGTTCGTCGCAGACGATGAATTCGGCATTGGCCGCCAAAGCTCGGGCGATGGCGATGCGCTGGCGCTGGCCGCCGGAAAATTCGTGCGGAAATTTCGTCCGGTCATCCGGATGCAGGCCGACCAGCGTCAGCAGTTCACCGATCCGGGCGACAAGGTCGGCGCCTTGCGCCAGTCCGAACGCCCGGATCGGCTCGGCAATGATGCGTTCGACCTTCCAGCGGGGATTGAGGCTGGCATAGGGATCCTGAAAGATCATCTGGATGCGCTTGCGTAGGGCGCGGCGTTCCCTGCTGTCCTCGCCGGTTCCCATCGCCACGCCGTCGATGGTGACGGATCCGCCGCTCATCGGCAGCAATCCCACCGCCATCCGCGCCACCGTGGATTTGCCAGAGCCCGATTCGCCAACCAGCGCGAAGGTCTCGCCCTTGCGGATGTCGAAGGTGACGCCGTCCACCGCCTTGAGAAACTGCTTCTCGCTGCCTTCCAGCACGCGGTTGAGCCAGGGGCGCGAAACGTCGAACACTCGCCTGAGGTCGCGCACGGATACGAGGGGCGCGGGAGCGTTCATTGCTTCGCTCCGGTCTTGCGGGGCTCGTAGAGGTGGCAGGCAACGCGATGGCCGGCCATCAGGTGCTCGCGGGCGGCGGTGGCGGGATCGGGCTCGATCGGATCGGGCCGATCCTGGCGGCAGCGGTCAATCAGCCGGTCGCAGCGCGGATTGAAGGCGCATCCTCTGGGGATGTTGGTCAGGCGCGGCATCGAGCCGGGGATCTGCACCAGCCGGTCCGCCTCGCTTTCCAGCGTCGGGATCGCGCCCATCAGCCCCCTGGCGTAGGGGTGCAGCGGATGCTTGACCACATCGCGCACCGGGCCGATCTCGGCGACACGCCCTGCATACATCACCGCCACGCGATCGGCGGTTTCGGCGATCACGCCCATGTCGTGGGTCACCAGCATCACCGCCGTACCTCGCTCGCGGCAGAGCTTTTTCAGAAGGGCGATGATCTGCGCCTGCACGGAAACATCGAGCGCGGTGGTCGGCTCGTCGGCAACGATGAAATCGGGCTCGGCCGACAATGCCAGTGCGATGACGACACGCTGGCGCATGCCGCCGGAAAACTCGTGCGGATAGCCGTCGATGCGCTTGTCGGGCGCGGGAATGCCGACCTCGCCCAAGAGGCTGATGGCCCGCGCCTCGGCCGGCGACAGGTCGAGATGGGTCAGAATGGTCTCGACCAGTTGCTCGCCCACCGTGAACAGGGGATTGAGCGAGGTCAGCGGGTCCTGGAAGATCATGGCGATCTTGCGTCCCCGCAGCCGCCGCATCTCCTCCGGGGCAAGATTGTCGATCCTTTGTCCATGCAGCAGGATCTGGCCGCCGGCGATGCGGCCGGGCGGCTCGATCAGGCCGATGATCGCCGATCCGGTCACCGATTTGCCGGCGCCGGATTCCCCGACCACGCCCAGCACCTCGCCGCGATGGATGTCGAACGACACATCGTCGATGGCGACCAGCGTGCCGCGCCGGCCGGCAAATTCGACCTTCAGATTGCGAACGGAAACGACCGGTTCGGGCACGCCTCACCTCAGCTTCGGGTTGAGCGCGTCGCGCAGCCAGTCGCCCAGCAGGTTCACCGCCAGCACCAGGATGGCCAGCGTCAGCCCGGGGAAGGTGACAATCCACCAGTCGCCGGAAAACAGGTATTTGTTGCCGATGGCGATCAGCGTGCCGAGCGAGGGCTGGGTCGGCGGCAGGCCGACGCCGAGAAACGACAGCGTCGCCTCGGTGATGATCGCCAGGCCGAGGTTGATCGTCAGGATCACCAGAACCGGGCCGATCACGTTCGGCAGCACATGCCGCAGCATGATCACCGGCGCCGGCAGGCCGACCAGCCGGGCGGCGGCAACATAATCCTTGTTCTTCTCCACCATGGTCGAGCCGCGGATGGTGCGCGCATACTGCACCCAGAAGGACAGGCCAATGGAAATGACCAGCACCGGAATCGCTGATTGCTCGCGCGGCACGCCCTTCATCAGCGCCTGCACCACGCCATCGATCAGCAGAGCGATCAGGATGGCCGGGAAGGTCAGCTGCACATCGGCGATGCGCATGATGATCGCATCAACCCGGCCGCCGAAATAGCCGGCCACCAGCCCCAACGTGATGCCGATGACCGCCGCCAGCAGCACACCCATCCCGCCGACCAGCAGCGAAACCCGCAGCCCGTAGAGAATGGCCGAATAAAGATCGCGGCCCTGATCATCGGTGCCGATGACAAAGCGCGGATCGCCGCCCTGCTGCCAGCGCGGCGGGATCGAGGCATCGGCGAGAAACACCGTCGCCGGATCGAACGGATTGGTCGGGGCTATCCACGCTGCCAGCAGGGCCCCGGCGACCATGATGACGACGATTGCTGCAGCCAGCATCGTCAGCGGCGAGGCGCGGAAGCTGAGATAGATGTCCGAGTCCCTGATCCGCGACGCGAGCGTTGCGCCGCCGCTGGCGACAAGCCCCTTGACCTCCTCGGGCGTGGGTGTCGGCATCGTTCAGCTCCGCATCGCCACGCGCAGGCGCGGATCGACAAGGCCATAGGCCAGATCGACGATCAGGTTGATGGTCACGAACAACAGCCCGATCAGCATCAGATAGGCCGCCATGATCGGAATATCGACATTCTGCACCGCCTTGAGGAACAACAGGCCCATGCCCGGCCAGTTGAATACCGTCTCGGTGATGATGGCAAAGGCGATGATCGAGCCAAGTTGCAGCCCGGCGATGGTAATCACCGGGATCAGCGTGTTCTTCAGCGCATGGCGGAAGTGAATCGACCGGGTGCGTATGCCGCGCGCACGGGCGAATTTCACATAATCGGTGCGCATGACCTCCATCATCTCGGCGCGCACAAGGCGCATGATCAGGGTCATCTGGAAAAGGCCCAGGGTGATTGCCGGAAGGATCAAGGCCCTTAGGCCGGAGGCGGTGAAAAAGCCGGTCGTCCACCAGCGGCCGAGCTTGACCACCTGGCCGCGCCCGTTCGACGGCAGCCAGCCGAGCGTCACCGCGAATACGTAGATCAGCAGGATGCCGATCAGAAAGGTCGGCAGGCTCACGCCGACGAGACTGATCGCCTGAAACAGCCGCGCCAGAATGCCATTCGGCCGCAGCGCACAATAAACGCCCATGACGACGCCGACAATGAGCGCAAACAGCGAGGCGACCAGCGCCAGTTCGAGCGTCGCAGGGGCCCGCTCGCCCAGCAGCTGCGTCACCGGCAGGCGGAACTGGTAGGAAGTGCCGAATTCGAAATGCAGCGCGTTCCACAGGAACCGGCCGAACTGCACGATGGTCGAATCATTCAGCCCAAGACTCTCGCGCAGGCGCGCGACCTCCGCCTGCGGCGTATCGACCCCGACCATCTGGTTGACCGGGTCGCCGACAAAACGGAACATCACGAAGGCGATCAGCGCTACCGTCACCATGACGAGAAGCGACTGCGCAATACGCCGGAGGATGAAAGCAAGCATCAGGAAAACCGGCTGGCACCAAGGGCCGGACGGGAAGGGGGCCTTCCCGTCACGGCGTTCTCGGGAGTTACTTCTTGGTGGCCCAGTAGAGCAGCACCGAATTGTCCGGGCGCTGCGAGAGCTCGACGTTCTTGGCGACACCCCAGGCAAGCGCCTGCTGGTGCAGCGGAACGTAGGCGAACTCCTTGGTGGTGATCTGGAACGCTTCCTTGATCAGAGCGTTGCGCTTGGCGGTATCGCTTTCCACCAGAACCTTGTCGGCGAGTTCATCGACGGTCTTGTTGCAATAACCACCGACATTCGACTCCCCGCGCGGCGAGCCTTCGGCCCGGCAGCCATGGATGTCATAGAGCACGTTGTGGCTGTCGAAGGTGCCAGGGGTCCAGCCGAGCAGATAGAACGAGGTCTTGTAACCGCCGGGCTTGAGGATCTTGGCGAAATACTGCGCCTTCGGCTGGGCGTTGAGGTTCACCTTGACGCCGATGCGCGCCAGCATGCCGACAACCGCCTGGCAGATCGGGCCGTCGTTGACATAGCGGTCGTTCGGGCAATCCATGCCGACCTCGAACCCGTTCGGGTAGCCGGCTTCCTCCAGCAGCTTCTTGGCCGCGTCCGGATCGAACTTCGGATTCTGGAAGTCCTTCGGCCACGGAACCAGTTCCGGCGCGATCATCAGCGGCGAGGGGGTCGACAGACCGCGCATGACGCGCGTCTTGATCGTCTCCTTGTCAATCGCCATGTTGAACGCCTGGCGCACCCGCACATCCTTGAACGGGTTCTTGCCCTTGACGTTCGATTCCAGCAGTTCATCACGGATCTGGTCGAAGCCGAGGAAGATCGTGCGCGATTCCGGCCCGGCCAGCACACGTGCCTTGTCCGACGAATTGACGCGCGGAATGTCCTGGATCGGCACCGGCTCGATCACGTCAACCTCGCCCGACAGCAGCGCCGCGACGCGGGTTGCGTCGTTGGAGATCGGGGTGAACACGATCTCGTCGAGATTGTGCTCCTTCTTGCCCCACCAGCCGGCATGCGGCTTGAACACGGTCTTGACGCCCGGCTGATGGCTCTCGATCCTGAACGGACCGGTGCCGTTGGCATTCAGCGAGGCATGGCTGGGCGAAGTGGCCGAGGCCGGAGTCGGCGCGGCGGTGTTGTTCGCCTCCGCCCACTTCTTCGACATGATATACCAGGTATCCCACTGGGCATTCATGATCGGGTTGGGCGATTCCAGCTCGACCTCGACGGTGTGGTCATCGATCTTGCTGAACTTGGCGCCCTTGGGCACGCGCGTCTGGAAGTTCGAGCCCTGAGCCCGCACCCGATCGGCGGAGAAGATCACGTCATCAGCGGTGAAATCCTCGCCATTCTGGAACTTGACGCCCTTGCGCAGATAGAACCGCCACTTCTTGGCGCCGTCCATAACCTCCCAGCGCTCCGCCAGACCCGGAATGATCTTCAGCTCGCGGTCGCGCTTGGTCAGCCCCTCGTAGACATGGCCGAGATGGGCGTTGGCGGTGGTTTCGTTCAAGGTATAGGGGTCAAGCGACTTCAGATCGCCCTGGTTGGCATAACGCAGCGTGACGGCATTGGCGGACACAGATGCCAGAGCCAGCGCCGCAACAGTGGCGAGGCACAGTTTTCGGATCGACATTTTCTTCATTCTCCCGTTGAAGAGACCATTGTATGTTCTTCAAGAACAACCAGAAACAGGTGCGGACAGCAAAAACCCTCCCGGTGCAGCGCCCTGTTTGGAGCGACCCTAGCGCCCCTATGAGACCTTAGTCAATGACGACCTGAGCTGCTGGCGATGGCCGGTCACCAGGTCAGGAAGCTGTGGTCGTGGTCGAACGAGAATTTCCACGCCCGCTTCGGTCCGGCCATCACGTTGAGATACCACAGGTCAAAGCCGTGCGGCGCGCCGACCGGATGATAGCCCCTGGGCACCAGCACGACATCGCGGTGGCCGACAGCCATGCACTCATCCAGGCTGCCATCCTTGGTGTAGACGCGCTGCATGGCAAAGCCCGAGCCGCGCTTGAGCTGATGGTAGTAGGTTTCCTCCAGATAGGTCTCGTTCGGGAAATCGTCGGTGTCATGCTTGTGCGGCGGATAGGACGACCAGTGGCCGCCGGGGGTCACCACTTCGACCACCAGCAGGCTCTCGGCGATCGGGGACGTATCGGGCAGGATATTGCGGACAAACCGCTGGTTTGTGCCATTGCCACGCGTCTCGTGGCTGACTTCCTGCGGGGTGATGAGCCGGGCTACCTTGGTGCCCTTGGCCGGGGCCGAACACAGCGCCACTTCGCAATCGGTATCCGCCTCGATGCGGAAACCGGATCTGGCCGGCACATAGACGGCCCAGGGCTCGCCGAAGAACGGGCTCGATCGCTCGCCGATATGGCCGAAATCATGGCCGGAGGCTGCGACATCGGCCCGGCCATGGACCATGACGATGCAGACCTCGCGATTGCCGGTCTCGGCTTTCAGCACCTCGCCGCGCTTGAGGTCATGCACCTCGAAGCCGACATATTTCCAGCGCGCATTGCGTGGCGTGACGCTGTGGACAGGATTGGTGGCGGCCGGATGCCGCAACAGCTTGGACATGGCGTCTCCCCTCTGCCGGCGTCTGCGCGCCGACCGTCTCGTCGGATCAAGACGTAGCCCAACATCGGGATTCGGACCAGTCGCCCTGCGTCCGCGTCCGCCTGCGGCAGGAGGTCTCACCGCCGTTCGGCAATGACGATCCATTGTTTGGCGATCCATTCCTCTGTCAGGCCGAAGCTGACGAGATTGAGCAGCCGGCGGATCTCGTAAGGATGATAGACCCGCGCATCCACCGCCCGGATCGCGGTCAAACCGCCGCATTCGGCCAGTTCGACTGCCGTCGACCGCACGAAGAACCGCAGATGGGTGCGATCCAGCACGCCCGAATCGCGATAGTGAAAATCGCCGAAGGCGAACAGCCGCCAGAGAAACTTCCAGTTGCGGACGTTGGGCAGCGAGATATGGAGCCGCCCGCCCGGCTTGAGCAGCGGCGAGACCCGCCGCACCACCTGCCAGGGATCGACCAGATGTTCGAGCACATCGAGGCAGAACACCGCATCGAGCGAACCCGGCGCGATCGCCTCCTCGAACGGGGCCGCTTCCACCGCCGAAACATAGAGCCGGTCGAACTGCGGCCGTGCCGCCTCGGCCGAAACCGGATCGAGTTCGACGCCCACGGCAAAAGCCGTTCCGCGCTGGCGCAGCACCTGCATCGTCGCGCCGGTGCCGCAACCGATCTCGAGCACGCGCGCCGGAACGCCCTCGACATGGGCGAGGACATCGTTGCGGGCAGTGGCGTAGTAGCGGTCGTCCAAAAGCCTTCCCCCGGATGTGGACGCCGCGCGAGGTAGCATCAACGGCCTGGCATGGCCAGCCCGATCAGTCGGCGAGCCAGAGGATGCGGTTGCGATCGACATCGACAGCCACCGGATCGCCGAGACGGAACCCCTGTTCACCGCCGTGGTGGGGAGCATCGACAAGGCATTCGCTGGCGCCGACCCGAACGCCATATCGCACCGTCGAGCCGAGGAATTCGCGATGGCTGATGGTTCCGGTCAGTCGCGCCCGCCCGGTCGACACAGAGTCGCCCGGCGTCGCCAGCCGAGCGTTCTGCGGACGGAACATGGCCCGCGTGCGCCCGTCATCAGGCAGATCGATCCGCACGCCGCCCGGCAGCGACGCCCGACCGTCGGCCTGCCGCTCGGCGGCAAGGATGTTGGCGGTTCCCAGAAACCCGGCGACGAACAGGTTGGCCGGCGCGTCATAAAGCTCCTGCGGGGTTCCGACCTGCTGCACGCGGCCATCCTGCATCACCGCGATCCGGTCGGAAATGGTGTTGGCCTCTTCCTGATCGTGGGTGACGAAGACGGTGGTCAGCTTCAGGTCCTGCTGCAGCGCACGCAATTCACGCCGTACATCGACGCGCATTCTGGCGTCGAGATTGGACAGCGGCTCGTCGAGCAGCAGCACTTTCGGCCGCACGGCGATGGTGCGGGCGAGCGCGACACGCTGCTGCTGGCCGCCGGAAAGCTGGGAGGGCTTGCGATCCTTGAGGTGCTTCAGCCCGACGATATCCAGCGCCGAATCGACCCGATCCTCGATCTGGTCACGCGGCAGGCGCCGCTCCTCCAGCCCGAAGGCAACATTGCGGGCAACGCTCATATGCGGCCACAGCGCATAGGACTGGAACACCATGCCGACGTCGCGCTTCCACGGGGGCAGGGCGGAGACATCCTTCCCGCCGATCAGCACGCGGCCGCTCTGGCAGGTGTTGAACCCGGCGATCAGCCGCAGCAGCGTGGTCTTGCCGCAGCCCGAGGGGCCGAGGAAGGCAAAGAACTCGCCCTGCCGGATCGAAAGGCTGACATCCTTCAGCACCCGGGTCTGGCCGTAGGACAGGTCAACGTTCTCGATCTCGATGCCGGCGGACTGGGCTTTGAGGCTCATCGTGCGGATCTCCGGTCGGTCAGGTCAGTGCCCGGGCGCGCCGGCCCTGCCGGCCCGGTCACGCTCGACGATGCGGTTGGAAATGTAGGTGGAAATGCCGACGATCACCACCGCGATGACGCCAAGCGCCGCGCCCGCGCCGCGCCCCGCCGGCGATTGCATGAACACGTAAAGCCCATAAGCGAGCGGCGCATCGTTGCTCGACTGCACCAGCATCATCGTGGCCGAGAGCTCGACCGCCGCCGTCGCAAAGGAGGTGACAAAGCCGGCGGCGATCGCCCCGGTCATCAGCGGCAGCACGATGCGGCGCACGGTGCGCCCGCGCGTTGCGCCGAGATTCTGCGCCGCCTCCTCCAGCGATGCGGACACCTGCTGCAACCCCGCCATCGACGCCCGCAGAGCATACGGCAGGCGGCGGATCGCCAGGGCCAGCACGATCATGCCCCAGAAGGCGGCCAGCGACTGGCCGGACGGCAAGGTGACGCCGAAATAGGTGCGCAGGAAGCCGATGCCCAGCACAACCCCGGGAACCGCCAGCGCCGCCATGGCGACAGCATCGAGCCACCGGGCTCCCCAGGTGCGGGTGCGCAGCACCAGATAGGCGATGGCCGTGCCGATCACCACGTCGATCAATCCGGCCAGCCCGGCATAGAGCAGCGTGTTCCAGATGTACTGGCCACTGTCGGAAAACACCCGGGCGTAGTGGGCCAGCGTATAGGCATCGGGCAGCGGCGAGAACGACCAGATGGTCGCCAGCGACAGCAGCAGCAGGCCGACATGCGGCGCCAGCACCAGCAGCAGCACAAGGGTGATCATGCCATAGGCGAGCAGCGCGTCCATGGGGCCCAGCGCCCGCCGCGACAGCCCGCCGCCGCCCCGCTGGACCGTGGCGTAATCCTTGCCCTTGAGCGCCAGGGTCGACAGATACATCGCCACCAGCGAGGCGACGATCAGGATCACCGAGATCACATAGCCCATCGGATCGGTCAGCCCGACCGAGGTGATGCGCAGATAGGCCTGCGGCGCCAGCATGTCCTTGACGTTGAGCAGCAGCGGCGTCGCCAGATCGTCGAACACCTTGATGAACACGAGACTCGCGCCGGCGACATAGCCGGGCATCGCCAGCGGAAACACGATGCGGCGGAACAGCCGGAACCCGGAACAGCCGAGATTCTGCGCCGCTTCCTCCATCGTCCGGTCGATGGCGTTCAACGCCGCCGACAGATTGATCAGGATGAACGGAAAATAATGCACCGCCTCGACGAAAATGACGCCGTTGAGCCCTTCCATGAACGGAATGCGGAAGCCGAACGCCTGATCGAGCAGCAGGTTGATCGTGCCATTGCGCCCGAACAGCAGCTGCATCGCCACCGCTCCGGCAAATGGCGGCATGATCAAGGGAATGATGCCGAGTGTCTGCACGATGGCGGCGCCGCGGAAGTCGAACCGCGTGGTGAAATAGGCAAGCGGCACCGCAAACAGCGTCGCCAGCAAGACCGACATCGCCGCGACATAGACCGAGTTCCAGAACGAGCGGCGGAACAGATCGTTGGCAAAGAAATCGACGAAGTTGATCAGCGTGAAGCCGCCGCCGCCCTTGGGCTGGAAGGCGGCAACCATCACCGTCATCACCGGAATGACCAGGAACGCCGCGAGAAACAGCGCCAGCAACAGGGCAACGACCAGGGTGCCTGGTTGGCCAAGGCTCCGCGTGGCGGCCGGCGATGTGGTCCCGGTAGTCATCAGAGTGCGCTCGCAGCCGTCACTTGGCCGCCTTCACGGCCGCCTCGGCCTTGGCCTGCGCCGCCGCATATTTCTCCTTGGCAAAGCTGGCCCAGGCCTGTTCAAGCTCGGCCTGACGCGGCGCCTTGTCCTTGCCGCCGGCGCCCTTGAACGCCGCTGCCAGATCGGGACCGGCCGCATCCGCTTCGGTGACCGGCATGGCGGCGATCAGCGCACGGGCTTCGGCCACCAGTTTCGCGGCCTCCGCATTGGGCTTTTTGGCGATTGCCGCATCGGCTTCGTGAATGGCCTTGGTCGCAGCCTTCAGCGCGTCGTGCTGGAAGGTCACAAGCTGATCGTAGAGTGCATCGACCACGGCAAAGCGCTTTTCCGACTTCTCGACATCGAATTTGGCATCGGCGACCCATTTGAACTCGAACGGGTTGGGCAGCCCTTCCGGCGCCTTGGCGTAGCTTGCCGTTCTCACCGGCAGGCGGCGGATCTTCGGATCGAACAGGATCGCCTGACCCGGCTCGGACAGGATGAAATCGACAAACGCCTTGGCGGCGGCGGCGTTCGGCGCGTTCTTCACCACGCCGATATTGGCCGGCACGATGGTCGACAGCGAGGGGTAGACGAACTTGACCGGAAAGCCCGCGCCCTGGGCGGAGAAGGCAAAGAAATCGATGACGATCCCGTAGCCGACCTGACCGGAGTTGACCGCATCCGGCACGCCGAACGAGCGCTCGGTGATCGAGCGCAGATTGCCCGAGAAGGCCTTGATGATGCCCCATCCCTTGTCCCAGCCGGCGGTCTGCAGAATGGCTTCCAGCGTCAGATGGGTGGTGCCGGAGCGAGAAGGCGCCGCCATCGAGATGTGGTCGAAATAGGGCGCGGTGGCCAGATCCTGCCATTCCTTCGGCTCAGGCAGCTTCTGTGCCGCTACATAGCGGGTGTTCCACATGATTCCGTAGCCCGACGCGGCAAAGCCCGAATAGAAGCCAGCCGGATCATGGATCGGAAACTGGCCGATCTTTTCCGGAACGCCTTCGGCTTTGGGCTTGTAGGCTTCGAGCAGGCCCTTGGCCTTGAGCACCTCGAACGCATCGGGTGCCGATGCCCAGAACAGGTCGACCGGGTTGTTGGCCTTGGTCTCGTCGACGAATTTCACCCCCGCATTGGTGTTGCGGTTCTGGATATCGACATTGGTGCCGGGATAGGCTTTCTCGAACGCCGCCTTGAAAGGATCGGTCACTTCCTTTGAGAACGAGGTGACGATGGTGAGCTTGCCGGTCGGGGCCTGCGCATGGCCAGGTGTGGGCAGGGCAAGGCCGGCGGCGACGATCATGGCAAGGCGGCGGGTCAGAGGCATCGGGTGCTCCCTATCTCGTTCGTTTGATTGGCGGCAGAGTGCGAAGGAATGCCGCGCTCGTCAACTCACAGCAGCGCGGACAGGGCGCAAGTCAGGCCCCTGCTTGAACCGGCTGGCCCACGCCTTTCGCACAACGCATTGACGCGGGATGCAAAAGCCGGTTCAGTCGGCTAACAAAAAAGCGGTGCGGCGACCAACGAGTCGACGGTTCTGCAACGGCAAATGGTCCGGCTGACGCCGGTGCGAACTGTTTCGGGGAGCATCTCGGTTGCGATGAACGTTTCGGCTCTCCTGCTGAATATCCTGGGCGGAATCGCCCTGCTTCTGTGGGCGACGCGACTGGTCAAGACCGGCGTTTTCCGGGCCTTCGGCGATGGCTTGCAACGCATGCTGCACCGCTCGACGGCGAATCGGCTGGCGGCCTGCGGCCTTGGCGTGGTGGTGGCGACGGCGCTGCAGAGTTCGACGG
>ERZ761609.2263-NODE-2263-length-14587-cov-9.107900_pt1 | contig 14587 bp, 24 predicted proteins | sample MGYA00511163_ERZ761609 | MGnify/ENA primary metagenome ERZ761609 (study PRJEB28899, sample SAMN02445070) | bioreactor sludge metagenome | biome: EBPR sludge | place: Australia: Brisbane, Thorneside Wastewater Treatment Plant | collected 2011-12-16 ... | reverse complement strand
GCGCGTGCCTGCGCCATCCCCGCGTAGAAGGCTTCCTCGGTCACCTTGATCAGCCGCATGACCGGCGCGGCCACCTCGCCAACCGGCCACGTGCGCGCCGCATCCCCGACGAATCCTTTATAGGTACAGCCGCAGTCAAGGCTGATGATATCGCCCTCTTTGAGGACGCGCTGTGGGCTGGGGATGCCGTGGATCAGCTCATGGTTGATGCTGGCGGTGATCGTCGCCGGGAAGGGTTTCGCCCCGGGCTTGGGATAATTCAAAAAGACCGGCGTCGCGCCGTGATCACGGATGACCGTCTCGGCGATGCGGTCGAGTTCGGCGGTGCTGATACCGGGACGCAGCGCCTCGCGCATGGCCTCATGCGCCCGCGCCACAATGCGCCCCGCCTCGCGCATCACCGCGAGTTCGTCAGGTGTTTTGAGCGTGATCGTCATGAATGTGCTGTCTACCTGACCCTGGCGCGCTCAATGGCGGCCTGAATATCCGACCAGACCTGATCAATCGACTGGTCGGCGTTAACCGTCACCAGCAGCCCTTTTTCGCGGTAGTAATCCGCCAGCGGCCGGGTGGATTCGACGTAGGTGTCGATGCGCTTCAAGACGGCATCGGCGCTGGCGTCGTCCGGGCGGCGCTGGAGCGTCTCACCGGTCGCGGTGGCCTTCGCCACCAGTTTGGGCGGATACTCGCGCGTCTCGTGATCGACGAACGCGTAGTCGAGGCCGTCGCTGTTGAAGTAGATATTGTAGGAACTGCCGTCCGCGCCGGTGATACGGCCAAAGGCGCGCTTGAAAGCGGTGTACAGGTCGAGTTCGAGCATCAGCACGGCGGCGAGGCGTTCCCCGCGTGACTCCAGGTAGTTCGCCAGCCATTCGGCCTGCGCGATGTTGCGCGGGTAGCCGTCGAAGATCACACCGTTAGCGGCGTCAGGCTGCTGCAAACGGTCGGCGAGGACGGCGTTGGTATCCTCGTCACTCACAAGCTGGCCGGCCTTCATGATTTCCTGGATCTTGCGGGCGAGCGCGTCGTCGCGGGTGCGCATGGCGCGGAACAGATCGCCGGTGGAAACGTGCGGGAGCGTGTAGGCGTCACGGATGCGCGCAGCCTGTACACCCTTGCCCGCGCCCTGTACGCCCATCAGCAGCAGATAAAGCCCCATAGTGCCTTAACTCCAGTCATAAAGTTAATTTAGTTCACAAGGCTATTGTAAAACTTTTCACGAGTTTGACAACACACAAAAAAAGGGCGACCCGCAGGCCGCCCTCTCGCAGTGATGGTGATCGGCTGATGCGACTAGCGCATGAAGCCTTCGTAGTGGCGCATGACGAGCTGCGCTTCAAGCTGGCGCAGCGTGTCGATCACGACGCCGACGAGAATGATCAGACCGGAGCCGGTCAGCACCGTTGCCGGGTTGCCGGCGACGCCCGCCACAAACGACGTGGGGAACAGCACCGAGTTGATGATCTCGACAAAGTACGGCACGATGGCGATCAGACCGAGGAACAGCGCGCCCACCACCGTGACGCGGCGCGTCACCTTGATGATGTACTCCTCGGTACGCTTGCCCGGACGGATGCCCGGAATAAAGCCGCCGTTCCGCTGCAGGTTATTCGCCAGGTCCTGGTTCTGAACCATCACGTCCGAATAGAAGAACGTGAAGGCCACCGTCAGCGCGAAGAACGACGCCCAGTAGATGAAGCCCTGCTGGTTGCCGAAGGTCTGGGTGATCGACGCCGTCAGATCGCTCTGCGGGAAGAAGTTGACCACCACCGCCGGCAGCGCAATGATCGCCTGCGAGAAGATCAGCGGGATCATGCCGACCGGATTGACCTTGAGCGGGATGTGCGTCGTCGCGCCGCCATACTGCTTGCGGCCGCGCACGCGCTTACCGTATTGCACCGGGATGCGGCGCACGCCTTCCTGAATGAACACGATCGCCACGATGCTGATCAGCGTGAGGATAATGAACAGGATCACGTTCCAGATGCGCATGCCGTCGTCGGTCGAGTTGGTGATCATCGCCGCGAAGTTGCTCGGCGCACTGGCCACGATACCCGAGAAGATGATCAACGACACACCGTTGCCGATGCCCTGCTCGGTGATCAATTCACCTAGCCAGACGGCAAACATCGTTCCCGCAGTCATGGATGCAATGACCGCGAGCGTTAACATAAAGTCCGAACCGAAGCCCGGAATGATCTGGACACCGCCGCCCAGCGCCGTGAAAATCTGAATCTGGCTGAACGACTGCAGGATCGCCATGGGCACGGCCAGGTAGTAGGTAAACCGCTGGATCTTCTGCTGACCACCCGGTTCCTTCTGGATTTCGCGCCAGCGCGGCACGATCGGCACCAGAAGCTGGATGATGATCGACGCGGTGATGTACGGATACACACCGTTGGCGAGCACGCTGAAGTTGGCGACAGCGCCGCCGCTCAACAGGTTCAGAACGCCGATGAAGCCCGCAGCGCTCGACTGGGTCGGATCAAGCAGTGTTTGGAGCGCATTTTTGTCGACTCCGATCACCGGCACATGCGCTGCAAACTGGTAGACCAGCAGGATCAGCAGTGTGATCAGGAGACGGTTGCGGACGTCTGGCAAGCGCCAGGCGTTGCGTAATGCCTCAATCATGAGAAATCATCCTTCATACGATTTAAAGCACAATAGGGGCCGTTTGAACGTGCCCCTAGTACTTCCTACGACTGCTGGTCAAGTTTCGCAAGCGCTTCCTTGCTGAGCTTCTTCACCGTCGCCCGCGCCCCGGTGACCTTGAGCGCGATCTGGGTGGTCGAGCCGCCCGCCGCCGCGATCTTCTCACCGGCTGACTTGGTGAAGCGATGCGCGTGTACCGTCAGGCCCTTGGTCAGGTCGCCGCGGCCCAGAACGGCCACCGGCGCTTCAGGGTCACGGATCGCGCCTTTCTCGAACAGCGTAAAGGGTGTGACCTCAGCGCCGGCCTCGAAAAGGGTTTCCAGGCTGTCAACGTTGACTTCCTGGTACTCAATACGGAAGATGTTGGTGAAACCGCGCTTGAACGGCAGACGGCGCACCAGCGGCAGCTGACCACCTTCAAAGTACGGCCCCTTGCCGCCGCCGCTGCGGGCGCCGGTACCCTTGGTACCGCGACCGGCAGTCTTACCCTTGCCGGCGGCGATACCGCGGCCGACGCGGGTACGTTTGGTCTTTGAACCCGGAGTGGGCTTCAGATCGTTCAGTTTCATATCAGTTTGGCGGCGTTAACCTCACGGAACGACCCGCCATACTCCTTTCACTTCATGCTCTCGAAGTCTTGACGCAGCGATGCGTACGTGCACTCAGCCCTGTTTGACAGCCGCGGCCTGCACGCAGCAGGCATCGACAGCGTCTTACTCGGCAACTTCCTGCTCGAATTCCTCGACCGCCAGCAGGTGGCTGATCTGGTTCACCATGCCGCGCACCGGCGGCGTCGCGCGGTGAACCACCGTCGAGTGCAGCTTGCGCAGGCCCAGCGTTTCGGCGGTCAGCCGCTGATTCTTCTTGTAGCCGATCGGGCTGCGAACCAGCGTGATCTTCAGGAACGTATCCTTAGCCATTGGATTCATCGCCTCCCTTGAGCGCGGTCGCCTGATAACGGGCGGCGCGTTCCCAGAACGGCAGCACATCCTCGACGGCCTTGCCGCGCATGGCGGCCAGGTCTTCAGGGCTGCGCAGCTGGAGCAGACCGTCGAGCGTCGCCATGGCGACGTTCAGCAGGTTAGGGCTGCCCATGCTCTTGGTGATGATGTCCTTGACGCCGACCGCTTCCAGCACCGCACGCACACCACCGCCGGCGATCACGCCAGTACCGGGCGACGCGGGCTTCAGGAAGACCTTGGCCCCGCCCCAGTATCCCGTGACTTCGTGCGGGATGGTCGAGCCGGCCATCGCGACCTTCTTCATGTTGCGACGGGCGCGGTCGGAACCCTTGCGGATGCCATCCGGCACACCGCGCGACTTGCCGATTCCGATACCGACCTTGCCCTTGTTATCGCCGACAATCACCACGGTGCGGAAGGCAAAGCGGCGGCCGCCTTTGATTACCTTCGCCACGCGCTTGATATCAACGACGCGCTCGTCCAGTTCTTCGCGATCGTCGTCGCGGCGATCTCTTCTTTCGCGTTTATCTGCCATCGTTTGCTCCGTCTCTTAGAACTCTAGCCCGGCCTCACGCGCGCCTTCGGCGAGCGCAGCGACGCGACCGTGGTATCTGTTGCCGCCGCGGTCGAATACGACCTGGGTGACTCCGGCATTCCGGGCGCGTTCAGCGACGATTTTGCCCACGACGCGGGCAGCATCGGTCTTGTTCTTCCCCTCGATCTGGCCGATCACGTCTTTTTCGATCGTCGAGGCCGAGGCCAGCGTCGTGCCGGCGAGGTCGTCGATCACCTGAGCATAGATATGGCTCAGGCTGCGGAAGATGCTAAGACGCGGACGGTCAGCCGTGCCGGCAACGCGGGCGCGTACACGAGTGTGGCGCCGCTTGCGGGCGGCATACTTCTGCTTAATCTGTGCTTCACCCATGAGAGATCACCCTTATTTCTTACCGGCTTTACCCGCTTTGCGGCGGATAATTTCGTCGCTGTAGCGGATACCCTTACCCTTATAAGGTTCCGGGGGACGCAGCTCGCGGATGTTGGCAGCGACCTGCCCCACGACCTGCTTGTCGATCCCCAGAATATTCACCTGCTGACCGCGGCGCTCGGCGGGCACTTCAAACGTGACGTCCGCCGGAGGTTCAACAGTCACCTCATGCGAAAAGCCCAGCTTGAGCACCAGCGTCTTGCCGCGCAGATCAGCCTGATAACCGACGCCGTCAATGAGCAGCGTGCGGCGGAAGCCTTCGGAGACGCCGGTCACCATATTGGCGACCAGGGCGCGCGTCAGGCCGTGCAGGGCGCGGTGGGCGCGTTCGTCGGTCGAGCGCTTGACCAGCAGCTGGCCGTCCTCGCGCTCAACCGTAATAGACGGGTGGACAGTGTGCGACAGCTCACCCTTGGGCCCCTTGACCTTGAGGGTCTGGCCGTCGAGATCGATCTCGACTTTGGCCGGGAGCGTGATCGGTTTCTTACCAATGCGTGACATCGTTCACTCCTACCCTACCACACGTAGCACAGCACTTCGCCGCCCACGCGTTCACGACGCGCCTGCGCCGCGGTCATCACGCCCTTGGGCGTGGTCACGATGGCGATGCCCGTGCCGCTGAGCACGCGCGGCAGGTCACGACGGTTGCGGTACACGCGGCGGCCGGGCTTGCTGATGCGCGAGATGTTCGTAATCACCGGGCGGCGTTGACGGCGAGCACCATGGTACTTGAGCTTGATGTTGACCAGCGGCACGGGAGTTTCCTCACCGATCGCGTAGTCTTCGATGTAGCCCTCTTCCTTAAGGATGCGCACAATCTCGACCTTCAGCTTCGACTTAGGAAAGCTGACATCAGACTTTCCTGCCATTAGCGCATTGCGGATGCGCGTCAACATATCTGCAATCGGATCATTGACCATTGGTGGACACTCCTACCAGCTCGACTTCGCGACGCCGGGAATCTCGCCACGCAGCGCCATTTCGCGGAAGCAGATACGGCACAGGCCGAAGCGGCGGTAATACGCGCGCGGACGACCGCATCTCTTGCAGCGATTACGCTCACGGACGGTAAACTTGCGGCGCTTTTCGCGCTCGATCATGCTTGTCTTTGCCATGTTTGCTCAGCCTCTAGCTTTCACGGAAGGGCATGCCCATCAGTTTCAACAGGCGCCGACCTTCTTCATCTGTCTTTGCGGTCGTGACGATGGTGATTTCCATGCCACGGACTTTGTCGATCTTGTCGAACTGGATCTCCGGGAAGACCAATTGCTCGCGCAAACCAATGGTGTAATTGCCTCGACCGTCCAGCTTTGACGGCACGCCGCGGAAGTCACGGATACGCGGCAGAGCGACATTGACGAGGCGGTCATACAGCGCCCACATCCGCTCACCACGCAGCGTCACCTTGACGCCGATCGCCCGGCCTTCGCGCAGCTTGTAGGTCGCGATGCTCTTACGGGCACGGGTGATCACCGGCTGTTGGCCGGTAATCATGCGCAGGTCAGCGACCGCGCCGTCCATCAACTTCGGATCTTCGTTGGCTTCGCCCATGCCGATGTTGACCACCAGCTTCTCGATCCGCGGCACTTCCATGATGTTCGCGTACTTAAACTCGTTCATCAAGGCAGGTACCACTTCTTCCCGGTAGCGAGCCAGCATTCCAGGGATGACTTTCTGTTCTGCCATGTCTTATTCGCTCCGGTCTTTACTTGAACTCGGCTTTGCACTTCTTGCAGCAGCGCAGCTTGCCGTTGGCGTTCACCTTGAAGCCAACGCGGGTGCGCTCTCCGCACGAAGGGCAGACGAGCATCACATTGGACATGTTGATCGGCGCATCGAACTCGACGATCTGCGCGGGGACGCGCTGGCCGCCGATCTGACGCTCCTTCATGTGGCGCTTGGCGAGGTTAACCCCGCTCACCACCACACGACTTTCCTTGTTCAGCACTTCGATGACTTCCCCGCGCTCACCCAGGTCTTTGCCCGCGATGACTTCGACGGTGTCACCTTTCTTGATACGCTGCATCTCGCTATCTCCTTACAGGGTCTCCGGGGCGAGCGACACGATCTTCATGAAGCCCTTGTCGCGCAGTTCACGCGCCACCGGGCCGAAGACGCGGGTGCCCTTCGGATTGGTCAAGTCGTCGGCGAGAATCACAGCGGCGTTGTCGTCAAACTTGATGAAGGAACCATCGGCGCGACGGTATTCCTTCGCCGTGCGGACGATCACCGCGCGCACGATGTCGCTTTTCTTCACGCTGCCCTGGGTCGACGCCGACTTCACGCTGGCGACGACGATGTCCCCGACGTGGCCGTAGCGGCGGCGCGAGCCACCCAGCACACGGATCACCAGGATCTCCTGCGCGCCGGTGTTGTCAGCGACCTTGAGCCGGCTTTCAGTCTGGATCATGGCTAGGCCTCCACGTCCGCTTCAGTGCCCAGCGGTTCGACCACTTCGGGCGTTTCCAGTACAGCCTCGACCGCCCACCGCTTGTGGCGGCTCAGCGGCGCGCTCTCGACGATGCGCACAATCGCGCCGGTCGGAACGGCATCCGTCTCGTCGTGCGCCATCACGCGCTTGGTGCTGCGGACGACTTTCTTATAGACCGGGTGCATCTTGCGACGCTCGATCTCCACGACGACCGTCTTTTGCATCTTGTTGCTTACAACGCGCCCTACGAGGCGGCGGCGATTGTTAGCCATTACTTGCTCTCCTTGCCAGCCATCCGCGCAGCGAGCTGGCGCTCGGTCAGGACGGTCATCAACCGCCCCAGGTTGCGCTTGTTGACGCGAACTAGATTGGGGTCTTTGAGTTCACCCGTCGCCTTGTCGAGGCGCAGCTGCCACGACTGTTCGCGCGCGTCCTCAATGGCATCCATGATTTGCTCGTCCGTCATGGTGCGGATCTTGCGAACATCCAGTTTATCGACCATTACACCAACTCCTGACCGGAAATCGGGTCAATGCGCTTGATGATCTTGGTCTTGATCGGCAGTTTGTAGGCCGCCAGGCGCAGGGCTTCGAGCGCATCCTGCGGGTCGACGCCGCCCATTTCGAACAGCACACGACCGGGCTTGATCACTGCCACCCAGTATTCCACCGAACCCTTACCGCTGCCCATACGGGTTTCCGCGGCTTTCTTGGTGAACGGCTTGTCCGGGAACACACGGATCCAGATCTTTCCACGGCGCTTGATATAGCGGACCATCGCGCGGCGGGCGGCCTCGATCTGGCGGCTGGTCAGCCACACCGGCTCGAGCGCCTGAAGTCCATATTCACCGAACTGGACTTCGACACCGCGGGTTTCATGGCCCTTCATGCGCCCGCGCATTTGCTTACGGTATTTGACACGCTTCGGCATTAACATCGTTCGTACTCCCTCGTCCCAATCGAGCCGGCGCGCTTACGGGGTGACGTAAACGTCGCTCTGCTCGCCGGTGCGCTTCTTCTCTTCGATCTGCAGGATCTCGCCCTTGTAGATCCAAACCTTGATGCCGATACGGCCAAACGTCGTCAGGGCCTCGGCAAAGCCGTAGTCGATGTTCGCCCGCAGGGTCTGGCGGGGGACACGGCCTTCGCTGATCAGTTCACGGCGGGCCATATCGGCACCGGCCAGACGGCCGCTGACTTCGATACGGATGCCCTTCGCTCCCAGGCGCATCGCCTGGCTGACGGCGCGCTTCATGGCGCGGCTGTGACCAATGCGGCGCTCGAGCTGCTGGCCGATGTTTTCCGCCACCAGCACCGACTCGAGGTCAGGCTTGCTGATCTCGTTGACTTCGACGCGCACCGTTTTGTTGGTGAGCTTCTGCAGGTCGGTCTTGAGCTTCTTGACGGCGGCGCCCTTCTGGCCGATGATGATGCCGGGGCGAGCGGTATGGATCGTCGTCACCACCTGATTGGGGAAGCGCTCGATCTCCACGCGGGCGATGCCAGCGCGCCCCAGTTCCTTCTTCACGAATTCGCGGATCGCGCGGTCTTCCTGCAGCAGGTCAACATAGTTGCTGCCTTCGGCGTACCAGCGCGACTCCCAGTCACGATTGACCTTGAGACGAAACCCGGTCGGGTGTACCTTACGACCCATTATGCTCCCTCGCGTGATTCTAGGATGATGGTGAGATGCGACGTACGCTTAACCCGCGGCTTGTAACGTCCGCGCGCACCCGCCTTGAAGCGCTTCATCCGCGTCCCCTCATCCGCAAAAATCTGCGCAATAACAAGGTTGTCCGTCCGCAGTTCAAAGTTGTTTTCCGCGTTCGCCATCGCCGAGACCAGAGTCTTGCGGACGATTGACGCGCCCTTCTGCGGCATGAACTCGAGCACAACCTTGGCCTGTTGGGCGCTCATACCGCGCACCTTATCGCAGACCAGACGCAGCTTCTGAGGGGAAATCGACAGGTGTTTCGTTTTTGCACGCACTTCCATGACAATTCCCCTTACTTCTTCTTGGCTTTCTTTTCGACCATGTGCCCGCGGTAAGTCCGCGTCGGTGCGAATTCGCCGAGCTTATGGCCGACCATGTTTTCGGTGATGTAAATCGGGACATGACGGCGGCCGTCATGCACGGCAATCGTGTGGCCGACCATCTGCGGGAAGACCGTGCTAGCGCGGCTCCATGTCCGGATCACATCCTTCTTGCTGCCGGAATTGAGCTTCTCGACCTTCTTGAGAAGCTTGGGGTCTACAAACGGCCCCTTCTTGAGTGAACGCGACATAGTGCTATTCCAATCCTATCTGGCTATTCACGGCGCTTGCCACGACGACGAACGATGAACTGCTGGGTGCGGCGGTTGGTGCGCGTACGCTTGCCCAGCGCCGGTTTGCCCCAGGGCGTCTTGGGCGCGGCCATACCGATACCGGAACGGCCCTCGCCACCACCATGCGGGTGACTGTTGGGATCCATCGCCGTACCGCGAACAGCCGGGCGCCAGCCCATCCAGCGGCGGCGGCCCGCCTTGCCCAGCTTCACGTTACCGTGATCGGTGTTGCCCACCTGACCGATCGTCGCCATGCAGCGCTCGTGGATCAGGCGAACTTCGCCGCTCGGCAGGCGAACCTGCGCGTAGATGCCTTCCTTCGCCAGCAGCTGCGCCGACGTACCCGCCGCGCGCGCCAGCTGACCGCCCTTGCCGGGCTTCAGCTCGATGTTGTGAATCTGCGTACCGACCGGGATGTCCGAGATCGGCAGCGAGTTGCCCGGGCGGAGCGTGGCGAGGCTGCCGTTGCCGATCGTGTCGCCGACCTTGAGGTCGAGCGGCGCGATGATGTAGCGGCGTTCGCCGTCTTCGTACTCCACCAGCGCGATACGCGCCGAGCGGTTCGGGTCATACTCGACCGCGACCACGGTGGCCTTGCAGTCAAACTTGTTCCGCTTGAAGTCGATCAGACGGTAGCGGCGCTTGTGGCCGCCGCCCCGATGGCGCACAGTCACGCGGCCATGGTTATTACGGCCGCCGGACTTGCGCAGCGCTTGCGTCAGTGAGCGTTCCGGCCTCGATTTGGTGATCTCCTCGAAGCTGTGGCCCGTCATGTCTCGGCGACCGGCCGAGGTGGGTTTGTAGATCTTTACCGGCATGTGCTTTACCCTTAGACGTTGAATATGCCGATCGTCTGCCCTTCTTCAAGGGTGACAATCGCCTTCTTCCACTGCTGGGAGCGCTTGTACCACTTCCGGCCGCGCTTGCCACGCTTGGCGGGCATGACCATGGTGTTCACGCTTTTCACATCCACATCGAACATGACCGTCACCGCTTCGCGGATCTGAACCTTGTTGGCGTTCGACGCGACTTCAAACACGTACTGATTGTTATCGCTGGACATCACGTTGCTTTTCTCGGTGATGACCGGGCGCACAATCACATCGTACAGATGCAGTGCCGTCATAACTTAGTTCCCCCAGATGCTCTTGATGACTTCGAGCGCATCCAGCGGCACGATCACTTTGTCATACGACAGCAGATCGCGGATGTTCAGGTAGCTGGCCCGCAGGTAACGGGCATCAGCCAGGTTGCTGATCCCACGCTCGACATTCTCGTTACGATCCGCCAGCAGCACCAGCGCCTTGTGACCGCCGACCAGCGAGTTCAGCGTCTGGGCCATGTCCTTGGTCTTGGGCGACGACGCCTCAAACCGATCCACGACCACCAGCTGCTCGTCGGCCACCAGCGCGCTCAACGCATTGCGGATGGCAATGCGGCGCATCTGCTTGGGCATGTTCTTGGTGTACTTGTGGGGGCGCGGCCCGTGCGCCTGACCGCCGCCGACGAAGTGCGGGGCGCTCTGCGCGCCGTGACGGGCGCGGCCCGTGCCCTTCTGGCGGTACCACTTGGCTGTCGTCATCGCGACTTCGCCGCGCGTCAGGGTCTTATGTGTCCCCAGACGGGCGTTCGACGTCTGCAGCACGTAGAGCTGGTGCATCAGCCCCGTGTTGATGTTTTCTTTCGGGATCCCGAAGATCTCGTCCGGCAGGTCGACCGAGGAGACCTTCTTGCCGTTTATATCCAGTACTGGAAATTCCATGATTGATTACCTCCCCACGCTCGTCTATTTGCTGCCGCGACGCTTGCGCGCGGGTTTAATCATGACGATCCCTTCCTTGGCGCCCGGGATCGACCCGCGCACGGCCAGAAGGTTGCGTTCTGTGTCAATAAGGATCACTTCAAGGTTCTGAATGGTGACGCGTTCGTCGCCCATATGACCCGAAGCGCGGCGGCCCTTCAGCGTGCGGCCCGGGAACGAGCGCATACCGGACGAACCGGGGGCGCGTTCACGGTCCGACTGACCGTGTGTCTTGGGCTGCCGGTTGAAGTTGTGGCGGCGGATCGTACCGGCAAAGCCGCGACCCTTGGACGTGCCGATCACATCCACGCGCTCGCCGGCGGCGAACACATCGACTTTGATTTCCTGACCTTCGGTGACGTCAACGTCGCCGTCGGGCAGGCGGAATTCACGCAGATACTTCAGTGCCGGCAGGTTGTTGCGGCGCAGATGGCCCATCTGGCCCTGCGTCAGACGCTCCGCCTTGACCACACCGAAGCCCAACTGGATGGCGACGTAGCCGTCGCGATCCTTCGAGCGGACCTGCGTGACATAGCAGGGACCGGCCTGAATGACGGTCACGGGAATAGCATTCCCCTTCTCGTCAAAGACCTGTGTCATCCCTATCTTTTTACCGATCATTCCCTTCATTCTGGTTCCCTCCACAGTGGGACGACTGCGCCCGAGGCGCGGGGGCTTCTCATCCCCCAGTCCCAACCTGTATAAGCGTACTTACTCACGGTACGCCCGCAGCGGCGGATCTGCACTCACGCGACCCGCATACGTTGCAAGCAGTGGTGCTGTTTTTAGATCTTGATCTCGATATCCACACCCGCCGGGCCGTTGAGGCGCATCAGCGTGTCGATGGTCTTGCTGTCGGGATCGAGCACGTCAATCAGACGCTTGTGCGTGCGGATCTCGAAGTGTTCCTGCGAGTCTTTGTCGATGAACGGCGACCGGCGGACGGTAAACCGCTCCAGACGGGTCGGCAGCGGGACGGGGCCCACCACGCGGGCGCCGCTGCGCTCGGCCGCTTCGACAATACGCTGGGCGAACTGATCGATCGAGCGGTGATCGTACGCCTTCAACCGGATGCGGATCTTGTTCTTGATTGCCATAATGGACCTGTTCTTCTCTCACTAGGGCAGACAATGCCGGGGACATGGTTTGCACTCCCCGGCATTGTGCAAGTAGGCTGTTGGATGCCCTGTGTTAACCCAGAACTTCCGTGATGATGCCTGCGCCGACGGTCAGACCGCCTTCACGAATAGCGAACTTCGAACCCTTTTCGAGCGCCACCGGGATGATCAGCTCGACTTCGAGGTTCACGTTGTCACCCGGCATGACCATCTCGACGCCTTCCGGCAGCGTCACGATGCCGGTCACGTCCATCGTGCGGATGTAGAACTGCGGGCGGTAGCCGGTGAAGAACGCCTTGTGGCGGCCACCCTCTTCCTTACGCAGGATGTAGACTTCGCTGGTGAAGCGGCGGTGCGGCGTGATCGAGTTGGTCTTGGCCAGAACCATACCACGCTCGACTTCTTCACGCTTCGTGCCACGCAGCAGGATACCGGCGTTGTCGCCCGCTTCGGCGCGGTCGAGTTCCTTGTGGAACATTTCGATACCGGTGACCGTGGTCTTCATCTTCTCTTCGCGCAGACCAACGATCTCGATTTCCTCGCCCTTGCTCAGGACACCGCGCTCGACGCGACCGGTCACGACCGTACCACGGCCCTGAATGGTGAACACGTCTTCGATCGGCATCAGGAACGGCTTGTCCGTCTCACGGGTCGGGGTCGGGATCCAGCTGTCGACCGCTTCCATCAGCTTGAGGATCGGCTCAAACTCCGGCGCGCTCGGGTCGGTCGAGTTCGACTCGGTCACGGCCAGCGCCGAACCGCGGACGATGGGGGTGTCGGCCGCGAACTCATAGCTCTCGAGCAGTTCCGACAGTTCCATCTCGACCAGTTCGAGCAGTTCCGGATCGTCCATCTGGTCGACCTTGTTCAGGAAGACCACCATGGCCGGCACTTCCACCTGACGCGCCAGCAGCACGTGCTCGCGGGTCTGCGGCATCGGGCCATCGGGCGCGCTCACCACCAGGATCGCACCGTCCATCTGGGCGGCACCGGTGATCATGTTCTTGATATAGTCACGGTGGCCCGGGCAGTCCACGTGGGCGTAGTGACGGGCGTCGGTCTCATACTCGACGTGACGGATGTTGATGGTGATACCGCGGGCGCGCTCTTCCGGCGCGTTGTCGATGTCCGCGTAGTCCATCTTCTGAGCGCGACCGCGCATAGCGAGCACCTTGGTGATCGCCGCCGTGAGCGTGGTCTTACCATGGTCAACGTGACCGATGGTGCCGATGTTCACGTGGGGCTTGCTGCGCTCGAATTTTGACTTACCCATTTTCGTTCTTCCTTTGCTCTTTTCTTCAAGCGTGTGTGTACGCTATACGAACCGAACGTTCTACTTACTCGAACCCTTGATCACTTCTTCAGCGATGCTGTTGGGCGCGGTAGTATACTTCTCAAACTCCATCGTGAAGTTGCCACGACCCTGAGTGATGTTGCGCAGGTTGTTGGCGTAACCGAACATCTCCGCCAGCGGTACCGAGGCGCGGATGGTGCTCAACCCTGCGCCGCGCGGTTCCATACCGGTGATGATGCCACGGCGTGACGACAGGTCACCGACCACCGAACCGGTGTAATCGTCGGGAACCACCACTTCAACCTTCATGCTCGGTTCCATGATGACCGCGCCAGCCTTGCGCACCGCTTCCTTGACGGCCATCGAACCGGCCACCTTGAACGCCATTTCACTGGAGTCGACTTCGTGGAATGCGCCGTCGACCAGCGTCACCTTGGCGCCGACGACCGGGTAACCGGCGATCACGCCGCCCTGAATCGCTTCGCGCACACCGTTTTCAGTCGGACGGATGAACTCACGCGGGATGGAGCCACCCTTGATCGCGTCCACAAACAGGACACCTTCAGGGGTCTTCTCCAGTTCCTCATCGTTCATCGGTTCCACTTCGATCACGACGCGGGCATACTGACCCGAGCCGCCCGTCTGACGCTTGAACGTGTGATCCACACGCGTTTCGCGGGTAATCGCTTCGCGGTAAGCCACGCGCGGACGACCCACGGTCGCCTGCACGCCGAACTCACGCATCAGGCGGTCAACCAGCACTTCGAGGTGCAGTTCGCCCATACCGCGCAGGCGGGTCTGGCTTTCCTGGACATCAACCTTGAAGGTCGGGTCTTCTTCGGCCAGGCGGCGCAGGGCGATACCCATCTTATCCTGATCGGCCTTGCTGTTCGGCTCAATCGCGACTTCGACCACCGGCTCGGGGAACGTGATGTTCTCCAGCATGACCGGCTTGTCGGGGTCAGACAGCGTCTCACCCGTGAAGGTGTCCTTCAGCGCCAAAATCGCGGCGATGTCG
>ERZ761609.2262-NODE-2262-length-14598-cov-932.064017_pt1 | contig 14598 bp, 11 predicted proteins | sample MGYA00511163_ERZ761609 | MGnify/ENA primary metagenome ERZ761609 (study PRJEB28899, sample SAMN02445070) | bioreactor sludge metagenome | biome: EBPR sludge | place: Australia: Brisbane, Thorneside Wastewater Treatment Plant | collected 2011-12-16 ... | reverse complement strand
TGAAACCATAGGCCAATCATCAAAAATGTTCAAGTTATTTTTGCTTAACACCTAACACCACCGAAAGCGGCCTTGAGCGCCAGGGCCTGGTGACGATCTGCGCCGTGGCCGCCATGCCCAGCAGGTTGACCGCCTGCACGGTGGAACTGACCCTTCTACTCAGACCGAAGAAAGGCGAATTCACCGTCTTCAGGACGGCGGCACAGAGACCGGCGTCGCCAGCGATCAAGCGCCCAACCGCCTGCGGATCAGGGTCGTTCCTTCTTCAGTTCGTCTTGGATCTGCACCGGAACCAGCGGCCTAGTGGGGATCGTGATTCCCTTCAGCGTTCTCTCGACCACTTCCGGGCTGATTGACCTGCTCATTCGCTTTCTCCTGTTCACACCCCGTTCGACCTCTTGGATGAAGAGGGTGGAGCGAGTCTTCCGCGACAGAGCGAATCATGCCACTAGCCGCAACTCCCGACTGCCCCGCAGGCAGTGCAAAAATCGCAGCCATCCTTGCGGATCATCGTCATGTTGCCGCACTCGCCGCAAAGCTTGCCGGCGGTTGGTTGCGCCGCACCGCCGCCGACCGGGGTCTGCAGGATGCCCATCTGCTGCAGCGGCAGGCCGTTCTCGTCAAGGATGCCGAGCATTGCGTAGCGGTGGATGATCAGTTGTGCGAGGTAGGCAACGGTCGAAGGGTAGTTCGTCTGACGGCGCGTGCCGGGGATGAAGGCCATGAAGTCAGCGAGCGGCTCGGGATAGTCGAGCAGCTTGCGGAGCTTCATGCCGATCCACGCCGGGTCGATGACGCGCATGTCGAAAGACAGCAGCTTGGTCAGGCCATCGAGGGCGCGCGGGTAGTTGCCGGAGAGCCAGACGGAATATGGCCGCGTGACGCCGTCCGGCAAGGTAATCTCCTTGAGACCGAGGACGAAGTCTTCGCCGGTCGCCGGGTTGAAGACGTCGACGGTCCAGGACAGCGTACCGTCGGTGCCGGTCTTCGGCTCCTTGCGACTGAACATCGCGTCGAGTACCGGCGTCGGCCCTTCGTGCCTGAACGAGTCGAGCTTGTCGACGCGGAACTGGATCAACTGTGCCATCGCGGCGACGACCGACGGCATGCGCTTCCTCTCGCCGTGAGGCGGAAAGGGCATGTCGAAGCCTTCGTCGCCAGCGGTCCGTGCGAGCGATTCAAGCTTCAGTGCCAGCCAGCCATGATCGTTGGCGCGCATGTCCATCGACAGCGTCTTGGCGACGGCGCCAAGGCCGCGTGGCTGCTCGGGACCGTTCACCCAGGCCTCGAACGGCCAATGGCGACCTTCCTGCTCGATCTGGCCGACGAAGAGGGCGAACTTGCCGTGCGTGTGCTCGATCATGTAGGTCCAGGCCATGTTGCCCTCCAGCATGTTCGGGCGATTCGGCCAGCGCAGGCTGGCGAGCACCGGTGCCGGCAGCGTCTTGATCGTCAACCGGCGGTTGGCATCGCCGATCTCGAAGTCCTGCGGCTGCTTCCTGTCCTCGACCTGTTTCTGCGATTCGACCGAGAGCACCGAGCCGAGGACGGCGTTTGGGCGGTAGGTGGCGAGCCCCTTGAGACCGGATTTCCAGGCGGTGAAATACAGATCCTGGAACTCTTCATAGGGGTAGTCGGCAGGTACGTTGACCGTCTTTGAGATCGAGGTGTCGATGTACGGCGCGACGGCGGCGACCATGTCCTTGTGCGCCCTGGCGGAGATCTCCAGCGCGGTGACGAAGTAGTCCGGCAGCTTGTCGACGTCGCCGCCGAGGTGCTTGTAGAGCCGCCAAGCGTAATCCTCGACGGCGTATTCCTTGAGCGTACCGTCCGCCATGCGCTTCTTGCGGTTGTAGGTCCAGGAGAAAGGCGGCTCAATGCCGTTCGAGGCGTTGTCGGCAAAAGCCAGCGAGATGGTGCCAGTCGGCGCGATCGACAGCAGGTGCGAGTTGCGCAGACCGTGCTTGCGGATTTCGCTCTTGATTTCGGCTGGCAGTCGGGAAGCGAAGTTGCCGCCGGAGAGGTAGAGCTCAGAGTTGAACAGCGGGAAGGCACCCCGTTCCCTGGCCAGTTCGACCGACGCGAGGTAGGCGGTGTCGCGCATGAACTCGGAAATGCGGGCGCCCATGGCCATCGCTTCCGGGCGATCGTAGCGCAGGCACAGCATGCACAGGGCGTCACCGAGGCCGGTGAAACCAAGGCCGATACGGCGCTTGTTGGCGGCTTCCTCGCGCTGCCGCTCGAGTGGCCAGGCAGTGACGTCGAGGACGTTGTCGAGCATGCGCGTGGACACCTTGACGACTTCGCCGAAGGCTTCGAAATCGAACTCGGCGTCAATGCTGAACGGCGACCTGACGAAGAGCGTCAGGTTGATCGAGCCGAGGCAGCAGCAGCCGTACGGAGGCAGCGGTTGCTCGGCGCAGGGGTTGGTGGCCTCGATGACTTCGCAGTAGTAGAGGTTGTTGTCCTTGTTCATGCGGTCAAGGAAGAGGATTCCCGGCTCGGCATGGTCGTAGGTGGATTTCATCACCTGGTCCCACAGATCACGGGCGCGCACGCGCCGGTAGACCCAGCTGCCGTCGTCGCCCTGAAAAGCGCCAGTGCGCTTCATGTCCGGGCCAGGTTCGGCGCGATGTGTCAGTTCGACCTCGGTGTCAGCTTCGACCGCCTGCATGAAGGCGTCGGTGACGGCGATCGAGACATTGAAGTTGCTCAGGTCGCCGTGATCCTTGGCGTGAACGAAGACCTCGATGTCCGGGTGGTCGCAGCGCAGCACGCCCATCTGGGCACCGCGACGGGCGCCGGCCGATTCGACAGTCTCGCACGAGCGGTCGAAGACCCGCATGTACGAAACCGGACCTGAGGCGCGCGACTGCGTTCCCTTGACCAGAGCACCGATCGGCCGGATCGACGAGAAGTCGTAACCGACGCCGCCGCCGCGGCGCATGGTTTCGGCAGCTTCGGCGAGGGCGCTGTAGATGCCCGGCTTGCCATCAACAACCTCGACCACTGAGTCACCGATCGGCTGCACGAAGCAGTTGATCAGCGTCGCCGCGAGCGTCGTACCGGCGGCCGAGTTGATCCGCCCAGCGGGGACGAAGCCGTTCTCCTGCGCCCAGAGGAAGCGCGCCTCCCAGTGCGCGCGCTGCTTTTCCTCCTCGTTGGCAGCGAGCGCGAAGGCGACCCGCCGACGCACGTCATGCACCGTCGTCTCGTTGCCCTTGGCGTACTTCTCGACCAGCACCTCACCCGAAATCTCCTGCTCGGCAAGCGGCACGATCGCCGGTGCCTCGGCGATCGCCGACAGGGGTAACTGGTAGGTAAGCTGGCTCATGGTCGGTCCCTTGATGGTGTGGTTGCCGGAAAATTCCGAAACTGCTGCTGTTGTATTTGACCCAGGCGGCACGGCGTCGTTGCGCGGCTCGCCGCGATGCCTCTCCAGGCCACTCGGCTGCAGCGCCACCCCCGAGGCGTCACAGACGCAAAGCTACTACATGTAGTATTCAGAAGCAAGAAGATAACTAAATGTAGTTGTCCGCAGCAGACCAGACCGAGCCCCGGAAAAGTCGTGAAATCACGGCCTTGGGACGACTGGCGGGAAACATGAGCTTTTCTTCTGCTACCCGCGGCGCTACCGACAGCCCTGACGGCGGGCGCGCTCAGCCAAGCTTCTGTCGCTCGCGGTTGGCGTGCGCGATCAGTGAGGCGATGACGCAGGAGGCAATCCTCGTCTCGGCAGTATCGGCCCGACTGGTGAGAACGATCGGCACGCGCGCGCCGAGGACGATGCCGGAGCTCAGCGCGTTGGCCAGGTACTCGAGCTGTTTGGCAATCATGTTGCCAGATTCGAGGTCGGGCACCACCAGGATGTCGGCGCGGCCGGCGACCGCCGAGATGATTCCCTTGGTCTTGGCCGCCACCAGCGAAACGGCGTTGTCGAAGGCCAGCGGCCCGTCGAGCACCCCACCCCTGATCTGCCCGCGGTCGGCCATCTTGCACAGAGCAGCAGCGTCCAGGGTTGACTGGATCTTCGGACTGACGGTTTCCACCGCCGAGAGGATCGCCACCTTGGGCTCGGGCGTGCCGATGATGTGTGCCAGTTCGATCGCATTCTGGATGATGTCGACCTTGTCCTGCAAGGACGGAGCGATGTTGATCGCCGCATCGGTGATCATGATCGGCCGCGGATAGGTCGGCACGTCCATCAGGAAGACGTGGCTGATCCGGCGCTCGGTGCGCAGCCCGGCGCCACGCGAAATCACTTCGGCCATCAGCTCGTCGGTATGCAGACTGCCCTTCATCAGTGCCTCGGCGTCGCCGCTGCGAATCAGCGTCACGGCCATCGCCGCCGCGTCGTGACTGTGCTTGACGTTGACGATCCGGTGCTGCGCCAGATCGAAGCCATTCTCCTCGGCGACCGCTCGAATCTTCTGCTCCGGGCCGACCAGGATCGGCGCGATCAGCCGCGCCTCGGCGGCCAGCAGGGCACCCTTGAGCGACTCACGGTCGCAGGGGTGCACTACCGCCATGTCGATTGCCGCCAGACCCTCGGCGCGCTGGACCAGTGCCTGCAGACGGGCATACTTGTCCGAAATGGTGATCTCCGGCATCGCCACACGCTTCGTCCTGATCTTCTCGGCCGGTGCCAGGACCTCGGCGCTGCCCGAGACGACAAGCATGTTGTCCTGATTGAAACACGCGCAGTCGAGAATGATGTGATGGTTGCGCTCGAACTTCTGTCGCACCGTCACCGTCACCGTCAGGGTGTCGCCGATCGTCACCGGGCGCGCGAAGCGTAGCGTCGACTCGATGAGAATGGTCCCCGGTCCCGGGAACTGCGTGCCGATTGTCGTTGACAGGAGCGAAGCGCTCCACATGCCATGCGCAATGAAGTCACGGAACAGGCCGCTGTGACGGAACTCGGCGCGCGCGAGCGCCGGGTTCATATCACCCGACATTAGGGCAAACAGCTTCACGTCCTCGGGACGCAAGGTGCGGATCAGCGAGGAAGAGTCGCCGATGTTGATCTCGTCGTAGGTTCGGCTTTCGAGGTACTCCAGAGGTGTTTCGAAGTGCATGATCGTCCTCCGCATGATGCCCGGAATGATGTTCGGCGGCAGCGCCGGACGATACCGCACGATCCGCGCCGCCACCAACCAGGGACTCGCCCACAACGCACATTATGCTGCAACGCAGCACGGAATGGTATGCCCATGTTCCCATCGCTCCGGGCCACTTCGGCAAGCCGCGTTCAGCGCCGGAAAGAGCCCCGGTGATGCCTGCCCAAACAGCCGGCAAGCTGCTATCGTGTCGCCATCCCCACCCGCAGCGGACACCCGACCATGGCCCAGCCTGTTTCCGAAGACGCCGCCACGCACACGGTGCGCGGCGCCTGCCCACATGACTGCCCGGACACCTGCGCGCTCGAAGTCACGGTCAGCAGGGGCCGCGTGCTGAAGGTTGCCGGCGCGGCTGATCACCCGCCGACCGCTGGCGTGCTGTGCACCAAGGTGGCCCATTACCCCGAGCGCATCCATCACCCGCAACGTCTGTTGCACCCGCAGCGGCGCCTGGGTGCTAAGGGGCCAGGGGCGCGCTTCGAACGAATCAGCTGGGAGGAGGCGCTGGCGATCATCTCCGAGCGCTTCCGCAGCATCATCGCCAGCCATGGCGCCGAGGCCATCGTACCCTACAGCTATGCCGGCAACTCCGGGCTGCTCGGCTACGGCTCGCTGGACCGTCGCTTCTTCCACCGCCTCGGGGCCGCCCAGCTCGACCGGACGATCTGCGCCAGCGCCGGCGCGATGGGCTACCGTGCGACGATCGGTGCGAGCATCGGCTTCGACCCCGAGAACGTCGTCGACTCACGACTGATCATCATTTGGGGGAGCAACAGCGTCGTCTCGAACCTGCACTTCTGGCGCCTGGCACAGGAAGCGAAGCGGCGCGGTGCCCGCCTGATCGCTGTCGACCCCTGCCGTACGATCACTGCCGACAAGTGCGACCAGCATATCGCCCTGCTGCCGGGAACCGACAGCGCGCTGGCGCTCGGCCTGATGCATGTGCTGATCAGGGACGACCTCGTCGACCACGACTACGTCGCTCGCCACACGATCGGCTTCGCCGAACTCGCCAGACGCGCGCAGGATTTTCCGCCAAACCGGGTGGCGACGATCTGCGACATTGACGAGCGCATCGTCGAGAAGCTCGCGCACGAATACGGCAGCGCGCGACCGACGGCGATCCGTACCAACTACGGCATCAATCGCACTGCCGGTGGCGGCATGGCCCTGCGAACAATCGCCTGCCTGCCGGCGCTCACCGGTGCATGGCGTGACCCCGCCGGCGGCATACTCCTGTCTACGTCGGGCAACTACCCGGTGAACACGGCAGCGCTCGAACGGCCGGACCTGATGCCGCAGCCGCTGCCGCGCGTCCTCAACATGAGCACAGTCGGCCACGACCTCCTGCAGGCACAGCCGCCGATCCGCGCGATCTTCGTCTACAACAGCAATCCGGTGGCTGTCGCCCCGCAGTCCGGCGAAGTGGTACGCGGATTCGCCCGCAGCGACCTGTTCACCGTCGTGCACGATCTGTTTCAGACCGACACTGCCGACTACGCCGACATCCTGCTGCCGGCGACCAGCCACATGGAACAACTGGACATCCACAAGTCCTACGGCCACCTGCACATCCAGGTCAATCAGCCGGCCATCGCACCACTCGGCGAGGCCCTGCCGAACACCGAACTGTTCCGTCGCCTGGCATCGCGAATGGGGTTCAGCGAGTCGTGCTTTGGCGACAGCGACGAGGATCTCTGCCGCCAGGCTTTCGACTGGAGCGATCCGCGCCTGGCCGGCCTGTCGTGGCAACACCTGGCGACAGCCGGGCACGCCCGGCTCAATCTACCACAGCGGCACGCACCCTTCGCCGATGGCGGTTTCCCGACGCCCTCGGGGAAATGTGAGTTCTACAGCCAAATGCTCGCCGACCAGGGACTCGACCCGCTGCCTGCCTTCGTCGCACCGCGCGAATGGCGGCAGAGTCCTCTGGCGGCCGAGTTCCCGCTGGCGCTGCTGACGCCGCCAGCACGAAACTTCCTCAACACCAGCTTTGCCAACTCGCAGCGTTTCCTGGCGCAGGAGAAATCGCCGACCGTACTCATCAATCCGCACGACGCTGCCGAACGTGCCATTGCCGAAGGCAGCCTGGTACGCATCTTCAACCGTCGCGGCGAGTTCGCTGCGCGTGCCGTCATCAGCGACCGCGCACGGCCAGGCGTCGTCGTCGCCACCTCGATCTGGTGGCGCAAGCTCTCACCCGATGGGCGCAACTGCAACGAGGTGACGAGCCAGGCTCTCACCGACATGGGGGGTGGCGCGACCTTCTATGACTGCCTGGTGGACGTGGCCACCTCCTGCCAGCGCAGCGCCTCCTGATACAGGGCTTTCCTGCCGGCACCCGTGATCGCATGGGCCAGCCGCGTCGCCTGACTCGGCGGCAGCCCGTCGGCGAGCAGCAGCCGCAGCACCCTTTCGCCCTCGCCGCTTGCGGCCACCGCCGGGGCACCGGCGACGATCAGCACAAACTCACCGCGCTGGCGATTGGCGTCCGCCAGCAACCACTCCTGCGCGTCGCCCAGACTGCAGGAATGAATGCTCTCGAACAGCTTCGTCAGCTCGCGCGCCAGAAACAGCGTGCGCTGCGGGCCGAACGCCTCGAGCAGGGCGGCGACCGCCTCGACAATGCGATGCGGCGCCTCGTAGAACACCAGCGCGTACGGTAGCTGTACGAGTTCCTGCAGCGCCTGTGCGCGCTGCCCGGGCTTGCTCGGCAGGAAGCCGTAGAACAGAAAATGTGTGTCGCTCAGCCCGGATGCGGAGAGCGCGACGATGGCGGCGCAGGGCCCCGGCAGCGGCACGACGCGATGACCGGCGGCACGCACGCGTGCCACCAGCCTGGCTCCCGGGTCGGAGATGCCCGGGGTGCCGGCATCGACGACCAGCGCCACCGACTCCCCAGCGGCCAGCCGCGCCACGACCTGTTGTGCGGCAGCCTCCTCGTTGTGCTGGTGCGCCGCGAGCAGCCGGGCCTGGCAACCGTAGTGGCGCAGCAGCGGCGCCGTGTGCCGCGTGTCCTCGGCAGCCACCCACGGCACGCCGCGGAGGACGTCGATCGCGCGCTGCGTCATGTCGCCGAGATGGCCCAGCGGCGTCGGCACCAAATATAATGCGGCTGATTCGTTCGTCATCGGAGTCGACTGGCAGGTGAACGGCAAAGATAACACGCCCGGACATGCCGGGACGCGCACCAGACCTGGCGAGGTCGCCGAGGATCTCGCCGCGCGGTTCCTCGAAGCCCGTGGACTCAGCATCCTGCAGCGCAATTTTCGCTGCCGCGGTGGCGAAGTCGACCTGATTTGCCGCGATGGGCCGGCTCTTGTCTTCGTCGAAGTGCGGCTGCGCCGCAACGCTGCCTACGGTGGCGCCGGTGCCAGCATCACCACCACCAAGCAGCGGCGAATCGCCCTCGCTGCCGAGCATTACCTGACGACCCACAGCGCTGCCGAGCGTGACTGCCGCTTCGACTGCATCCTCCTCGACAGACTCTCGACCGAGGCGATCGAATGGCTCCGCGATGCGTTCCAGGCGCCTTAGCCTGCTCCTGGCGCTGACTTTGCTCCCGCTGCTGGCAAGCGGCGGCGAGACCGTCAGGGTCCTGGTGCAGAGCTCGCCGCTCGCGGGCAGCCAGTACTACGCCGCGAGCGAGCTGTGGTCACAGATCAGGACCGGTGACCGCCTGGAGCTGGTGCGCGAAGCCGATAACCGGCATGACCGCAACGCCGTGCGAGTGGAGTGGAAAGGACGCCAGCTCGGTTACGTGCCGCGCGCAGAGAACCGTGCCGTCGCGCGTGCCCTGGACGCGGGCGAGAAGCTCGAGGCGCGGGTGTCGAAGCTGCGCCAGGATCCTGACCCCTGGCGCCGGGTCGAGTTCGAGGTCTTCCTGCTGCTCTGATGATAGAATCAGCCCCTTTACGCGATGTCCGGGACCGCCGATGGAACTGACCCACCGTATCCGCCAGCAGTTCAGGGACAGTGCCCAGATCAAGCTGGACGCCGCCGAAGCGCTGGCCGCACCGGTCGCGCGGGCAATCGAGACGATGGTCAGCTGCCTGCTGAACAACGGCAAGATCCTTGCCTGTGGCAATGGCGGCTCGGCAGCCGACGCCCAGCACCTTGCCGCCGAACTGGTCGGGCGCTTCGAGGTCGAGCGCCACGAACTGGCGGCGATCGCCCTGACGACCGATACCTCGATTCTCTCGGCAATTGCCAACGACTATGGTTTCGAGGCCGTCTTCGCCAAGCAGGTTCGCGCTCTGGGCCAACCGGGGGACGTTCTCGTCGCCATCTCGACCTCGGGCAGCTCGGCCAATGTCATCGCGGCGATCAATGTCGCGCACGAGAACGAGCTACGGGTCGTTGCTCTGACCGGCAAGGGCGGCGGTGCGATCGGCGAGATGCTGCACGATGAGGATGTGCACATCTGCGTCCCCGCCGAGCGCACGGCGCGAATTCAGGAAACGCACCTGCTGGTCATCCATTGTCTCTGCGACGGCATCGATTGCCTGCTCATGGGAGTTGAAGAATGAAACGATTGCTTGCCACGGGCGCGTTGCTCGGTGCAGCCCTGATGGCACCCCTGCTGCAAGGCTGTCTGCCGATGGTCGCCGCCGGCGCCAGCGGTGGTGCGCTGGCCGTTTTTGACCGTCGATCGCTCGGCACGCAGACGGACGACGAGTCGATCGAATGGAAGGTCAGTGCCCGCGTCGGCGAGAAGCCCTGGGAAAACGTCCACGCGAATTTCACCAGCTACAACCGCAAGGTGCTGATCACCGGCGAGGTGCCTTCCGAACAGGTGAGAATCGAAATCGAGAACATCGTCACGGCTGTGCCCCAGGTACAGGGGCTGTACAACGAACTGAGCATCGGCCCGGTCACGTCCTTCTCGACACGCAGCAACGACTCGTACATCACCACCCGGGTGAAGAGCCGCTTCGTCGATTCCGGGAAGTTCAACGCGGTCCATGTCAAGGTCGTCACCGAAAATGGCGTCGTCTACCTGATGGGTCTGGTCACGCAGCGTGAGGCCGACGCGGCAGTCCAGGTGGCGCGAACGACGAGCGACGTCAGGAAGGTTGTGACGCTGTTCGAGATCATCTCGGACACCAAGGCGAAAGAACTCGATGTTTCGCTGCCGAAATCGAACCCGCCGGCGCCGCCGCCGACCGGCGGCGGCTGAGCAGTTGTGACGGGATCGTCGCCGGCAGACCGCCGGAAAGCGACCGCCGAGACCTTCTGATTGCTGCCCGGCCGCGCATGGAGGCTGCGCGCGGGCACGGCCCAGCTTGGTCGTGCGACAGGCCTGTTCGCACACTCCAGTTCGGTGGGCGTGCAGGTTCCGGCAGGCAGCGATCGGGAGTCGCGGTCGGCGGCGGCCGCCGACGAAAACAGGTGGACAGGGAGGAAAAGCCATGAGCAAGGAGATAGTCGTTTGTTTCGACGGAAGCTGGAACGATCCCGTCGAGCGAACCAACGCATTCCGACTGTTCCAGATGCTGCCCGGCGACGAGCGACAGGTCGAGGAGAGCGGGCCGATCCGCTCGCATCTCGTCAAGAGTGGAGAGAAACTCGCGGCCTTCCATCTCGCCAGCGTCGGCAGCGGCGGCCGCTCGCAGGGGCTGCTCCGGGGAACGCAGGGAATCGGCCTGCACGACAGCATGATCGATGCCTACCTGCTGATCTCACAGGTATACCAGCGCGGCGACAAGATCTGGCTGTTCGGTTTCTCGCGTGGCGCCTGGGCTGCCCGCAGCCTCGGTGAGTTCATCGCTTACACTGGCCTGATCCCGGCAGGCGAGGCCAGCGACGGCGACGCCGCCGATGAGGCGGAGCGGATCTGGCTGATCTACAAGGACGATCGCGGCAAGAAGCGTGGCACCCGCTTCTGGAAACACAACGACGAAACACCGATCCGCATGATCGGCGTCTGGGACACCGTCGGCGAACTTGGCGTGCCGCTGTTCAACGGCCTGCGTCTGGTCGACCGCGAAGAACTCCGCTTCCTGAAGTTCCGCAACCGTGAGCTGAACCCGCGCGTCCAGTACGGGCGTCAGGCGCTGGCCATAGACGAGCAGCGCGCCGACTTTGTTCCGACGCTGTGGGCCGAGCGCGAGGGGATCAGGCAGCTCTGGTTTGCCGGCGCCCATGCCGACGTCGGCGGTGGCTACGAAGACCGCGGCCTCGCGGACATCGCGCTCGAATGGATGATGCAGGAGGTCAACGACCTCGATGCCGGCCTGCGGCTCTTTCCCGAGCAACTGGTTCCGGGACTTGCGCCGGACTGCCTGCAGGATCGGCACGACGAAACTCGCAGCCCCGTCTGGCGAACCCGCCCGAGCAAGGAGCGCAAGATTCCAGATGACGCCGAAGTCCATCCCAGCGTGTTGCAGCGGCTGCAGGAGCGCCCTGATTATCGACCGAAGGCACTCGAGGACATCCCCGCCTGTGCTTCCGTGTATCGTGGCGACGACGAGCCACTGCCGGAAGAGCAGTTGCACCCGGACCGTGAGGCCCTACCGTTCCGCAAGCTGCCGATTGACGGCTCGACACGCTTCCCCGTGTACGCCCACAAGTGGTGGAACGCTTCCGGCATCGAGGTGGACGTTGACGAACGCTACCGCGTCGAAGCCAGCGGCACCTGGCTCGACAAGGAAATCTCGGCAGACGCCGACGGCTATGAGTCGAAGGCGTGGTTCCTGCAACTTGCGGAAGGCAGCCGCCGGATGGAAAAGCGCCCATGGTCCTCGCTGGTTGCCGCCATTCATCCGCGGCCCGACCTCGAGGCCAACAACGCAGATTCCGAGAATATGCTTACCGGGCTGATCGAGAGCGCCGTCAGCGGAGTGGCGCGCGTCGATGACGAGAGCAGCCTGATCGCCACCCCGAATGGCTGCGAGATCGAGATCACCGAGCCTGGGTTCCTCTACTTCTTTGCCAACGACTCGGCCTTTGCCTATGGCAACAACCGCGGCTTCCTCAGCGTCGAAGTCACCCGGCTTCCCGGCGCCGAGGAGGCGGAGCAGAAGCCGTCAGCAGCAGCGCAACGCATGCCCGGCAGCCTGAACATGAAGCTTTACTTCACTCCGGGCACCTCATCGCTGGCGCCGCACATTGCGCTGCGCGAGGCCGGGCTCGACTTCGATCTCGTTCGCGTCGACATCCGCCAGCGCCAGCTTGCCGACGGCAGCGACTTCACTGCCATCAACCCGAAAGGCTACGTCCCGGTACTCGAACTCGGCGATGGCGATCGGCTGACGGAGACCGCAGCGATCCTGCAGTACATCGCCGACCGCATCCCCGAGAGTGGTCTCGCACCACGCCCCTACAGTCTCGCGCGCTACCACTTGCAGGAATGGCTCGCGTTCATCGGCTCGGAACTGCACAAGGGCTTCATACCGCTGTTCAGGCCGGACACGCCGGAGGAATACCGGGGCTGCCTGCGGGACAGCCTTGCCACCCGGCTGGGCCATGTCGCCACCCACCTCGAGGGAAGGAACTACCTGCTCGGCGAGCACTTCACGGTCGCCGACGCCTACCTGTTTACCGTCCTCGGCTGGTGCGGCGCGGTAGCGATCGACATTGGCCGCTGGGCAGCGCTGTCCGCCTTCCAGGAACGCATCGGTCGCCGGCCGAGCGTCCTCGAGGCGCTGGCGACGGCGGACTGAAAGGGCGGGCGTAGCCACCGGGGAGCAGCCTCACGACAGCCGGCCCCTTGCCATGCGCAAGGAGTTGCGCTTGCGAGCGCCACCCGGCGCGCTTCGGCCACAACCGATCCGCTGGCTCCACACACGGCGATGTCTGACAACGCGGTCCATCGAAGGCCGGAGAGCGAGCCGCGGATGTGGCTCCCCGGCCATGGGCCTGCTACCCACTCACAGGCGCCGCCTCGGCACCGAAGCGCGTCCAACGTCGTGCTCTCGATGGCTGCGCTCAACGCGGGGAGTCACCGTTGCACTTTGCTGCGGCCACGGCGAGTGCACTCCCGAACAGCAGATCCGACGTCTCGCACTGCCGGTCCAGAAGGGGCGTCCGCGGTGTCGCAGAAGGCACCGGTCGGCTTGCGCTCGATAGCCGGTGCGCCAACCTTTCGCTCACTGGCCTGCCGAGCTTGCCACCACTGGCACGGGCTGCTGTCCACGCAGCGCGCGGGTGAGGACGCGTCAGGCATGGAGGACCAAGTTCGGGATACCCTACGAGCGATTGGCCAACCGGAGTAGCACCTCCTCCCCAGCCTCGTCAATGCAAAGCGCCCAGAGCGTCAACCGCTCCGCAGCACTTCTTGAACTTCTTCCCACTGCGACAAGGACAAGGATCGTTGCGGCCGATCTTTGGCCCACCACGAACTGCCTGCGCAGCTGCTTTCTGGCCGCCAAGGCGAGTTTCGTGCTGCACGACTCCACCAGGTTGGCGGACACGCTTGTCTTTCCAGTAGGCGTGAATCTTCTCGAGCGATGGTGTGACTTCGTTCATCCACCTCTCGGCATCGCCGAGTTTCGTGGTCAGGTGGATGCCATCGTCGGTTCCCAAACGCAGGAAAGGGGCGAACCAGGTCGGTTCCTCAGCAGAGAGCAGGCTCCATGCCTCGTCGCTGAACTGAAAGCCAAGAATGAAGCCCTCGCACCACTCGGCCGCACCCCATTGGTTGCGGAGCGTGAAAACAGGTTCGAAGGATGCCGGATCATCAAGGAACGTATGGACCACCGTGTTGTAGTGCCGCACAAGCAGCGACATGATCCGATCGGCCTGTTCCCTGTTGTCGAACTTGGCCTCTGCCTGCCCTTCCTGCATGTCCCACACCCACGGTAGCCACTCTGGTAGGTGTACGGCGCGCGGGCCGATGACAATCGCGGCCAGGAAGCCTTGCAGCGTCGAGACATCCATTGACGTAGCCTCAATGGACTCGTCGGCCAGGAACTCGTCAAGTTCGTTGAGTTCCGCCCGGGAAAGCGGCTGATTCAGATCCGCCGGTTTCAGCGCACAGACGGGCGAACCAATCAGCGAGTCAATGCCATCCTCATCGATGGTGTTCAGCGCTTCGTCGAGCGCCTCGCGCTCGCTTGGAAACGCGTCATCCCAAACGGTGGAGTTCCCATGTTCATCGACCACTTCCAGAATCCAGCCACCTTCGCCGTCTTCGTAGATATCGATTCGAACGGCTTTGCCATCCCTTGTTATTGTTCGCGCGAGTGGGGACAGATCTGGGGTTTGCTCTGGTTCAGTCATTTCTCGCCTGAGGGCTCTCGCCTAGGTGGGATACTAAGCAATAAAGTATTGCCGTGCATTTGTGTTTTGTTCGTCCGCGTTTTCATAGTATATAGTATACTATGACGCATGAACTCTTCACTAATGCCCAAACGGCCGGTTTTCAGTTCCCGCCGCATGGAACAGCAATGGATACGCATGCAGGGCGTCAAGATGGTTCGGGCTGGTATGCCGGCGAGTGACGTGGCGCGCCATTTCGATGTCTCGGTGCGCGCGG
>ERZ761609.2261-NODE-2261-length-14603-cov-44.314064_pt1 | contig 14603 bp, 14 predicted proteins | sample MGYA00511163_ERZ761609 | MGnify/ENA primary metagenome ERZ761609 (study PRJEB28899, sample SAMN02445070) | bioreactor sludge metagenome | biome: EBPR sludge | place: Australia: Brisbane, Thorneside Wastewater Treatment Plant | collected 2011-12-16 ... | reverse complement strand
AGGGAGGCGATTTCGTGGCGAATTCGCTCGGCCGTGAGAAGGGGGCGGGATCGCCGCGCCAGGGCCGCCAGGCAGCCCGCGCGTCCGGGGTCCAGCGCGCACGCGGCTTCCATTTCGGCTGGCCCGCGCGCCGTCTGAAACCGGTAGTCCGCCCGCGCGCGCTTCAGCGCCATCAGCAATACGGGCGCCAGCAGCAGCGCGATCAGCCAGGGGGCTGCGGTCTTCATGCGTCGGGGAGGCGGAATCTCCCGATTATCATACCGCCCGCCAGGGCTAAGGTTTCCAGGGGTTCCGGCCGATGAAGGGGAGGAGGGAGCGCGAAATGATGAAACGGAATCTGGCCCCCCTGCTGGGAGTCGCTTTTCTGGCCGCCCTGATCGCCACGGGGTTCTTCTATGGACTGTTGATCCCCCGTCTGCGGGGCGGCGGCGAATCAGTGGAACGGGGCCGGGTGGTGGTATTGGCGCGCGATGTCCCGCGCGGGGCGCGGCTCGCCGCCCAGCAATTGGAACTGGCGCCCATGGATGCGGCGAAGACGCCCGCGGGCGCAATGCGCACCATCGAGGAAGCCGTCGGTCTGACGCTGCTCGAAAGCGCCGCGGCGCGCCAGGTGTTGACCGCCGCGATGGTCACCCAGCCCGGGCAGAGCGGCGGCGCCGCCAACGTGATCCCCCCCGGCATGCGCGCCGTCAGCGTCCATCCGCGGGAGTCGCTCGGCGTCGTCGGGATGCTCCAGTCCGGCAGCCGCGTGGACGTCCAGGTTCTCGGCCCTGTAAAGGGCGCTATGCAACTGGTCCGCGTGCTCGAAAACGTCGAAGTGCTCAGCGCGGGCGCGGGTGATGGCGGACGCGCCGGCGGCCCCGTGGTCACTCTCCTGGTCACCCCCCGCGATGCCGACCGCCTCAGCCTCGCCGACGCTTCGCTCAACCTGCGGCTCGTGCTCCGCAATCCGGACGACGACAAAACCGAGGGCCCCGTCACGGTCTCCGCCTCCGCCCTCTACGCCCCCGAGCAGCGATGAGCGCCATTCTGATCTTCCTGGCCATGTTGACTGCGGGCTTCCTCGCGGCGGCCCTGGCCGTCTCGTTTGCCGCCGCCGTCTCCTACGTCCGCGCCCGCCGGCGCGGCGCGCCGCTCGAGGATGCCGCCCTCGAAACCCCCGCCAGCCTGCTCCGCAGCGATGAAGAAGAACTCAGCACCATCCGCGTCTGGGGCCGCCTGCTGGCTCGCATCGGCCATGCCCACACGCTGAAGAAACACATCGAGGAAGCCAGCCTCGACTGGTCCGCCGGCCGCGCCACCTTCGGCATGCTGCTCGCCGCCAGCACCACCGGCGTCGTCCTCTCCGTGCCCGCGTGGCTGCCTTGGTGGATGGCCGCGCTCGGCGCCGCGGCCTCGGGCTTTGGGCCTTATCTCTATATCCGTTTCCGGCGCGCTCGCCGGTTTCGCCGCTTCGCCACTCAATTCCCCGAAGCCCTCGACACGCTCACCCGCGCTCTGAAAGCCGGCTATCCCCTGTTCGCCGCCGTCGAACTGCTCGGCATGGAACAGCCTGAACCGATCGCCTCCGAAATGCGCCGCACCCGCGATGAGTGGAAACTCGGCCACAGTTGGGATCAGGCGCTCGACAACCTCGCCCTCCGCATCCCCATCCCCGAGGTCCGCATGTTCGCCGCCGCCGTCAAGCTCCAGAACCGCATTGGCGGCCGCTTGAACGATGTCCTGGCCCGTGTTGCCGAGGGCATGCGCGACGCCGAAGCCCTGGAAAGCGAAGTCCGTGCTATCTCCGTCCACAGCCGCATGACCGGCGCCGTGCTCACCGCCCTGCCGCTCGCCATTGTCGTTGTCATGCTGATGGTGAATCCGGAGTACGTTCTGGTGCTCACCCAAAGCCCCACCGGCCGTACCCTGATCTATGCCGCCGTGGTGGCTAACATCGCCGCCCACTTCCTGATCCGCCATCTGGCGAAGGTGCGCATCGGATGAGTGAACTCGCGCTCACCTTGACGTTCTTCCTCTTCGTCATGGCCGCCGTCGGCGCGGCGCTCCTGCTGCTGCGCTGGCGTCTCGCCGGCCAGCCGGTGGACGCTCCGGGCGGCGCACAAGGCTGGGGCCCGCTCGTCCGCTCGGTCCTGTTCCTGGGCGAATTCGCGCCCGCCCCGCGCAGCGTCCGCACGGTGCGTGAACAGCTCATTGCCGCCGGCTATCGCGGACCGGAAGCGCCGCGCCTGTTCCAGGGCGTCAAGCTCGCCGCCGCCCTCGGATTCTCCATCGTCGCCGGCTGGGCGGCCCTGCTCTGGCGCGAGGAACTCCAACTCGCCGCCCTCGCCTCGCTCTGCGCCGGAGGCTTCGGCTACCTGCTGCCGGACCGCATCCTCGAACATCGCGTCCGCCTGCGCGGCGAGCGCATCGACCTCGCCCTGCCCGCCGCCCTCGACCTCATGCTGCTCAGCGTCGAAGCCGGACAGCCGCTCGACAGCGCGCTCGTCGAAACCAGCCGCGAACTGCGCGACCTCTACCCCGAACTCAGCTCCGAACTCCAGCAGGTCCAGCTCGAACTCCGCGCCGGCCGCTCCCGCGCCGAAGTCCTGTTCGAACTCGGCCGCCGCACCGATTCGGCCGAACTCAAGAAGCTCGCCATGATGCTGCTCGATGCCGACCGCTTCGGCAGCAGCCTCGGCCCCTCCCTGCGCGCCCATGCCCGCTACATCCGCACCCGCCGCAAACTCGCCGCCCAGGAAGCCGCCCGCAAGCTGGGCGTGAAGCTCATCTTCCCGGTCTTCTTCCTCGTGATGCCGTCGGTCTTCCTTGTCACCCTCGGCCCCGCCGTGATCCAGATCTTCGACTCGCTCCGCCCGCTGCTCGAAGGGCCATGATCGGCCCAAACCCGGCTCAGCGCTTCGTCGCCGGCGCCGCGGCCGGCGCGCTCTTCCGCACCTGCTCGTAAAACTGCTGGATATACGGCTGCAAATGCAGCGGAACCTCATCCCGCGCCGAGTCCCCGCCCTCGCCCCGCGCCGCCTGCCGGCTCTCATACGGCGTCCGCGCCTGCTGATTGCGCGAGTTGGTCACTTCCACCATAATCTCGCCTTGCACCTGCTGCGACCGCCGCCCCAACAACTCCGTCAGCTTGCCCATCGCCTCCGCATGTTCGGCGAGTTCGCTGTCCTTGCGCCCATCCTGCTGCCCCACGCCGCTCTTCTGATCGGCGGAAGGAGAGTCCGTGGACTTCTGCCCCGGCGATTGCGAATCCTGCGCCTGCGCCGGTTCCCCGTCCGGATCGCCTTGCGCATCCCCCGGATCGCCCTGCGAGTCTGACTGCCCCTTCGTCGGCGTGCCCCGGTCGCTCTGCTGCTTCTGGCCCTCCCCGGACTGCCCGCCCGCCTTTTTGTTCGCGGCCATCTGCTGCTGATCGGTTCCCTGCGGCTCGACCTTCATCTTCTCCATCAGGTTCGCCAGCGCATCCCGCATCTTGTTCAGCAGACTGTCGTCCTTGCCCGCCTTCTGCGGCGGCGGGTTATCCCCCTTCGCGTCGCGGGGATCATTCGATGACGGGGGCCGGTCGGAATCGCCCGCCGCCGAACCCTCGCCCTCCTCGCTACTCTCCTCGCCCTCTTCGCCTTCCGCCGCCGTGGCCGACTTGCGCTGGTCCGCGCTGTCGCCCGCCCGCCCCGCATTCGCGGCCACCTCAAACTGCCGGAAGGCCTCTTCCTGCGCCTGTTCCGACTCCTCAATGCTCGCCCGGTCGCCCTCCGGCAGCAGCATCGCCTCGGGCTGCGGCATCTTCGACTTCCCCGGAACCTTGCCCGGATCAGCGCTCACCGGCGCGCCCGTCAACGTGTCAAACGAAACCTGCGCGATCGGAGCCCGCAAATCGAGCGTCCACAAAATCCCATAGCGCACCGTAAACAGCCCCACCGCCGCCACCGCCAGCACCATCACCGGAATCGCCGCCCGCGGCCGCCGCAGCGGCAAAACCGTCCCCACCTCCACGCCCCGTACCCGCTCGCCCGCCCGCTGCTCCAGCAGGTCCAGAAACCTCGGGTCCGGCTCGCGCACCGGCGCGCCCGCCGCAAAATGCCATGCCGTCGCCAGCGTGTCCTGGTCGTCCAGCGCCACATCCACCCGCCGCGCCGCCTCATACTCCGTCGGCACGCGCCGCCGGCTCCGCAACCAGCTCACCCCCGCCGCCACGCCCGCCAGCAACACCGGCCAGTACCAGTCCAATATCCCCGACCCCGCCACCAGCACCAGCAAAAACCCGCCCAGCCCCGCCACCGCACCCCACGCGCCATGCTCCACCGCCTCCTGCAACAACAGGCGGCGCCGGGCAAGCCGGACAAGGTTCAAAAGAGGGCTGGCATCCGTCACGGGGTTTCTTCCATTATGGACGTCCGCCCCGCCAAAGCGAAAGCGACCACCATTCTTCGCCCCCGCTTGCCCGCCGCGCGGCCCGTCCGCTACGATGGTAAGTTCCTCACCATGTTACGTTTCGAGACCGCCGGAGAGTCGCACGGCGAGTGCCTGGTCGCGACCCTCACCGGCCTGCCCGCGGGCATCCCCGTCACCCTGGCCGCCATCAACCACGAACTCTGGCGCCGCCAGCAGGGCTTCGGCCGCGGCGGCCGCATGAAGATCGAGACCGACACCGTCGAAATCGTCTCCGGCGTCCGCCACTCCCAAACCATCGGCTCCCCCGTCGCCATGATCGTCCGCAACCGCGACTGGAAAAATTGGACCGAGGTTCTCCCCGTCGAAGCCGCCCCCGATAGCGAAGAGAAAAAGAAGAAGCTCACCCGCCCGCGCCCCGGCCACGCCGACCTCGCCGGCGCCATCAAATACAACTTCACCGAGGCCCGCTACGTCCTCGAACGCGCCAGCGCCCGCGAAACCACTGCCCGCGTCGCCCTCGGCGCCCTCGCCAAACAATTCCTGGCCCAGTTCGGCATCACCATCCTCAGCCATGTCATTCAGGTCGGCCGCGTCCGCCTCGCCCGCCTCGTCGAATGGCCGGAAATCGTCGCCCTCAGCCAGAAGGACGAAGTCCTGCTCGGCTGCGTCGACCCCGAAACCGAAGCCCGCATGAAGGAAGTCGTGGACGAAGCCTACCGCACCGGCGACACCGTTGGCGGCATCTTCGAAGTCCGCGCCCACGGCCTCCCCGTCGGCCTCGGCTCCCACATCGCCTGGGACACCCGCCTCGACGGCCGCCTCGCCCAGGCCATCCTCTCCATGCAGGCCGTCAAAGGCGTCGAAATCGGCGAGGCCGACGAAGCCGCCTACGAGTTCGGCTCCAAAGTCCAGGACACCATCCACTACGACCGCGACGCCCGCCGCTTCTCCCGCGGCGCCAACAAAGCCGGCGGCCTCGAAGGCGGCATCACCAACGGCCAGGAACTCGTCGTCCGCGGTCTGCTCAAGCCCATCTCCACCCTCCGCCGCCCCCTCATGTCCGTTGACCTCGAAACCCGGGAAGCCACCGCCGCCGCCTACGAACGCTCCGACGTCTGCGTCGTCCCCGCCGCTGGCGTCATTGGCGAAGCCATGGTCGCCCTCGTCCTCGCCGGCGCCATGATCGAAAAATTCGGCGGAGATTCCCTCCGCGAGGCGCGTCGAAATTACGACGGCTACATCCAACAGGTAAGTGAGTTCTAAAAGCAGTATGACGTTGAGGATCAGGAAGTACGGCGACCCGGTGCTCGAGACCAGTTGCGCCCCCATCGCCGAATTTGGCACCCCCGAGCTGAAACAGCTTGTGGACGATATGTTCGAAACAATGTACGCCCATAAGGGCGTCGGACTGGCCGCCCCCCAGGTCGGGCTCGCCCAGCGCCTCACCGTCGTCGACCCCTCGGCCGGCGAAGACCCCAACGCCCGCCTCATCCTCATCAACCCCGAAATCCTCGACAAACAGGGCCGCCAGGTCGGCGAGGAAGGCTGCCTCTCCATCCCCGGCTTCCGCGAGGATGTCGAGCGCGCCATGCACGTCCGCGTCCGCGCCCAGAACCTCGATGGCGAGTTCTTCGAAACCGAAGGCGAGGAACTGCTCGCCCGCGCCATCCAGCACGAACTCGACCACCTCAACGGCATCCTCTTCCTCAGCCACCTCAGCCCCCTCAAGCGCGACCTCATCCGCCGCAAAATCCGCAAACTCCAAAAAGCCGGCGAATGGGAGTAGCGCCCTCTCGATGAAGCTCGTCTTCCTCGGCACCCCCGAATTCGCCGTTCCCACCCTGGAAGCCTGCGCGGCCGCGGGTCACGAACTCCTCGCCGTTTACACCCAACCCGACCGCCCGAAGGGCCGTGGACAGTCCCTCGCCGCGCCCCCCGTCAAGCAGGCCGCCCTTCGCCTCGGCCTCGACGTCCGGCAGCCTCTGAAGGTCCGCGCCCCCGAAGTCGTGGCCGAACTCGCGGCCCTCAACGCCGCCGCCATGGTCGTCGTCGGCTACGGCCAGATCATTCCCCAATCCATCATCGACCTCCCCCCGCTCGGCATCATCAACGTCCACGCCTCGCTGCTGCCGCGCTACCGCGGCGCCGCGCCCATCCAGTGGGCCATCGCGAGCGGCGAAACGCGCACCGGCGTCACCACCATGATGATCAACGCCGGCCTCGATACCGGCGACATGCTCCTCAAGGCCGAAACCGCCATCGGCCCCGAGGAAACCGCGCTCGACCTCGCCCCCCGCCTCGCGCGCATGGGCGCGGACCTGCTCATCGAAACCCTCGCGGGCCTCGCCGCCGGCGCCATCCAGCGCATCCCCCAAAACCACGCCGAAGCCACCCTCGCCCCCATTCTCAAGCGCGAGGATGGCCTCGTCGATTGGACCGCCCCCGCGGCCCAAATCCACAACCGCGCCCGCGGCTTCCTGCCCTGGCCCGGCGCCTGGACCACCTTCCGTGGCCAGCGCTTCCAGATCTGGCGCTGCCGCCGCACTCCCATCGAGACTTCCGCCCTGCCCGGCGTGCTCTTCAGCGAAGGCCGCCGCCTGCTGGCCGCCTGCGGCGCGGGTGAGGTGCTGGAACTCGACGAAGTCCAGGTCGAAGGCCGCAAGCGCGTCTCCGCCGCCGACTTCCTCAACGGCTTCCGGCTTGAACCAGGAGAAACTCTAGGCCTATGAACCTGCCCCTCGGCTTCCGCTACTCCGCCCTCTATGCGGGCATCCGCAAGGTCCAAAAGAACGACCTCGCCCTCATCGCCGCCGATGCCCCCGCCTCGGCCTCCGCCGTCTTCACCACCAACCGCGTCGCCGCCGCGCCCGTGGTGCTGGGCCGCGCCCACCTTGCCGCCTCGGGCGGCCTCGTCCGCGCCGTGCTCATCAACGCGGGCAACGCCAACTGCGCCACCCGCACCGGCGAACGCGTCGCCCTCGCCACCGCCAAAGCCGCCGCGCGCGTCCTCAAGTCTCCGGTCGAGCAGATCATCCCTTCTTCCACCGGCGTCATCGGCGTCGAACTCGACCCCAAGCTCATCACTGCCGCCCTGCCCCAACTCGCCGCCTCCCTCGCGCCGGACCGCTTCAACGACGCCGCCGAGGCCATCATGACCACCGACCTCGTCCGCAAAACCGCCTTCGCCGAAGGCCCTGGCTTCCGCGTCGCCGGCATGACCAAGGGCTCCGGCATGATCCACCCCAACATGGCCACCACGCTCGGCTTTGTCATGACCGACGCCATCGTGGACCCCGCCGCTCTGCGCTCAGCCCTCAAGCGCGTCGTCGAAACCAGCTACAACCGGCTCAGCGTCGATGGCGATATGTCCACGAACGACACCCTCCTGGTGCTCGCCAGCGGCGCTTCGGGCGTCCAGCCAAAGCGCGCCGCGCTCGAAGCCGCGCTCTCGGAAGTCTGCCAGTCGCTCGCCAAACAAATCGCCCGCGATGGCGAAGGCGCGCGCAAGCTGATCGAGATCCACGTCGCCGGAGCCCGCGCCGATGCCGATGCCGCCCGCATCGCCCGCGCCATCGCCAACTCCCCGCTCGTGAAGACCGCCATCGCCGGCGCCGACGCCAATTGGGGCCGCATCCTCTGCGCCGCCGGCTACGCAGGCGTCGCCTTCGACCCTCGCACCGTGGACATCCGCCTTCAGGGCGTCCGCGTCTGCCGCCAGGGCCTCGCCGCCGCCTTCAATGAAACCGCGATGAAGCAGAAGCTGAATCAGGCCGACGTCCGCATCGAACTCCTCATCGGCGGGGCAGGCAACGGCCAGGCCACCTTCTGGACCTGCGACCTCACCGAAGGCTACATCGAAATCAACGGCAGCTACCGGACCTGAGCCGAAGGCCCGGGCTCATCTTCCGCCGGACCGAGATACAGCCGGATCGCTTCCCGGATTCCTTCAAGCGCTTCCGCTTCCGTCTCGCCCGCCGAGGTGCATCCGGCCAGTTCAGGACAGACGGCGGAGTAGCTGCCCGCTTCAGCGTCGTACTCGATCACCACCCGGAGTTCCTCACGCCGCATACAGAATCCGTAGATCCCGCAACACAGAGTCCCGCACCCGGGGCTTCAGTCCTGCCTTCGAAACCAGATCCACCTTCCGGCCCAGAACTTGAGTCAATTCCTGCTTCAGATCGTGCAACTCAAACAGTCCCATCCGTGCGCCGGGAATGAACTCCACCAGCAGGTCAATGTCTGAGTCTTCCCGCATCTCGCCCCTCGCTGCCGAGCCGAACACACCCAGCTCCCGCACCTGATAGCGGCGGCAAAGGCCCGCGACCGCTTCCGTGGGGAACTGGAGTGCGGGTGCCGTCTTACTTCGCCGCGATCGCGTAAAGCTCATTCCGGTTCGCAATATACAGCACACCATTGGCCGGCACCGGCGTGCAATACACTGACGAACCCATGTTCATCTCCGCGATCAGCTTCATCTCCTTGCCCGTCTGGAGCACCACCACGTCGCCGTCCTCGTCCCCCAGATAGATCTTGTCGTCGATGATCATCGGCGATCCCCACATCGCGGCCAGCATGTCGTAAGTCCAGTAGTTCTTGCCCGTCTCGGCGTCGATCGCATGCAGGAATCCACTGAAATCGGCGTAATACAGAATGCCGTCCTTCAGCGCGCCCGTCGAGATCGAACGGCGCAGCTTGTCGTAATGCCACACCCGCCCGCTCTCGGTGATGTCGCCGCGCTTGGTCGCGTCAATCGCATACAGATGCCCCGGACCCTCGCCGTGCTCGGGGTCCTGGCCATTGGCGATGTACACCCGGTTGTTGTAGATGATTGGCGTGGAGATCACCTCATTCCGCGTCTTCGGCCAAACCGAATCCTTGGGATTCGTATCGAACTCCCACAGCTTCTTGCCCGTCGCCGCTTCATAGCCGCGCACCCAGCCGTCCCCTTGCGGGCTCACCACCTGCACCACTCCGCCGATCTCGGCCACTGCCGGCGAAGCCCACTGCCCGTGCAGAATCCGGTCCTCCACCGAGTTGTCTTCCCAGACCAGCTTGCCCGTCTTCTTGTTCAGCGCAATAATCGACGGCGCGCGCGGTGATGGGATGTTGACGTGACTTTCGTCCTGCCCGTTCGAAGTGTGGATAAACAGAAGGTCGCCATGCGCCACCGGCGAACAGTTCGCCAGGTTGTGCGGGTGCGCGCCCACCTCCTCCATCATGTCGTACTTCCAGAGGATCTTCCCGGTCTTCACTTCAAACGCCACCACTTCGGCGCGGTTGTTCACATACCAGGCCGTGCCACTCTCCACCAGCGGCGCTGACGCCACGCCCTGAAACGGCCAGTCGTTCACGCGTCCCGCCGCCAGCTTGTCGCTCACCAGTTGATACAGGAACTCGCCGTCGCTCTCCCGGAACGCCATCAGCACGCCCTTGTCGCCCTTGATCTTCGGATCGCGCGGAGCCTCGTTGTTCGTCCCCACCAGCACCACCCCATCGGCCACCACCGGGTTGCCGTAGGATTGTGAACCGAGCGTGGCCACCCACTTGACGTTCTTCTTCGACTCGACGTCCCATTGCGTGGGAATCCCCTTCATGTTCGACACCATGTTGCGGTCGGGCGTGCCGCCCCACATCGGCCAGTTGCCGGTGCCAGGGTCAGCCGCCTGCATCAGCAGCGCCGAAGCGGCGAGAATCGTCAGTCCAAAAAGCTTCTTCATCGGTTGGCCGTCACTTTCAAATTGTCGTAATAAACGCCAAACTGCGCATCTCCGAAAATCCCCGGGCTGCCTTCCCGCTCGCCCAGCGGATCCGTGCGCTCCACCAGCCACGCTTCGGGCTCGGGCTCGCCCCGCTTCCACACCTTGCCGCGGGCGCGCACGCCGCCATTCGGCAGATTCTCCACCCGCAGCTTCAGCCGGTACCAGGTGTCTTTCTGCCACGCGAACTTCGCGCTTACCGTCCGCTTCGTCTCCGGCTGCCAGGGCTGCAATTCCACGCGCTGCCCGTTGCCGAACAGCACCAGCCCGTAGCGCTGCGCGAAGATCCCGCCGTCGCCCAACTGCCGCCGCCGCTCCGGAGCCATCATGTCCGCCTCAACCGTATAGTCGTGCAGATCATTCGGACCGAAGAACACCCGCATGCGCCGGAACAGCGTCTCGTTCGGCTCCTTGAACAGAACCTTCTCGCCCTCCAGCTCCGTCACCTTGTAGCGCCCCGCCACCGCGCTGATCCAGTGCGGCGGCACCTCGCCTTCCTTGTAGCTGTTGAAGTTCTCCTCGTAATCCGGCGCTGGTGTGATCCGGACCCGCGCCGCGCCCGTCACGCCGCCAAACGCCGCCTTCACCAACCCCGCCTGCCCGCGCGTCTGCGCCGGCGCCGTCAACTGCGTCCCTGCCCACTTCGCCTCGAGCCCATCCAGTGACCACTCGGCCTTCTGCTCGCCGATCAGCCGCCCTTGCGCATCGTAGGCGAGTGCCCGGAAGCTGGCCGCAGCGCCCGGCTTCAGCGTCACTTCCTCGGGCCGCACCTGGACCCACGCCACCGCGCCCGATCCCTTCGCCGGACCCGGCGTCGCCACCGGCGGCGTCTTCACCGCCTGCTTCGGACCAATGCAGTACAGCGTGTCGGTGGACACAAAGTACACGCGCCCGTTCGCAATCGCGGGGCTGCCCAGGATCGGCTCCGGCGTCCCCGCCGAATACAGGCCCACCTTGCTCTCCGGCAGCACCACTTCGCTCAGCACGTCCACCCCATCGGCCTTCGGCCGCAGGATGTAGAACTTGCCGCCCTCGGTGCCCACATACAGCTTTCCATCGGCCAGCACCGGCGACGCCCGCTGCGCCAGCCCCAGGTTCTTCTTCCAAAGCTCGCGCCCCGTCTGATGATCGTAGGCCGCCAGGTTCGCGGTCGTGTCCAGCAGATACACCCGGTCGCCATCAATCACCGGCGACGACGTGCCTGCCTCGATCCCCTGCTTCGACCACGCAAGCTCGCTCAATTGCAGCTCGCCTTTCTTGCGCACGTCAATCGAAGCCACCAGCCCCATCACGTTCGACCCGATGTTCTCATCGCCGTGGCTGAAGACGACACGCGTGCCCACCGCCGCGGGCGTCACATTCAGCCCGCGCTGCGCCACGTGCATCCGCCACACCGGCTCGCCCGTCTGCGGCTTCACGGCCACCAGGCTGCCATCGCCCAGGCCCATCACCAGCAGGCGCGTGCCTTCCACCTCCATGATGATCGGGTTCGAGTAGCTCGTGTCATACGGCCGTCCGCCCGGCGTCGATACCCACACCGTCTCGCCCGTCCGCTTGTCAAAGGCGAAAAGCCGGTGCGACCGGTTCGCCATCGCGCCCCAGGTGGAGGAGACGGCGTTCACAATCACAAGGTCGCCATCGATCAGCGGCGTCGCCGTCCGCCCGCCATGCGTCGTGAACAGGCTGTAGTCTTCCTTCAGCGACCGCATCCATTGACGCTTGCCGTCCGGCGAGATCGACAACAGCGTCCCGTTGCCGCCGAATGTGTAAATATTGCCCGTCGCCGGGTCCACCGCGGGCGAACCCCACGCGATCCGGTGCGGCGGCACGTCGCTCAGGTAGATGTTCCAGCGGTGCTCCCACAGCAGCTTGCCCGTGTCGGCATCAAGCGCCACGAGGCGCTCCTGCAACTCCGGCCCCGCGCCCACGCCGTTCAGCAGATAGACGCGGCCGTTGTGGACCACCGGGCTCGAGCGCGCCCCATATGGGGCCTTCCACAGCATGTTTTGGCCGTCCAGCGACCAGGTCTCGGGGAGGTTCTTCTCAGTGGATCGGCCGTCGCGCATTGGCCCTCGCCACTCGGGCCAGTCGGCGGCAAGAGCGGGGAGAACGAACGCCAGCGACGCCCAGAGGCAGGCGGTTCTCATACCCAATAGTTTACTACCCATGCCAGTTTTCACCATTACAATGGGAGAACGCTCTGGAGTCCGGGGATGTTACAGACCATCTTGCTCGCATTCACCCTTGCCGTTTCCGCGCCATTCGCGGCTGCTGCTGATCTCAATGAGGCGTTGCTTGCCGCCGCCCGCAAGGGCGACCTCGAAGAGGTGAAACGCCTGGTGGCCGAAGGCGCCAATCTCGAAGCTCAATCCCGCTACGCCACCACGCCGCTGTTCTTCGCGGCCCGCAATGGTCACTTGCCGGTGGTCGAGTTCCTGCTCGCCAAAGGCGCCAATCCGAATGTGACGGACACCTTTTATAAGATGCATCTCCTGGCCGCTGCGACTGAGAAAGGTGGCGTCCCGGTCATCAAAGCCCTGCTCGCCGCCGGCGCTACCTCGCCGCCAAACCTGCTCCCCATGGCCGCCGCGCAGGCCCCGCCCGAAGTCCTCCGCTTCCTCATCGAAGCCCTCAAACCCCAACCCGACGCCCTCTCCGCGGCCCTGCAAATAGCCACGATGAGAAAGAACGAAGCCAACGCCGCCGTCTTGCGCGAATCCGGAGCCAAGGCCCCCGAGCTAAAGACCGTCACCCTCCCGCCCGAAACCCTCGCCCGCTACACCGGTTCCTACACGAACGACGCTGGCGGCATCTTCAACTTCACCGTCAAGGACGGCAAACTCACCGGCGGCCCCCCGGACCAGCCCCTCGTGCTCGACGCCCTCGACGAACGAACGTTCGCTCCCACCGCCGTCCCAACGGCCCGCATCGTCTTCAACGAAGGCGCCGGCCCCGCCACCGGCTTCACCCTCACCAATATGGGCCAGAACGTTGTCTTCAAAAGAACGGGATCCAAACCATGACACGCCTCGCCCTGTTGTTCTGCTGTGCTCTCACCCTCCCGGCCCAGCAATGGCCCGCCTTCCGCGGACCCATGGCCTCCGGCGTCAACGACCAGGCCAACCCGCCGCTCAAATGGAATGGCGAGACCGGCGAGAACATCGCCTGGAAGACGCCCATCCCGGGCATCTCCGTCTCCAGCCCGGTTGTCTGGCAAAACAAGGTCTTCGTCCTTACCTCCATCTCCGCCGACCCCAAGGCCGAATTCCGCCACGGTCTCTTTGGTGACGTCGAACCCTCGAAGGACACGGCTGAACACGAGTGGAAGATCTACTGTCTCGACCGCACCACCGGCAAAATCCTCTGGGAGCGGCTCGCCCACAGGGGCGTCCCCAAGGTCAAGCGCCATCCCAAATCCAGCTTCTCCTCGCCCTCCCCGGTCACCGACGGCAAGCGCGTCATCGCCTGGTTCGGCAGCGAAGGCGTCTACGCCTGGGACCTCGACGGCAAGCCCCTCTGGAAGCGCGAGGCGGGCGTCCTCGATCAGGGCTGGTTCTTCGACCCCGACTACCAGTGGAACTCCGCCTCCTCGCCCATGCTCTGGCAGGACAAGCTCTACCTCCAGGCCGACCAGCAGACCGGCTCCTGGCTCGCCGCCTGGGACGCCGCCACCGGCAAGGAAATCTGGCGTGTCCAGCGCGACGAAATCCCCGGCTGGGCCACGCCCGTCGTCCTCGAACACGAAGGCGCCGCGCAGCTCGTCACCAACTCCGTCAAGCGCATCCGCGGCCACGACCCGCTCACCGGAAAACTCCTCTGGGAACTCGGCGGCAACTCCGAAATCACCGTCACGACCCCCGTCCTCGCCGGCGGGCTCATCTTCGTCGCCAACGGTTACCCGCCCATTCAGCCCATCTACGCCATCAAGTGGGGTGCGCGCGGCGACATCACCCTCAAGGACAACGAGGAGTCCAACGCCGGCCTCGCCTGGAGCAAGAAGCGCGGCGGCCCCTACATGCCCACGCCTCTCGCCTACGGCGGCCTGCTCTACATCTGCTCGAACAACGGCATCCTCACCAGCTATCGCATCGCCGACGGCGAACGCGTCTTCCAGGAGCGCATCGCCGGCAAGGGCGGCGCGTTTTCCGCCTCCCCCATCGCCGCCCGCGAACGCCTCTACCTCACCAGTGAGGATGGCGAGGTCCACGTCCTCAAGGCCGGACCCAAGCCCGAAACCCTCGCCTCCAACCCCTTGGGCGAAGTCCTAATGGCAACCCCCGCGCTCGTGGACGACATGATCATCGTCCGCGGCATGAAGCATGTCTTCGGCATCCGCGAGGCGCGTAAGCCGTAGGCTGCCAGCTCCCCGGAACCGGGCCGTTGAATTCGGCGAATAAGCTGCGCCGAATGATGAGGATAGGTGGGGTGTGGGTTCGTTTTGTTTCCTGGTGGGTT
>ERZ761609.2259-NODE-2259-length-14612-cov-54.646424_pt1 | contig 14612 bp, 10 predicted proteins | sample MGYA00511163_ERZ761609 | MGnify/ENA primary metagenome ERZ761609 (study PRJEB28899, sample SAMN02445070) | bioreactor sludge metagenome | biome: EBPR sludge | place: Australia: Brisbane, Thorneside Wastewater Treatment Plant | collected 2011-12-16 ... | reverse complement strand
ACTCTTTCCCTACACGACGCTCTTCCGATCTGGTTGGGTCTCGGCGAGCGGCGGGGCAGCCACCGGGGCGGGTTCGGCCCAGGCGGCTTCGAGCGCGTCGACAAAGGCCCGGCAATTCGGATAGCGCGCCTCGGGTTCCTTCGCCATGGCGCGTTTCAGGATGGGGCTGAGGCGGCCGGCAAGGGCGGCGGAATCGAGTTCGAGGCCCGGGGCCTCCTCGTGGGCGATTTTGTAAACGAGGGCGCTGAGGGTTTCGGCCTGAAAGGGTTTGCGTCCGCCGAAGACTTCGTAGGCGACGACGGCGAGGGCATACTGGTCGCTGCGGCCGTCCACACGGTCGGCGCGGATCTGCTCGGGAGACATGTAGAACGGGGAGCCGAGCACGGTGCCGGTCATCGTCATGGTGTGGGAGACGAGCTTGGCGACGCCGAAATCGGTGATCTTGAGGCGGCCATCGCTGGTGATGAGGAGATTGGCGGGTTTGACGTCGCGATGGATGACACCCTGGGAGTGGGCGTAATCGAGGCCTTCGGCCGTCTGGCGGAGGAGTTTGAGGACGAGGCCGTGATTGCCGGGGCGGGTCTTTTCCATGACCGCGGCGAGGGTCCGGCCAGGCACGTACTCCATGGCGATGTAGGCGACTACCTCGTTCGGGCGCATTTCGGCGTAGCCGACCTGGTAGATGGTGACGATGTTGGGGTGCGAGAGGCGGCCGGCGGACTGGGCTTCGCGGGCGAGGCGGTCCTGCATGTGGCGGCGTTCGGATTCGTCGCTAATGTCGTACAGTTTGATGGTCTTGAGAGCGACGTCGCGCTGAATGAGGGGGTCGAAGCCGCGGTAGACGATGCCCATTCCGCCGCGTCCAAGCTCCTCGTGCACCTCGTAAGGCCCAAACCGTAACATTAGGGAAAGTATAAACCCAACGGCGCGGGGGCGTATTCTGATAGGAGGACGCCATGTTCAGCCTTGTTTTGGCCCTGCTCTGGCTTGCGCCACCCCCAACATTCACCGTCGAAGGGCGGTTTCAGCCCGCGGCGCAGGGTTCGGTGACGATCTACGGTTCGGCGACGCCCTTTACCGAATCCGCGCTGAGCGACCCGGGCGGCCGGTTCCGGTTCCGCAATCTGGAAGCGGGGACGTACACGCTGAGCGTGTTCGTGCCGGGGCGCGGGGAGGCGCGGCAAACGGTGGTGGTGACCCCCTCGACGGCCGACGCGCGGCGGCGCGTGCGGGTCGAAATGCAGATGGACGACCTGCGGCTTCGCCGTGATGTCGCGGCGGGTGTGTCGTTGCGCGCGCTGTCGATTCCGCAAGGGGCGCGGCGCGAGTACGACGAAGCGCAGAAGCGGCTCTCGCGGCGGGATGTCGAGGCGGCGGAGAAGCACCTGTCGCAGGCGGTCGAAATCGCGCCGAATTATGGAGAGGCCTGGAACAATCTGGGGACTTTGGCCTACCAAACGCAGCGCTTCGAGCGCGCGGCGGAGATGTTCCGGCGAGCGCTGGAGACCGACGACACGTTGTACGCGCCGCTCGTCAATCTCGGCGGGGTGCTCTTGAACCTGCAGCAGTTCGCCGAGGCCGAGCATTTCAACCGGCACGCGGTGCTCAAACAGCCTGGCGACGCGCTGGCGCAGTCGCAACTCGGAATGAACCTGCTGGCGCTGGGGCGCCTGGATCAGGCCGAGAAGCACCTGTTGGAAGCGATCCGGCTCGATCCGGCGCACTTTTCGCATCCGCATCTGCACCTGGCGGAGGTTCTGTGGCGGCGTGATGACAAACGCGGGGCGGCCGACGTGCTGGAGCGGTTCCTCGGTCAGCATCCGGACTACCCGGCCGCCGCCGAAATGCGCAGCAAGATCGCGGAGATCCGCGCCGCGGCGCCGCGCTGATCAGGGCACCAGGGGGATGTGGCCGGCGTTATTGGTGGCGCCGCCGCCCTTGAACACCTTGTTGCCACCGGCATCGAATTGCGGCCCGGATTTCGGCACCGCCGCGCCCCAATCGGCGACACTCTTGGCCGAAGGGACAAAGGTCCGGCAGTACTCTTCCAACTGATCGATTCGGATCGCCTCCTTGTGGAAGTGGCCGACGCGGCCGTAGGCGACGCGATCTGTGGAAAGCGTGGTGCCCGCCGCTGGTCCATCGCCCTGGATCATTCGGCCATAGTGGGCGGCGGGATCGCCACCTTCGAACACGGCGCCGCCGCGCGACCCGGTTCGCAGCACGGGGCCGTCCTTGAAGGGCGGATTGTGGCCTTGACTGACACCTTTCGCGGTCACCATGTCGATGCGAACGCACTCAACGACATTCGTTCCTGGGATCCTCCGCGCCCAGATCTCGCTGCCGGCATTCGTGTGGACGAAGCCCTTGTCGTCGAGCTTCATGGGTTTGATATTCGTGAACCGCTGGCTGAGCCAGGGGTACAGGTCCTTGCTGAGGGACCGGTTGCGGAACTCGGGGAAGTCGGAGAAGGGGATCGCGCCGGACCTGGGGTCCCGCGCCTTGATAGTGGCGGGCATATCGGCCAGCGAATTGGCCTTGGCGGGCTTTTCGGTGAAGCCGCCCTGCTCGGCGTCGGCCCGCAGAGCCTTTCCATCGCTTCTCTTGGTGCGCAGGTAGGAGATCATCCGCTCGATGCCCGCGAGGCCCAGGTCGCGAATGAGCATGGAAGCGAATTTGGCGAGGTGTTGCGCGGCCTCGCGCAAGTGGGAGGTGTGGGTGGCGTTCACGGCGCAGGCCAGCCACCCCCCGAACGACGTGAAGTAGTCCGCAATCTGGGTGACGATGCCGGCTCCATAAAACAGGCACTGGAAGAAGCGCACATATTTGGCCGGGGACAGCGCGATGGCGCCCAGCACGGCCACCAGAATGGGAATGCTGGCAATCAGTTCCTTCACGACGTGAGCGCCCGCGGTGGGCATCTCTTCCAGGGCCATCCACGCGCTGGCGGCCAGTTTCTGGGCGGTGGTCATCTGCGCGACCGGCATCAACAGGCCGTTGCCCGCGAACCATTGCTGGAACCGCTCGGCCTCCGCGGCGTCGGGAATCTGGCGGACCCAGGCGAGGTGTTTGCCCTCCGGGGAGACGAACGTCTTCGATTCGATAATGTAGCCCGCATCCATCGGCCGGTTGGACTTCTTCACCAGAGGCAGCAGGCGCGCGGCCCACTCCGACAGGCCATTGGTATTCGGCAGACGGTTCGCGGCCAGTTTCAGGTCATCCCACGAGGCCCGGACCGGGCATCTCGCCGCCGTGAGCCGGTAATCCACCACCACCAGGCCCGGCGCCGGCATCCTGGCGGACTTCTGACAGGGAACCTGCGACGGGTTCCCGTTGTTCATTTGGATACAACCCTCGCAGGTTTTGACGTTCAGTTCGAGTTTGGGCATTCCGTCCTCCTGATCCGATAGGCGGAATCGGAGTCCGGGTTGCGTCAGCCGCGTTCTTCAGCGTGGCTCGACGGCGGCCGGTTTGGCGCGGCCGGTGTTCATCTTTTCGGGAAGGACGAACACCTTCCCGTCGCGCGTGCAGAAGTAAATCAACGATTTCGATGGTTCGAGCGGGTTGCCGTCCGCCCAGAGCGCGTAGAAATCCGGGTGGGCGTTCAGGGGTTTGCGGGCGTAGCTGTGGTTGCGTTCGCTGCCTTTCGTCAGCTCCCGGACGCGCCGCCAGCGGGCGCCCTGATCGCGGCTGAGCCACATCACCATGCCGCCGCCTGTGCCGAAGGGTTGCGGGCCCGGATCGGTGGGGGCGATGACGCGCCAGGCGCCGTCTTTTTCGACGTAGAGCGCGCCGTGGTCGTAGTTGTGGTCGGATTCGCCCATCCGGCGGTGCTCCCACTCGCGGCCGGTCCAGCGGGCGGTGTGCCACTCGAAGGGGCCGCTCGCGGGGCCGGGTTCGTAGCCTTTGGAGGTCAAATAGAGGATCACCGGGCGGCCCTGGGCGTCAAAATCGAGGTCTTTCAGGTACACATTGCGATCCTGGCTGACGGAATCGAGCACGAGCGCCGGGTTGCGGATATCGGTGAGCGGGAGTTGGACGGCCTCGCCCTTCGCATTGCGCCAGGTGCGCCCGGCGTCGGGGGTTTCGAGGTAGTAGATATTGGAGCGGTAGTTCAGGCCCTTGCCCGCGCGCCCGGTGGAGGGGTGCATGTCGAACGCGGTGGCGACATGGCCGCCGCGGGGCCACGAAATCTGATAGTCGCCCATGTCGATGTGCGCGAGCATTTCAGGCTCGCTCCAGGCGCGGCCATCGCGGGAACGGGCGGAGAACAGGCGGCGCTGGCCGTTGCGGTAGAGCGTCTGGAGGAACAGGAATTCGCCACGTTCCGCGAGATACCACGGTTGTGGATAGCTGAAATTCGTGGTGCTGACGAGTTCCCATTCCTCGATGTCGAACGGCTTCTTCGACCGGTGGATGTAGGCGGGCCGCGAAGTGCCGTGGGCGGCGGAAAAGACCCACAAATGGCCCGCCGCGTCGATGGAAAGCACGGGATTATCGTGGGCATCCTCGGTCTTTTTGTTGAGCAGGCGGACTGGGCGGGCGACTTCGCCGGTCCGGTGATCGTAGAAGCCGACGAGGTGGACGAGTTCGTCCTTCCGCTCGGAGATATTGCCGTTCGAGCCGCCGAGGACGAAGAAGGTTCTGCGCGCTTTCTCCGAATAGACCGCAATGGGCAGATGCCACTGCGGGTAGGTGGCGAAGCCGCCGGAGTACTTGTAGCGATGTTCGGTCGTGACCGGCTGATTCATGTACCAGATGCCGCGGTAGCCGTCCCAGGGTTGCGGAGTCAGGTCGGCGAAGAGAAGAAGGAGGGCAAGCAGGGGCATGACGAGGGGTAGTGTATCAGAGCCCTCACGCCGGCCTGCTGCCTACTTGCTCTCCTCCACCGGCTTGTGCATCTTCAGCCATTCCTGGCCGTCCTTGGACATGAAAAAGTCCATCCAGACGTAATGCAGCTTCTTTCCGTCCGCGACTTCGACGCCATGGTTGGAGCCGAGGGGAATGTGGAGGAGGGCGAATTCGGGCAGAATTACGTGGTCTTCGTCGGCGAGTACTGTGATTTCGTTGTCCTTCAATCCAAGGAAGAACTGCTCGAGCATCGGATGCTTGTGGCGGCCGACCGCGTCCGGGCCGGTGGTTTCGACGGTGCCGAGCGCCATCCGCGGGACGAAGTTCTCGGGGAGCAGGGTCCGGCTGATCGTTTTCGGGCTCTTGATCGCCTCGTGGTAGGCGGGACATTCGCTGAACTTTTTGACCAGCGGGGCGGCGTTATTCTCGGGATATTTGGCGAATTCCTCGAGATCCTGGGCATTGAGCGCGCGGCGGAGGCGCAGGGCGTGGAGCGTTTCGCCGGGGGCGGCTTCGAGGGTCCACGACCAGCCCTGGGGCGCCCGGGCGATGGTTTCGCCGGAGACGTCGAAGACCTGCTCTCCGGCCGTGATCCGTCCCTTTCCGGCGAGGATCAGCCAAACGACAGCGGAATCGGCCACCGCCGCCTCCCGGTGCTCCAGCGAAGCAGGGATGCTCACCAGCGCGGCCTCCACCTCCGGCACCGCCCCCGCCAGCACCGTCTGCACCCGGACCTGCCCGGGCGCGGCATACAGGTCCAGCAATTCGACCGGGATGGCGGACTGGCGCGGCCTGGAGCACGCGGACAACAGCAGCGCGGCCGTCACGAGCAGCCTTGCAGACAGAATTCGTCTCAACATGATGCCTCCATCATAGAGAAGGCGGAGATGGCTAGCAGCTTGCCGCTTTGGCCTTGCCGCCCACGGGGAAGTAGCGCTTGACGTTCTCGCCCAGCAACTGCCAGAAGCCCTTGTCGAGGTTCGAGCGGATGGCGACATAGCACTCGTCGCACTTGTTCATCATGGTGAACTCCTCGACGAGGCGCTTCTGCTGGTCGAGGGGATAGCGTTTGAAGTGCATCGAGCAGGGCTGAAGCATGCCGTCGGCGGTGACGACCAGGAAGCGCAGGCCGGCCTTGCAGCCGGGGCGGCCGTCGTTTTCGAAGAACTCGCGGGTGTGTTGGAGGGTGGTCGGCGCGGAGACGAGCCAGTTGGTTTCATCGCGGCGCTGTTCGACGCGGTCGAGTTGGGTCTTGAGCTGGACGAGGTCGGTGGGGAACAACTCGCGGTTGCCGGTCCTCCGGGCCGAGTAGGCCGAGTAGCAGAGATTGACGCCCCATTTGCGGGCCTGGTCGGCGTTGTCGTTGATGTGCGGAAGGTTTTCGGACGTGATGCAGCTGTTCAGCACGATGTCGTCGTGGCCGAAAGCGGCGCACTTGGGGACGACGTCGTTGAGGTGGTCAAACAGGCCCGGGACCACGCGGAAATCGTCGTGGCGTTTGTCGGGAAAATCGAGCGAGACGGAGAACTGATCGACGCCCGCTTCGCGGAGGCGCAGGTAGCGTTCGGGGGTCATCAGCGACCAGCTCGACACCAGAATGATGTACGGCAGCGTGTTCGGCTGCTTGATGTTCCGGACCACCTCTTCGAGATCGTCCCGCATCAGGGGTTCGCCGCCCGAAACCTGGACGACACAGGGTTTCAGGGTGTCCATGTAGCGGCCGAACTCTTCGGGGCGGAGGTTGTTTGAGTCGTCGCGCGGGCCGCCATGGTCGCAATGGCGGCAATAGCAGGTGCAGGAATCGGTGACCTCGAAGGAAACCACGATGGGCCTCCCCGCGATCCAGTTCAACGAACCCTGCCGGATGATTTCCAGCGACTGGCGAAGAGGTAGCTTCTGCATAGACGACCCAAACGCCTTAGCATACCAAGAGATCCTGTTATCTGGCAAGGAGAAGGGAGCGCTTCATGAACCGGGCCGGAGGGATCGGGATGCGCCGGACGCCACGTCTCCCCCGAAGGATCGACGGACCCTCATAATGGAACAAATGCGCGAATGCAATTCGGAGGAGCGCGCAACCGCTGGGAATCCAGTTCTGATCCTCGCTTTCCACGCCCTCGAGGAGAAAGGGGATGTTCTGTCTTACCCGCCTTCCCTTTTGGGCGAGGCTGTGCAGCGTCTGCTCGATGCCGGCTGGGAGGCGGTGACGGTGAGCGGAGGCGCAGCGCGGCTTCGCTCGGGCACCCCGGTGGGCAGGCGCCTGTTTGCGGTCAGTTTTGACGACGGGTACCGGTCGGTCTGGGATGAGGGCTTCCCGGTGCTGGAGCGGCTGGGCGTGCCGGCGACCGTCTTCATCAACGGGCGACCTGACGTCTCGGGCGCACTCTCCCCGATGGAGGGCCGGACCCGGATGACGGCCGCGCATATACACGCCTGGGCGGCAGCGGGAGGGGAGGTGGGCGCGCATACCATCACCCACCCGGACCTCACGTTGCTGACCCAAGCCGCTCTTCACCAGGAGATGGCCGAGTCGAAATCGGCACTGGAGGAGATCACGGGGGCAGCCGTCACCAGCTTCGCCTACCCGTTTGGCTTTCACGATGCACGCGTCCGCGCCGCGGCGCGACAGCATTTCCAGTGTGCGTGCAGCACGGAGCAGGGCATCGCGGGGCCAGGGAGTGATCTGTATTCGCTTGCGAGAATCGAGATGGCGGATTTTCGGGACCGGGCCCGGTTGCGGCTCCTGTCCGGGCCATGGCTGGGTGCCTGGCTCGCGCTACTCGCCGGACCGCGATGGCTGAGCCAGCGGCGACTTCGGCGGCGGGTCCGGGCGGAGGCGGAGGCGCAAGGATGAGCCGGCGGCTGCGTTTCTGCATGGTCACCACCTTTTACCCGCCCTACGGGTTCGGAGGCGATGCGATCTACGTGCAGCGCCTGTCCCGCGAACTCGCCGCGCGCGGCCACGAGGTGGACGTCGTGCACAGCATCGAGGCCTATCGGGCGCTGGGCGGCAAGGCGGGTGAGCGTCCGGCAGTGGTCGAGGAGATGGACGGGCGGCTGCGCATCCATGGTTTGCGCAGCCCGGCGGGGCTGTTGTGGCCGCTGGCCGTACAACAGACCGGCGGACCGGCGTTCCGTGCGCGCACGCTGCGCGCCCTGCTCGATCGGGACTATGACGTGATCCACTATCACAACATCTCCCTGGTGGGCGGGCCTGAAGTCCTCAACTATGGACGGGCAATCAAGCTCTACACGATGCACGAGTACTGGCTCGTTTGTCCGACCCACGTTCTGTTCCGGGATGGCGTGGAGGCATGCCCGGAGCCCCGCTGCCTCACCTGCATCCTGCGGCAGAAACGCCCGCCCCAGTTGTGGCGCTACACCGGCAAACTCGCGCGCGCCGCGCGCTCCGTGGACCTGTTCCTCGCGCTAAGCCGGTTCAGCCTTGAGATGCACCGGGCCCGCGGACTGGAAGGGCGCATGGAGGTGTTGCCGACCTTTGTCCCGCGTCCATCGGAAGAACTGCCGCCGCTAACGGAGGCGGGCGCCCCGGAGAACGCCACGCCGCCGCCGTTCTTTCTCTTCGCCGGGAGGCTGGAGAGGTTGAAGGGCCTCCATACCCTGATTCCAGTCTTTCCCCGGAATATCGCTGCCGAGCTCTGGATCGCCGGGGAAGGAAGCGAATCCGCCGCCCTGCGCCGCCTCGCCGCGGATCATCCCGGCGTCCGGTTTCTCGGCCATGTCCCGGAGCCGCGCCTCTCCGCGCTCATGCGGGCCGCTGTCGCGCTGGTGATGCCTTCGCTTTGCTACGAAGCCTCGCCGCTCGTCGTCGCCGAAGCATACCGGCAAGGGACGCCCGTGGTTGCGCGCCGGCTTGGGGGGATGGCGGAGGCCGTGGAGGATGCGGCTGGCGGACTTTTGTATGACAAGGATGAGGAGTGCCCGGAGGCACTCCGGCGCCTGCTGCAGAGTCCGGGGGAGCGCCGCCGGTTCGGCGAGAGCGGCCGGGCCGCCTACGAGCGTGATTTGACTCCGGAGGCCCATCTGGAAAGATACTTTCAGTTAATTGAGGAGGCGGGGGAGACTCGAAGATGAGAGATTTGCTGATCGTTGCCATGCTTTTTGCCCTTCCCGGGAACATTGCCGGGCAGACTGTGCTGGGCAGTCTTTCGGGCATGGTTCGGGACGAGGCGGGTGCCGGGATCCCGGGCGCGAATATCGAGATCCGGAACGTCGCCACCGGGCGGACCAGGACGACCGTGTCTGACATGGAAGGCCGGTACCAGGCCGGCTTCCTGACCCTGGGCGAATACCAGATCCAGGCAACGCGCGCCGGCTTTCGGGGCGAATCCCGGAGCGGCGTCGAGCTGAATGTCGGGCGCGAGGCGGTGGTGGACTTCCGCCTGCGGATCAGCGACCAGCAGGAAACGATCGAAGTGACCGGCGATGCCTCGCTGGTCGAGACCGTCAACCCAGCCTTCTCCGGGCTGGTGGATTCCCGGAAGATCAGCGAACTGCCGCTGAACGGCCGCGATATCGTCCAACTCATCCAGTTGCAGACCGGGGTGCAGGCGGCGCGGACCGATTCAGGCAACATCGTCACCGGCGGTCAGGGCACCCGGGTGACCGTGGCCGGCGCGCGCACGTCACTCAACGTCTATATGCTCGATGGCACGGTCATCAACAATCTGAGCAACCGCGTGGCCGGCGGGGCTACCGGTGCGCTCAGCGGGGTCGAAACCATCAAGGAGTTCCGCACTTACACGAACAACTACAGCGCGGAGATCAGCCGCGCCGCGGGCGGCGCGTTCAACATCGTCACCAAGTCGGGCACGAATTCGCTGCACGGCTCCCTGTTCTGGTTCCTTCGAAACGATAATTTCGACGCCCGTAATTTTTTTGACGGTGAACGCCCGGAGTTCCTGCGGCACCAGGCGGGCGCCTCGCTTGGCGGACCCGTGATCAAAGACCGCACTTTCTTTTTCGGCAGCTACGAAGGGTTCCGGGAGCGACTCGGGCAGACCATCATCCGCCTCGTACCCAGCCTGGAGGCCCGGCAGGGGATTGTCGGAAATCAGCAGATTCCTGTCGCGCCCCAGGTGAAGCCCTATCTGGACCTCTGGGCCCTGCCGACCGGCGAAGGCACGCCGGGCAGCGGCGTCGCGCCCTACGTGTCCCTGTTCAACCGCCCCGTGCGGGAGGATCTTTTCAACTTCCGGATTGACCACCAGTTCACCGGCGCGGACACCTTCTTCGCGCGGTACACCACCTCGGATTCCTGGCAGGAGTTTCTCACCAACGAAACGTTCCCGGAGTTTCCGAACCGCCTCACCAGCCGCTCGCACTATCTGACCCTCCAGGAGACCCGCATCCTCTCCCCGAGCACCATGAATGAACTCCGCCTCGGCTTCGCGCGCACCAACCCCTTCGAGCGGATTCTCACGGATCAAGCGCCTCCCGGACTCGCCTTCATTCCCGGCCAGGCGCTGGGAACGATCACCATCGCCGGACTGAGCGTCTTCGGGCCAGACCGCGCAACGCCCCGCCGCCTCACCCAGAACAGCTTCCAGTTCAGCGAACAACTGACTTTCACCAAGGGCGTCCACACGCTCACGCTGGGCATGCAACTCGAACGTCTGCAGAGCAACGTGGTCTCCGTCTCTTCGGCCCGCGGCGATTTCCGATTCGCCGGGATCGCGGATTTCCTTCGGGGGCAGGCCACGACGGTTGAGGGCGTGATGCCGGGCGCACATGACTTTACTCGTGGCTACCGCCAGACGCTTGCCGGCTTCTATGTGCAGGACACCTACCGGTTCTCCCCCCGCCTGTTGCTCCATCTTGGACTGCGCCACGAGTTTGTCACCGTCCCGACGGAACACCATGGACGGATGAACAACCTCCATCACTACATGGACCCGGCGGTGACCGTCGGCCCTCCGTTCATCACCGCCAAAGACCGTGTCGCCCCGCGACTCGGGTTCGCCTTCGCCCCCCGGCGTGACGGCAAGATGGCCATCCGCGGCGGCTTCGGGATCTTCTATGTGCCCTTCGTCGCGAGCCATTGGTGGAACTCGATCGTCCGGCTTCCACCCTTCACCGTCGTGGCGCGGGCCACGGGCGCCGAGGCGCGATTCCCGGATGCCCTGGCGGGGGTGAATCCGATTGGGCGGGAATCCATCTCCGCCATCGAGTACAACCACGACCAGCCCTACATGATGCAATACAACTTGAGCGTTCAGCGGGAACTGCTGCCGGCGACCGTGCTGACCGTGGCGTGGGTCGGCAGTTCCGGCGTGCATCTTGGGCGCGAAGCCGACTTCAACATAGGCTCACTCGGCAACCCGGTGCGGCGCAATCCCAATTTTTCGCGGATCCGCTTCCGGACGTGGGATGCCCGTTCCTCCTACCATTCGCTACAGGCCAGCCTGATGCGCTATTTCCGCCGGGGACTGCAATATCAGATCTCTTACACCTACGGCAAGTCCATCGACGAAGCGTCCACCGAGATGGGCCGCCTGGAATTCAACAATGGCCAGGCCCGCTCCGCCGACCCCTTCAACCGGCGTAATGAGCGCGCCCGCTCGAGCTTTGATGTCACCCACAATTTTGTCGCCAACGCCATTTGGGATCTGCCCGTACGCAGCGAACGGCTGCCCGTCCTGGTGAACGGGTGGCAACTGAACAGCATCGTCACCCTCACCAGCGGCAATCCCTTCACCCCGATCATTACCGTCGACCTGGACCGGGACGGCACTGATGACAATGAGCAGCGGCCCAACCTGCGGCCCGGGGCCTCCCCCAACCCCGTGCTTGGCCGGCCCGAGCAATGGTTTGATCCCGGCGCCTTCTATTCGATCAGCGCCGGGGAGCGCGGCAATCTCGGCCGGAACACCATCATCGGTCCCGGCCTCGCCACCGTTGATCTCGGCGCCGTGAAGACCTTCCGGTTCACCCGCCGGGACGGTCTCCAGCTCCAGTTTCGCGCCGAGGCTTTTAATCTGTTCAATCGCGCGAATTTCAACACTCCGCCCCGCGCGCACCTCGAAGTCTTCGCCCAGCCCGGCTTCGGGGCGCAGCCTCTGCCCGAAGCCGGACGGATCATCTCCACGTCCACTCCAGCCCGGCAATTGCAGTTCGCCCTGCGGGCCATCTTCTAATGACCTGCTTTCTTCCGTGTCCATGTTAAAGACCCTTTCCCAAATTCCCGCCTTTGCCCGGTATCTTTCCGGGTTGCCCCGCTTCCTGCGGCGGCAGATGAGTCTGGCTGATGCCGAGGCGCTGATCCGCCGCGGTTTTGAGCAGCGCGAAGCGAATTTTCTGCTCCTGATGGAGCGGGGCGTGTACGGCCATCCCGGCAGCCCGTATGCCTGGCTCCTCCGGCAGGCGCGGTGCGAGTTTGGCGACCTCCGCACGCTCGTTCAGCAGCGCGGGCTCGAATCGACGCTGCGCCAACTGCGGGCGGAGGGCGTGTCGGTGAGCTTCGAGGAGATGAAGGGGCGTGTGCCCCTGGTCCGCAATGGTCAGACCCTCGCCGTCACCGCGGCCTCCTTCCGCAATCCACACCTGAGCAGCGCCTACCAGTCCGAAAGCGGCGGAAGCACCGGGACCAGCACGCGGGTGGATCACGATCTCGAACACCTGGCGATCCGGAGCGCGCATCTGCTGCTGACCTACCACGCTCACGGCTCGTTCGACCTGCCGTTCGCGATCTGGCGCGGCGTCCTGCCCGACGGCAGCGGGTTGAACAACATTCTGACGGGTGCGCACCATGGCCGGATGCCGGTGAATTGGTTCTCGCCCACCGTGCCCGGAGCGCCTCCGCCCGCGCTGCGTTTCCGGCTGGCGACCTACGGCTCGGTGATCACCGGGCGCCTGGCGGGCACCCGGTTCCCCTGGCCGGAAATGGTGCCCGTGGATCAGGCTATCCGGATCGCGCGCTGGGCCCGGGAGATGATTGAAACTCACGGCGGCTGTCAGATCAACGCCCCCGTCAGCCGCGCCCTCCGCGTCGCGGTCGCCGCCCGGGACGCCGGAATCGATCTCACCGGCGCCGTTTTCGTCATCGCGGGCGAACCCGCGACGCCCGCCAAGGTCGCCGGCATCCGCGCCTCCGGCGCCTCCTGCTACACCACCTATGGCTTTGTCGAAGCCGGCCGTGTGGCGATGGGGTGCGCCCAGCCGGTGTCCTGCAACGACCTGCACATTCTGACGGATGCCTTCGCCGTTCTGCCGTTTCCGCGCCGCGTGCCCGGCATCGACGTGAAGGTCGAAGTGGACGCGCTCAACATCACCTCCCTCCTGCTGACCACGCCCCAGATTCTCCTCAATGCCGAAGTGGACGACTACGGCGTTGTCGAGGAACGCCGCTGTGGCTGCCCCCTGGACCGCTTCGGCTACCACCACCACGTGCGAGACATCCACAGTTTCCGCAAACTGACGGGCGAAGGCGTGACCCTGGTTGGCGGTGAGATGATCGACATCATGGAACGCGTTCTGCCGGCGCGGTTCGGCGGCAGTGCTCTCGACTACCAGTTGATGGAGGAAGAGGACGAACGCGGCTTCACCCGCCTCTCGCTGCTGGTGAGCCCGCGAGTCCCTCTCGCGGACGAGAACGCCGTCGTCGAGACAATCATGAACGAACTCAGCGCCTCGAGCGTGATGGCCGATGCGGCCCGCAATATCTGGGCCCAGGCGGGCACCTTTCGCATCCAGCGCCGCGAACCCGTCCTGACCAGACACGGCAAACTCTTCCCCCTCCGTCTCGTGCGCAAAGGCGACTCGGGAGCCAGCGCATGAGCCGCCTTTCACGCCGCGCGCTGCTCGGCGCCTCCGTCCTGCTGCCCGCCTGCGGCCCCGGCACCCGGGAACCGGGCTGCGCCGCCCTCGCCGGTAAGACCATCCGCTGGATTGTCCCCTATGGCGCCGGAGGCAGTTACGACACGTACTCCCGGCTCATCGAACCACCTCTCGAAGAGATTCTCGGCGCCGAAATCGTCATTCTCAACGAAACCGGCGCCAGCAGCCTCGTGGGCGCCTCCAAGATCCGCTCCGCGCCGCCCGACGGCCGGACGCTGGGCTTCGTGAACGCTCCCGGCCTGCTCGCGGCGCACGTCCTCGGTCAGGCCCATCATCCCGATCCCGCCGCTGATTTCACCATCCTGGGCCGCCTCGCCCGCGGCCTGAAGGCCATCGCGACTCGCGCCCAATCGCCCTTCCACACCCTGGAGGAACTCGACGATTACCAGCGCAAGAGCGGCAAACCCCTGCTGTGCGGCGCCACCGGCGTGTCCTCCGACAGCTTCATCTGCCTCGCCATGGTGGGCCACCTGCTGGGACTCGAACAGGAGTTCCTTTTCGGGCACAGGGGCAGCCGTGAAGAAGTCCTCGCCGCGCTGCGCGGCGATGTCGACCTCATCAGCCCGAATTTCGAGACGATCCAGCCTGCCATTGAATCGGGTGAAATCCGGCTCCTCGTTCAGTGCTCCAACCGGCCGATCTCCGATCATCCCGCGTTCGAGGGGGTTCCTCTGCTTGTGGGCCCCGAGGGGGCCGCCGCGCGCCGCGCCGCGGCCCTTGGCCGGAACCCCGAAGAAGCAGAAGCCGCGGCGCGCGCCCTCGTGCAGTTCGTCGGGACCGGCATGGTCGCCGCCGCTCCCCCGGATCTGCCTGCGCCCCTCCGCGACTGCCTGCGCGAAGCCCTCTTCGAGCCACGGGGAGCTTCACCCTGGCGGGCGGCGCAACCTTCGCTCCCGGCGATCTGC